>VFQP010003546.1_pt1 | contig 15745 bp, 9 predicted proteins | sample 3512351 | NCBI WGS metagenome assembly VFQP01 (sample SAMN10412372, study PRJNA504923) | tailings metagenome | isolation source: Relicate 1 Philex TSF1 revegetated site | place: Philippines: Tuba, Benguet | collected 2017-08-29 | reverse complement strand
GTGGAGTGAATAATGCGACACAAAGAGTGCTTGGCAAAGCCATTGCGGTTTCTTCCCAAACAGGAAACCTAATCTGGGAAACTCCGTTAAAGAGCTACCTGTTTCCAACAGCGCTGAATGCTGTTGGTGAAGGAAACATTTTTTTGAATGCAACGGAATTGTATAATGGCAAGTTTTATATAACCGGTCACAGCAGTCCGCCTTTTGTTACTCTAAATAATTGGACAGGTCCGGCTTCTGCACCTCTTTTGATTGGGATCACTGAAAACGGAACCGTATTTATGGAAAAATGGCTCAATTTGCCGGATATTGATACCAATAATAGAAATTATATCGGGACAAAAATTCATTTGGATACCGATCATAACCTGGTTATCGCAACTTCCCGAAGTAGTGCCTCTTCTAATGTGTCTGACAATCGGTTGATCATAACGAGATGCGATACCTTAGGAAATGTATTATTTTCTAAAAATTATTTTGTAGGTAATGTGGGACTTGCAAGCATTGAAGCTTTCAATGAAACTGCAAATAGTTATGTGATTTTTGGAGTGCTTACTTCTGCTAATGTGGCTCAGGGATTATACGCTTTTAAGATAGATAAGAACGGGAACCTGCAGAAATCCATCGCAATTGTCAAACCGAATACCTTTCATTCGGGGGCTGGTGGTGGAGTGTATTCATGGAATTGGTTTTGGATTAATACATGGACCTGGTATTATTACGGCACTTCTACCGGAAACAGCAGCTTTGTGAACGGAAAACACTATTTCGTTTCCCCGGAGGCGCCTATGAGTTTCCCTCTGGAATTTGATATCAATCAAATTATTCTGAATGAAGATTTGGATGAAATCGAGGAAGATTGTTCCCAATTACAGGAGCTTTCAATCCTGGTGACAAATGTGCCTACAAGTGTAGATCCTTTATTGGTAACGAACTTTCCGCATACCATGAGCTTTCAGAATGGAATGATCCAGGATGACCTTCCGCCTTTTGTATATTGCACGAATACGTCGCTCAACCTGGCACAGAATTCCGGTTGTGAGGAATCAGTTATTACCGCAAATACGACCGGGTTTACTGCTCCGACGTTTTATTGGTCGGACGGAACCGTTTCAACAACAAATACCTTGACTGTGAACTCAACGGATACGGTGTTTTTACGGGTTTTGGATGTCAGATGCTGCGAATTATTCGATACGATTGTTCCGGTAATTACTCCTTCGGCGATGACTATGACGCTGCCGGCTGATACCGTTGTTTGCCTTCAGCCAGGGACAGCATATACCTTGATGCCAACGATTTCAAGTCCGAATATTAACCCGGTTCAATACCTGTGGAGCAACAATACCACGCTTCCGTGGATCTCTGTGACATCATCCGGAACCTATTGGGTAGAAGTTTCTGATAGCTGCAAAACAATCCGGGATTCCATTGTCGTTACAGTTCAATCGTTGCCAACGATTACCGGTTCAGGTTCGGTAACGATTTGCGAAGGAAGCTTCCCGGTGAATCTGAATCCGGTAGTTTCTGCGGGAGCCACAGTTGTTTGGGAAGACGGAAGTACTGTTATTCCCAGAAGTGTTTCGGCAGTTGGATCGTATACTTTATCCGCGACCAATAGTTGCGGAACGGTAGATAAGGTAATCACGGTAAATCAATCTGATTTGCCGGAAGTTGTTCTTGCTTCTTCCATTGATACCTGTGTCCAAAATGGTCAATCGATCCTGCTTTCTCCTTCTTTTACAGGAACAACCAGTGTTCTTTGGTCGAACGGAAGTACCGGAAATCAACTTTCAGTTTCTACTTCGGGAACTTATACTGTTGTAGCTTCCAATTCCTGCGGAACGGATTCAGCTTCTGCTGTGGTAACAATCAATCATTTCCCGGAATTGGATCTTCCGGCTGCTTTGGATACCTGTTTTGAAATCGGTGTCGGGTTTTCCTATACTGCTCCGGGTTCTGCCGGATCGTATCAATGGAATACCGGTTCGCAAACAGCTACAACCTGGATTTCGCAGGAAGGAGTTTATTCATGCACGTTGACCAATATCTGCGGAAGTATCACGGATTCCATTTCCATTTCAAAGATCGATCTTCCGGAAATTCAATTGGATTCACTGATTGATACGTGTATTCAGAACGGAACATCTATTTTGCTTTCTCCGGTTTTTACCGGAACAACAGGTGTTCTTTGGTCGGATGGAAGCACGGGAAACCAGCTTCCGGTTTCAACTTCGGGAACATATACGGTTTTTGCTTCCAATGTCTGTGGAACCAGTTCAGCTTCCGCTGTTGTAACGATCAACCATTTCCCCGAACTGGATCTTCCGGCAACGCTGGATACCTGTTTTGAAATCGGTGTCGGATTCTCTTATACCGCTCAAGGTTCTGCTGGATCATATCAATGGAATAGCGGTTCGCAAACAGCTACAACCTGGATTTCGCAGGAAGGGATTTATTCCTGTACATTGACCAATATGTGCGGAAGTATTACGGATTCAATGCGGGTGCGCCGTTACACCGCTGTGGATTTGTATTTCCCGGAAGACTCCATTCGTGATTGTCAGAAGCAGTTGTCTGTTTCGTTGTTGCATGTGGAGACAAATTACAACCTGGAGATTTTTGCACCGGATGGAGATTTGGTCGGAACATATTTAACCGAATCCGGCTGGTACAGGATTCATGCCTTCAATCCGTGTGCAGAAGCGTGGGATTCCATTTATGTGAATTTACAAAACGAACAATTCTTCTACCTTCCGAATTCCTTTACACCGAATGGCGATTCGTACAATGAACGCTTTGAATTCGAAGGTGAAAATGTGGAAGTTCGCAGCATTCGAATCTTCAACCGCTGGGGCGAAGAAATCTTTTCGCAGGCTGGTTCATTCACCGGTTGGGACGGAACGTACAAAGGTGAAGCTTGTCCGACTGGAATGTACGCCGTTTCAGTCATCTATGAAGACTGCTTCGGAATGCCGACAGAATTCAATGGGCATGTGAACCTGCTCCGATAAAATTAAAAAGGCCAACGAACCTGATGAGGTCATTTAACGTCATAATTGAATGAACAAACTACACCTTTTAATAAAACTACTTCTTCTAGTCATTTTGACGGGAAATCCGGCATTTTCTCAAGATGACGAAAAAAGTACCATCATAGGCAGTCCGTCGGTTACCGAATCTGCTGCAAATATCGTGGCTGACAATGCCGGAAATACCTATGTGGGTGGTGTTCAGGGAAACAAAGGATTGATCGTAAAGCAAGATGCAATTCATGCAACAATCTGGAGTAAAACACTGGCTTTTACAACTAATCCGAATGATGATGTGACCATAGGATTCCTGGATTTGGTAGGTGACACGGTTTTTGGTTGCGGAAAAATTCACCAGGCTAATATTTTGAAAGGAGCGTTTTATTTTAAAATGGATGCACAAACCGGTACGATGTACTGGTCTAAATATGAATTGACTTCCAGTGGATTTTTTTCCTGTATGCGTTATGCGAACGGAAAATTTTTCCTGGTCGGTGGATCTCACACTGCTGCCCAGGGAACCAACGGTAAAGTCATGGCGGTTTCTTCTCAAACCGGAAACCTGGTTTGGGAAACACCTTTGCTGAGGTATGTATTTCCCCTGATTTCAACCAGTATGACAAATCGGACATACTTTTTGAATTGTACGGAAGTGAAAAACGGAAAATTTTATATTACCGGCTTTTCGGAGGGATATACTATTGTACAGCCAAATTGGAATGGCATGCCGTTACTAATCGGGATTACTGAAACTGGTACCATTTTTATGGAAAAATATTTGTTACTGCCATATATATTAAATTCGAGCTTAAGATTTGTAGGAGCCCAGATCCGATGGGATATGGATGATAACCTGGTGGTTGCATGTTATGGAGCATCCGGAATGGTACAACCGTTTCAGAATACATTTATCGTTAAATGTGATCAGGGTGGAAATGTGCTTTTTGCCAATTCGTACAATATGGCGAATAATGTGATGACTACAGTTGATGCGATGAATGAAACAGCAGACAGTTATGTACTTTTTGGTTCCGCTTCGTTCTCATTGCTTTCTTATGACGGACTTTATGTGTTGAAAACAGACAAAAACGGAAACCCTCAGACCTGCAAATCAATTTTTAAACCCAATGCCTGGTATATGAGCATGGCGACATTGGGAAATCACATGATAGGAAACAGTGCTTTCATTAATAATCAGCATTATTTTACCATGGAGGAGGTGGAGGATATCAACCAGTTTATCCTCGATGAAGATCTTGAATCTATCCAGGATTGCTCTGAAATGGAAGATATTCCGGTTTCGGGCGGGCCAATCCAGGTATCGAGCCCGCAATTGACGGTAACAATTCTTCCACAAACCATGACTTTTCAAGACGGAGCAATTCTGAATGATGTACCTATTACAGATTATTGCGACAACGTTTCATTGGACCTGGTTCAAAATTCCGCATGCGAACAATCCTCACTCATGGCAAATAGTGCCGGATTTACCGATCCTACATTTTATTGGTCAAACGGAACAACTTCGACAAGCAATACATTGACCGTCAATTCAACTGATACGGTGTTTGTGAGAGTCTTGGATATCAAATGCTGCGAATTGATTGATACGATTGTTCCTCAATTGGTTCCTTCTTCTATGACCATGACTTTGCCTGCAGATACGATTGTTTGTTTGCAGCCGGGAAGTTCGTTTACGCTTTCACCAACTGTTTCGAATGCGAACACAACAGCTCAATACTTGTGGAGTAATAATTCGACCGGAACTTCATTGACTGTTACAGCTTCCGGAACTTATTGGGTAGAAGTTTCTGACAGTTGTAAAACAATCCGGGATTCCATTGTAGTTGAAGTTCGATCTTTACCGACCATTACCAGCACAAATTTACTGGTGGTATGCGAAGGAGATTTTCCGATTGATTTGAATCCGGTGGTTTCAACAGGTGCGGCCATTTTGTGGGAAGACAGCACGACAAGTATTCCACGCAGTGTTTCCGGTCCGGGAACGTATATTCTTTCGGCCACGAATAGCTGTGGAATGGTAACTGCCAACATGCTTGTTTCTCAAACGGATCTTCCGGAGGTAACACTTACTTCGTTGATTGATACTTGTATTCAAAATGGTCAATCCGTGCTGCTTTCTCCAACTTTTACCGGAACAACCAGTGTTCTTTGGTCGGATGGAAGCACGGGAAATCAGCTTTCAGTTGCAGGTTCAGGAACTTACACTGTTTCCGCTTCCAATGCCTGCGGAATGGATTCTGCAACTTGTTCGGTAACAATCAATCATTTCCCCGAGTTGAATCTTCCGGCTGTTTTGGATACCTGTTTCGAAGTTGGTGTTGGATTTTCCTACACAGCTTCAGGTTCTGCCGGATCGTACCAATGGAATACCGGTTCGCAATCAGAAACAACCTGGATTTCGCAGGAAGGGGTTTATTCCTGTACTTTAACGAACGTTTGCGGAAGCATTACGGATTCGATGTGGGTGCGCCGTTACACAACTGTGGATTTGTATTTCCCGGAAGATTCCATTCGTGAGTGCGAGAAACAGCTGTCCGTTTCGCTTTTGCATGTGGAAACGAATTACAACCTGGAGATTTTCGCACCGAACGGAGATTTGGTCGGAACGTACTTAACGGAATCCGGCTGGTACAGGATTCATGCCTTTAATCCGTGCGGGGAAGTGTGGGATTCGATCTACGTGAATTTACAAAACGAACAATTCTTCTACCTTCCGAATTCCTTTACACCGAATGGTGATTCGTACAACGACCGTTATGAATTCGAAGGCGAAAATGTGGAAGTTCGAAGCATTCGCATTTTCAACCGCTGGGGCGAAGAAATCTTTTCACAAGCCGGATCATTCACCGGTTGGGACGGAACTTACCAGGGAGAAGCTTGTCCGACAGGAATGTATGCGGTTTCTGTCATCTACGAAGACTGCTTCGGAATCCCTACAGAATTCAACGGGCATGTGAACCTGTTGAGATAAATCCTGGGCAAGTCGTGAAATAGTGTGATTTTCCGATCGTTTTTTCTTTTAAAATCAATTGATATGCCGGTACTCAGAATCAATGATTCACCGGGCTGGCTAAACGATTCGTACAGGAGAAATGACCGTGATTTTTGAACTGCTTGATCTTTGGAAATAACCTGTTGTTTTTGTTTGTTGATAATCAGTTGGTTATGCTTGTTTTGGCTTCTTTACAACCAACGTTTTTCCTGTTTTTTTCGTTGCTTGTAACGGATAACTTATTAACGGAAATAACGGTGATTTTACTTAGATTTAATCAACAAATTTAACTACTTAATTATGAGAAAATCGATACTATTTCTTCTGCTGAGCCTGTTGTCTGTTGGGTTAGTGAAGACTGCGTTTTCTCAAAATGAGGCGGAACGAACTTTGATCGGAAGCCCCACGGATAATGAGTCTGCAGCCAATATTGTGGCGGATAACCAGGGAAATACCTATGTAGGTGGAATGCAGAACAAAAAAGCGCTGATTGTGAAGCAGAATGCAGCTCACACGCCGATTTGGAGCAAAACGCTTTATTTTACCACTACTCCGAATGAATCCACGACACTTGCTTTTTTAGATTTGATAGGAGACACGGTTTTTGGCTGCGGAAAAATTCACCAGGGAAGCAATGTAAAAGGTGCTTTTTATTTTAAAATGAATGCACAGACCGGGGCAATGTACTGGTCCAAATACGATTTGACTTCCAGGAGCTATTTTTCCTGTATGCGTTATGCCAGCGGGAAATTCTTTTTGATTGGCGGGATACAATCTCTTCCGGGGTCGGGAAACTCTGGTTTCGGAAAAGTATTCGCGGTTTCTTCCCAAACGGGAAACATGGTTTGGGAGACTCCATCATTGCAATATTCCATTCCCTATGCAACCGGAAGTCCTGATAATATAACAGAATTTACCGGCGCTACTGAAGTGGTGAACGGAAAGCTGTTTATCACAGGATCCTGCAGCGGGCATTTAGGTGGTAATACTTATTGGATCTCGATGCCTGTATTGGTCGGTGTCACTGAAACAGGAACGATTTTCATGGAAAAGATGATCAATCTTCCTTACATAAACAGTGGTCTTACGAACGATATGATTTCAGGCAAGAAGATTCAATTGGATATGAACCAGGATTTGGTCATCGTGGCGTTTCATTGGCCGACAACTGCAGCCGTTAATCTTTTTGCAATTAAATGCGACATTTCGGGGAACCTGCTCTATAGTAAGAATTACAATATTAATAATGGTTCGGTGTCGTTTATCGAGGCCTTCAATGAAACTCCCGGAAGCTACACGTTGTTTGGAGCAAATTATGGAACGTATGGAGGCTCCTATGTAATGGAATTGGCTAAAAACGGGAATGTTCAAAAATGCGTCACCGTTTCAAAACCGAATGTGGATCATCCGGATCTTGGTTATACCGTTGGACATTTAGTAGGAAACAGCAGCTTTCTGAACGGGCAGCATTATTTTGTTGCTACGGAATTTCCTTACGTGACCACTGAATCCGATATCAACCTGGTGATTGTAGATGAGGAACTGAATGCGGCTGAAGATTGCTCATTGCTTGAGGAAGTGCCTGTTTCTGTAACGGATGTTCCCACAACGGTAACTCAGCCAACGATTTTGCATCTCCCGGAATCAATCTCTTTCCAGGATGGAGGGATTCTTGAAAATGTGACGTTTGGTGATTACTGCGATTCGATTTCCCTGGACCTGGGACAAAATCAGTATTGCGGCAACCAGGCGGAAATCACAGCTGCCGTTTCAGGATTTACCGATCCGACATTTTATTGGTCGAATGGAACAAGCAGTGCTTCAAATTCAATATTAGTAAGTACAACTGATACTGTTTTTGTGCGTGTAATAGATACTAAGTGCTGTGAGTTATTCGATACGATTGTACCGACAATTGTTCCTTCTGCTTTCACCATGAGCCTTCCGGCAGATACTTCGGTTTGTCTCCAGCCGGGAACTTCGTTTACGATTATTCCGACCTTTTCAGGTGCAAATGCGCCGGTTCAGTATGTATGGAGTGATAATTCCACCGGAGCGTCTTTAGTAGTTACGACTTCCGGAACATATTGGGTAGAAATCTCGGATAGTTGTTTGACATTGCGGGATTCTATTGTCTTGACGATCAATTCGCTTCCCGTTATTGGAAATACGGCAAATGTTACAGTTTGCGAAGGCAACTTTCCTATTAATTTGAATCCGACCGTTTCGGCTGGAGCAACTGTTTTGTGGGACGATAATAGCACAAGCATTCCGCGCAGTGTTTCCGGTCCGGGAACGTATATTCTTTCAGCGACGAATGATTGCGGAACGGTAACGACGAATATTGTGGTTTCACAAACCGATCTTCCGGAAGTAACACTTACTTCTTTGATCGATACCTGTATTCAAAACGGTCAATCTGTGTTGATTTCTCCAATATTTACCGGAACAACAGGCATTTTTTGGTCGGATGGAAGCACCGGAAATCAATTGACGGTTTCCGCTTCTGGTTCGTATACGGTGATTGCTTCCAATTCCTGCGGAACGGATTCTGCGACTTGTTCGGTAACGATCAATCATTTCCCGGAGCTGGATCTTCCGGCTGTTTTGGATACCTGTTTCGAAGTTGGCGTGGGGTTTTCCTATACGGCTCAGGGTTCTGCCGGATCGTATCAATGGAATACCGGTTCGCAAACGGCAACAACCTGGATTTCGCAGGAAGGAGTTTATTCCTGTACTTTAACGAACGTTTGCGGAAGTGTGACCGATTCGATGCAGGTGCGCCGTTACACAACTGTGGATTTGTATTTCCCGGAAGACTCTATTCGTGATTGTCAGAAGCAGTTGTCTGTTTCGTTGTTGCATGTGGAGACAAATTACAACCTGGAGATTTTTACACCGGATGGAGATTTGGTGGGAACTCACCTCACAAAATCAGGCTGGTACCGGATTCATGCTTTCAATCCATGCGGAGAAATCTGGGATTCGATCTATGTAAATCTGCAGAACGAGCAATTTTTTTACCTCCCGAATACATTTTCACCCAACGGAGACACCCATAATGAACGTTATGTATTTCAAGGAGAAAATATCACTGTTCGGAGCATCCGGATTTTCAATCGCTGGGGAGAAGAAATTTTTTCGCAAGCGGGAGATTTTACAGGTTGGGACGGAACTTACAAAGGAGAAACCTGCCCGACAGGAATGTATGCGGTTTCAGTGATTTATGAAGATTGTTTCGGGATACCGACCGAATTCAATGGACATGTGAACCTGTTACGTTAATGACTTAAATAAATGAAAAACGAGCCTGGAAGAACTACTATTCAGCGTTCAACCCGATTTTAACTTAAACCAAAAGAAATGAAAAGGATTACTGTTTACACCTTGTCGGTTGCTTTTCTTGCTGCCGGAATGCTTTCCTGCGGAAAAACCTCCCGTGGAAAAATGATCAACGACTGGAACGTTGAATCTTCAACCTCTGAAATAACTTTTTTGGGGAGCGATGGAGAAAAACTAGTCACCAATGAAGTGATTATGGATAATTCGATCACCACGAAGTACATCCAAACTTCAGCCGATGGTGGAACAGAGACATCTTCCTCTACCGGAAAAGTAAATGCGAATTCGTGGGCAATCAAAAAAGACGGAACCTGGACCTGGACGAGAGAACTGGAATACTCTGAAGGCGGAGGCCAGAAGATGATCACCGAACAAAGCGGAACCTGGAGTTTTGTTTCGAAAAATAAAGAAGACGGATTCAAGAAAAACGAACGTGTTATTTTTAACGTCCTGTCGTATAAATCCACCCAGATCTTCTTGACAAATGGCAGTGTTGTCTCAACAGATTCTTCAACGGATATCTATTTAACCGGAGAACGGGCCATGTTTTTTACAGTGAAGAATTCGAGCAATAAATTATTGGAAATGGAAATGGACACGGAATTTAAATACAAAAATGAAACTGTTAACAACCAGCAAACAACCAAACTGACTGTTCGTTTGAAATAGAAACGCAACAACACAAAATATTCACCTTTAATTCAAGAAAATGAAAACAAATTATTACCCGATACTGGCTGCTTTGTTTTTGACAGTCGTTCTTGCTTCATGCGGAAAATCCACCAAAGGAAAGATGGCAAATGATTGGAAAATCGTATCCATGACTACTGAAACGACTTTTACGAATGATGATGACGATCAGTATGAATCAACGGTGACGGCCAATGAAACCCGGATGACGACAAAATCTGTCACTACTACAGCGGATGGCTCTGTCACTTCTTCAACGATTGAGGCAACAATCAATAAAAATGAATTTACTATCGAAAAGGACGGAGCGTGGAAATGGATCCAGGATCTTTCCTACAATACCGATACCGGGGAAGTCCGCACGGTCAATGAACGAAGCGGGGTCTGGAGTTTTATCGGGAAGAACAAAGGCGATGAATTCAAGAAAAATGAACGCGTGCTTTTCAACGTTTTAAAAACGGATTATTCGATGATCCATAAAAACCAGGGATCGATTATCGATGAGTACCATGCAAATTACGAGTACCTGACTGGAAGTGTCACCTTAATCTACACTGTCAAAGAATCCAAAAAAGATGAATTGCAGCTGGAAATGGAATCCGACAGGACGTCTGATCAGTATACAAATGTGAGTAAATCCGTTTCAAAAGGCAGCATGACGTTAAAAACAAAATAAGTGATCTGGCCGGAATAGTTATAAAACTTTGATTAAAAGGCAATAAAAGAGCGAAATAATAGTTTTTGAAGCCATTAAATCCTAATTCAATCAAATTATACGATCACAAAATGAAAAAAATCACTGTTTACACTTTATGTTTTGCATTTTTAGCTGTCGGAATGGCATCCTGTGCAAAAACCACCAAAGGGAAAGTAACGAACAAATGGAAAATCATATCCTACGAGAGGGACGAAACAGGAACGTATCAGAACGGAAATACGAGTCATCTGAGTATGAAAATGACCGAGTCATCTTTCACACGAGAACTCCTTGATAAGGATAATAACGGAACGGCTACTTATCACAGTTATTCCCAGGGAGTTGTGAATTCGCATGAACTAATACTTAAAAATGACGGAACCTGGAATTCGGTCCAGGATATTACTTACAATTTCGGAAATGACGCTACCAACCAGATGGTTACGAATGAAAGCGGAACCTGGAGTTTTGTCGGAAAAACAAAAGGAGATGATTTTAAAAAGAATGAACGGATTCTTTTCAATGTGCTGACCAGAAGTGAAAGAAGTCTTTCTAAAAACGGGAATACCATTGTTTCTGAAGAAATAACAAATACAACCTTTCTTACCGGGGAGAGTTTATTGATTTATACCATCAAGGAATCCAAAAAGGATGAAATGCAATTGGAAATGGAATCGAATATCGTTTCAGAATCAGACGGCAATGTCAATAAGGATGAAGATTTCCTGAAAATGACTTTGAGAACGAAGTAATCTCTTAATTATGAATGTTAAGCAATCAGAAATGAAAAGAATTTCAGTCTATACCATCAGTGCAGTGCTTTTAGTTGTTTCCGGAATCACATCCTGCGCAAAAACAACGAAGGGAAAAATGACCAATGAATGGAAGATCACTTCCTTTGAAAATACAGAAACGTATGTAAATTCCATGGGAAGCAAACAGACTTCCATTTATTCGATGACGGATATGGTTGTTACGGATAAAACCATCCTGGAACCGGTTGCGGGATCTTCGTCAACGAGCTCTGAAACCGGAACGGTGAACAAGCACGAGCTGACGATTAAAAAAGACGGAACCTGGTCCTGGACAGTGGATGTATCTTTTGTGGACGGAAATAAGACAAGGAATGAATCCGTGGTACGGAGCGGAACCTGGAGTTTTATCGGAAAAACGGAAGGAGATGATTTTGAGAAGAATGAACGTGTGCTTTTTAATGTACTGGAGATGAACGGTTCAGAAATTGAAACAACGAACCAGCAGGTTACCTATAATGATTCAAGTAAAGAAACCTATTCTACTGGTAAAAACACCATGGTGTATACTATTACGGAATCGAAAAATAAAAAGCTGGAAATGGAATTGGAGTCGAAAAAAGTTTATTCCGATGATTCAAACAGCACCAGTCTTTCCGTTTCTCAAAAAATCGTCCTGGAAAAAAAATAACCGGATTGCCGTAGCTCTTTTTTGTACGGGTGCAACCCTTCAAAGACTGATTTGTTTTTGAAGGGTTTTTCGTTGGTATTTCAATGATATCACTTGATTTATCAATCATCGTTTATGAACACGCTGTCAAAACCAGAGATCGGACAGAATAAAGTATCTGAAATCCATTTGTTTAGTCCTGGTGCGTTATTCCGGGAAATGGAGCAAGTTTTTTTGAATCGGGTTTGTTTTTGTCAAAATTTAATTGATACATTTGGCGCGTATTAATCTCAACTTACAAAAATGAAAAGAACTCTTTTCTACGCACTTAGCGTAGCTTTTTTAACTGCCGGACTGGTTTCTTGTGGGAAAACGACTAAAGGAAAAATGGTTAACGAATGGAAAGTAACTTCCCAAACTGAAACTTCAACTTCCGTTCAATCCAATGGAGATAAACAGGAGGAAACAAGGACTTATTCGGAAAATGCGGTAACAAGAACAACTGTTTACACGCCTTCGATAGGACCGGTAATGACTACTTCTCAAACAGGAATTGTCAACAGTAACGATCTAAAAATTGACAAAGACGGAACATGGACCTGGACACAGACGATTCTTTACGGAAGCGGAAACTCGACAACACTTTCTACAGATGAGCAAAGCGGAACCTGGAGTTTTATCGGAAAAACAAAAGGGGATGAGTTTAAAAAGAACGAGCGTATTTTGTTCAATATTTTGTCGATCAAGAATACAACTGTTCAGACAAGTAACGGGTCTGCAAGTACCAGCACATCTACTGATACTTATTTGACTGGTGAAACCTCTATGATCTTTACAGTTAAAGAGTCCAAGAAGGATGAGTTACAAATGGAAGCAGAAGGTAAAAATGTTTATACCGAGGATTCGGATGTGAGCACGTATACCTCAAAAATCTCTGTTACATTGAGTGCAAAATAAGCGATTCGTTTATTGAACGCAAAAAAAGGGAGCCAGCATTGGTTCCCTTTTTGTTTTTGAAGTACCCTAAAATATTCGTGCTATAATCATTTTGTTTTGTCCCGCTGATTGCGCAGGAGCGCAGATTAAATTTATAGTATCTTACCTCAGAGCAGGTACATAAAAAAGTGCCGGTTTATGCCGGCACTCTCTTATTCATCTCAGAACAGGAACTCTGCTTACTATGACTATTAAATTACTATTCTGACGTGTTGATGAAAAAACTTAGTTCTTCTGAACGATGATTCGTTTGATTGTAAACTGCTCATCCTTCATGCATTTTACGAAGTAAACCCCGTTTTTCTCGTTAGATAACTCGACTTCTGTTACCGCTTCAGTTAAATGGATGCGTTTTACAACTCGTCCGTTCAGATCACTGATTTCCAGTTCTGAATCAGCACCACCATTAATCGTAAATGTACCGTTGTTCGGATTCGGATATACCGAAATCAGATCGTTTGCGGTGTTTTCATCAAGTCCTACAGTACTTACTGTGAGACAGTCTGTAGTATCCGTACATTGTCCGTTGGATACGATTACTGCATAAGATCCGTTTTCTTCTACCAGATATGCCTGCCCGGTTTCGCCCGGAATCAGCTGGTGAGTTGTACAGTTCATCCATTGATATGTCACACCTAAACCAGGATTCCCGATCAGGATAATTTCCCCGCTGACAGTAATATCGGCTGAGAATTCATAAACTGTTACCTCAATGGTATCTGAATTTACGCATCCGTTTGTATCGGTTCCAACCACTGAATAAGTAGCTGTAGCATTCGGTATGAATGCGACGCCATTTGTTACACTGTTATCCCAAACGTACGTGTCTGCTCCAGTAGCTGACAACGTAAGGGAAGACCCCTCACAAATTGTTTGATCCGTTCCGGCACTGACATTCGGCAGCGTGTGTACATTTACAAATACAGTATCCGTGGCTGTACAGCCCGCAGAATCCGTTGCTGTTACAATGTAATCGGAAGGAGTTAACGGAAGGAAAGCGTCATCATTCGTTACGGAGTTATTCCAGGTATAGTCGAAAGGACCGCTTGCACTTAATGTAACGGAATCTCCGTGACAAACTGCCACATCATCTCCGGCACTTACAAACGGAACGGAAAGCGTGACTGTCAGCGTATCATACATCGTCGGACAACCCGGAGAAGTTGATGCTACCGTGTATTGGGTCGTAGACGTGATGGAAGGAGTAATGCTGTCATTTGTTTCTCCTGTTCCCCATAACCAGGTATTGGAACTTTGGTTAGCCAATGAATAGTGGATATTTCCGTTCCAGATCCGCGGCTGGTATACAGCACCGGTTCCTACTGTAAACGGATAATCCAACCCGCCACCTTCAAGGAAAGTAATGTTGGCATCACTGGAAAAAACGTTCCCGACATTGTTCCCGTTGGAATAGTTCAAACTAACCGATGAAGAGTTGGAAGTAACATAAAAGGCATAAGTCTGACCTGCAGGAATGGTAATATTTACCGGCACCGGTACAGGAACAATTCCTCCCGTGGCAACTACAGGAGCTGAACCTATGAAAGTCCAGCTTGAAGGACTGTTTGCAAAACCGTTCCATGTTCCGGTCTTGTAGTAAATCTCAATAGTCGTGTTTTGCATTGGAGACGCATCGAATGATGTAATGACAACGCTGTTGGTTGCAACGATATCGAACATATTTCCCCGGTGGTTGTTACCTGCAAAGTTCGCTGCTCCCAAAGTATGACCTTCTCCGATGGTGGTTGCTGTTAAAACGGGAGTGTCTCCGACACAGATGATGGTATCTGTAGAACTGATGCTGACTGTACATTGTGCATCTGAATGAAAATGAAAACCGACTGCTAAGAATGTTAATAAAGTAAGTAACAGTATTTTTTTCATAAATAGTTTTTTTTAGTGTTTAATTCAGAAACAAAAGTACGGTGCTACTATGATTGATTTTAGCCGAAAAACCAAAAACGATGAATTTCAGGGGTTTCCCCTTGTGTTTGTAAAATGTTGGTTTTCAGTTATTTCTTTTTGATGATACACAGTATCAGAAGCAGAATGGGGGCTGCGGCCGCAAGGAAAAGCCCGTAGCGAAAAACGACCAGGGAGAACAAGAAGAGAATTCCGTAAAACAGTGAAACGTAAAGAATTGAAATGTGAATATTTGCTCTTTTATGATAATCCAGGAAGATTAAAAACGGACATAAAAGAGATAATGCAAACAATGGAAAGAGGAGCATAGACTATTTCAGTAATTTAGTGAAAATACGGCAAATTAGTAAGCGAAATAAAGGGTTTTCCCTCATTTTTTACCCGTGAAATGATGTTTTTGAATGAAATTAGCGATATTTCAGCAACCAAATGAAAGACAACATGCCCAAATTCAAAGATTTTAATTTTAAACTGGCGGTGATTGAAGAATTGATGTACCGGAAGAAACTATTGCAACCGGAATTTGATGTGAAGGCCTTTGTCGGACCTGAAAAATGGCAGAAAATTGATCATCAGAAGCATCCTTCAAGGGCCATTTCCGATGTAAAGAAATTTTTCAAAAATTTG
>VFQP010003545.1_pt1 | contig 15746 bp, 17 predicted proteins | sample 3512351 | NCBI WGS metagenome assembly VFQP01 (sample SAMN10412372, study PRJNA504923) | tailings metagenome | isolation source: Relicate 1 Philex TSF1 revegetated site | place: Philippines: Tuba, Benguet | collected 2017-08-29 | reverse complement strand
ACGTCGTCCATAGCTGGGGGGATTCGCGGAGCGTGAAGTGGACTGGAGAGGCGCACGCTGTTGCAGCCATGCGTGGAGGGCGCGCACGCCCAGTCAGGCGCGCGTGTCACAAGGTGCCTGCACGCCTGCATCTCGGCTGGTGTGGCGCAGGCACCAGGAGCAGACGGGCAAGCTCAAGTGGCGCGAGTTCGTGGCCGAGGTGCCCACTGCCACGCCCCTGGACAAGGTGCGGGGCCCACCAGCGCAACACTCCTTGCTCTGCCCTGTGGCTGTGTGGGGCCGGTGGCGGCGTTAGGGGACCGCCAAACCAGCGCGCCTTCCACCTCTCAGTTGCAGCACAACGGCGGTTGCGGCACCTTTGCCATCGGGCCGCGCGGACGGACCGCTGTGGCGGGCGGGCGTACGCGTCCAGGTGGGCGTGGTGGCGGAGAACCTTTTCATGCTGGCGAGCGGCGCCGACGCCACCACGGACAACGGGTCGGTCAACGTGGTGCAGCTGCCCGACGGCTCCCTGCTGGCCATGAGCGGTGAGGGCTTGGGATGGCGCGTTAGGGTTTGGCCGCCGCTGACGGCGTGAGGGTGTGCCCGCTCGCTGGCAGCATGCCGCCTGACGGCACCTGCTGCCGCTCATGACCTGGCGGCGGAGCCCTTGCGTGGCTGGCAAGGGCCCCCGCTGCACCAATCACACTGCTTGAAGGCCCTCGCTGCGTCTCTACTCGTGGCTTCGCCTGCGCAGAGCCCGCCACGTCCATCTACCGTGTCAGCCGCGACCAACTGGACACCCTGGAGCAGGTGCGCCTGGTGGTGTGCGCCTGCTTTGCGCCTCCGCCAACGCGCAGTCGCCGCAGGATGCTCCCGCTTCTGTCCTACCTGCCGTTTCTGCTGTGGCCCAGCCTCGCGCGACAGGACTCCCAGGCGCCCGCAAGCCTCTGCGGTGCGCCCCCTACGGCCCCACGTGCACTGCAGGTCAAGTACCAGGACGACGTGCCCGGGCAGGTGCTGACGGCGCACGCCAAGGAGATCACCAACGGTGCGCCTTCCCTACCCCCACTTGGCCCCACTTGTTTCCCTTTCTTCGTTCGCATGATGTGTCAGCTGGCCCCCGCCCTTCGCTCGTCTCCCCTAGCATCCGTCGGCGCCCGGCGTCTGGCTCGCAGCTTTGCCGCCAGCGTGGCCACGCCCACCGCCCCCGCACGCTACGCGCGCACTCTGCACACCACGGCCGTCAAGGGCTGCGCGCATGGACTCCCGCGGGGAAAGGGTGGAGGGGAGGGAGAGGCGTGCATGTGTGAACGCGTGCGGCTGCAGGCGGCCCGCGGCGGCGCGTGGTCAACTTTGCGCACAAGATCCCCTTCGGCGGCAAGCACCTCTTCGTGCAGGACCTCGACACGCTCAAGCGCAAGGAGATTGCCTACTTCCCGTGAGTCTTCAGTTTGTGCTGGGGGCTTTGCATCTGTCTGGACACCCCAGTGGGGCCACCACCCGGAGTTGGGATTTGGAGGCCGGGTGTATCAGATGTCTCGCAGCGCGGAGGCGAGAGAGCCAACCAAAGGAGGGGGCGGCTGCGCGCCGACCGGTGCGTGCGCCTGATGTTGCGCGCCCCCCCCCCGCGTCGTGCCACCTCAGGGACGTGAACCCGGCGGGCCCGGCGTGGGTGCACGACCTGGCCGCCACGCGCGACTACGCCGTCGGCGTGGAGCCGCCCATCCTCTTCAACATGCCCTGCCTCGTCGCCGGAGGTGCGCAGTTCTCCCGCGCGCCACCCGGGCCCCAGACCCACCAGCCGCCGCTTGCCAGCACCCCAAGCGCACCACGCCTCGCCGCGGATCCAAGCCGCGGTCCGCTCGCAACCATGTTCGGAGCGGAGCGGAGGAGCACCTCTCTGCATCTGGGGGCGGACGCGTGGCGAGAGATTCGGCGCGTGAACGAACGTCCTCCCATCATGCGTGCAAGCAGGCGACCGTCCTTTGTGGTGCATGACCTCTCGCCTGCTCGTGTGCAAGCGTGTGCAAGCGTGGCCTCTTGCCTGCTCGTGTGCAAGCAGGCGAGCGCGAGTACCTCTTCATGGACTGGGTGCCCGAGCAAAAGACGCGCGTGCACGTGGCCAAGCTCGACGGCTCGTGGGTGAGCGTGGCCACCGGGCACCCGCCCCGTTAAGCACTTGGCTTCCTGCTACTCGACACTCCGCCTGTCGCTCTTGTGCCTCTCGGTGGTCCCGGTGGCACTCTACCCCTGCCCGTGCACGCCCGGCTGCCTTCACGTGCGTCGTCGTGTGGCGCTCGTCGCCCCCCACCCGCTTCAGCCGCTGCGCTGCGCGTGCCCACGCTGCCTGTCGCGCAGCAACGCACGTTTGTGACGGACGCCTTTTTCTTCTTCCACCACGTCAACGCGTACGAGGACCCGGAGGACCCCCGCAAGCTGCACGTGGACCTGTGCGCCTACGACGACCCCCAGGTGAGCAGAGGAGCTCGCCCTGTTCTGCTGTGCTGGGAGCGCATTGCGGGCTTCACCCCGCGACAGGGCCCAGCGGCACACGATCGCACACATGCTACTCTTCTGCACCTGCGACTCAGGGCGCAGGAGCAAGCTGGTGTGAGGCGCGAGCCCTTGCCCGTGACGCATGCATCTCCCCTCTGCTCCTCCTGGCTGTTGCTGCTGCCACTGCAGGTGCTCCACGACCTCAGCATCGCCAGCATGTCGGGCTACCCCGGGAAAAACATCGCGCCGTGAGTCTTGCCAACTGCCCACCGCATGCCTTGCAACACAGCTATGCTTGCTTGGACAATCGTCTGCACGACGTGTGTCCAGCCTGTGGAGGTGTGAGAGCTGGGCGTGCGTTGCGCTCGCCGCAGACGGCGGTGCGTGTGCCTGATGCGCGTCGCGTTGCTCGCAGGTCGCTGCTCAAGCGCCTCACCGTCCCGCTGGACGCGCCGGACGGCGCGCGCATCGCGCCGCCCCGCCACCTGCTCGGCGACGACCCGCGCGGCCAGTACGGCGAGTTCTTCGAGTTTCCCAGCATCAACAACCGCTTCAGGTGTGCACTGCCCAGCGCTGCAGCCTGACTGCGATGAGACGCCTGCGATCCACGCGTGCACCTTGACGCGTGTTGTCAGCCCCTCTCAATGATGCACGTGTGTCTGTGTCCTGAGCAGGACGCGGCCGTACCGGTACGCGTACTCTCTGTCGGCGCGGCGGCCCTCCAACATGGGCAACGCCATTGGCAAGCACGACTTGCAGACGGGGCAGAGCTGGCTGTGGCATGAGCCCGGCTGCGCGCCAGGTACGGAGGACGACTGCTGTGTGCGCTTTGCCACGCCGCCACACTTTGGTCTCGTTGGTGGCAGAGGGGACAACGTTCCGCCTGGCGCGGTGCTCCGCAGGGGAGCCTGCGTTTGTGCCGGCGCCTGGCGCGGTGGAGGAGGACGACGGCGTGGTGGTCTGCAACGTCATGGGCGCCGACGGTGAGAGCCCACACAACGCGGCCTTGAGGACACTGCGTGCTGGTCGCTGTGCCACTTGACTGAGCCGTGGCGGGCCTGCTGTTTGCGCAGGCAAGTCGTTCGTTGTGGTGCTTGACGCCAAGACGTGGGAGGAGCTGGGCCGCGCGTACCTGCCCTTCGCCATGGGCTACAGGCTGCACGGCACCTTCCTGCCCAGCGCGTCGTGAACGCGCTGGCGCTGGCTTGGCCGCTGCTGGCGGGCCCGCCGCAGAGAGCGGGTCGGGCACCCCGTGCAGCCAGGACGGATCCCGCACGACATGTGGCGCGTGGCATGTGCAGGATGAGCCCTGTGATCCGCGTTGCGCTCGGCGTTGGCGCGTGCCGTGCTTGTTCTTGGGTCTCGGCGGCAATGCCCTGGTGGTGGTGCACGAACGTGCCGCGGTGCGATCGCAGCGTCGACAGCACGCAGCGAGAAGCGCAAATCACACAGCGTTGCGCCCATGGGGCTGCTCGGAGTCACGTTCACCGAGGCGGAACAGCCTCGCAAGAGCAGCAAGAAGTCCAAGAAGTCTAAAAAGGTACACCGCGTGAGCTTTGCCTGGTGCTCACGCCCGTGCTGAAGGCCCTCCCATCGCGTGCCCTGCCCCAGATTGCGTCGCCGGCGTTGGCGATCCGACCACGCGCGTCAGCGCGCCGCATGCGCACGCAGGAGAAGAAGGAGAAGAAGGAGAAGAAGAGCAGCAAGCACCGCGGTGAGCAGCAGCTAGCGAGCAGGGCTGCGTTTGTTCTTGCAGGCGCGGTGGCACACACAGCAGGCTCCGCCCCGCCATCGCGTGCCCCAGCTGACGCCGCCTGCACGCTCGTGCATGCATGCGCCACGCTCCGCAGACGACAGCAGCCGGTCAGGCAGCGATGACGACGGCGCGCCTGGCGGCAACAGCAGCGGGTCGGACCGGGAGGGCGCAGGTGCACGGAGACGCACCAAGGGGACAGGACGCAGAGCCGCGCAGCGCACCTTTTCTTGCGCCGCGCGACAGGAAGACCTCGCAAGCGCATGTGCGTGTGGCCCCTTGCATGCGCTGCTGCCGGTGCCGGCGGGCGCAGGCGGCGACGCGCCGGCCGAGCCGGCGGTGCAGCGCGAGGCGTGGATGACGCAGCCCATGGAGCGGCCGCACGCCGCCAAGGAGGCGGAGGAGGAGCAGGCGGCCAAGGAGGAGGCGGAGCGGAAAAAGGCACGAGGCATGGGGGGCCAGGGGAGTCAGCGGGGTGATGCGGAAAAGCAGGGCAGCAGCGGAGAAAGCTGCGAAGGTCCAGGTGCAGCGACAGCGAGCGTCAGCATCGCCCTGCTCACCCCGCTCCGGCACACATCTGAATGCGACGAGTGCGGGTGCACGAGCGCTTTGTGCGGGTTTCCACGCCTCATCGCGCGCTGCCACCTCTGCCTTGGAAAACGTCGTCGCAGATCGTGGAGGAGCCAGAGGTCGTGGTCGGCCTCCGCGTGATGAAGCCCGGCGGCGGCAACCCGGCGCCCGCCGCCGCCGCCGCGCCCTCTGGCAGGCCCGCCACGGTGGTTGGCGACGGCGGGCTGAGCTGGCGGCTCAAGGCGCTCAAGCGGTCGCAGGAGGCGGCGGCGGCCGAGGGCAAGGACGTGGCGGCGGTGGTGGGGGAGCGGTGGGGGTCGCTGCAGAACCTCACGAGCGCACTGACCGAGGGCCGGGCAGCGAACGGTGCGTGTTCTGTGGTGGGGGAGCGGTGTGACGTGGGCGTTGGATTCGCATCTGTTTGGACGCGTCGGCGCCCAGCTACAGGGCACACCAGATGTCTCGCAGCGCAAGGGGGTTGTGGAGGAGTGCGGCACGGTTGAAGGGGGCTGCAGAACCTGAGGAGTGCTCGCGCCGATGGATAAAGGGCCGGGCCGTGTGGAGTGCTACTCACGGGGTGGCTACCCTCTGCCCTCACCTCTGCTGCTGCCGTCGCCGCAGCGAGGGCGCACCTCCACGCCGCCAGGGACCGCGAGAGAGCGGCAAACCCCGACGGCGGCGGCGGCGCAGGGGGCTCCAGGCCGGGTGGCGGCGGCGGCGGCGGCGGCGGATACCTGCAGGTGCGAAGTCTTCGGTCACCGTTGCACTGCTGCTGTCCCCGCTTGCATTTCGCTTGCATCGCCCTGACCATCGCCGCGTCCCGCTTGGGCTGGATCCCAAGCCCAAGCCCTGACGCCCTCATCCATGCACATGCAGGGCGCTGACGGCGAGCGCGTGCGCATGAAGCGCCCCGAGCTGGACCAGTCCCTCCGCTGGCGCCGCGGAGGCGGCGGCGCCACCAGCAGCGGCGGCCCCGGCGGCGCCGGCAGCAGCGGCAGCGGCCGCGACTCACCCGCGGTGGCGGGCGGGCGGGCGGCGGCGGGGCGCGACTCCCCGGCAGTCATGTCGGGGCTGGGCCCGGGCAGGGCTGCCGCCGCTCCGGGGAGGGAGGATCGGCGGGACGGTGGGAGGGAGGATCAGCGGGACGGCGAGCGTGACCGGGGGGACGGCGAGCGGGATCGGCGGGACGGCGACGGCGGCGGGCGGCGCGGGAGGGAGGAGGCGGGCCGCGAGGAGCGGGGGCGCGAGGGCGGGGGCCGCCGGGGCGAGCGGGACGACCGCGGCGGCGGCAGGGAGGGAGGGCGGCGGGCGGACGGGCGGGGCGGCGGCCGCGGCGGCGGCGGCGGCATGGGCGCGGAGCAGGCGGCAGCGCTGCAGGGCGTGGCCGGCGCCATGAACCAGGCGGTCAACGACGGAGGGTTCATGGAGCGGTTTCTTAGGGTCCAGGAGGAGAAGAAGGAGTGGGAGCGGGAGCGCTCTGGTGGCGAGAAGCGGGGCGGCGAAGGGGAGGGCAAAGCGGCGGCGGGCGGCGGGAAGAACGATGCGCGGCGCCGGGGGGGCGACGAGCGGCGGCAGCGGGAGCGCGAGGCGGCAGACGCCATGCGGGAGGAGATGAAGAGGCTGCGGCACGGGATGGGCGGCGGCGAGGGTGGCGACGGAGACGGGGAGGACGGGGAGGGCGGTGGCGCGGACGGCGAGGCGCCTGGGCGCGGCGGCATGGGTGCGTGCGTCTTGAAATGTGCTGCCCGTCGCGCCTGTTTGGAAGCAGTGCGGTGGCAGGGGGCGCGATGGCAGGGCAGGATGTCATGGGTGCGCGGTGGTGGTGTGTGTGTGTGTGTGTGCCGTGCAGAGCTGTCGTCTGGGGAGGGAAGCGACGGCGACCGCCCTGTGTCGCCAGGGCGGCCAAGCGGCGGCGGCGATGCCACGCGAGGGAGGGGCCGTGGGCCACCGCCGCCTGGCCGCGGCCGGGAGGAGGCGCCTGATCAGGCGCCTCGGGAAGGGGAGGAGGAGGAGGCGGCGCCGGCGGGGCCAAGCGCCAACAAGTCGGTGGCGGAGATGCTGCGCGCGCGGCTCAAGGTGACGATTAGGGTTCACCCGCGGTTAGGGCTTAGCGCATGGGCGGCGTGCGGGCCGGCGCACGACGCATGCTGTGGTGGTGTGCATGCGCGCCCTCATGCAGGGCTTGCCAGCACCGGCGCCCTCGGCGGCGCCAGTGCAGCCCATGCGCCCCGCCGTGGGCAGCGCTGGCGGCGGCGGCGGCGGCGAGGGGTCGCGGGTGCGGGCGCCGTACGGCGCCTCGGGCGGCCGGGACGGCGCCGGCACGGCCGCCGGCGGGGACCGTGGCGGGCGGCGAGGCGGCGGCGAGGGCAGCGACGGTGGCGAGGCGGAGCACGAGGGGCGGCCAGAGGGCGGGCGGCGCAAGGAGGTGGTGATTCTGCCTCAGGTGGACGCGGCGGGGCGGGTGGCCAAGGGCGCGTTTGGGCGCGAGGCGGCGGGCACGGGCGCGCCGCCCGACGACGGGCGCGGCAAGCGGCACCTCAGCAAGCGCGTGCAGAGGTGCGCTGGCTGGCGCACGCTGCCGCCCAGCTCGCCTGCCCTGTGTCGCTGTGGAGACCAAGGGCCCTTTTGTTGTGGCATTGGAGCCGCACGGAACGGAAGGCCCGTGCTGCCGCCGGCATCGCACGCGCACACGCCGTGTGGTGGGATTTGCATCTGTGTGGACGCCTCGGCGGGGCCGGAGCCCAGGTACCGAGCGTATCCGATGTCAGGCGTGTACCGCCTGTGCGTGTTGTACCGCCTGGTGGCAGGTACGACGAGGGCGGCCAGAAGGCGCGGTACTTCAAGGACGACGACAACGTGGACCTGGACACCATGGTCAAGAGGGCCAAGTGAGCGCGCGCCCGCGCCTCGCCCGCCGCGTGCATGACGAGGGCTCGGGCCACGACCCGCGACGCCTGCAGCGTCTGCTGCGGCCGCGCTCAAAGCCCTAAGCCCTGAAGCCCTACGTTGCCTTGCAGGTACGGCGACGACGCCATGGACGGCAACCTGGACCGCACCGTGACGGGCAACATCATGCGCAAGGCCAGGTGTGCAGAAAAGGCGGCCATTTTCCTCTCCCGCAACGCCGCCATCTCCCGACAGCACACCTGCAATCGTCCCTCTCTTCCCTTGGACTGAGCTCAGAGCGGGGACCGCTCAGCCCGCATGCAACAGCGAGGAGCGCTGCGCAGCAGCACGCGACGCAGCGGGTTGAGGCGCCTCACTGCAGCAGTGGCGGAAGCTGCACCCTCTCTCTGGCCACGTCTTGTGGGTGGGGCACGCAGGTTTAAGGCCAATGAGATGGACGTGGACGACGAGTACGAACACGACGGGGGCCTTGAGGTGCGCCGCATGCCGCTCAACCCTAACGCGTACCCTAACCTTCCGTACCGCCATGCGCTACCGCTTGCCGCCTCGCTTGTGCCCATGCTGTGCCCGTGCTGTGCCCCGCGCAGCTGTACGAGTCGCGCGGCAAGCGCGGCACGGCGGAGCAGCAGGCGGCCAAGGAGCGGCAGCGGCAGGTGGCGGCGTACAACCGGGCGGCCAAGGCCGAGCAGCAGTGCCAGCTGTGCCCCACCAGTGAGCGCGCTTGCGGCCCACGCAGAGCTAGCGCTCTTTCGCCGCGGCAGTGCAGCGGTCTGTCGCGGCGGTGCCGCCTCGCCCACTCTCCCCCTCATCGTTTGGGCGCGGTTGCCCCCCTCTCAAGCAGCGGTAGAGGCGCTCCCTTTTTCTGTGCGCGTGCGTGCGTGCGTCGCGTGCGCCCCCGCAGACCCCAAGCGGCCGGTGCACCTGACCATTGCCTCGGGCACGTGCGCGTACCTGAGCCTGCCGGCGCGAGGGCGCCTGGTGCCGGGGCACTGCTGCATCGTGCCCAAGGAGCACACGCCCTCCATACGCCTGGTGAGGCCCCAGTCGCATGCGCCGCGGCGGCTTAGAGTTTGGGCTGCAAGCGCCCGAATCAGCAGGGGCCGACGCGACGGTCGGCGGGAGGAGACGGGGCAGGCGAGCGTCGTGTCGCGAATTCGCGTCTTGGGTGCGTAGGTGGACGACAACACGTGGACCGAGGTCAAGAACTTCATCAAGTGCCTCATCCAGATGTTTGGCGCGCAGGTGAGGGCTTGGTGAGGGTTTAGGGTGCAGGCAGGTGCTCCCCTGCAGCGTGAGGGAGAGAAGGGCCGGGTTAGCAGCGCGCTTCTTCGCTGCCGGCCAGGGCGAGTTCCGCGCCTTGTGCGTGCACGGCTCCGCCCGGCGGTGACCGCAAAGCGAGTGTGCGCGCGTGGACGCCTCGGCTGCGGCCGCAGGGCAAGGCGCCCGTCCTTCCGGGGGCAGCCAGCTATGGGAGGGCAAGAGTGCATGTGTGCCGCTTGGTGTACACGTGTGTGCGGTGGCCGCAGGGCAATAGGAGGTCATCTTCTGGGAGACGGCTGTGGGATGGCAAGCGAGCGCGCTTGCTTTGGTGCATGTGTGGCCGCAGGGCAAGGAGGTCATCTTCTGGGAGACGGCCACGCAGCTTTCGGGCCACAAGCGCCACGCCGTGCTCGAGGCCGTGCCGGTCGGCGGCAAGGAGTTCGACAAGGCGCCGGGCTTCTTCAAGAAGGCCATGCAGGTGAGGGCTTTGCCTTGAGCCCTAAGCCACTCTCGACGCTGCCGCCGCACGGCTTTCACTGCCGCACCAGGCCACGCAATCGTCACGACACACCCACGCGCTTGAGCGTGCTGTGCGTGCTGTGCTGTGCAACAACAGGAGGCCGAGTCCGAGTGGAGCACGCACGCCGCCAAGTCCGTCATCGAGACCTCCGCCAAGAAGGTGCGCCGCAGACGCGCGCGCGTCGCCCCCGCCGCTGTCGTCGCATGGCGCTCGTGACGCGACGTCGCGGCGAAGCGCGCATCGGATTCCCCGCCAAAGCCACCACATCATCGGCATTCGTGTTTGCGGGATTCACCTGCGTGTGCGTGCCCTCATGCAGGGCCTGCGGGAGTCAGTGCCGCCCAACTTCCCCTACGTCTACGTGCAGTTCGGCTACGGCCACGGCATGCTGCACGTGATTGACGACGAGGCGCAGTTCGACGTGCAGCTGGCGCGGCAGGTGCGCGCCCTGGCCTAGGGCTTGGAGCTAGGGTTGGCACGCAGCAGCGGGCCAGCCGTGGAGTCCGCAGGCCCTCAAGCGTGCGCGTCTTTTGCGCGGATGTGTGCGTGCAGGTGCTGGTGGGCCTGCTCAAGCTGCCGCCAGAGATGATGCACGCGCGGCACCAGATGGAGACGCCCGCCACGCAGCAGCAGTGGGCGCGCGAGTTCGTGGCGCAGTTCGCGCCGTACGACTGGACCATGCAGCTCTGAGCCTTCTTGGCGGGCGCTGGCGGCCGCCCCGTGCTCCCTTCTCTGTGAACCGTGCAGCTGCGCGCTGCCTGCTTGCAAGCGAGTCCGCTGCCGTGCCGCGTCGTGCACGCAAACCGCTTTGAATCGAGCACAGCATGAGCAGTGCGATGCGAATGCAGCGTCCAAATGCAGCCTCAACGCCCTGTCCGGCATCAAACGAAGAGGTGGCGCGGACGCCGTGACCTTCCTTGCGGCGTCACGTAAAGGCCTCTGCCTGCACCGGGTCCATGAGCGCAAAGCCGTTCTTGTGCGGCCGGCTGTTGGGCGCCTGCTGCACCGCCCACAGCTTGGACGCCACCGCCTGCAGCGCAGCAAGCAACGGTCGCAGCACGCAAAGCACACGCCACGGTCACATCACACCCACGTTCCTCACCCCTTCCTCGGCCAAAAGCCAAGCGAAGCGACCTCAAGCCCAGGTCAGCCAAGCGTGCAGCAGTCAGGCGCAGCGCCTCACCTCGAGCACGCCCTGGTGCGCCTCTAGGTGCGCCTCAGCGGCGGCGGCCAGCGCGGCGGCGGGCAGCAGCGCCTGCTGCGTGTCGAACTGCGGAAGCAGGTGCTGCGACATGAAGGCGTCGCGCAGCGGCCCGCCGTACAGCATGGCCAGGCGCTCCGAGACCCTAGGCCGGGGCTTGGGGCCGGCGGCGGCCGCTGCGCGCACAAGCACGACCACACAATCGCGTACGCCAGTCATGTCTCAGCTACTGGTGAGAGATCACGAGTCCTCTGACCCAGCGCAAAGAGAGGAGGCGGTCCTCCCTCACTCGCGGCGACGGCGGCGCCGGGCGGGGGCATGGCGACCTCGCCCGCCTGCCGCGCACACCGGCGCCCGACACACCCACGCAACGCGAACTTCTCTCTCCGACCTCACCGGCCCCGAGCGCAATCGCCCCTCCTCACCTGCAGTGACGGCGGCGCCAGGCGGCGGCAGCGCCAGCAGCTCACTGACATACCCCGACAGCTCCTGCCCCGCCAGCGCCTCGGACACGCCGGCGCCGCCCAGCGCCTGCCGAACCCTAGCCGCAACCCTAGCCCGCCGCTGCGCCTCCTCGGGGGTCAGCGGCGGCGCCGCCGGCCGCGGCGACGCCAGCGCGCCGCTGCCGCCGCCGCCGCGAGCAAACCCGCCGGGCTGTGCCGCGCCGCCCGGCCCCGGCAACCCCGGCAGCGCAAGCAGCGGCGGCGGCCCGCCTCCGCCGCCGTAGCGCCGCCCGTAGTGCCGGTCGTCGGGCGAGTGAGGGAGGTGCGTGTGGTGGTGGTGGTGGTGGCGGTCGGGCGAGGCGGGCGCGTCGCGTCGTGGCGGCGGCGGCGGCGGCGGAGGCTGCGAGGTGTACCCGCCGCTGCCGCCGCCGTTGTGGAGGTTGTTGCTGCCGCCGAGGGGCCAGCGGTCGGGGTGGCCGTCCAGGGTGAGGGTGGAGGGCGCGGGGCCGCCGCCGCCGCCGCGGCGGTAGTGGTCGCCGCCGCTGTGCTGCCCGTCAGAGACAGATGGGTGCCTGCAGAAACCAAAGAAGGACGTCGCGGCGGGTGTGTCGAAGCGCGGAGCGGTGCAGAGGTCGCGCCGCCGTGCCGCCCTTGCTACTCTCTCTTCTCCCGCCTCCCCGGGCTTACCGGTCGCGCTCTCTGTCGCGCCGCTGCGCCTCGCGCTCCCTCTCCCTGTCGCGCTCCCTCTCCCGGTCCATCTGCACGCGCGCCAAGCAAGCAAAGCAAAACCGCGTGCAGCCGGTCACTGGTGCCTGTTGTTGTTTTCGGTGAACAGGGGGGCGAGCAGTGTGCGCTCAACGCTCAACCTTGCCAGCGCACCTGAAGCCGGTGCTCCCGCTCCCGCTCCCGCTCCCTCTCGCGTTCCCGCTCGCGTTCCCGCTCCCTCTCCCTCTCGCGCTCCCGTTCCCGCTCCCGTTCCCGCTCCCTTTCCCGCTCCCTCTCCAGCTGCGCCTCACGCTCGCGCTCCCTCTCCCGCTGCGCCTCCCGCTCCCGCTCCCGCTCCTTCTCAGCCCTGTCGCGGTCCGCCTTGGACGGAGCCGCCGCCGCCTCGCGCCGCTGCGGCGGCCCCTCACGCGCCTTTGGTGCATCCCTCTCCCCGCGGGCGCCCCCGCCCTTCCCGACGGCCTCCGCCTCCTCCCGGTCCCGCCCCCTGGCAGCGCCCTCCCGCGGTGCGCCCGCCGGCGCCGTGCCCCTGGGGTTGCTGCCGCCGGCCGCCGACCTAGGGTTGCTGCCCTGGGCGGCGCGCTCCTTGTCCTTGCTGCCGGCGCGGGCGCCGCTGCTGCCGCCGCCGCTGCCGGGCGCGGCGTCGCGGTCGCGAGCGGGGCGCTGCGGCTCCTGCGCCAGGTGCCATCGTGCGCCAGGGCCGATGATCACGGCGCGCGTCTTCGCACAACGGCCCGACACAGCGCACCGGAGGGGTGGACTCCACAACAACGCACCTTGTCGCGTTCCCGCCCTCCGTCGGCCCGGCCCGCATCGTCACTGCGCCCGCCCCTGCCGCCCGCCCTGCCGTCGCCCTGCTGCTGCTCCTGCTGCTGCCGCTGCTGCTGCTGCTTCTTGAGGCTGGCGATGGTGGTGCCGCCGCCGCCGCGTGAGGGGGCCGGCGGCTCGGGCCGCCCCGCGCCACCGTCCTTGCTGCCGCCGCCGCCGCCGCCGCCCTTTTTGCTGCTGTCCCCGCGGCGCTCCGCTCCGCTGCTGGGGGGGTCGTCGCGCTTGGAGGTCGAGGCGTCCCGGCCGCTGCTGCCCTTGCTGTTGGCCGGCGGGCGCTGGTCCCTGCTGCCGCTGCTACCGCCGCGCCCCGTGGAGTCCTGGAGGGGTGCACGCGGCGAGGGGGCATGCGTGCACGCGGAGCAGATCGCGCAGGCGAGCGGCCCACATCACCGCCCCACCGGAGCCCGCACCTTGGCGGGCTCTGACGGCCTGGCGTCTCCGCCGCTCTTGCTGGTGCCTTCCTCCTTGCCTCCGCTGCCAGGCCACACGATGGCCGCGCGCTTGCGAGCTGCGCACAAGGTCGACGGGGGCACGATCGCGAACGATGGAGCACCCATCGTCAGGCCATCACGTCGCTGATGCTCTCTCCTCGTGCAGCGTGCGCTCTCCTGTGCTTCTGCGTGCTCTCCGCGCGGCATGATGGACACTCACGCCTCTCCCCCGACTCGTTCCTGTCCTTGTCGTCCGGCGGCATGGAGGCTGCCTGGTGAGCTCACTGATGTGGATGACGTGCGCGCAGCGCGCACGATGCAGCTGAATCTCTCGTTTAGGGTCAAAGGATGAAGCGCACGCGATCGTCCAGCAGGCACGCGCGCACGCTGCAGGCACACTTGGCGCAGCGCGCAGAGGGAACACCGCGCTCCGCAGGCCATTGCGCGCGCTGACGGAGCACGCCCAGGACATCAGCACCGACAGCGGCGGCCCGGCCTCATCGCAGCCTGATTGCGGCGCAGCATTTGCCTCCCAGACTTGCAGATGAGCCTCCTGCACCGGCTGCTGGCCAAGCAGGGCTGACGTCGGACGCGCGCGGTCCCCAGCTGTCCCCAACCGGACGCGTCCCAGATGCGCCGCGCAACCAGGGCCTCCGGCCTCGCTGATTCAGACGTCGATGCGGAGAAGCAGCCAGCCGCTGCGTCCAAGCGCGCCAGGGCGCCTGATGCGGAGGAGGCGCGCCCGCCGCCACCACGTCGCCAGCCCAGCCGCCGCGACAGCAGCCGCACCCCCGCGCCTGCAGCCGACGCATCAGCCCCCGCCGCCGCGGCGCCGGCCACCAGGCCTCCCTCGCCACGCCCTCCACCGCACGCCGAGGGTGCAGCGCACACAGCGTGCGCGACCGGCGGCGCCCCAAAACCTCGCAGCGCAGCCGCCGGCGCAACCAGTGGCAGCAGCGGCGCTGCGGACGCCCAGGAGGAGGCGCGGCACCTCCTCCGCCGCCGCCACAGCGCCACCGCCGGCACGGCATACGACGTCGCCACCGTCGCGGCGCTTGAGCTGACCACGGGCGCGGCCGGCAGCAGCGACGGCGAGGCGGGCATGGAGGTGGACGGCGGCCCGCACAGCCGCCAAGGGCTGCTCACCGCGGAGCCGCCGCGGCCTCGCCCGCCGCTTCCGCGCCGCGGCGGCGTGGCTGCGGACCACGACGACGACGGCGGAGCGCCGCACGGGTCACCGCCCACGGCGGCCGTAGCGGTCCCCATCAGCCCAGTGCAGCTGTCGCCGATGCGCCCGCCCTCGGCCCGCGTGCGCTCCGCCAGGCAGGCCCACACGGCGGCAGAGGCAGTGGTGGCGGACGCGGAGGGTGAGGCGCAGGGGGCCGCAGCGTTGGCGACGGCGTCACCTTGCGCCGCGCCGGCAGCGGCTGGGGGCTCGCCGCGCTCATCGCAGCACCCGCTGGTTGGTGGCGGTGGCGCTGGCGGTGGTGGTGGTGTGGGGGAGGCGGCGGGAGGGGCCGGCGCGCCGGCCAGGCGGGCGTCTCAGCGGGAGCTGCGCCCACGCGACGCGCCAGAGGCATCTGCGGCGGCGGCAGAGGAGGAGGACGTGGACTTCGAATCCGACCTCCAGGTGTGTCCTTTGCTTTCGTCTTGTCAAGTTTGGGGCCTGAGCTGCGAAGGAGGAAGGGCGCACTGGGCCCGGCAGCGCCGCGCATACACGTGGCGTGCGCAACGGTGTGCTCTCTTGCACGTGTGCTGAACCCCGCCGCGCTCTGCAGGCGACGCTGGGGCAAGTGCTGGCTTATCTGGCCATGGAGGGCGCGCCTGCGACGCTGGCGGCGGCGGCGGCCGGCGGGGACCGCTCCGCCGCAGCGGTGGTTGCAACGATGGACGCGCTGCCAACGGTGCGTCGCCGGCATGCGCACTTCCAGGGCTTTAGGGTTTAGATAATGAAGCCCCGCGGCATGGCGGTGGTGGTGATGAGCTCGCTGGACGTGGCTGACGCTTCAGGGTGCGCGCTGGCGGCGGGGGTGCGCGCAGGCGATGCGCGGGCGGGTGCGCAAGCTGCAGGCGGCGTCGCAGTCCGTCGTGCAGACGCTGGGCATTGGCTTTGAAGGTGTGTGGCCGACTCTTCGCATGGCGGGTGCCGCCTGCTCCTAGCGGGCTGGGGTTTTGGCTCTCCTGGGCTCTGGTGCGCTGCGCTAGAGTTGAGTCGTTAAGGATGTTGTGGGGCAGGGTGTGCTTGTTGCCATGGCATGCATCGTGCACTGGTTGGCCACCGTTCACTCAGCCTGTCGATGGCCAGCACAGCCGCGGCTGCTGCTGGCGGCGAGCCACCTCGACGCCCTGCAGCAGCTCTTCAGCCACGTGCTGCTTGCTCGCCTCCCCCCCCTCTCCATTTGATCGCAGAGGCGCGGCTGCTGCTGGCGGCCAACCACGTGGACACGCCGCAGCAGCTCTACGCCGAGGTGCAGGCGCACACGCGCGCGTGCCTGGCCGAGCTGGAGGCGGCCAACTCGGGCAACCCCTGCATGGACCAGCAGGGCCTGAGGCAGTGGCTGCGCGCCTGGCACGTGCAGTACACCGAAGGTGCGCGCCGCGAAGGCTGGGCGGGCGACGGAATCCACTCGTC
>VFQP010003544.1_pt1 | contig 15746 bp, 13 predicted proteins | sample 3512351 | NCBI WGS metagenome assembly VFQP01 (sample SAMN10412372, study PRJNA504923) | tailings metagenome | isolation source: Relicate 1 Philex TSF1 revegetated site | place: Philippines: Tuba, Benguet | collected 2017-08-29 | reverse complement strand
AGATGGCCTTCCAAATCCGGTTCGCAAAGTTTCGCGCAAACATGCGATCGCCAGTGATCCTGCTCGCAAACATCGCGCGCCAATCACCGCTCACCGGCTCCGCTTCGCCACCCCGCCATGCGGGAGTAGCCGACCGCATCGCTCCAATTGCCACACGCCTGGGACGATTGCCGTAGGTCGTATTCAGGCTGTAGGAACCCGTGGCTGCATCGCTCACGTCTACCGAGTTCGGCAGGGCAGCCGCATTCTGATTCCGGTCCGAGAAGCGCACTCGTGAGAAGTAAGCGGACATCTGGTACGCCTCCAGGCGTGTCGCCCGCCGCCCCCAAAGGCTCAACTGCTCCAAGTGCCCACGCCCGTCGTGGCAGACGATGCAATCGTAATGCGACATACCGAGGAAGAACGTGGCGCTCTTGGCGAACATCGTGTCGTAGGTATCTTCAATCGGCCCGCCGGGCGTCCGCCAGCGATGCATCCAGGAAGCCGCGGCGCTCGGGCCGGGCACGTTTGAATTCCCCTTGCCCACGATCAACTCAAAAACCATATCCTTCAAGCTCTTGTTCTCGGCGATCCCCGCTCCGATCCAACCGTGAAACGCGTTCCGGGCGTCCACACTGGGTAAGCTGCGATAGGAATTCGTCTGCGCGTTCTGGATCAGGTCGCCAAACCACATAGTCCACTTGTAGGTGAAGTTCTCGGAATACAAAAGGCTGTCGATCAACGCCGCCCGCTTGTTCTCGCCGCTGTCCCCAAAAAACGCGCGCGCCTGCTCCGGAGTCGGGATGCGCCCTGTCAAGTCGAGATAAATCCGCCGCAGGAACTCTTCATCGTTCGATAAGCGCGCCGAACGGACACCCACTTCCGCTAGCTTCCCGAAGATCGCGCTATCGACGAAATTCTTCGGCTGCAGCGCGCTCGGGTCCAACGTCGCGTCCTTCTGAACCGCAGCGAAACGCCCACCCTTGAAGTTCCGCATCCTTTCGTACACATCTTGCCGGTTCCGCGACTCGCGGCTGAGGAACTCCTCAGGCTCCGCCTTGAAACTGCAGTTCACCCCACTGTTCTCCGTGAGGTCGCTTAAAGGCACAACTTCCTGCGCCACCCCCGCCGGCAACATCGTCAGGGCCAACACCCCAGCCAGCGCTTTCCGCCCCATCTTCCCGCGCTCGGAAGAAGAAAAAAACTTCATGTGAATCCCCGTAAGGGCCTCCGTTTGAAAGGATTATAGCCGTTTCCCGAGACCCATCAACTAGAGCAAATGTTTCGATAAGTACTGGTTTTCTTACTTATCCCTTCGCCAACTCCACCAACGCCTCCCCGTCCACCCGGTAAACTGTCCATTCATCTTTCGCCTTAGCCCCCAGCGATTGATAAAAGGCAATGCTCGGCGCGTTCCAATCAAGCACGCTCCACTCCAGCCGTCCACAATCCCGCTCCCGCGCCAGTCTCGCCAAATGCACTAGTAACGCCTTCCCAATCCCCTTCCCACGCATCCTCGGCTGCACATAAAGATCCTCCAAGTAGATCCCCGGCTTCCCCAGGAACGTGGAAAAGTTATGGAAGAACAAGGCAAAGCCCACCGCCTCCCCCGCCCACTCCGCCAGCACAGCCTCCGCCTTCGGCCTCGCGCCAAACAGATGCCCGACAATATCCTGTTCGGTCGCCACACACTCGTGCCGCAACTTTTCGTATTCAGCTAACTCTTGAATGAAGCGCAGAATCGTCGCGCTATCGCCCGCCTCGGCGGGCCGCAATTGGAGCATCCAAAAAATCTAACACTCAGCGCTAAGGCAGCCGGAGGATATTCCAGCCGTCGGCCTTAAGTGAGCCCGGGTCCAACACCAACCGCGTATCAATCAAATTCTTCGCCGCCACAAGCTCGCCCAGCTTCTTCCAGTCGAGATCGATGTACTCTGGCCACTCCGTAGTCAGCACCACCGCATCCGCATCGGCCAAAGTCTCTTCCACGCTATCGCGCAGTGAACTTGCCAAGTGCGGCTGCTCCTTCCGGAAACGCTCCATCGCAATCGGATCGTGCGCCCGCAACATCGCACCCCGCTCGATCAGCTTATTCATGATGTCGATCGCCGGCGCATCCCGCAAATCGTCCGTATGCGGCTTAAACGCCAATCCCAAAATGGCGATCGTTCTGCCCTTTAAAATCTTCAGAGTCTCTTGCACCCGGATCACGGCGCGGTCCCGCATCGAAGTATTCACCGTCTTCGCCGCCGCCACGATCGACATGTTCAAGCCATAGTCCGCCGCCGTCGACACCAGCGCCGCCGTATCCTTCGCAAAGCATGACCCGCCCCAGCCCAGCCCAGCGTTTAAGAAGCGATTGCCAATGCGAGAATCCAATCCCATCCCACGCGCCACGTGCTTCACGTCCGCGCCCACCCGGCTCGCCAGCAACCCAATTTCATTGATGAAGCTGATCTTCGTCGCCAGAAAGGCGTTCGCCGCATACTTGATCAATTCCGCGCTCGCCAGGTCCGTGGACACCAACGGCACTGCGCCCACATTCTCCGGCCTCGGGCTGAACGCCGGAGCCGCGAAGCTTTGATCGATCAACGGCCGGTACATGTTGTACAACACCGTCAATGCCTTTTCGTTATCCGCGCCGATGACAATCCGGTCCGGAAACAACGAATCGGAAATCGCCGCACCCTCGCGCAAGAACTCGGGATTCGAGGCCACGGCATACTCACCCTTGCCATTCCCGTTCGACTTTTGGCTCTCCCGGATCAATGCTCCTACCCAATTGCCGCTGCCGATCGGTACCGTCGACTTGTTCACCACCACCGTAAAATGCGGCCCCATATGCTGGCCCAGGGACTGCGCCGCGGCTCGCAAATACTTCAAATCCGGCTGTCCGTCGGGCAGTGACGGAGTACCCACAGCGATAAAGACAACCTCCGCCTCCGGAATCGCTTCCTCGTACTTCGTCGTAAACCGCAAGCGGCTCCTGCTCGCCTCCAGCAAGTCGTCCAAGTTCGGTTCGTAGATGGGAATTTTTCCCGCCGCTAGCTCCGCTACCTTCCGCTCATCCACATCTAGACATGTGACATCATGCCCAATGTAGGCCAGACACACCCCAGTTGTCAGACCGACATAGCCGGTCCCGATCACCGCAATCTTCATTGACGCTCTACTTTCACTTCGTTAACGACTTGGGTAACGCCTTTAACTTTTTTCACCAACCTGTCGACCTTGGCGCGCGCCTTTTCCGTATTCACGCGGCCCCGCACCGTAACCACTCCACTCTTTACATCGACATCCAGCGTCCCGCCCTTTACATCTGCGTCGTTGGCCAAACGCATTCTCACCTGATCGTAAATGTAGCCGTCATCCTGCTTCTTTTGTCCCCAAAGCGCACCCGCGGCCAGCAAGCCAATCCACTCTCGACGTTTCATTTCATTTCTCTCACTTCACTTGTATTTTGCCATTTCAACTCGTCCAGAAATCCCTCATCCTCTCGCCACTTCGCCCTCACCTTTACAAACAATTGCAGATGAAAGCGCCTCCCCAGCATCTCTTCCAACTGCAGCCGCGCCTCGGTGCCAATCGTCTTCAACATCCCCCCCTTGGCGCCAATCACGATGGCCTTCTGCCCTTCGCGCTCCACCAGAATCGTCGCGAACACCTTGGCCACCTTCGGGCCCTCTTCCCATTTATCGATCAACACCGCCACGCTGTGCGGCACTTCTTCGCTGGTGTGCTCCAGAATCCGCTCACGAATCACCTCCGCGGCGATCGCCCTCTCCGGCAAGTCCGTCAGGTAATCCTCGTCGTAAACGTTCTCGCCCTCTGGCAATCGCTTCACGATCGCCTCCTTGAGCGCCGCCACTCCCTCACCCGTCTTCGCCGACACAGGAAAGAACTCGTCGAACTCCAAGGCCGCCTGAAAGGCCTGCAGCCGCGGCAGCAACTTATGCTTATCGCTAATCAAGTCGATCTTGTTCAAGACCAAAAACGCCGGAACCGACCCATCCTCCCGAGCCTTGCGCAGCGTATCTAGCGCTTCTTTATCGGCCTGCGGCAGCTCCCCGCTATCGTCCAAAGCATGCGCATCGGCTACATACAGCAATAAATCCCGGCTCTCCAGCGACGCCCTTACGTTCTGCATCATCTTGCGGTTCATCAACGTATCGCTCTTATGAATACCCGGCGTATCAAAAAACACAGCCTGCGCCCCGCCCTCCGTCCAAACCCCCATAATGCTGTGCCGCGTCGTCTGCGGTTTCCCCGACACAATCGCCAGCTTCGTCCCCAACAGTCCATTCAATAGCGTGCTCTTTCCCGCGTTTGGCCGCCCCGCGATTGACACGGTGCCAAAGCGCGGTTTAGGCGCCTTCTTCGCGGGCTTCTTCGACTTCTTCATGCTCAACCTCTTTCACTTCCGGCGCCTTGCGCAGCCGCACCTGCATCACACGCCGCTCATCGCTGTCCAACACTTCCAGAATCATCCCTTCGCGCACCAGGACGTCCCCGATCTTCGGCACCCGCCCAAACCACTCCGTCGCCAAGCCCCCCACCGTGGTCGCTTCCACTCCGCTCGGCATCACAAATCCCAACAAATCCTTCAAGTGATCCAGGTCGTAACTCCCTGCCATCACAAAGGCGCCATCCCCATCCTCCACTACGTCCAATCCCGGTTCGTGCTCGTCGCGTATTTCGCCGAACACTTCTTCCACCAGGTCCTCCATCGTGGCCAGGCCCGCGGTGTTGCCATACTCGTCCACCACGATCGCCATATGATTTCCCGCCCGCTGCATCTCCTTCAGCAGATCCGTTACCATCTTGGTCTCCGGTACGAAAGCCATCGGTCGAGCCAGATCCTGCGCCACCCGCCCCTGCTTTTTCGAAAACTCGGCCTCGAACAAATCCTTCACGTGCACAAATCCAGTGATGTGATCGAGATTTTCCTCGAACACCGGTACCCGCGAGAACTGCTCCTTCAATATCAAGTTACGCAGTTCGTCCAAGGACTGGCTCGCCTCGATACCCACGATGTTCGGACGCGGCGTCATCACCTCGCGCACCCGCTTGTCTCCAAACGCCACCACCGATTGAATCAGCTTCTTATCGCCCTCTTCAATCAAACCTTCTTCTTCCCCCGCCGCAATCAACGCTTCGATTTCTTCTTGCGGGCTCGCGCCCTCTTCCAGGCTGCTCGAAGGCTGGCTAATATCGGCCAGTGTCTCGAAAAAGTTCAACATCCCCGCAAACGGCTTCATCGCCAACGCGCCCACCCGCAACAGCGGCGCCATCGGCAGCAGGAAACTCGCCTCGCTTCGGCGATACAAAAGTTGCGGCAATAAGTAGGAAAACAGCGCCATGGATACCAGTGCCAGCAGTACGCCCTGCGCGATGTCCATCCACGTATCGCTGCCATTTTGATTGATCAACAACGACAGCACGCCAATCGCCACCAACAGCGAATGCTTGTACAAAGTGAAGATCAATGCCGCGCTATCGGTTTCTAGCGACAAGCGTTCCTGAATATGTTCTTTGAAGAACGCCAGGGCCGGGTAATCCCGCGCCCGCAAACGCAAGCTCTCCAAGTAGAGCAATTGCACAAAGGAAAACAAGGCTAGCGCCCCCATCGCCAGCACATACAAAACCACAAAGAGCCAGATCATTTCCGGCTCCGCTCAATCAACCCCGCTGGCAGCTCATACTGCTTTCTTAGCTTCGCTTCCACCCGCCGCATCTTCCCGCCATCCGTCTCATGATCGAGACCCATCAGATGCAGCACCCCATGCAGCATCAATACTTTCAACTCGGATACCAGCGAATGCCCCTGCTCCTCCGCCTGTACCGCCGCCCGCTCCACGGAGATCGCCAATTCCCCCAAGCCTTCCTCGCTGCCTTCTTCCTCGGCATTCGGAAAACTCAATACATCGGTCGCGTAATCCTTACCCAAAAATTCGCGGTTCAGTTCTTGCAGCTTCGCGTCGTCGCTAAACAAACAGACGAAGGGTTGACCGGTCGCCACATCCATCTGCAATTGCGCCGCGAATTCACGCAACTCAGCTCGCACGTCTTTGTCGAGCGACGCGGGGAACAAGAGAGAAGCTTTCGGAGTCATCGGCACAGCCCTACTCAAGCGTCCGGCAATTCCACCGGTGCACCCGGTTGAATGCTCGCCGCCGCGCCGCTCGCCGGTGGCGGGTCGTCCAACTTCAAAAGCATCTGGCGGCCAATGCCCGTCTTCTCCGTGTACGACTCATAGGCCCGCACGATCTTCTGCACCAGATTGTGCCGCACCACGTCCTTATCGTCGAAAAGAATAAAGGAAACGCCCTCGACGCCTTTCAGGACTTCTGTCGCTTCGATCAATCCGCTCCGCTTACCGCCCGGCAAATCGATTTGCGTTATGTCGCCCGTCACCACCATCTTCGAATTAAAGCCCAAGCGCGTCAAAATCATCTTCATCTGATCCGGCGTGCAGTTCTGACTCTCGTCCACGATGATGTAAGCGTCGTTCAGCGTGCGTCCGCGCATGAAGGCGATCGGCGCCACTTCGATCGTGTTCTTCTCGAGCAGTTTCTCCACGCGGTCGGCGTCCAGCATGTCGTAAAGCCCGTCGTAGAGCGGCCGCAAATACGGGTCCACCTTCTCTTGCAGGGTCCCCGGCAAAAAGCCCAGGCGTTCCCCGGCTTCCACCGCCGGCCGGGTGAGGATGATGCGCGACACTTGCTTGTTCAACAGCGCGCTCACCGCCATCGCCACCGCCAGATACGTCTTGCCAGTTCCCGCCGGCCCAATGCCAAAGGTCAAATCGTGCTTCTCGATCGCTTCGACATAACGCCGTTGATTGATCGTCTTCGGCGCCAGCATCTTCTTGCCGAAGCTGCGCTGTTTCCCCCCGAGGTACATCGTCTTTAACGACGACTCTTCCTCCACCGTCACCACCCGCAAGAAATTGTTCAGGTCCGCATTGCTGATCACATGCCCGTCCCGCACCAGCGACATGTAATCGTCAAGTATCTGCTTCGCTTTGGCGACCGCCTTCTCTTCGCCCTCCAGCTCCATGCTGTCGTTCCTGAGGAAGGTCCGGATACCCAGATTCCGTTCCATCAGTCGAATATTTTCGTCACGAGTGCCGAAAAGCGACTCAATGCCTTTATTTACGGGAACGCTGATTCTCAACTTCCCTCAGTATAAGGGACAGGCGAACACTTAACAAAACTTTACACGCCTAATGGATCGATCGAATAACTTCTGCGTCTGAATACTCGTCGAGTCAAATAGAGCATGATCCACAAAGCCTCCATTGCAGCCCTAACCCTCTGCGCCGCCTTGTTTGCACAAGCGCCTGCCCGCGTCGTTGGAGTTGTCACTGCGGCCGATCCCGCTACTCGCACCCTCACCGTCAAGGCCGACGACGGTTCCTCCAAGCAAGTCAAAGTCGTCGAGGCCGCCAAGATCTCCCAACTAGCCCCCGGTCAAACCAGCCTAACCGATGCCAAGCCTGCCGAACTCGCTTCCGTCACCACTGGTGACCGCGTCCTCGCACGTGGCCCCGAAAATAACGGCGTCATCGAAGCGAACCTCGTCGTGCTCATGAGCAAGACCGATCTCGCCAAGCGCGATCAGCAAGAGCAGATGACCTGGGCCACCAAAGGCATTGCCGGCGTGGTAACCGCCGTAGACAAAGCGGCCAATACGGTAACTCTGAATGTCCGCGGACCCGAAGGCGTCAAGCCCGTTGCCGTCAGCCTCGCTCCCAGCGCCAGCGTCAAGCGCTACGCCGAAGGCAGCACAAAATACGCCGACGCGAAAAACAGTTCTCTAGCCGAAGTCGAAGTCGGCGATCAAGTCCGCGCCCTCGGCGACCGCAGCGCCGACGGCGCCTCCTATACCGCCAAACAAGTTATTACCGGAGCATTTCGCAACCTGGCCGTCACGGTGAGTTCCGTCGATGCCGCCAGTGGCACTCTCGAAGTCGTCGATCTCGACACCAAGAAGAAGCTGCAAGTGAAAGTTCCGGAGGGCACGAGCCTCCGCCGCATGCCGGAAATGATGGCCCGCGGTATGGCCATGATGATGAACGGAACGGGCAACATGGGCGGCATGGGCGCCGGCATGGGCCAAGGCGGCATGGGCATGGGTATGCGACCGCAAGGCGGTCCTCCCGCGGGCGCTCCCCCGCAAGCGGGTACCGCCCCCCAAGGTGGCCCACCCCAGGGTGGCCAGCCTCAAGGGGGAATGCGGCCCGGAGGCCCCGGCATGGGTGGTCCTGGCGGCCCCGGCGCCGGTATGCGCCGCGGCGGCGGCGACCTCAGCCAAATGCTCGAACGCCTTCCCGCTCTCCAACTCTCCGAACTCAAAAAAGACGAACCGCTGATCCTGTCTGTCAGCAAAACCTCGGACCCCGCCAAGGCGATTGCCATCACCGTCCTCGCCGGCGTCGAACCGATACTTGCTACCCCCACGAATGGCAGCCGCGCCATGATGCTCGGCACCTGGAACCTCGATGGCGGTGGCGGCATGATGGGCGGAGGCATGGGTACCCCCTAAGCCTCATCACCAAACCAAAAATTTACGAACCAAAGGACCCTACTGGAGCCAACCATGAACTCCCTCGCTCGAATTCTGCCCATACTCGCCCTGGCCTGCGCCCAACTCTTCGCGCAAGCTCCGGCTAACTCTGTACTTAAGGGTCTCGTCAGCGATCCCTCCGGCGCCGCCATCCCCGGAGCCAGCATCACGCTCTCCGGAGCCGAAGGCTTCATTAAGGTCTCCAGCTCCGACGCCGAAGGCAAATTCACCATTCCCAACGTCCCCTCCGGCAAATACACCATCCGCGTCAGTTCCACAGGCTTCACGCTCTTCGAGCAGCAGAACTTCGAAATCCAGGGCGGTCGTCAAATCACCGTCAACGCCCAACTCAACATCGCCAGCGAAAAGCAACAAATCACCGTCACGGATTCCATCGCCATTGATCTCGACCCCGCCTCCAACGTCGGCCAACTCGTCCTCAAAGGTGATGACCTGCAAGCTCTCAGCGACAATCCCGACGACCTCTCCGCCGAGCTCCAGGCCCTCGCCGGCCCCGCCGCCGGCCCCAATGGCGGCCAGATCTTCATCGACGGTTTCTCCGGCGGCAAGCTGCCCCCCAAAAGCTCCATCCGCGAAGTCCGCATCAACTCCAACCCCTTCTCCAGCGAATACGACCGCATCGGCTTCGGCCGCATCGAAATCTTCACCAAGCCCGGCACCGACAAATTCCGCGGCCAAGTCTTCTACTCCAATTCCAACAACGTCTTCAACTCCCGCAGCGCCTTCGCGCCCACCAAACCCGACTACTCCCAGAACGGCTTCGGCGGCAACATCAGCGGCCCCCTCGGCAAGCGCGCCAGCTTCTTCCTCGACGCCGATTCCCGCCGCGTCAACGACAACAACGTCGTCAACGCCCGCGTCCTAGATGATGACTACAACATCGTCCCCTTCCAGGCCAACTACGCCAGCCCCACCCGCCGTTGGGACATCACTCCCCGCATCGATTTCGCTCTGAGCGAAAAGCACACGCTAACCACTCGTTACTCCTACGGCCAAAACCGCAGCGAGTTCGGGAACCTGGGCAACACCACCCTAGCCTCCCGTGGCACCATCACTGATGGCAACGACCACACCGTCCAAGCCACTCACACCTGGCTCGCCAAGTCGAACCTCGTCTACGAAAACCGCTTCCAGTTCTTCAAACGCTACAACGGTCAGACCGGTGATAGCTTCACGCCTTCCATCACCGTCCTGGACGCCTTCTCCGGCGGCGGCGCGAACATCTCCAACAATTTCTCCAACGAAAAGCGCTACGAATACTCCAATCTCGCCTCCCTCACCTGGAAGGCCCACCTCATCAAATTCGGTGGCCGCCTCCGCGGCGTCCAACAGGACGACCAGAACACCGGCGGCTACAACGGCAGCTTCACCTTCACCTCCTTGAATACCTACCGCGCCACGCTGCAAGGCTTGACCGCGGGCCTGCCCTTCGCCCAGATCGTCGCCAACGGCGGCGGCGCCCAGCAGTTCTCTCTCAACTCCGGCATCCCGCTCGTCGGCGTCAATCAGCTCGACGCCGGTCTATTCATCCAGGACGATTGGCGCGTCAAGCCCAACATCAGCTTGAGCCTCGGCTTGCGTTTTGAAACCCAAAGCAACATCTCCAACAAGATCAACTTCGCCCCCCGCTTCGGCCTCGCCTGGGGCCTCGGCAAGCCCAGCTCGATGGGCCGTCCCAAGACCGTCCTGCGCATTGGCGGCGGCGTTTTCTACGACCGCTTCGGCGAAGACCTCGTCCTCCAGGCCCGCCGCCTCAATGGCGTCGTGCAGCAGCAGTACATCGTCAGCTTCCCCCAGTTCTACCCGAACTTCCCCACGCCCGCCGAGCTATCTCAGTTCCAGCGCAGTTCCACTACGCGCATTGTCGATAACACGCTCAATGCGCCGGCCTTGATCCAGACCTCGCTCGGACTCGAGCGCCAGATCACTTCGACCCTGGCCCTCTCGGTCAGCTACAACCACACCACCGGCATCAATCAGCTCCGCAGCCGCAACATCAACACGCCGCTGCCCGGCACCTACGACCCGCGGAATCCCTCCACCGCCGTCTATCCCTTCGGCGCGGCCGCCGGCAACATCTACAACTACGAGTCCACTGGCCGCTTCCGCCAGAACCAACTCATCGTCAGCCCCAGCGTCCGCCTGCCGAAGGTGACTCTTTTCGGCTTCTACGCCTACGGTCGCGCTCGCGGCAACACCGATGGCGCGCAGAGCTTCCCCAGCAACACCTACAACGTATCCAATGAATGGGGTTGGACCTCGCAAGACGTACGCCATCGCTTCCTCACTGGCGGCAACATTCCCACGAAGTTCGGCATCAGCCTGAGCCCCTTCGTAATCTTCAGCACCGGCCGCCCCTACAACGTCACCACCGGCCGCGACCTCTACGGCGACAACCAATTCGTCGCCCGCCCCGGCATCGCCACGGACTCCTCGCTTCCCGGTCTGGTGAGTTGGAACGGACTCCTGCTCGACCCGAATCCGAAACCCGGCCAAAGCATCCTCGAACGCAACGCCGGTCGCGGCCCCAATCAACTCAACGTCAATCTGCGCCTCGGCAAGACCTGGAGCTTCGGCGGCGAAAAGGCCACGGCGTCTGGTCCCGGCGGTCCCAGTGAAGGTATGCGCGCGGGCATGATGGCCGGCGGCGGCGGCCCCATGGGCGGCGGCGGTGGCCGCGGCCCGGGCGGTGGTGGCGGCGGTATGCGTGGCGGCCCCGGCGGTATGTTCGGCGGCGGCGGCAGCGGCAAGTACAACTTAACGTTCTCTATCCAGGCCAGCAACATTTTGAACCGCACAAATTTGGGACAACCTATCGGAACGCTAACATCTCCCCTCTTCGGTACGTCCAATACAGTGGCGCGCGGCTTCGGTCCCGGCGGTGGTGGAGGTGACTCCTTCAATCGCCGTATCGAAATGAGCCTCCGCTTTACGTTCTAACAGCGAGCAAAATCTCACCTCGCGGGCAAACAGCGATTCCCCCTTTCGCTTCGCCCACGAGCAGCGCGCCGGTTCTCACCCCGTGACCGGCGCGCTTCTCTTTTTGCGCGTCTATAATCAAGTCCTCACATGAATCCAAACCAATCCCCGAATCCAAACAAAGCACTGTGGGAAAAGGGCGACTTCACCGCCATCGCCGCCCTCATGCGCCAATCCGGCGCCGCTCTAGTTCGATCGCTCGAAGTCACCCCTCCCCTTCAAGTCCTCGACCTCGGCTGCGGCGATGGCACCACCGCTCTTCCCCTCGCTCAACTCGGGGCCAACGTAACGGGCATCGACATCGCCAGCAACCTCGTCGCCGCCGGAAACCGCCGCGCCGCCGAAGCCGGCCTCCCCAACCTCAAATTCCAGGAAGGCGACGCCTCCAACCTCTCCGGCGTCCCAGACCACTCCTTCGATCTAACTCTCACTATTTTCGGCGCCATGTTCGCCCCCCGCCCCTTCGACGTCGCCAAGGAAATGGTCCGTGTCACCAAACCCGGTGGCCGCATCGTCATGGGCAATTGGATCCCCAACGACCCCACCTCCTTCGTCTCTCAGCTACTGAAGATCAGCTCAGCCTTCACACCCCCGCCCCCGGAAGGCTTCGTCAGTCCCATGACCTGGGGGGTGGAATCCCACATCCTCGACCGCTTCGGCCAAGCCGGCATCCCAGCCTCAAACATCACCATGGAGAAAGATACATTCCATTTCGCCTCGCCCACACTCAGCCCCGCCGAAGTTATCGGCCTCTTCCGCCGCTTCTACGGCCCCACCATGAACGCCTTCGACGCCGCCCAAGCCAACGGCCAAGTCGACGAGCTCCAAAGCCAACTCATCGAACTCGCCAATTCCCAAAACAAGTCCATCGGCGGCGGCACCTCCATCTCCGCCACCTTCCTGCGGGTTTCCATTCGCTTATAGATTCGCCCGGTCGGTATGATTTGAATATGCCGAAAGCGAAGATCGCCATCACGCTTCCGATTGAGCAGTTGAAACATATTCGCAATGAGGTTCGAGCCGGTCGGGCCTCTTCCATCTCTAGCTACATTTCCAATACTTTGGCGCAACGCGTTGAGTCAGTGCAACCAGAAAAACGTGAGTCCCTTCGCGCGCTTTTGGACGACCTCGTAAAGCTGCATGGAGAGCCATCCGCGGAGGATTACGAATGGGCGGATCGCATGCTCAATCCGCAATAGCCACAGTAATGATTACCGTAATGAACGTCGATAGAGCCGGATGCCGGCAAACTGATTTGACGCTGCGCAACGGCGCCTAAGGCGCCGTCAGCAAACTTCTCATCTCGGCGATTGAGGTAAAGTGAATAGGCTGAATGCGTCCGCCTATTTCATCTAAACCTCGTACCCCTTCCGGTACGACGGACGATTCATCAACTTCGTCGCCTCCGCATCACCCTTCAGCTTCGGCATCCCGCCGTTCACGCCGGCCTCAATGTTCAGCCCGCGTCCTACCCGATAACTGATATTCGCCAAATGGCACAAATCCGCGCTCGGCACCGCATTGGAGATCGGGTCCCGCAAATCCTTCTCGCTGCGCGACTTCACTGCCTGCAGGAAATTCTTCATGTGCAGACCCGTCGAATCGCCGCTGCCGCGATCGTTCCGCTCATCCATAATCAACTCGCTCGAGTCGCCCTTATACGCCTGGAAGCCCTGGTCGCTCATCGCCGCCCAGCCTTCGCTGCCGTAGAAGAGATTCCCGACGCCCACGTTGATCGGATTGCCGGCCGGCCCCACCTGCGTGGGAGCTGGCGCTGCCGGTGCGGAGCCCGGCGCGCCACTCGGCCGAGGATTCACATTCCCCGGTCCCGCCGTCACCACACGGGCTTGGCGAACTCCCTCGCCATTCGTACTCCGCCCACGCACTTCCACCACCAACTGCGCCTCGCCATAATTAAATCCCGCCGTCAAAGTATTCGGCGTCTCCGTATCGTCGTCGATGCCAAACTTCCCGCCAAACGCCATCGCCGTCTTAGGCCAAATCGGGTCGCCCAAAACCCAACGCGCAATCCCCGTCTCATGCACACCCTGGTTCCCGATATCGCCGTTGCCCGTATCCCAGAACCAGTGCCAGTAGTAAGCGAATCGCTTCTGATTAAACGGCCGCATCGGCGCCGGCCCTAGGAACTTATCCCAGTCCAATCCCGGCGGCGTCGGCGTATCGGGTGTGTGCCCAATCGAAGGCCGCAACTTGTAGCAAAGCGCCTTCGCCATGTAAATCTTCCCGATCAACCCCTGCTGCAACGCCGCAATCGTCTTGATCTTGAAAGGCCAACTCCGGTGCTGCGAACCCACCTGCATCAACCTCTTCGTCTCGCGCTGCACCTGAATCATGCGCGTGCCTTCGTAAATGTTGTAGCTCGCGGGCTTCTCCCCATACACATCCTTGCCCGCCTTCATTGCCCAAATCGCCGACAATGCATGCCAGTGATTCGGCGTGGCAATGGAAACCGCCTCCACCTTCGGGTTGGCGAACATCTCGCGCATATCCCCAAACTCCATCGCCTTCGGCAAGCTCTTCCGGCTCAAGACCGCCTGCGCCCGCTCCCGCGCGGCTTGATTCACATCGCACAACCCCACTACTTCCGCCTCTGCAATCTGCGTATAGGAATTCAGATGGCTGCTCCCTCGCCCACCCAATCCCACGATGCCAATATTCACCTTCTCATTTGCCCCCCAAACGCGAAGCGCCGAGGCGGCCGTGGCGGCGCCCACAAAAAATCTGCGTGTGCTGTTCTGCGACATTCTGAATCTCCTAACTCGGCTGATTCTATCAACGTGGCGTCGAATCCTCCATCATGATGGGAAGTACCGGCCCAACGCATGCTCTCCCTCGATCGCGCCCGCGGCGCCCTACTCGGCCTCGCCACCGGCGACGCCCTCGGAACCACTAACGAATTCTCCACCAACCCGCCTCCTATCGAGGACATCGTTGGCGGCGGCCCCTTCCAATTGCTTCCCGGCCAATGGACCGACGACACCTCCATGGCTCTTTGCCTCGCCGACAGCCTCATCGAAAAACAAAACTTCGATCCCGCCGATCAAATGCGCCGCTACCTAGCCTGGTGGCGCGAAGGCCATAACAGCGTCCTCGGCCGTTGCTTCGACATTGGCAACGCCACGCGCGACGCTCTCGCCCGCTTCGCCCGCACCGGAGATCCATACTCCGGCTCCACCGATCCCTACTCCGCCGGCAACGGCTCCCTCATGCGCCTTTCTCCCGTTGTCGTGTACTTCGCCCTTGCTCCGGAAGATATCGCCCTCCAAGCCGCCGAGGATTCCTCGCGCGTCACTCACGCCGCTCCCCAAGCCCTCGCTTGCTGTCGCGACTTCACCATTTATCTCCGCCGCGCCCTTCAAGGTCTTCCCAAACCAGATGTCCTCGCTGGCTTTGCTCCCCAACCGCTCATCCCCTCCGGCTACGTAGTCGACAGCATGAATGTCGCCTTGTCTTGCTTCGGCTCCACGGACAACTTCCGCGACGGCTGTCTTATGGCCGCCAATCTCGGCGGCGACGCAGACACCAATGCCGCTATCTACGGCCAGATCGCCGGCGCCTTCTATGGCGAATCCGGCATCCCCAGCCCTTGGCTCGCCAAGCTAGCCTGGGTTGACGAAATCCGCGACAAGGCGGACGCCCTCCACACCCTGGCCATCGCTCGTCACTCTGTCAAGGACAAATAGCAGAGAGTAGAATCTCCATATGCTCTGGAGATTGCTGGCGGCTTTATTTAGTGTATTTACCCTTGCGGGCGCGGAATGGAAGGAGACGGCGCGCTGGCGGATGAGCGCTGAGCATCGCCAGATTGATTACACAAGAGAACAGCTTTACGTGAAGGGCCTGCCGGTCTGGGGACAGGAAACAGTCCAAGTCGTGGGCGAGACCGTGGAGCGCTACCGCACTTCGCTCGTTTCGCACGAAGATAAGGAACCGGCCGCCGAGTTTCGTTTGGGAGAGTTGGAAGCCGTGGCCGCGGCCAAGCGCGAGTTGGAGTGGCCCGATGGCCATGTGGGCTTGGTGGACAAGTGGTACCGCGCGGATGCGGACGGTCTGCTGCAGCCGATGTGGCGGGTGGTCGTACAGCGGGAGTTGAGTCAACTGCGGCGTGTTCTGGTCGATGCCGTCACCGGGCGGGTAATCGAGACCTTGGAGCTGACCAACCGCCAATCGGCACAGCG
>VFQP010003543.1_pt1 | contig 15747 bp, 23 predicted proteins | sample 3512351 | NCBI WGS metagenome assembly VFQP01 (sample SAMN10412372, study PRJNA504923) | tailings metagenome | isolation source: Relicate 1 Philex TSF1 revegetated site | place: Philippines: Tuba, Benguet | collected 2017-08-29 | reverse complement strand
GCGCGCACCATAGGTCTTGGTCCTCTTCTCGTAGAGAGGATTCGTGACCTTGGCCGGCGCAGCGGCCTTCTTGGCGAGGGGCGCCGGCGCGACCTTCTTCTTGGGCGCCTGCAGACGCACGCGCGCAGAGCGATTGGGACCCGCGATGATGGCTCACGCCCCGTCCACCGCGCCTCTGCTCCTCCAGCGCTGTTCGCCATGCAGCCGCAGTACACGCGACCGCACGCAGCCGCGCGAGACTCGCTGGACAGCAGCGCCTGCATCATGCTCTGCTGGTCCTGTGCTGCCCGCTCGCTGTCGTCGCAGGCCAGTGCCACTGGTGCTGCTCCATCGGCCTCGCTCCCCACCAGAGGCGGCCGCTGCTCAGCCGCTCGCTCCGCACGGCACCACCCCAGGCACGCCGCGGCCTGCTCACCATAGCTGTAGCGTGGGGCACACAGCCGGAAGAGGGCGAGCGCAGGCGAGTTCGTGCGCGATTTGCTGACGGCCCTAAGGGTCTGCAATGCACATCGGGCAGAGCGGAGCAGAAGCGAGGACGAGTCCTCCACATCGGCGTCGTCAGCACCCGCACAGTGGCGATGCGCCTGTAAAGAGAGGGCGGCGCCTGAGCGCGTGTGAGGGAGCGTGCGCTCTCGACGACGACGGCGCGCGCAGCGAGGCCAGCTAGCTAGAGGAGAGCCGGCGACGCGGCGCCATGACGGCTGTAGCAGCCAAGGAGATCACCACGCGCCAGGTGGCGGCCGTGCGCTTCGGCTTCTACACGGACGATGAGGTGCGCAGGTGCCGGCGTCAAGCGAGCGCAGCAGACGCCCCTCTCCAGGAGCAGCACAGGATGGCGGCGTGATGGCGTGCTCCTGCAGGTCAAGAGGATCAGCGTCAAGCGCCTGGTGCAGCCGGTGCTCATGGACGGGCAGCGCAACCCCATCCCGGGCGGCCTGTACGACCCGGCTATGGGGCCCACCGACCTCCACGGCAGGCGAGCAGCATGCTGCTGATGGAGGGGGCCCCCTGAAGCAACGTGTGGGCCAGCCTGCAGCGCGCCCGCGCTGCAGCCCACGCAGGCAGTCCGCGACCAGGTCAGCGTGCGCGACACGCGCGCTGTGTGTGGCCCCGCTCACCCCCACAGGTGCGCCACGTGCAGCCTCAGCTCCAAGGACTGCCCGGGACACTTTGGCCACATCGAGCTGCCCGTGCCCGTCTACAACCCCATGATCTTCAAGTGAGCGGCCGTGCCCGAAAGCAGGGCACGCCGCGACGAGTCGTGCGTCGCCGCACAGCTGTGACACCGGTGCTCGTGCTGACGCCTGCGCACGTGCGCCCCGCAGCATGCTGTACCGGCTCCTGAGGCAGCAGTGCCTGTGCTGCTTCCACCTGCGGCTCGACCGCGAGGAGGTGAGGCCCTCCGGCGCACCCTCTGGCCACTGGCCTCCTGACACCAGCAGTGGAGGAGCAGCGGGTCGCGGCGCACAGCCTGGGCCCCACGCCCACCTGTGGCGCTCCTTGCTGCGCTGCACGCGGGTTCTGACGCGCAGGTGCAGCGGTTTGAGGCCAAGCTGGTGCTGCTCTGCTCGGGCCGCCTCACCGACGCCGTGGCCATGCAGATGTCGCGCTCCAGCGTGGTGCGCCACTTGCGCCTCTGTAGCAGCGCCGCGCAGCGAAGCGCCGCCCTGCCTTTCCCTCGGGCCACCACCTGAGTGCGTGTGTGCACGCTTGCGTGCGTGAGCGCAGCCCAAGGACCTGGCCGAGCTGCTCGAGGGCTTCATCAAGGGCGGCGGCAAGGGCGGCGCGGGCGTGGACGGGCCCGGCTGGGCGCCGCACCTGCGCGACACCAAGCCGGCGCAGCTCACCTCGCTCACGCTCGAGGCCATCCGCGACACCATCGCCGACTTCTTTGCCCGGGTCAGTGAGAGCCGGCGCCATGGGGTTGGGACGGACGGTGCGGGGCCGAGGCAGGCAGGCGCGTGCAGCAGCCCCATGCCCAACCTGCCGCCGCTTTCAATTCGAGATGGTAGCGGGCGCGGGCTCGTGGTGCTGGCGTGACCTCTGCGCAGGTGCCGGTGGGCAAGTGCCGCAACTGCGACGCGCACAGCCCCAAGATCAAGAAGCAGGGCCCCATGAAGCTGTTCAAGCACTGGGCCAGCGCCAAGGCGCTGCTGCAGAACTCCAAGGGCGGGCACGTCGTGCGCTCCGTCATCACCACGCCCGTCGTCGCGGTGAGGCCGCCCGCCCGCCTTCCTCCGCGCGCCGTGCGCCCGTGCCAGTGTGCGCACGCGCAGTCCGGGCGTGCTGCCGTCGAAGGGCCGATCGTGTGGGGACGCCTGGGCGAGCGCAGGGGCGACGTGCTCAGCTCTGCGTGGAGTGGCGTTGCGCTTGGGTGGGGCACGTGGCCCGCAGGTGGCGGAGATGGAGCAGCAGATGGCGGACGAGCTGGCCGCCGCCGCGCTGCGGCGCCACCAGAGCAAGAAGAAGAAGGGCAAGCGGGGCGAGGAGGACGACAAGGAGGACAAGAAGAAGGCGCTCATCATCAAGGGGGACCCCGACCACAAGGCGCACGTCAAGAAGAAGGACGAGGAGGAGGAGGAGCAGGACGACGAGGAGGAGGAGGACGACGACGAGGACGACGACGACGAGGACGACAACCGCGTGCTGAGGCCCGAGACCGAGGTGCGGCCCTCGTCCACGAAAACGGCTCTTGTGCGCCGACGTGACGGTTGGGCCGTTCGCGACGACGCCCCGAGCGTGAGGAGGCCTCCGGTCCTTGTGTGTGCAGGAGGAGCTCATCGCCGAGCAGCAGGCGCTGCGCGAGGGCCCCGACGACCTCGACACGACGGCCGACGCGCTCACGCTCAAGGAGTGAGTCGCCCGCTCTCACCGCCCTCTCGACACGTCCACCGCCGCACCTGGCTGCCTCTGATTCCGCCTGCGCCACGCGTCGCGTGCCTGCGCTGCCGTTGCCGCAGGCGCATGAAGCCACAGTACATGACGCCCTGGGAGGTGGAGGAGCTGCTCAAGCGGCTGTGGCACAAGGAGTGGCGGCTGCTGTCGCTCATCCTGGGCCCCCAGGGCGACATGTGGGAGGGCGACGCGGGCGGCCAGGCGCCCACGGGCCGCCACGCGGGGCCACTGCCGCGCGGCGTGTCGCTGGTGCGCGCGCACGGCAAGGGCGGCGAGCTGGCCGTGGTGTGGGCGCCGCAGGCCGAGGCGGCGGCGCGCGCCTCTTGGAGCATGTTCTTCCTGCGCGTGCTGCCCGTCACGCCAAACAAGTTCCGCCCGCCCTCCGTCATGGGCGAGCAAATGTGAGCGGGCGGCGGGGGAAAACTCAGCGCGATGTCGCGCTTGGTGGGGACGGGGCTGCGGGCGTGCGACGCGTCGTGCGCACGTCGCGGTCGGTGTGGGCTTGCAGGTTTGAGCACCCGCAGAACACGAGCCTGCAGCGCATCCTCAACGCGTGCCTGGAGCTGTCGTCCATCAAGGAGACGCTCGACCAGCTGGCGAAGGGGGGCAACGCCTCGCCGGGCCAGCCGGCGGGCAACACCGCGCCGCTGGACAAGGCCAAGGTGAGCCAGCGCCCCGGGCATGCGCAGCGGGGCAATGACACCCTGACGCGTGAGAGCATGCTCATGGGGATCGAACGCCCTCCCTCGCCCTCTGCCGTGGCGTGCCTTGCCCCACCAAGCTCAGCGCACCGCTGAGCACTTTGGCAGACTGCAGCGCCGGCAGGAGCAGGAACCACAGCACCGTGTGGCGGCGCGTCGTTTCTTCTTTGCTGCGTGCGCAGATGCGCGAGATGGAGGTGAACCGGCTGGTGGGCACGTGGACGGCGCTGCAGGACGCCGTGGCGGCGCTCATGGACACCACCATGGCGGCCAACGCGCCCGAGGGCACGCAGGGCATCCGGCAGGCGCTGGAGAAGAAGGAGGGGCTCTTCCGCAAGAACATGATGGGCAAGCGCGTCAACTTCGCCGCCCGGTGCGCCGCCCTGGTGCACGCCGCGAGCGCACGCAATCACTGGCTGATGTCGCCCACCTGCAGCTGCTGCTCAGCCCAAGGATCCTGCAGTGATGCCAAGCGTGGGCGGGTGCAATTGAGCCGGGTGTGCTGACGCTGTTGCGTGCGCGCCGTGCCTGGGGGGCGCAGGTCCGTCATCTCGCCCGACCCCTACATTGGCACGGGCGAGATTGGCATCCCGCCCTACTTTGCCATGCGCCTGTGCTACCCCGAGCGCGTCACGCCCTGGAACGTCGAGCGCCTGCGCGAGGTGCGCCGCGCCACCGCCGCCCTCCGCCGCCTCCACCACTACGGCCCCCAAACCCCCGCCTGCCTTCTCTCGCCTCCCCTGCCACGCGCACGGCGCCAGTAACCGCCACCTGCGAGACGCTCGCCGGCTGTCTGAGGCAGCACGTCGAGGTCTGACGTGTGCACGCCTCGCCGTTGCGGCGCTTTGCCCCGCTGGCTTCGCACCCAGGCGGTGCTGCGGGGGCCGCACGAGCTCAACGGCGCCGTGGCCGTGGAGGACAGCAAGGGGCGCATCGTCAACCTCAAGCTGCTGGACCTCAAGAAGCGCGAGGCGCTGGCCAAGCAGCTGCTCTCGGGCGGCGCCGACGAGCTGGCCGCCTCGGCCGCCGCGCGCGGCGCGGTCAGCGCCGCGCTGGTGGCGGGCGGCGACGCGGCGGGCGCGACGGCGGCGGCGCCGGCGGGACAGGCGGCCGTGGTGGGCTCCAACAAGATCGTGTACCGGCACTTGCAGGTGGGGCGCTGTGGTGCTGTCAGTCTGCAGCGAGTCACGAGTCGCGAGGTGTGGCGCAAGCTGAGCTGACGTCGTGTGGTTGCGCGTGCGTGGTGCGTCGGGCGCGGCGGCGCAGGACGGCGACCTGATGCTGACCAACCGGCAGCCGACGCTGCACAAGCCGGGCCTCATGGCGCACCGCGCGCGCGTGCTCAAGGGCGAGAAGACCATCCGCATGCACTACGCCAACTGCTCCACCTTCAACGCCGACTTCGACGGCGACGAGATCAACCTGCACCTGCCCCAGGTGCGATTCTGCTTGGTCGGGCGTTGGCACCTCTGTGCGCACAGCACAGGCAGGCCCATCAACGGGCTCGTCAGGAGTGGCAGCGGCAGCAAGATGCGTGGGCGGGCTGGGTCCTCGCTGCGGGCGGCGCGGCCAGCTGCCCCAGTCGGGCGGGTGAAGCGACCTTTCCTCGCCGACGCCGTCCGTCGCGCGCAGGACCACTTTGGCCGCGCCGAGGGCTACGGCATCGTGCACGCCGACCACCAGTTCATCGTGCCCACCGACGGCAAGCCCATCCGCGGCCTCATCCAGGACCACGTGGTGTCGGGCGTGCTGCTGACCAAGCGCGACACGTGGCTGACGCGCGCGCAGTACCAGCAGCTCGTCTACCTGGCCTGCTGCGCCTGGAGGCGCAAGGGCAGCGCCGGCGAGGGGCCAGAGGACATTGAGCTCGAGCCGCCCGCCATCCTCAAGCCCCGCGCGCTCTGGAGCGGCAAGCAGGTGCGCACGCTCCTCTCTCACCGCCTCGACCCCGCAACCCAAACGGGGACAATAGGCGGCCGCTCGCCCCGCCTCTTGCCGGCGGCTCGCGTTGGGCGGGGAGCCGTGTGCTTGCACACGACGTGGCGTCTCACGCCTGGCCGCCGTGCATCGCCGGTGCGCCCCCCTCGCAGGTCGTGTCGACCGTCGTGCGCTACTACGTGGCCGGGCGCCCGCCCCTCACCTTTGCGTGCGGCGGCAAGGTGCCCGCCGACTACTGGGGCGGCAAGGCCAGCGGCGAGGCGGACCTCGTCTTCCACAAGGGCTACATGGTGTCGGGCTGCGTGGACAAGAACGTGTTCGGCAAGTTCGGGCTGGTGCACGCCGTGCAGGAGATGTACGGCGGCCCCACGGCCGGCGCGCTGCTGAGCAGCTTCAGCCGGCTCTTCACGGCCTACCTGCAGTGGCATGGGTTCACGTGCGGGTTCGACGACCTGCTGCTCAACGCGGGCGTGGAGGCCAAGCGCAAGGTGCGGAGCAGCTTTGGTTGCGCCGGTTGGTGAAGGAACGGAGCCAGCTCGAGGTGGCGTGTGCTGCGAACCCTGGGGTGTTGCTGGGAAGTGTGGAACGCGGCCGCGTGCGTGCTGGCTGACGGCGCTCCGTTGCGTGCGCGCGTGCTGCGCTGCGCGCCGCGCAGGCCATCCTGGCGCGCGCCGAGGCGATTGCCGTGCGGGCGTCGGCCGAGTTTGTGGGCACGCCGCTGCCCGAGGCGTGGGCGCAGCACCCGGAGAAGCACAAGGCCGAGCTGCAGGCGGCGCAGGCCAAGGTGAGCCTCGATTGCGACCCTTGTGCAGGGCAAGGGCGAGGGCGAGAGCCGCGGGGGCTCAGGAGCGAGTTGACAGGCTTTTTCTCCTGCGGGTGTGGGTGCTGTCGTCCTGTCATGTGTGGGGTGCGGTGCGGCGATGCCGATGGTGGTGGCTTGTGCGTGTGCAGGTGCGGCAGGAGCTGTCGGAGCGCTACCGCGCCACGCGCACCACGGGCGCCGCGCACGACATGAAGGGCAGCGGCGTGATGCACCCGCTCAGCAGCGAGGTGGTCAAGGCGTGCATCCCCGCCGGGCAGATCAAGGTGCGCTTGCGTTTGCGTCCGCGAGCAACGTTGCGCCCGATCAGCTGCGCGCGAGCCTGACTTGCGGTGTCGCGCACTGCCGTGCGTTGCGTGCAGCCGTTCCCGACCAACTGCCTGAGCTTGATGACGGTCAGCGGCGCCAAGGGCTCGCTGGTCAACTTCAGCCAGATCAGCTGCCTGCTGGGCCAGCAGGAGCTCGAGGGGCGCCGCGTGCCCCGCATGGCCTCGGGAGCCACGCTGCCCTGCTTCGCGCCCTACGACGGAGGTGCGCCTCTTTTCTGTTCGCGCTCCGCTGGTCGTCGCTGCACACTCGCCGGCGTGGCGATGGGCGGCATGCGCTTCGCCTCGTTCGCCGGCGGCGTGCGAGTCCGACGCGTGGACCGAGACGCGCTGCGCGTGGTCGTGTGCGCAGGCGCGCGCTCGTGCGGCTTCGTGGGCGACCGCTTCCTGAGCGGGCTGCGGCCGCAAGAGTACTACTTCCACTGCATGGCCGGCCGCGAGGGCCTCATCGACACGACCGTCAAGACGTCGCGCTCGGGCTACCTCCAGAGGTGCGCTGCTTGACGACGCGCATCGCCCCCTCGAACGCTCCTCGTGTGGCTCGCCACGGTCGCGCTTTTCGCTTCGTGACCCTCCCGCCGCCGCACATCCCGCTTCATCCTTGGGCAGGTGCCTGATCAAGAACCTCGAGACGCTGCGCGTGCACTACGACTACACGGTGCGCGACAACGCCGACGGCTCCATCGTGCAGTTCTACTACGGCGACGACGGGCTCGACGTGACGCAGGTCTCGTACATGGGCCAGCTCGGCTTCCTCGCCAGCAACGCCGCGCGCTTCTCCCAGGTGCGCCTTTGTGACGCCACCCACCTGCGCACGTTCCTCCCTGCTCCGGGGGCATCACAGCATCGCGGCAAGCACAGCACCACGGACAGGATCGGCTCGCGGCACTGGCCAAAGGCGAGTTTTCACTCACGAGGCACCTGGCTGTCCCGTCGCCGCGCAGGCGCTGGACGCGCCGGCGGCCGTGCGCGTGGGCGGCGGCGTGGCGGGCCTGGGCCCGCAGGAGCGGCAGGTGGCCGAGGCGCTCAAGCGCCGCACCAAGCTGTTGGCCAAGGCGGCGCAGGCGGCCAAGGCCGGCGACACTGAGGCTGAGCAAGCGGCGCGCGCCAAGCTCACCAAGATGGTGCGACACATGACATAGTGCTAGTGGGAGCCGCCCGCCCTCGTTATCGTGACCTCATCTCCCTGCAACCAGCAGCGACGCGCCAGTCCTTGCCTTGCCCCGCCGCTCTGCTGAGGGTGTGCCAAGCGTGCGCGCTTGCAAACATCGCGTGTGGTTTCTTGCCCACTGCGCGCGCAGTTGCCTCTCATGGCCGAGCACTTCCCCAGCGTGCTGGCGTGCACCTCGGAGGCCTTCATGGACCGCCTCATCAACTACACGCTGGCCAACCCCGACCAGCTGCTGCAGCCGCCCGGCGGCGCGGAGCAGCAGCAGCACGAGGGCGACGGCGGCAGCAAGGGCAAGAAGGGCGGCGGCAAGGGCAAGAAGGGCGGCAAGGGCGGCAAGGAGGGCGGCGGGCGCGTGTCTGCTGAGGAGTTCCAGACGCTCATGTGCCTCAAGTACATGCGGGCGCTGGCGGCGCCGGGAGAGGCGGTCGGCGTGCTGGCGGGCCAGTCCATCGGTGCGCGCCACGGGCAGGCCAGCGCGGGCTGGCCTGTTGCATTCACGAGGGGCACGTGGACACTTGGGGTGCCGGCGCGTGTACGCGGTGCGCTTACGCGCTGACGCCCTCTTTGCGCTGGGCTCCCACGCTTGCAGGCGAGCCATCCACGCAGATGACGCTCAACACGTTCCACATGGCGGGTCGCGGCGAGGCCAACGTGACGCTGGGTATCCCCCGCCTGCGCGAGATCCTCATGACGGCCGCCAGCAAGATCAAGACGCCCGTCATGACGCTGCCGCTGAGGAAAGGTGCGAGAGCTTGGCGCTCTGCAGTCGCCCGCTCTCTCGCCTGCCGCCGCTCACCCACCAGCGCCTTCCTCCTCGCTCCGCCAGCAAAGGACAGGGGCTGGGATCTAGGAGCAGCGCCTCGTCACGCCGGCGGAGCCCCTCATTGGTGCGCGGCCGCAGACCGGGGCTCGGTGACGGACGCCAACGTGCTGGCCGGGCGCATGCGGCGCCTGCGCCTGGCCGAGTGCCTCGCTGGTATCAGCGTGGAGGAGCGGCCCGTGTGCATGGGTGACGCCGGCGGCGGCTACAGCCGCTCCTACACGGTGCACCTGCGCTTCTTCAGGTGAGCAGCGCAGCCACCACGGTCCTCTGGGCCCGCCTTTGCCTCTGCTACCGAGGATCACCACAGCACTCGCGACTACACCACGGTCGAGAGTTTCATTCGTCCCCGTTGTGGCCGCACCTCTGGTTCACCTTGCGCGCGCAGCCCGAGCCAGTTCCCTCCCGAGGCGGGCCTCACGTTCAAGGAGCTGGTGGACGTGTTCCAGAGCACCTTTTGCGCGCGGCTGCGCTCCGAGGTGGACAAGGAGGTGCGGCGCAAGGCGGGCTCTGGCGGCGGCAGGGCGGCCATCGGGCGCGTGGACCTGAGCGCTCTGCAGGGCGAGGACGAGGAGGCGGCGGCGGCGGGCGGCGGCGCGCGCGAGGGCGCGCAAGGTGAGGGGCCTGGTGCAACTGCGTGCAGCTGTTGCGTTGTGAGAGGTGCACGGGGCCGGCAGTGCGAGAGCAAGCGTGCGGTGTGGCTGTGTGACGTTGTTGGGTGCTGCCGCAGACGAGGACAGGGAGGGCGAGGAGGGCGCGGGCGCGCGGGCGCGGCGGCGGCGGCGCAAGCCCAGCGAGGTGGAGGACGGGCAGGACGTGCCGGCGGACGACGCCGTGGACGAGGAGGACGAGGAGGAGCAGGACGAGGAGATGGTTGAGGGCAAGATGCGCTTCCGAGGTGCGGCGACGCAGACGCTTCCGCACAACGTTTCCGCCGCCAACCTCTCATGACTAGGGCCTGCCGTTGCTATGTTGTTCGAGGTCGCTGAGCTTGAGAGTCGTGCGCTGTGTGCGCAGGCGTCAACGACGAGACGACTTACGAGGAGCCCGACGAGGAGGACGCCGCCGCCGCCAAGGCGGCTGTGCGCGCCGGGCGCAAGCACGACCTGCTGGCCACCGGCGACGAGGAGGAGGAGGAGGAGGGCGAGCAGGGCGGCGACGGGCAAGACGACGACGAGGAGGAGGACGACGACGAGGACGACAACGCCGGCCCTCAGCAGCAGCAGCCGGCAGCGGCGGCCAATGGCAAGGCGGCTGCGGCGCAGAAGGCGGGCGCCAAGGGCAAGAAGGGCGGCGCGGCGGCGGCGTCCGGGCGCAAGCCGGCGGCGGCGGGCGGCGGCGCCAAGAAGGGCAAGAAGGGCGCCGGCGCGGGCGGCGTGTGCGAGGTGGAGGCCGAGGACGCGGCCGGCAACGGCGGCGTGGACTACGCCACGCACACGTGCCGCGTGGCGGTGCGGCTGCCGCTGCGCGCGCCCAAGCTGCTGATGCTCGAGGTGGTGGAGCGGGTGGCGGCCGCCGTCATGGTCCGCGAGACGCCCAGCATTGACAAGGTGCGCGCCATTGACGCGCCTTTCCCTTTCTTCAGTCGCGTTGGTTGAAGGAGGAGGAGCTGGCTGCCGCAGGCTGGGGAGCGCGCGGAGCGAGCGAGTCTATGAACTGAAAGGGTGTGCTGGCGTGGGCGCGGCGCAGGTGTACGTGCTGCCGGGTGAGCGCGGCGAGGTGGCGCGCGTGCAGACGGACGGCGTCAACTTCCCCGGCGTGTGGGCGCACGCCGACCTGGTGGACGTGACGGCCATCACCACCAACGACGTGGCGGCCATGCTGCGCACCTACGGCGTCGAGGTGCGCCGCGCCGACGCCTGCCTGGCTCATCATCTGCCTTTGGGGGGGGGGCAGCCCCGCGGGGACCCTCGCCTGGCAAAGTCGTTTGGCTTTGAGCGTGTAGTGGTGGTGTGTGGTGCTGTCGTCGTCGTCGTGTTGCATTAGCCTTCGCCTAGGTGGCGCTCGGCAGGGCAGGAGGAAGGTCAAGGAAGTGCAACGGCAGCAAGTGTGGTGGCGTGCGTGGCCCTTGGTGGTGCAGGCGGCGCGCGCCACCATCCTGCGCGAGGTGCAGAGCGTGTTTGCGGCGTACGGCATTGGCGTGGACCCGCGGCACCTGGGCCTGGTGGCTGACCTCATGACGCACCAGGTGGGTGCTGCGGAGTGTGCTAGGGCCACAGGGCGCTCGGGTGAGGAGCCACCTGGGGACCCAGCCATGCCGTGGGTGTGGCCGCTTGATGCGCAGGGCGGCTACCGTGCGTGCAACCGCATCGGTATCGAGTCCAACGTGTCGCCGTTCCTCAAGATGTCGTTCGAGACGGCCACGCACTTCCTGACGGACGCCACGCTGCGGCACGCCGAGGACGACCTGCGCACGCCCTCGGCGCGGCTCTGCGTGGGGCAGGTGGTGGAGCTGGGCACGGGGTGCATGGGCATCGTGCACAACCTGCCCGGAGGCGGGCGGGCGGCGGCGGCGTGAGCGTGCTTTCCCTTTCGCATTTTTGTTCGACCGGCCGGACGAGCGTGAGGGCTGCGGAGACATTTGTTGAGTGATGACCTTTGCGCAACGACTGCGTGCACGGCGCTGGCCAACGTGTGCAACGTGAGGCAATCGCCGCGTCGTCTCTCCCGTTTGCAGCGCTCTTGGGCTCAGAGGCGCTCAAAGCACTCAGATGTAGTCCTTCCACCGGTGCCGGCACGAGGCGCAGTTGAAGTAGAGCGTCATGCCCTTTTCGGTGGACTCTGAGATGAAGACCGCCTCGTTGTGGTGACACATTGGGCAGTTGACGTCCTTGGTGCGCGGCAGCGTGGGGTCCGCAATCACGTCCTGCACGATGACGGTCTTGTCCTTGCTGCTAAAGGTCGTCTCGGACACGTACACACACCTGGAGGGGGGTGCACAAGCAGCGGCGGCCGCGCATCATGCAGGGGAGCGAGCTGGGTCGTCACGCCACACCCCGGCCCACCGCGCTGGGTGGGCTCCAAGCCGCCAGGCACCGCTGCCACCCTCCTGGCCCCGCGCCGCCACACAACGACACGGGCAGTGCCACCAGCTGCCTGCGACGCCTGCCGCGCCCCAGCACCCCCTTTCCTGCGCACGCACCAGTCCCGCGTGTCTGCGTCCTCGATGTACTCGCAGTTCTTGCAGTAGTACTCAAGTTTGCGGGTCTCCTGCAAACATCAAGCGCTCGCGACGATGATCCATGACGATCGTGCGCCACCCGGCACGCATGCGCTCCTCGAGGAACCCCGCAGCACCTTGTTCTCCCGAGGGTAGAGCAGGTCATTCGTCTCTGGGCAGAACTTGAGGCCTCTGCCTGGCCGGGCCATGCGGCGACGAGCGCTGCACGCCGCCCGCGCCGGTGGTGCCCGCGCCTCTCCTCCTGTGCGGCTGCGCCTCCTCCTCCTCCTCACACGCGTAGAGGACGCAAAGCTCTCCTGCTGCTAGCACGAAGCTCTCCTGCTGGCCAGGCGCCTGGCCGCTCCTGCTGCTCGCTCGAGCTGGTGGTGTGGCGCCGCTCTGCTGCTGCTGCTGCTGCGCGCTCGACGAGCAGCTTGTGCGCGTCCACGCTGCTCCACCGTGCTGCAGCTCCTCGCGCTCTGCCTTCTCGCCATGAGCCCGCGCCCAGATTGGCCACCTTTAGGTCCTAGCCACAAGATCACAGGAGGGGCAAGCCAAATCACGGCAGCACGCGCGCCTGCGTCTCCCCTCCGGGCAGCACCTTGTCGGCGCACAGCTTGCTCAGGTCGCTGGTGCGCGTGAAGCTGACCATGACGGCGATGTGCAGCACCGTCAGGTAGGCACCCAGCAGCAGCACCCGCAGCGGCACCACGCCCAGCACGCGCGCCGCGCCGCCCATGGCGCCCGCCGCCGCCACGCCCGCCAGCTTGGACGCCGCCCGCGGCGCCTTTGCCGCGCCGCCGCTCCCGCCGCTCGACGACGCCTCCACGTCCGACCCACCCGTCTTCCACCGTAGCCGGTCGTCCTTCCACATCTCCAACCCCAGCCCTGCACACCACACACATTGGTACCCACCCCACCGCCTCTTCACGCGTCGTCAAGGCCAGACGGGAGCGAGGCGTCCGCCCGCAACGCTTGCGCACAAGAGAGGGAGGCCCCACTGTGTGGTGTGTCCGTGTCCCGCACCTGCCAGCACGTCCTGCTTGGTGGGCAGCTGGAACAGCGAACCCACGCCCGACGCCGCGCGCATCTTGGCCACCTCGCCCTCCAGCTCCGCCACGCGCGCCTGAAGCACCGCCGCCGCCTGCTGCGCGCGCTCCGACGCCTCCGAGCCTGCGCACGCCACACATCCATCCCGCGGCGACAAAACGATGTTCGGCATCGTCCTGCGGCACCTGGAGCAACGCAAAGCTGAGCACACGGCGCTCACTGGTGGCGGTGACCTGCTCCAGCTGCTTCTCCGCCGCCCGCAGCGCGCGCCCCGCCGACTCGGCGCGCTCGTGCTGCCGCTGCACCTCGGCCTCGAGCTGCTGGCTGGTGGCCGCCGCCTGCTCGCGCGCGCCCTCCAGCTCGCCCGCCACCTCCTTGACCTGCACTGACAGCCGGTCATGCCGCGCCTGCACACACACACACACACACACACACACCCACGCGCTCACAACCACACACCGCTGCAACAACGGCATTCAATGAAGGCGGCGCCGGCCACCTGCCGTGGTCGTGAGTCAGGCGGGAAGGCGGGACTGCGTACCTGCACCTCGCCCAGCTGCAGCCGCACCATGGCCAGCTCCTCCAGCGCGGCCTGCCGCGCCGCCTCGCCGGCGTGCGCCGCCGCCACCGCCTCGGCTTCCCGCGCCGCCGAGCGCTGCGCCGCCGCCTCGGCCGACGCCGCCAGGTCGCCGGCCGCCACGGCGTCGGCCGTGCGGGCCGCCGCTTCGGCCGCCGCCTCCTCGGCCGCTGCCACGGCGTGGCGCAACTCGGACCGCGCCTCCTCCAGCAGCCGCTGCGCCTCCCGCAGCTGAGCCTGCGCTCACGCCCAACCACACCGCGCCGCGCGCCCAGCAACCTTCACTGCCCGCCGGTTCAGCATCACGCAAACGCTCCCACCCGCGCTGAATCATGCCATCCGCGCTGCGGGGCTGCGCCTCGTCGCACACCAACCGGAAGACGCACGCCGCGTAGTGTTCGCACCTGCAGGCCGTCGCGCACGGCCCCGCCGCGCGACTAAGCAGGACCAACGCAACCGCAGGCCGCCCCGCCCCGCCACGCCTCCACCAAGCAGCACCAACGCACCTGCAGGTCGTCGCGCTCGGCCTCCAGCTCCTGCTGCACCTTGCTTACTGCGGTGCGCACGGCGTTGTTGAAGATGCGCGCGCGGCGCTCCTGGTCGGCGCGTAAAGCCTCGGTGGCGCCCTCGGCCTCAGCCCGCACGCTGCGCTCCGCCTCGGCGGCCGCCACCGCCGCGTGCGCCTCGGCCTGCGCCCCCACCCCCCACGCACGCGCAGACAAACGCACGCTTTTGTGGTCGCTGAGCGTCGCGTCTGCGCGCCAGTGTCGTCGCGTTGCCACGCGTGCGGAACTTTCGCGCCGCCGGATGAGGCAAAACGGGCAACCGGGAGCGCGTGGCGCACCTCTGCCTGGCGCCGGAGCCGGTCGGCCTCCTGCCGTAGGTCCTCGGCCTGCATGCGCGCCTCCTCGGCCAGCCGCGCCCGCGCCTCGGCCGCCTCGCGCGCCTCCACCGCCGCCACCGCCTTGCGCACCGCAGCAGACAGCTCGCCGCGCAGCAGCTCCAGCTCGGCCGTGCCAGCCTCCTGTACCGCCACACACACACACGCCAACGCCTTTGCCTCCGCTGCTTGCCAACCATCGCCATCGTGTGAGCACGGATGATGGTTCACGTTCAGCCAGGCGTGCTGCTGGCGCTCAGCCCTCCCTGCGCACGCACACCCACCTCTGCCTTGACTTGCTGCAGCTCCTCCAGCTGCTTCTGCGTCGCCTCGGCCGCCTTCTGAGCCTTGTCCAGCTCCCGCTTGCACGCCGCCAGCGCCGACGCAGAGGACGCCGCCTCCTTGGTGGCCGCCTTGGCCACCGCCGCGCTGCTGGACGCCGCCGCGTTGGACGCGCGCACCTGCAACTCTCTCACAAGCGCGCACCCGCCGCACCATCCCCCGTGCTCACGCCTGCTGCGGACAGGCTCCAGGCGCCTCTCTTCTCCCTCCCTCCCCGCCCTAGCTCCCTCCCTTGCTCCCTATGTACACAGGTGCCTGCCCGCCGGCCTCACCTCCTGCTCCAGGCGCACCACCTCGTCCGACAGCCGCATGCACTCGCCCATGCTCTTGGTCAGCAGGTTCTTCATGTCGTCGTACGCCGACTGCGCACAGGGGCCCCACGAGCACGCCGCGCGCCACGAGCAAGCACAGGGTCATGCGCCCAACCAACACACACCCCTTGCTTGACGCGGCCGGCAGCGAACCAGCGCGGACCGCAGGCTCCGCCCAGGCGTTTCGTTTGAGAAGAGGCAAGAGTGCACCACCAGAGGGTGGGTCAGCGGAGGCCCCCCGCACCTTGAGGTCATCGTAGGCGCGCCGCTGCTTGTCCCCGTCGGCGCCCGCCAGGTCGGCGCTGCTGCCCAGAGGCGTGCCCGGCGTTGGCGTCGCACCCGCCTGCGCCGCCGTCGCCGGCACCCGCGCGACCAGCGGCGCCGCCCTGCGGGTGGAGGCCTCTGGGGCGGCGGCTGCCGGCGCTGGCGCCGCTGGTCCTGATGAGAGGGCGGCGTCAGGCTCTGCCCGGGAGGGCGCGGTGGCGCTGGCGGTGGCCGCGGCGGCAGGGGGCGCTTCGGCGCCGACGCTGCTGGTGGCGAGTGGGGGGGATTCCACGGCGGCGGGTGCTGCCGCGGTTGGCCTGGAAGAGGAGGAGGAGGAGGAGGGTTGGGGGGGCAGCTTGCCGTTGCTGGTGGCGGGCTGGAGGGGAGAGGGCGCAGCCGGCTCGGCTGCCGCTTGTGTGTGCAGCGGCTTGAGAGGCGGCTTGCCGTCGCCTTCGGCGCTGCTGGCGGTGGGGGCGACCGCGGATGGTTGCT
>VFQP010003542.1_pt1 | contig 15751 bp, 23 predicted proteins | sample 3512351 | NCBI WGS metagenome assembly VFQP01 (sample SAMN10412372, study PRJNA504923) | tailings metagenome | isolation source: Relicate 1 Philex TSF1 revegetated site | place: Philippines: Tuba, Benguet | collected 2017-08-29 | reverse complement strand
TACATTGCACACACTACATTGCACACACTACATTGCACACACTACATTGCACACAGTAGACACAGCAGAGAGCACAGCACACAGCACATATACACATACAAAAAATGGCACACACATACATGCTCATACATGCAAACAATGGCACACACACACACACACACACACACACACACACCTGCAGTGCACGTCCATCCCCCATCATGGCTTCAATCGTATACGTGCAATTCGCCCCCGCAAACGACTCCAGTCGTGACTTGCGACCTGCGATCACCGGCACTGCCGCCACCTCCCTAGCAAACTCCTCATATATACCAATCATCTGACGCGTCTCCTCCTCCGCCTCCTGCCAGGTGGCGTGGGCTGTGTGGCCCTCTTGCCATAGGAATTCTAGGGTGCGGATAAAGGGACGGGTGCGCATCTCCCACCTGGGAGAGGGGGAAAAGGAGGGGATCACATGGGTGGAAAAAAGAGGGGATCACATGGAAAAGGAGTATGTGTTTGGTATGAGTGTGTGTGTGTGTGTGTGTGTTATAAGGGTGTTTTTGTGTGTGTGGTGCCTGCATAAGGGTAACTTGCATTGTATGCACACACAACACCGGTCAAACACAGACCAACCACAGTCAACATACCGGTGAACATTGCACCATTGGTTTACCAGCAGTGGCAGGTCACGATATGATTGAACCCACTGTGCAAACATGTGGTTGACTATTGTTTCACTGGTAGGGCGTACCACTAGGGGCTCTTCCAATTCCTTGCCACCCCCTGTGCGTTAAGGTATATTTTGTTTTTATTTTTGTGTATATTGTTGTATATTGTTGTATATTGTTGTATGCCATAAACGAAGTAGTTGTGGTGTGCTGCATTGATGGAGTGTGTACATCATACATACTCGACATGTACATACAAACATGTTGTTGTGTATGTATGCATGTGTCTGCCACATGTCTAGCAGCATATGTTGTTGTATATGTGTATGCAATCCACATGTCACCCACCTACACCCACCTACCCACCTACACCCAAACCCCGCACCTTGTGTCACCAGGGCAAGCTCAGGCGCAAACCCCTCCACATGCTCTGCCTCCTTTTGCAGAAATGAATAGGGGATCAACTGGGGAAAATATGCATTGCTATGCCCTGTTTCCTTGAAGCGAGCATCCAGCCAAGACTGCACACCCTCCCAGAGGGCATATCCATAGGGGCGAATGACCATGGTGCCCCTCACAGGGCCGTAATCTGCAAGCTGGGCGTCACGAACCACATCCAAGTACCAGCGACCGAAATCTTCGCTACGTGGTGTGATTTTGGCAACATCACCACCATTGTTACTGTTGCCCTTTTTACTGCCACCTCCCTGTTGTTGTTTTTGTCCCTTGTTGTTTTGTTGTTTTTGCTGTTGTTTTTGCTTGGGCTGCTTTTGCTTCTGCTGGGGGGGGGGGTCTTGTGACACAGAAGCAGCAGCACTTTCCACCACTGTTGGTATTGCCTCTGCTGGTCTTGTTGTCTCTCCTGTTGCTGCTGCTTCTGCTGTTGTTGTTGTCTCTCCTGTTGTTGCACCCACAGCTGCTGCTGCTGCTTCCACTGTGGCTGACTCAGCAACCAGCACTGCTTCCACGATCTCCTCCCTTTTGGTTTCCAAAACCTCCCCTTTCTTTTCCTCCTCCCCTTTCTTTTCCGACATAATTTCCTTTTGCGCTGCACTTATATCAGCAGCAGGAGCATCTTCCTTGGCAAGTACATTGTCACCTGTGCCCTCTGTCACTGTTGCTGCTGGTGCAGAGGTGGTAGAGGTGGTAGAGGTGGTCGCTGCTGCTGCTGCTGGTGTTTGTGGGTCCACATCGACATTGATGGTGTTGCTGGTGGTGTTTTTCAGTGCAGACGCTGCCATAGACATGGTTGCAACCGCAGCTTCTGCAGCAGCAGTAGCAGCTGGGGGTTGGGCAGACACAGGTTTCGGTTCTGATGGGAGAGAGGGGCATGGGTGGATGGGCATGGATGGACATGCAGAATGATTGGTGCACACACAAAAAATGAACGGCCAACAACACGATGTACTACACAAACCTTGAGATTCTGTGTCATTGTTCCCCGCAGTGGCTGTTGTGGTTGTTGTGGTTGTCGATGTCTCGGATGAAGAGGCATTACACAACGGCCGCATCCTGTTGCATATGATGGACAAACATATGATGGACACACATGAGACCATCCACTCCATATCACCCCAACGTACTTGTGCTGCACTGGTTGGCTGCGCAATGCACGGCGCCATTGTTGTGCCACAGCGGGTTTGGTGGCCAGGCGACGCAGGGCATGCATGCTGGAACTAGAGTATTGTGCACTTGTCAACGGGTGGGTCGTAGAAGACACGGAAAGCACCCTCTCCGCCATGCCAAGAGGGGTTTTGCAGTCGTGCAAGGGGTGGTGGGCGACGGGTGAGCACGATGGGTGCAGTCGAGGTGGCGATTGTGTTGCTGCTGTGCACACACCAAATAGTTGTATTGTATATTGTGCAATGCACTTGAAGGGTATGCACACAATGCTATGAGGCAAGTAGTGTTGTGTTGTTTTTGGCACAGTGTGTGTTGTTGGCCCAACTCTTTGACCAATACGAAACCCACCATATACCAACAATCAATACCACAACATAGCGCTTCACAACCGACGGGTATCAATAGCGTGTGTGTGCGGGTCATCAACGCAGACTAGTGCAGATCGGGTCAAGACCTGTGACATCCCTCACCGTTGAGCAGCCAAGTTTTCAGTTATCCACAATGCTACTTGGCGTGCAATCAACACCCACGACGATGCCCACAAGGGGCCACGTGGTGGGTGTCGTTTCGTGCCAACGTCCTGCTCCTATACGCCCTACTGTGTGCTGTGCAGTCGGCCAAACACCTCGTGTGTATCGCACCCCTGCACGTCGCCACACCACCCTCGTGCGTGCAGCAGCAGCAGCAGCAGTTCCTGCAGGTGATGCCAAACCCTCCTTTACCTGGCCGGTACGTGTGGGAGGTCACATACACACACAACACAAGCAAACAACAACACACACATCCACTGCAACCACGTGAAACACACCACATTGGGTCCCCTACATCCCAACGTGCACCCCCTCCCTCCTCACCCACACAGGGTGCCAAACCCGTCCCCCTATTGGCCTCTGTAGCAATCGGTGCTGTTCTTCGTTTCCTGATCCCCTGCCCCGCAGGCATCACCACAGAAGCATGGACGCTCCTTGCCATCTTTGTGTCCACCATTGCTGGCCTTGTGTTGTCCCCCCTGCCAGTGGGGGCATGGGCGTTTTTGTCTGCGACAACAGCAGTGGCAACCAAGACGTTGCCATTTTCAGCTGCGTTTTCAGCGTTTAATAATGATGTGATTTGGCTTATTGTGGTGTCGTTTTTCTTTGCCAAGGTGCGTGGTTGCTGTGTGTGTGTGGTGTGTGTGTATGAGGATGACCAAGTGGTTGTGTTTACATACTTGTGAATGTGGCATACACACACATGGACACATGCACACATACACAAGCATGGACACACTCCACCACATTACACCCCCCCCACCCCCCACCCCCCACAGGGTTTCGAAAAGACAGGCCTGGGTGAGCGTGTCGCTCAACTCTTTGTACGTGCTTTCGGCAAAAGCACCCTTGGTCTTGCTTATGGTCTAAACGTGGCTGAAGCTCTCATCGCCCCTGCCATGCCCTCTACAACAGCACGAGCAGGTGGTATATTCATGCCCATTATGAGGTCACTGAGTCTGGCAGCAGGTAGCAAGCCTAATGACCCCTCTTCTAAGAGGTTGGGGAGCTACTTGGTGCAGGTATGTGTGTGTGTGGGGGGGGTACTGAAAACGAGTGTGTAGGAGAAAAGTGGATACACAGAAGAAAAGTGGGTGTGCAATAAAAAAGTGGGTGTATGTGGTTTGCAGAGGAGATGGTGTAGGTGTATACATACACGAGTGTGTGTGTGTATATATATGTATATATAACCTCAACCACCCCACCCACTTTTTCTGTACACACCCCCCACTCACACACCCCCCACTCACACGCCACCCAGGCCCAATTTCAGGGATCTGTCAACAGTAGTGCCATGTTTCTCACAGCCGCAGCACAAAACCTCCTCTGCATGAAACTTGCCACAGAAGTGGGCGTGGCCATTACCTCCCCATGGATGGCATGGTTTAAAATTGCATTTGCACCGGCGGCAGTGGGGTTGTTGATAACACCGTTGATTGTGTACAAGTTGGTACCCCCTGAGATTAAGGACACTCCAGAAGCACCTCAGCAGGCAGCAGAACGCCTTGAGAAAATGGGTACGAGGAGGAGTGGGGGTTGGGGGGAGTGGGGGGGGAGAAGTGTACTTTGGGGAGGGAGTGCCCATGGTGTTGTGGTGGCATGGTGTTGTGGTAGCATACAAGTTGATCATGTGGATTGTACAACCATTGTCACACAAACATCTCCTGCTTCCCTCTTCAATTGCAACCCTTCTTAACCCTTCTGAACCCCTCTTTTGCCCTTCTGAACCCCTCTTTACCCCTCTCAACCACTCTTCAACCCCTCTCAACCTTCCTCAAAACCCATTCCTCCCCTCCTCAACAAAGGCCCCATGAGTCGCGATGAAATCATCATGCTCACCACCATGTTGTCTGCTGTTGTGCTCTGGGTGTTGGGTGACAAGCTGGGCATTTCCAGTGTTGTCACAGCAATGATGGGTCTGTCTGCGTTGCTGATGACTGGATGTCTGACATGGAAGGACTGCCTAGAGTACCCTGCTGCATGGGACACCCTGTTCTGGTTTGCAGGTAGGGGGGAGGGAATGAAAGGGGGGGGTGTCAGTGTTGTGATGTCATGGAGTGTCAGTGTCATGTAATGTCAGTGTGATGTCATGCCTGTGTGCTGTTGATTTGTGCCCATACATGTATCCTCCTCAACCCCTCACACCCCCCTCTGAAAAAAACACACAACCCCCTCACAACCTTGTCTTACACACACAAAAATAGAAATCCACAACCCCTTTCTTTGCCTTAAAAACACACAGTCTTGGTGGGCATGAGTGGTCAACTCAATAGCCTGGGTGTCATCTCCCATTTCGCCGATACTGTAGGACAAACCCTCGTCTCCATGAACCTAGGCTGGAAGCCCGTCTTTTGCCTCCTCTCCTGTGTGTATTACGCCCTACACTACATGTTTGCAAGCCAAACAGCCCATGTGGGCGCTCTCTATGCAGCCTTTCTCGCAATGATGCTGTCTGCTGGTGTCCCTGGCATGTTGGCTGCCCTCACCCTGGGATTTTTGTCCAACTTGTTTGGCAGCATCACGCATTATGGGTCGGGACAGGGTGCTGTGTATTATGGGTCGGGGTATATGCAACTCAAGGAGGTGTTTAGCATTGGGGCGTTGATGAGCGTGGTGAATTTGTTGGTGTGGGGTACGGTTGGGTTTGTGCTGCTGTGGCGACCATTGGGGTTGTTTTAGGTGTGGGCCTGTGTGATTAGATGGCTGCGTTATGTCACTGTGCTGCTTGATCACTGCAAACATACATAGGAAACACCACGTGATGCTGTGGTATTGTGCGAGTCCATGATGTGGTATTGTGCGAGTCCATATGCTGCGGTATTGTGCGACTCCTCCAACCCTCCAACGTGTGGGGCAGGTCCTTGTTTTCTACTTGTTCGTTTTTCTTTCCACGTGGTTTTGTTCTTACATGTCAGAGCGTGCGTGTCGTGTGTGCACAGGAGAGTAACATTGAATTGAGTAAAGTTGAATTGAACAAGAAGGATGGACAATAATCACATACAAATACACATGGCATACACACACCATACACACATCATACACTTTTCCATACACACGTCATGCACTTTACCATACACAGCCACATTCCCTTTACTCCTCACAACACACGACCATCACCCATCCTCCACCCAACCTAAGCCCAATCACCCTGCTCCATGCTTGGGCTTGTGATGAGGATGTACACCATGATGCATACGTGGCACCCCATGATGATGTATGCGGGCCCCTCCACCTGCCGCACCCATCAGCGGCACCCCCGCCCCCTCCAACATCGCTACCTGTTGATGTATGGGTGGCAGAGGGGGGGGGTGCAGGAGCCATGTGGAGATACACACACAAAGAGTTGTTGGTATGCAGCATGTTGTTGTGCAGCGTATTGGCATGCTTGTATTCCTACATGCTTGTATTCCTACATGCTTGTATTTATGTGCCGCATGAAGCATCATCATCATCACATGACGAGCAACATCACACGATCATGTGAGGTATCATCACAACTCCTTGATATCATCATCATCATTGTCCATAGGGCGAGGCTGCAAGGGCAACCCAGCTGCTTGCAACAGTGGGGCCTGCGTCATGTTGACGTACCAAAATATGCAGATTAGGATGTATTGAAACATGCACATACTGTCAAACCAACATCTGCAATATAATTCGACCATATTTAAAAATGCTTTATGCAACACTTCATGTGGTGCACCATGTACATAAAATGCAACCAAGCGTATGCATGCACTACATACATTCCAATACACAACACAAAACTATGTACAGTGTGACACCACTCACAACACATACCAGTTTGCCTTCCTCATGCAATGCACGAATATCGTCACATCCCCCTACAAACTTGCGGCCAATAAACACACGGGGGACTGTCCGTCCACCAGTGAGCCTTTCCAAATAGTCCTGAATGGTGTTCATCTCTGGGTCCTTGTCAATCTGTGTGAGGTGGTGTTCGTGATTGATTGTGTGGACAACATCTATCGGGCAACTTGTGACAATCAAGTTGTCTCTCACACCTCAATGACGTGCAAAGCATCAGGTTGGACCAGCTCACCCAACAAGTCCCGTGCTCTGCGTGAATATCCACAGTAGCTTTTGACAAACACGCATAGTGGGTTGTTGGCGATGTGATCATCTACGACCTTGTGCACCCTGCGTTGTGATTGGAATACGAAAAAGATAAGGGATCTGATCATTCACATGCACAAGGCTTGTATCAAGCTGCACACCACAAGCAGCACGACACCATACCCTGGATTGGCACTGCATTGCACACTTGCATACACAAACAAGCATGCAAGCGTGCCAAAGCCTGCCCGTGTCACTGAAAACATGATTTGCGAGTTTTTAAAGTACACGTTGGTAAAGAAGTGTTGCAGCTATGTTAAGAAACAGCCAAAATATGGCTGTTTGTCTTGTTGGACCTTTCAGCCTTTTACACGTTGTCACATCGTACTGATTGAATTACCAAAGCAAGCAGTCCAACAACAAAGCAGCACTGCCACACACACAAGGGTTGCCCCAATCTTTACACACCAAAACTAGTCTCCAAACAACCCCAACAGCTATTCAGTCGCCATGGCAGACCTGTTACAGGGCAGCTCACGATATGTCAAGGTATGAGAGGTGGTGCTATGAGAGTGGTGCGATGATGTGTTCCAATTCAGGATGGCGCGTTGCGCTCTGGCAGTAATACAAGTTAAGCGTATTGCATAGTGCACATACTAGCACACGTATCACACGACTGAATACGATGTACGTGCCGCACAGGTCAAGGATCTGAACAGTGGGTCGTTTGGAACCGTTGTTTTGTGCAAAGACTCGTCGGAAAACCGCTTGGTTGCCATCAAATTCATTCCGCGCAAAGGCGTACGTGTTGAGGCTGGATAGTACAACGTGGGGGGTGCCCTGTGGTCTCCATTCAGGTGACCAAAATCCTCACACAGGTCACGCAATATGTGGAGCGTGAATTGCAGACGCATCGACTCCTCTGGCACCCGCACGTCATCAAGCTCTACAAGGTGTTTTTGACACCAACACACCTTGCAGTCGTCCTCGAATATGCAGGTAGGGGCCACACATCCACGTCACTTGCATGTCCATGCACAACATGAATGTATGCTGACCATCCACTCTCCTGGATCACAGATTGTGGTGATATGTATGATTTTGTGAGCAAGCGGGGTCGATTGAGTGAGGCACAAGCACGATGGATATTTCAGCAGCTCATGGTGGCTGTTGACTACCTGCATCAGATGGTAGGGATTGTGTGTGTTTTGGATGTGTTTTGTATACAATTGTGTGTGTGTGTTGGATGTGTTTTGTGTATAATTGTGGTGTGTGTATGTGTGTACATTGTATGTGTGTACTGTGTACAGATGTTGTATATAAAACTGTAGACTGTGTATATGTGTGTATGCAAACAGTGTACAAAGACAATACACCGTACAAAGACAATGCAAAACCCCCCTTACAGAACACTGCCAATCGTGACATCAAGTTGGAAAACACATTGTTATCAGGCAACCTTGATAAACCACTAGTGAAGCTGTGTGACATGGGGTTTGCCAAGGTGCGTGGGTGTCTACACACACACGCACAATCTCTGTCCATGTCATCTTTGTACCAAAAATCCAACACCCTCATCCCTCACCCACGTTTCTCCCTCCCAGCACCCTCTTTTCTCTCTCCCAACACTCTCTTTTCTCTCCCCCCCCAGCACACCCAAATTCACAGTGCCCCCGACTCCCAAGTGGGCACCCCTTCCTACTTTGCCCCTGAAGTGGTCGAGCAAAAACGCTACGACGGCCGAGTGGCTGATATATGGTCATGTGGGGTTATGTTGTATGTGATGTTGTATGGGGCATACCCCTTTGAGAGGGCAGAGGATTCCAAGCTCACCCCTGCCAAGGCACAACAGGCACTCCTGAATGTATGTGTGTGTAGGGGGGGGGTGTATGTGTGTGTATAGGGGGAAGTAAGTGTGTGCGTGTGTAGGGGGGAGTGTGCGTAGAGGAGAAAGGATGTGTGTGTGTAGACAAGGGGTACACATACCACATACACACACACACCTCCCAACAACACACACACACACACATAACAACTCACACACACACCTCCCAGCAACACACACAGAACAACAACACCCCCACACACAAAACACACACACACAGCGCATTCGAGCTGTGGACTATCAGCTCTTTCCTCATGTCAAAGTAGGGGAAGCAGCAAAGGACCTGATCCGCAACATGCTAGTCAAGGACACCAGTAAACGATACACCATACAGCAGATTTTCAAACACCCATTTTTCACAGAGGGGTTGCCACCGGGTGTTGCAGAGATGAATTACAAATTGGTACACAACCCCAATGTACCTGCTCGACAGGTGGGTTGCGGTTTTTGTGATGTTGTGTATTGTGTGTGTGTATGTGTGTTGGTGTTGGTGTTGATACCATCATGGAGGGTATTGTTGATAAGCAGAGAGATGCTTGGTGGTCAAGTCACATATTTGTCCATCTCCATTCACATATTTCTCCGTACCTACATCCACACATCATCCACCCACATCCTCACATCATCCACACATCATCCACCCACATCCACACATCCACCACAAATACATCCACCCACATCAGGACACACATCCCACACACATTATGACACACACACAGTCTGAGGCAGAGATAAAGGCCATCATAGAGGAAGCCCAGGGTGTACGCAACATCAATGGACATCATCACAGCAAGGCAGTGAATGTGGATGCTGAGGTGGACAAGTACATGGACAACTTGGACATGTTGTAAAACCATGTTGTTGGGGGTGTTGTGGATAGGTCATGTGTCGGTTCGAGTACACACATGTGTATATTTTTACGCTATATACTATATGTACACATGTGTGTACTCACATGCATACTTGAGGGTAGGCTGTACAAATGTAGGTTGTGCAAGTAGATATAGCAAGAAAATTGGGATTGTAATGAAACAAGCCATACACAGTTGTGAGGGAGTGAGGATGTGAGGGAGTGAGGATGTGAGGGAGTGAGGATGTGAGGGAGTGAGGATGTGAAAAACACATGAGGGTGTGTTGTTGCAATGAACTAGAAGTCCCTAATCCATGTCCTGTGTGGTTCATGTGCTGTGTGGTGCATGCTGTGTTGTGATACGTGATGTGTGTGTGAGAATGGCAGGTGTGTGTGCAGGTGCAGTGGGCAACAAACCCGCTTGCCCTTGTGTTTCTTGTCATTTTTGTTTTTCAACACCCCCTACATGCTGAGCGTGGTGAGCGTGCTGGGTGCGTTACTCACAGCATATGCAAGCGTGCTGGGTGCGTTACTCACAGCATATGCAAGCAAGTTGATTTGCTATGTGTAACACATCAGCCGTTGATCCCATGTCCATTGTTCGTGATTATTCATTCCATGTCCATTGTTGTTTCACCATTGTCACCATCATCACCATCGTTCATGATTACTACGCCACTATCATCATCAGTCAATAACTCTCCAAAAAACCGATAGTCAAAACACACCACAACACACAAAGGCGTATGTGTCCCTTGTTCCACCTGTACAACATCTCTACACCCCGCACATCCCTCGCACATCCCCCGCACATCCCCCGCACATCCCTCGCACATCCCTCGCACATCCCACGCACATGAACACTTACAAAAATGGAAACATAGCATACTCTGTGTAAAACAGGTTCCATATAAACCTATAATACCCAGCAATAGCAGCCTGAGTGTACTTTGCACTATCCAGCTTGAGCGTCTGCCAGATCAGCAACACCCCCAGCACAGCATGGGCCCCCAGCATGAGGGGCACCCGGAAGGCTGCTGGTTGCTGCAGTGCCATTGCTGCTGCAAGTACATAATTGCCAAGCAACAGCCCTGAGCCTGTGTTGTGTGTAAGGAGAGGGGTATGTGAGAGGGGTATGTGTATAGGGGTGTGTGCGCATCCATGTGAGCATGTGTGAGTAGTGGTTTGGCTCGTCCAACATGTTGTTGTGCACATACACCGTACACCACCCCATACACCCCACACCACACCAACACATACCCAAAAACGCAACGTTGCGCACGCCCAATCGTGTGGCAAATGTCTCAATCCCCCCCTGTATGTCACCCTCCACATCAGGCAAGTCCTTTGTTATAGCAATCACCACTGCAAACAACGTCACAAAACATGTAATAAACGTAATGGGAGGGCTCCACTCAAAGGGCATCCTCAGGGCTGCTCGGGTGGCGTAATACACCCCAAAATTCAACAAAAAACCCCGAACGGTTGCAATAATCATAAACGCGGGCACTGCAAATCGTTTCAGGCGAAGGGGGGGGACTGAGTAAACCGTTCCCAGTGTCAGACCGAAAGCATATAGTCGGGTGATGAGGGGCCCGAAATTGGCTGCTGTGAGCGCCAGCCCACCTGCTGCGAGACCAGCACAGAGTATCCATGCAAGTGCTGGGCTCAGCTCACCAGCTGCGACTGGGAGGAATGGCTTATTGACGACATCGATGTCGACGTCGAAGATTTGGTTGATGCCGACGATGTAGCCGTTGCCGCAGAGGAGGGCGAGGACGCCGAGAAGGGCCCTTGGGAGGAGGCCCCAGTCAATCATCTGTGGGAAGGGTGGGGGTGTGGGGGTTGTGGGGGTGTGGGGTGAAGTGATGGTGAAAGGAGGCGTGATGATCAGGGAGGGCATGATGATGAGCGGGGTGAGGGGTGTACGTATGTATGTGTACATGGTGGCTGCTGGTGATGTACATGCTGACTACACATGCCATGTACACATGTATACCACCCACCAACACACACACCTGCTGATATTCCAACAGTGCGCGTGCGGTGACTGCTGTTGCACCCAAGATGGTACCACGAATGGTGTGTGGTCGCAGGAATTTCCAAAATGCATCTAGGAATGAAGTGGAGGATGCTGAGGGTGCGGCAATGGGCTGTGTGCCGCCAGCCTGTGGGGGTGGAGTGTTTTATAAGACATGTGGTGTGTTTGGGGGGACATTTTGCCGTGTGCAATTTCATATCGTGCGTGTTATGATCCATCATGTTTGCCTGTGCTCATGTGTTTGAGCATCATATCACAGCAGTAGACGTATAAAAACACGGACCTCTGCTGCAGCGCTCGTGCATACGCACGGGTGGAGGCGTCGGCGTGTTGTCTGTCTTTGTGTCGTCTGTCGCCCTACGGCTGTGCGGCACTTGTGTATTGTCTGGGGGATATGTAATGTACCACTGAGTAATGCAGCGTGTGCATGAGTGGCAAAGCAATGCTGCATACCAGTGGTGATAAAGCAGGGCATGTGAGATGGCCTGGCATGTGCAAAGGAATGTTGGCTGGCTGCAATCGTGGCGTGTGCATACTACTAGCATCCATTACGCGGTGTGCCACACGCATGGTTTTTGTGTCACAGGCTGCTGGAGGTGTGTATTTGTGGCGAGCTGCACGGTCAATTTTGCTGGATCTTCACCCCGATATGTTCGTACAAGGGCTGCGTTGGAATGAGGTAGTACACGCACGCAATGGGGATGGTATACGATTTGGTTTCTCAGAGTATTACACGTAAACAATCTCGATCACAAGTCTATTGGAAAAAAACTGTGCCACTGTTTTCTCAGCGCTCAGTTTCGTGCATCAACATCAACCATCCTGGTATTTTGATTGGGCGATCGTAGGTACCTGGCGCCCCATATCGCCTGTGCATTACGCTGTACGCATGTGTTTACTATCTTGCTCCTTGTCAAGCTCCCTGTTATAGCGCCATTGTACCACACAATTTGCGCTGCACACTGTGTATCTGTGGCACATTGCTAACCCACAAATACATACAGCCCAACACCTTGAACAACATCCACCCACCCCCCAACACAGCTTTGCCACGTTTCAGCGGTGTTATTAGCATAGAGTTACCTTGTGAAACTCTGATACAAATTCATAGCCGAACAACAGACGGTAACACAGCATGTGCAGGCTGATGTGTTACATTGGACCACCCGTCTTGGTTGCAGACGTGGTGTTGTGGCCTGAGCGATCAATCATCAAGCAGTCTTACGATGCACAAGAACGCATTGATGACAGCACACTGCCCATGCACCTTGCGCGAGGTATGTTTAGTGTGCACGTGTGAGGATGGTGACACAATCCACGCAGCATGCGGGGTTTTGTCTGGTAGTTTGTTCTGACACCTAGCAGATGGTGCATGTTTTTTTGACACACACACAGGCAGTCTCAATGGTGATGGGTTTGGTATTGGTTGGTTTTGCTATGAGGGCAAACCAGGGGAGAGCAAGGAGCCGTCCCCTTGTGTGTTTACAGCAGTCACACCAGCATGGTATGTGCCTCAACCATATATACATGCTTCTGTGATGCATTGGATACCCATGGATGTGCTGCTCAATACACATGCATGCTGTGTTCCTTCACACACAAGCATGTTTGCGCATAAACAATAATGCACACACACTTGCACACACACTTGCACACAATGTACCTCCCCCAAGAACCCCCAAACCCACACCCACAATATATCCACACCCACAATACACCCACATTCACAGTACACCCACATTCACAGTACACCCACATTCACAGTACACCCACATTCACAGTACACCCACATTCACAGTACACCCACATTCACAGTACACCCACACCCCCACACACAGGAACAATGAAAACCTGGGTCGTTTGTCGACAAAGATCGTGTCCCCATTGGTGATGGCTCATGTGCGTGCAGCATTTCCAGGCATGCCAGTGAGTGAACAAAACTGCCACCCCTTTCAGTGGGGATCCTACATGTACGTGTGTAACAGTGGGGATATGTGCATGTGTGTAACAGTGGGGATCTGATGTATATGTGCGTGTGTACATGTACATTGCACGGTGTGATGTATGTGGGTGGGTGGGTGTGTACAATGCATACCACACATCACACAGTACACAGCATCATACACCCTGCAATACAACCATACACCAATCACACCTACAACATACACCAATCACACCTTTAACACACTACAATCACACCTACAGCATACACCAATCACACCTACAACACCAATCCAACATACACTACAATCACAGGTGGATGCATAATGGCAACATTGGTGGGTTTATGACAATACGACGCCGCCTCCTCTCCACACTCAGTGATGCAGCTTATAATGCAGTGCAAAGCTTTCATTCTGATAGTGCAGTTGCATTTGCCCTGTTCCTTAATCAGTTGCCATCATTGGAGGAGCGACAACCACCGAGTGTATTGATGCAAGCCATGGAGGTGTGGTGTTGTCGTTGTTGTTGTTGTTGGTGTTTTTGTTTTTTTTAATTACTCTCTGTTGTTGCTTGTGTTTATGTATGTATATGTATTGCTTGTGTTTGTGTATATGTATGTATGTACGTTTGTATTCATGTGGGCCAACATTTGTGTTTCCATGTGTATATTGAAATGCATCCGTGTAGATACCCACCCACATGCCCCTATGCACCCCACCTCACACACCCCACCTCACATCCCCCACCTCACACACCCCACCTCACACACCCCACCCCACAACCCCCACCTCACAACCCCCACCCCACACACCCCACCTCACAACCCCCACCCTCCTCCTAAACCCAACCCACGCAGGCCACCCTCAACGTCATCATGGCAGAAAAACGTAAAGCAGGCATCACCGAGTCCTCTCGACTTAATTTTGTACTCTCAGATGGCAATAATGTAGTAGCATGCCGATATGTATGGCCTTGTACGGAACCAGCTGCAAGTATGTATTATAGTGAGGGAACAGGGTTCCAGCGGGTACGTTCTGCGGCACGTGCGGTGGCATCTTCCAACTGTGCTCGGAGTAGTAGTGTCAAAGGTAGGGGTGGGCTTTGTGGTGGGTGTTGTGTGTTGTACATATGTCATGGTGTACATCTTGCTTTCTCCATCCCCTACATTGTTTTTCCACTAGCTTGTTTTCCCCACATCTCCCTCTTGTGCCCCCCCACCCCACACCTATCCCTCCATCTTCACCACTCCCCCCAATACGTCCCCCCACCACACGCCCCTCTCCCACCACACGCCCCTCTCCCACCACACGCCCCTCCCCCCTCCACACACAGATGAGGGTGAATATGTAGTGCTCCCATGCCAACGTGGCCCCCAGTGTGTTTTAATTGCAAGTGAACCAATTACAAATAGTAAGAGTGATTGGGTCGAGTTTCCAGAAAACTCTGTCATGGTGGTTTCGCCTGAGAAGCAGGGTTTTTTCAATGTGTTGTTGTGTCCGCTGTCTGTGACTGATGGTGGGGATGATGGGTCACGGTGTACTACACCATGGCCACTACCTACCATGCCCAAGGTGTGTTTTTTTGTGAGGGTGTGTGTGGGGTTTCTGTGTGTGGGTGATGGTAGGTGCATGTATGTGGTATGTGAGTGATGTGCTGTGACATGAGGTAATGCATGTGATGTTTGATGGTTAGGGTCAATACATACAGGTACACCCACATCACAATGCTACGTTATACATCACAACATACATCGTAACGTATACCATATGAAAAGTACAACAAATACATCACGTTTCACATCACGACATACATCACAATATACATTTCACATCACAACATACATCACATGACACATACATAACACACTCAGGAGGGGTTGTCACGTGAGGGCTTATCGAGGTTGGAGTCTATTGCTGCTGTTGCCACTGCCACTGCTCGACCATGGTCTGCTGGGCGTGTGGGGCTCATAGAGGTGTGTTGTGACTGGGTCATGTGATGTGTCATGTGATTGTTTCATTACGTGTGCGTTGGTGCCCTGATGCTGCAATTGTGTGCATTGTGACACACACTTTTCTATTGTATCAAACACACACACGCACACACACACACACACACACACACACACACACACACACACACACACACACACAC
>VFQP010003540.1_pt1 | contig 15760 bp, 16 predicted proteins | sample 3512351 | NCBI WGS metagenome assembly VFQP01 (sample SAMN10412372, study PRJNA504923) | tailings metagenome | isolation source: Relicate 1 Philex TSF1 revegetated site | place: Philippines: Tuba, Benguet | collected 2017-08-29 | reverse complement strand
CACCCTCACGCCGCCGCGGGGCCCGCTGTGCTGTGGCGCCAAGGCGGGCAGGTCCAGCAGGCCGTGCGGCGCCGGCGAGCGCGGCGCCGCGCCGCCGCCGCTGTGCTGCCGCCGCGCCGGCGAGCTCTCTGGCCCGCCTAGCGGCGGCGTGCCCGACCGCAACGCCCCTGCGCTGCCGCTGCCGCCGTGCTGCGGCGGCAGCACCAGCCCGGACGAGGCCGGCGACGCCAACGCCAAGCCCCTGCCCCATGCGCCGTTAGGGTCTGCGCCGCCCGCCGCCGCCGCCACCGCCACCGCGCTGCACGACAGCAGCTCGCGCGTCGCCGCCGCCGCCAGCGCGTCCTGCCGCCCCTGCGCCGCCGCAAGCCCCGAGGGCATGCACGGGGCCTCTGGCGGCGCCGGCGCGGCGGCCGCGCCCGGCGCCTGGAACGCGCCCACGCCCGCCGCCACCACGGCGGACGCCGCGTCGGCGGCCGTGGCGAACGGCGTGCCGCCCGCCGAGCGCTCGACAGCAGCTCTGCCCTCGGCAACCGCCGCCGCCGGCAGGCCTGCCAGCGCCAGGTGGCGCTCCCTCCGCAGCTCCCCCTCGGCCCGCGTCGCCTGTTCAAGCACGTCGGGCAGAAGCGACATGAAGGCCGGGCCCTGCACCGGCCCCACCAAGTGCCCCGCAGCGGGCCGCGCGGGCCCCGCCGCGTGCGCGGCGCCAAGGCCAAACGCCGGCGCGCCGCGCGGCGGCTGCAGTGTGAAGGAAGAGGAGGAGAAGGAGGAGGAGGAGGACGGCAGCAGGACGCCGGCCGAGTGGGCGATGGGCGGCAGTGACGCGGCGAGCTGAGCGAGCGCCAGGTACGCCGACGCGGCCAGGCCGACGCTCCTGGCCCGCTCCTGCGCGTCCTCCCCTGCCGCATTGTCCTCCTCCTCGCGCTGCTGATGTGAGGGAGGGGGAGGAGGGGCGGGGAGGTTGGGGCTCGCCGGCGGGGGGGCGGAGGCGGAGGCGGGCGAGGCGTCGGGCGGCGCCTCGGTGAGCTGCCCCGTGCCGAGCCCCTCCCACAGCTCGAGCGCCTCCTGGTGGTGGTTGTGCGTGGCGCGCAGCAGCGCCATGGCGTGCCACCTGCGGGAGTGGGGCACGCACACGCGGTGCTGCGCCCTAGCTATCAGCGCCCAAGGGAAGCCGACAGAGGATCCCATCACCTGCACGCGCCCCTCTCCGCCCCACAAAAGAAAGGCTGCTGCCAAGGCCAAGGCCATGCCAAGGCGCACCGTTGCCGCGAGACGAGCAGGTCAGCGGCGTCCTTGAGCCGCGCCCGCCCGTCGGCCCTGGCGCACGCCGCCTCGGCCTCGCCCACCAGCCCCACCTCGAGCAGCAGCTGCAGCACCAGGGTGTCGAGCGCCTCGGCCTGCTCCACGCCCGCCTGGCCACGCACCTGCGGTCATTCAGCAACACACACGCACCGCTCATACAGTACCTGTACATCGCCCTCGCCCTGGCGCGTGTTCCCAAACGCCGCGATCCCAAACGATGCTGGGTCGCAAGCGTCGCCAAGCAGGGCCCTGACCCGCCCTACAGAAGCGAACTCTCTGTTGCCGCTGACGAGCGTAGCGTGCTGCTGGCGTCTGGAGTGCGCCAGGAGGGTGGGCGCACGCGAGGGCAAGCGGCTCACCATTTGCAGGTAGGCGGCGATGAGCGCCTTGGCCTGCGCCACGTGCGCGCGCGCCTGGCGCCGCAACGCGCGCTCGTCGTCCTCCTCGCCGCCGCCGCCGGGCGCCGGCGAGTGGCGCGCGTGCGCGTGAGGGTGGGGGCTGCCGGCGGCGCTGGTGCGCGCGCTGTGCGGTCGCGTGGCCAAGGCCAGCTCCAGGCGGTCGTGCACCAGGCGATCCAGGTCTGCGGCCGCGTTGCACAGCACAACAAGCAGCGCAACGAGCTTCTGATCTCCACGAGGCCGTCGCCGGCACTGTCCGTCCCCCGGGCGGAGGAGGTCCGGAACGACAGCAGCGAGACGTGGGCCGTAGGGGTCGGCACGCAAGAGGCGCCGGCAGCTCACCTGTGAGGCCGTCGTGGAGCCCCCAGAAGCGCGCGCGGGGCGGCGCGCCGCGCGCCCACGCCGCCGCCTGCTTGGGGAAGAGCTGCAGCAGCTGGCAGGGCTGCCACACGCCGGGCGGCAGCAGCAGCAGCAGCGACAGCGCCGGCAGGAACCGCAGCTCCTGCAGGGCATGGTGTTGTGCACGTGCAGGGACGACAACGCCCCTCTCACCGCAATGCTGCACCAGGCGCGCTCCTTGTTGACCATCTGAGCCCTGAGGGCGTTGCGCACCTGCATGAGCAGCAGCGCCGTCTCCGCCACCGCCTGCCAGCACCACGGCGGCACGTCCCCCGCCTGGTGCAGCCCCCCGGGGCCGCCGCGCGCCGGGCTGCTGCCCTTGCGCCGCCGGCCCCCAGAGGGCGTGCTGCGCCCGCTGAGCTCCCGGGGCCGGCAGTGCGAGCTGACCAGCGCCAGCGCGCCCGCGTAGCGCCGCCGCTTCATCAGCTCGTGCACCTGCGAGAACGCGGTTGCAGGCGCATGGCTGGTCGTTGTTTCTCCTGTGTGCACTATGGCGTTTTGGCTTGAGTGCAGAAGCAGAAGGAGCAGCAGCGTGTGTACTCGTGGGCGCTGGTTCTCTGCGCGCCGCCGCGATGCGCAGGGCGGCCGAGTCACCTGTTGGTCGGGCGGCACGGCGCCGAGGCAGTGCACCGTGGTGGACGTGGCGAAGAGCAGGTAGCCCTGGCCCCAGTCCTCGGTCAGGTGCGGCAGCCGGTGCGCCGCCTGAGCGCAGCAGGCAGACGCACAAGCGGCACACAGCACACACGACCACTTGTTCCTCACTGGTCCCCGCCCAGCGGCTCCTGACTTTAGGCGCCCTCCACGCAGAGCAGCATGTGCAGCAAACAGCATCTTCCCCCCCCTCTCTCGCCTCCCGTTTCACCCTCCCCGCACCTGCGCCCAGGCGTCATCGTGCGCAAAGCTGATGGCCTGCAGCAGCGCCCCCGTGGCCCGGTCCAGCACCTCGACCTCCTCGTCGCTCACGGACAGCACGTGCGGGCCCACCGACGCCAGCGCCAGCGGCGCGCCGCGCAGCATCAGCGGCGCGCTCACGGCCGACCCTGCCGCGTCCGCCACCACCAGCTGCGAGCAAGTGCATTTGTGAGCACAAGCGCAGCAAAAAAGTGCTGTCAGTGGCTAGCGCCACCTCCCTACAACATCGCACCGCCTGCTGCCCCGTGGGCCCACACGCAAGCCCTGATGGCCAGGCCCTCACCATGGTGTCGGCGAGCAGCAGCAGCGCCTGCTTGCTCGGCGTGATGGGCGCCAGCATGGGGTGCCGCGCCGTGTGCGGCGCAATGTCCACCATGGTGCCGCCGCTCACCACCAGCCGGTAGTGACCGGGCATGGCCATCAGGATGCTGTCGCCTGCCCACGCCAGCGCCAGGATGGGCTCCTGATCCAGCGCAGCAACGCACCACACAGCGCTCGTATCCAGCAGACCCACTTTCAGTGTTGCGCCTCCCATCCCGCTCCTGCTGGTGGTGGCTGCCCCAAGCGATGGCCGCCCACGGGAACGGCACACGCCTACCCAGCTTGAGCTCAACCCTACGCAAGCCCTGCTCACCTGCATGGAGAGCTGCGCCAGCACCTGCACCGCCTGCGAGGTGCCGCCCGGGCCGCCGCCCACCAGGCACACGCACAGCTTGGAGGCGTTGGACCCTGACTTGCACGCCACGGCCAGGCGCGCCGGCGCCTGCAGCGTGCCGTCGCCCGCCATGGCCGTCGCCTGCTTGAGCTGCGACAGAGGCAGCAGGTCGGCCCCGTCGTACGTGCCAACCTGCACGCCCCACCCACGCGCAGGCAAACTTGGCACCTTGAGAGAAGCGAGTCAGCGAGCTCGGTGAGCGAAGCAGGTCCCCACGCGTCTTTGCCGCGTTCACGTGTGAGTGGCGGAGGTGGGGGCAACGCACCGTGAGCGCGCCCTCGGGGCTGCGGGCCACCAGCCGGTGCGCCACGGGCAGGCAGCACAGCTCCGCGATGCCGCTCTTGAAGACCTTGCGGCCGGACAGCAGCCGCGCGCCCGTCACCACCTGCTGCTGCTGCTGCGGCGGGACGCTGCCCGGTAGCGGCGTGGCGAACTGCAGCTGGTGCTCCTCCACAGACCTGCGTGCAGCGTGCCGCCGGTGTGCCTTCACGGTGGGCATCGTGGACACCACCCTTGCTCAACACAAGGAGCCTGCGTTTCGAGATCTTTGATCGACCAATCGCCTGCCCCGCTCTATTCGTTGCCGCCGCTGATGTCCACAGGGGCGCGCGCACTCGCTTGTGCTTCCCTCACCCGTTGGACAGGCCCAGGAACAGCCTGCGTAGCCGCGGGTCGAGCGCCAGGCACGTGATGCGCGCATTGTCGCGCCGCGTGTGCACCGCGGTGAGGGTGAAGGCCGTGCGCCCGGCCTCCTGTGACGCCGCGCCCTCCACCAGCGCTGCAGCTGATGACGCCTCAGAGCCATCGTCCGGCAGCATCGCCTCCCCCCGCAAGCTGCGGCTTCTCAGCAGTGCCGCAGGCCGGGGGAGCGATGCCCAGCCTCAGGGCGATCGCGACAGTGAGGACGACTTCGCATCGCGACCTTGCAGCAGAAATGCAGCTCGACAACAGCTCGCAGGCGTCGAGCAACAGGGCAGCATGATGAAGGACCATTCCACAAAGCCCAAAGCTCAGCTCATCTTCGCGCGTGTAGTGTACAATGCGTTCCATCAAGCCTCTTCTGCCTGTCTCTGCCTCTCTCTGCTTCTGACCCCGGCGTCCGCGCCAACCGTTGCCGCGTTAGGCGCCGACGTTGACACCGTGATCCTGCTCCGGCTTGGGGCTGAGGGCCAAGGACCTGACCGCCAACGCCAGGTGCTTGGCCTCGGACGCCGCCAGCGCCTGCTCGTCCACGTCCCAGAGGTCCCGCAGCTCCGCCAACCCTGCATACGCACCCGACGAACCATGAGGGGCGTTAGCAGCGCATGCCGGCAGCTGGTGTACGTGCCCTTGAGCCAAGGGACGAGAGAGCCGAGCGTCACCGTGATCGAGGTCCCGCAGGAAGAGGATCTCTGGGTCGGCCATGATGACGTCGGCCACGCAGGCGCCCTTGAGCGCGCGGCGCAGCTTGCCCGCCGCCACCGCCACGGCCGCCATGGTCTCCTGCGCCCCGCCTGACAGGAACAGCCTGCGCGCGCGTGACGGGCAGGCGAGCACACGCTCGCGTCAGCAGGTCGCATGTGAATGGCTGCGCGGGTGTGGCCTTGGGCCAGCGTGCGTTTTCGGCTCACCGGGGGTGGTCCTCGAGCAGCAGGCAGCAGTCGCAACCAGGCAGCTCCTCCCGGAGCCGCACCAGCCGCACCGCCACCTCAGCCGCCGGCATGTCCAGCACCTGCACAGTGCGGGTGCATTAACGAGAGGCGCCTGGGCGGCAGTGTGGCTGCACGCTGATGGCCCGCAAGGTGCGCTTTTGCACCAAGAGCAGTGCGGTCCCGCCGGGCCATCTAGAGGCTCGCTCGCCTGGGGGAACTTGTGCGCCATGCGGCGCAGGTCGGAGCGCGAGAGCAGCAGCAGTGGGCCCAGCTGCTGGTGGCACGCCGTTATCTTGCGCGTCAGGGGCGAGTTGGGGTCCTCGGGTCCAAAGGCGCCGTCGTCCTGCCCCCGTCTGCGGAGGCACATGCGCACGATGCAGCCGCATCGCTGTCCTGCCCCGCGCTGCCATCAGCGTGGGGCGGTGTGCCTGTGGTGCGCACCTGAAGCCTGGGAAGCGCAGTCCCTGCGTGAGCTGCCGGTAGATGCGGGCGGGGCTCCACCACGGCTGCGCATGCGCACAGCGGGGAGACATGTGGGGCGTGTGGCACGAGGCTCCTCGGGGCAGGGAGCGATGTGGCGGGGTGAGCCCCGGCCGGCTGCGGCGTCAGGCCCACCTGCTGCATCCCTGCTGCCCCGAACGATGCGTCTGAGATGGCGTTTATTGTGCCGGAGATGAAGCCTGGGCGCTGCTCAGCCGCCTCGCGCTGGAGGTGCTCTCGGAGCTGGTCCATGCTCGCGAAGGCCTGCATCACACACAGGCAGGCATGAGAAGTGTGAGCGATGGCTGAGCACTCCCCCCTGCCATGGTGAACGCCAATGGGCACACCTTTGGGTCCTTTGGCGTCCGCATGGCACGCGTCGCCACCTCCCGCCTTGTCCTTGAGGACGATCCTCCGCTGCAGCATTGGCCCCCAAGCTCTCTGCACCGCGGATGGCTGCTGCGATGCTGCAGCGGGTGTCCTGGTGCGAGGCGCCCTTTTTCCATCGCGACTGGCGAACTCGCACACGCCGAAGCGTTGGACGCGATCCGCTCAAGCGCGACGGAGCTTGCCATGATGGTCACTGGAGGACACCGGAGCCGGGCGCCTCGAAGCGAAGTAGAGTGGATCCACTCCGGATAGAAAGTTCAACCTCCACCCAACAGCGACAGCTCGAGGATCACACTCAGCAACAGGATCATCTGTGCAGCACCGTGGTGCGCCCCTCGAGCAGGTCGTGCACCATGACGTCGCTGTCCACGCGCCGCCGCAGCCGCGTCACGAGGTCCACCACCGCCTCGGACGCCGCGCCTGAGCCCTCTGCCTGCTGCGCCAACACCGCCGGCGGCGGCGCACCCTCCCCGCTCCACTCGGGCAGCTGCGGCGTCAGCGCCGGCTCCACGAACTTGCACCGGCACACCTGCTCGCAGGGCCGGGGCACGCCCGCCCTCCCTAGGTCGCCAGCTGGGCAGCACGTCGTCAAGCACGTCAAGAACAGGCGCTCACCACGACTTGCTGCAGCGGGGAGTAGGGCGCCTGCGTGATGTGCATGCCCCGGTCCACCATGTCGCACTGGTCCAGCGCCAAGGACTCTAGCAGCGGGCAACGCTCGCACGCCGCCTCCACAAACGACGTCGACAGCTGCGCGCCACCACACAAGCAGACGGCGCGACGTTTGGGGCTCAGGCGCAGCACCAGGGCCGCTGCAGTCAGCCGGGGGAGCTCGCTGCTCAGCTGGGCCTCCGCCAGCAACACAGCACGCAGGGCCGAGGGGCAGCGTGCGCGTGGCTCACCTGGCAGCAGTGGCGCAGCCGGAGGCTCAGCAGACCGGGGCAGCCCGCCAGCAGCTCCAGCAGGTCAGACTCGGTGGGTCGCCAGAAGGACGCCGCCGGGCGGTGCCGGCCCAGCGCCCCGCCGCCGCCCGCGCCCAGGCCGCCCACCGACGTCACGCGCGCCCCCGCCGAGGGGAACGAGGCGGGAGACCGCGGCGGCGGCGGCGGCGGCGGGCCCAAGCGCGTGTCGGAGAGCCGCCGCGCCTCCTCCGCCATGCTCTGAGGGCTCAGGCCGCCGCCGCGCCGGGGCTCCTCGGCGCCGCCCATGGCGCCAAGCCCGAGGGCAGGGCCCGGCGACTGCCCGCGCGCCGCCGCCGGGCTATGGAGCGTGCCGGACGGCGACGAGGCCGTTGCGGCGGTTGGCTGGGGAAGGGTGCTGGGCGAGGAAAGGGGCGAGGCGGAGGGCTCCTCGGGCCAGGCCACGGGTGGCGTGCCACCACGGGACGTGCGGGCGCTGGTGCTGGCACTGAGCTGCTCACGGCCGGGTGAGGCGGCCTCCAGGCCCCTGGACGACGCTGAAGGCTCTGTGACGCCGTTCGCGGCCGAGTAGCCGGGAAGGGCAGGATCAGGCCTCGGGAGACCCACGGTGGGGGGCGGCGGCGACGGACGCGCCGGCCCTGGGGCCTCCGCCGATGCCGCTCTCACCGGTGCCGCGGCCACCGGCATCGCGTGGAGCGCCGTGGCGGCAGTGGGGGTGCCGGCAGCTGCCGCCGCCGCAGCGCCCGCCGGCACCTGCCCCCCGCCAAACTGCTCCAGCCGCAGGTGCCTCAGCGTGGCGCCGTGGGAGGCCGCCAGGAAGGTGAGCGTGGAGGGCGTGAGCAGCGGCACGTTGCAGAGCGCCAGCGCGCGCAGCGTGGCGCGGCGCGGGCCCAGCAGCTGCCTCAGCGCCTGGTCGTTGAGCAGGCAGGGTGGGCCGCACAGCAGCAGCTCCGTCATGGTCCAGCGGGCGCGCAGCGCGGGCGGCGGCGGCGGCGGCGGGAGGGCGCCGCCGGGGGCGGGCGGCGGCGCTGAACTGGCCAGGGAGGGGGCGGGCGGCAGCATGGCGGCGGTGAAGGGCCCCACGCACTGCAGCAGGTGCAGCACGTGCACGCGCGGGCAGAGCTGCAGCAGCGCCCGCACACCTGCACACACGCATGCACACGGCGCTCGTTGTTTCCAGGGGCAAAAGCCTGGGCGGGAGAAGCACACCGGCGGCGGCGCTTGCTGCTGTGCGCCCGCCCCGCTGCCAGCGCAAGACAATGAAGGTTGAGGTGGTGCGCGCCTTCGTCGCCCACGGCGGCCGCGCTCAGCTTGACCTGGCTCAGGTGCGGGCAGCGCGCCGCCACGCCCGCCAGCAACGCGTCCGTCACGCCGGCGCCCACGCCCAGCTCCAGCGACGTGAGCCCATGCCCGCACGCCGCAGCCACCGCCCGCAGCACGCCCGCCGTGAAGCCCCACCCGCCCGACACCTGCCTCAGGCCCGCGCACCGCACGGCGAGCACCTCGCCGTTGCTGCCGCCCGCGCCCGCCTCCACCTCAGCGCCCCGCTGCGCCCGCGCCCAGGAGCCGGCGCGCTTGCCCGCCGGCCGCTGCTGCGGGGAGGAGACGCCGTTGCCCTGGTGGTGCCGGGGCAGTGCTGCGGCGTGCCCGTTGGCATGGCCGTGAGGCAGCGCGCCGCCCTCGGCACCATCGTCACCGCTGCTGCTGCTCGCATCGCTCCCACCACATCCCTCGCACTGCTCGCTGCCCTGGCCGCTGCTCTCTGTCCCGCTCGCCGGCACCTCACCAAAGGCCCTGTGCCGCTCGGCCCGCCGCCGCTGCTGCCGCCGCTGCTGCGTTGGCGAGGCGGCCGGAGGCAGGTCGACGGCCAGGCCCAGGCAGCTGTGCGCGTGCAGCCGCTGCAGCGAGGTGCCGGCGCTGAGCAGTAGCCGCAGGTGCGCCGCCCGGAGCCCGGTGCAGTGAGACACGTCGAGCGTGCGGAGGCGGCCCAGCGTGCCCACCAGCTGCGGCTCCAGAGCCCACGGCAAGCGCTGCTCTGCTGCGCCGTCGCCGCCGCCAACAGAGTGCTTGCCCGCAGGGAGCGCCGGCGATGGTGGTGCCGCCGCTTCGTGCTCTGATTGGCTGGCGGCGCCACCGTTTGCCGGCGCAGAGGGGCCGGCGGCGGACGGGGAGGGGGGCTGCGGGGCGGGCGAGGGGGAGGAGGAGGCGGCGCCGCCGGCGCTGCTGCGCGGGGGCTGGTGCGGCGGCGCGGAGGAGGGCGGGTCGAAGAGCCCAGTGAGGTCGTTGCCCGCCAGCCGCAGCTCTGCAAAGTGTCAAACGTCGCGTACAGGACGAGCAACGGTTTGGTGCAGCATGACATCCACTCTCTCCTTGCTGCATCCCCTGGTGCGCTTGTGCGGCGCGCGGGTTTCGTGCGCAAAAAGCGCAAACGCAGTGCGGCTCCCCGCCCCTCCCCTCACCTGTGAGGTGCACCAGACGGCCCAGCGCCGAACGCAGCAGCCGCACAAACAGCGACGTCCCCGCCCCCGGCGCGCCGCCACCCGCGCCGCCGCCCGCTGCTGACCCCTTGACAGGCTCCTCCCTGGCCAGCGGACTGACGCGGCTCGCGCTGGCGTCCATGCGGCCGGCGCCACCGCGCCCAATGCCGAGGGGTGACGCGGTTGACGCCGAGGGTGGTGGTGGCCTCCCTGCCATCAGCGCTGCCGCGATGAAGCCGTCCGAGGCGACGTGGGCGTTGCCCGCGGACGAAGGCGGGACGCGGGCGTGGTGCTGCTGCGGCTGCAGGGCGCCGGGCGGCAGCGCGCACAGCGCGTCCCTGGGGCGCAGCACGGGCGGCGTGGCGCCGCGGGACGCCGAGGGCAGCTGCGAGGGGTGGCGGTGGCGCAAGCCCTGCTCCATGACGGCGACGCCCGACACTAGCCCCGCCGGCGGCGAGCGCGCCATGGCGTCGGCGCCCACGTCCAGGAAACTGGCGCCGTCGACGGGCTTGCCGGCAGCGTGCGCAGAGGAGGAGGAGGAGGAGGGCGAGGAGGAGGAGGCGGGCAGCGCGCGCGTGGGCGACGCGAGGGTGGCATGGCCGTCGGGGTCGGGGTAGTGCTGCTGGTGCCAGGTGCAGCAAAGCGAGTGGGAGAGGTCCAGCGTGACGAGGTTGAGCCGGTCCTGCGATGGGCAAGCACCTCGCCGCGGCTTTGCGCCTTCACTGCACACGAGCCGCAAGACCTCGCGGCTCCCCGACAGCCGGTAGGGAGCAGCCGGCGCTTGCCCACAACGGCTCAGCAGGCTGGACAGCACAACACGGTGTCAGTTTGCGGGCGAGAACAACACCAAGGGGGGAGGCGGCTCACGTTGGCGGCGAGCATGGCGAGGCAGTGCGGCCCCAGCTGCGTGCCGCGCGCCACCAGGTGGCGCAGCGTGCGCCCGCACTTGGACAGCAGCAGCACCAGGTCGGCGTCGCGCAGCTCGCTGTGGTGCGACACGTCCAGGTAGGCGGGGCTGGGCAGCGCCAGCGCCTTGGACAGGAGCTGGAACGACTGCGGGGCGGGCAGGGCCACGGGGCACGGAGGCAGGAATGGCTGGAACGACTGCGGGGGCCACAGGGCATGAGGGCACGGAGGCAGGAAGGGCTGGAACGACTGCGGGGCGGGCAGGGCCACAGGGCACGGAGGCGGGCGCAGACAACGCTGTGTGTGGGTCGCGCCGCTGGGCATGAAAACATCGCAAACAACGCTGCGTGTGGGTTGCGCCGCTGGGCACGCACACGCACACACACGTGAGCTGGTATGGGAGGGGCGTGCGGCTGCGCGTGGCGCGGAGGGCACGCGGCAATGGCTGTGCGACGGCATCGCTTACTTGTGGTCGTGCAGGTCGTGTGAGGGGGCGTGCAACCCAAGGGCGGCTCACCAGGTCGGCCTGGCTGTCGTAGGGCGCCGGGGCGGTGCTGGGCTGCCGGGAGCGGGCCGCCGCCGCCAGCAGCATGGACTGCGTGCCGCCGCTGCCACCGCTACCCGAGGAGGGCGGGTTGAGCAGCCACAGCGGTGCGCGCGGCAGCACCAGTGCCAGGCCCGCGCCGTCGCCGGCTGCGGCCCCGTCGCGCGGCGATGCGCTGGGCGGCCCTGCCGCTGCTGCTGGTGCTGCTGCTGACTGTGCTTGTGGTGGGCTGTGCTGCTGGCCCTGCCGCGGTGACGTCACAGCCGAGGACGACGGCCCCACCTCCGGCAGCTGTGCTGTGGGATGCGGCGAGGCTGAGGACGGTGCGGAGGGCCCGCCCGCGCCAGGCCTGGGCGGCGGCGGCTGTTGGGTGGGCCGCCACCCGCCCGCCACGCACCCGCCCACCTGCAGCAGGCGCCCGCACGCCAGGTCAAACAGCGCTGTGGAGCGCAGCGGCGCCGCGCACGCCAGCGCCGCCGGCGGCCACGTGCCGTCGCCGGCGGCCGGCGAGGCGGGTCCGTAGAGCTGCGGCCAGCGCTGCCACTGCTGCAGGTGCGGCGCGCCGTGTAGCGTGGGCTGGAGCAGCAGCAGGCGCAGCGAGGCGAAGTCGGGGATGCTGCCCACGGGTACGGGCGACGGCACCTGCACAGCAGGTGGTTCAAGGAGGGAGGGCGCCCTCTTTGCAGCCTTTCTTGAGCGCCACGCCAGGGCGTCTTTCTGCAGAGCTGCAAGGGAGGCGGTATGTCCCAGTGCGGGTGCGTGCGGCGGTGACGCACCGGGTGCAGCTGCGTGTGGTAGGCGCGCTGAGGAGAGGCCTGGAATCGCGGAGGGATGTGCGCCATGACCTCGCGCAGCGCGTCGTCCAGCAGCTGCAGGCGGTAGCCGTCCGTCACCAGCGCGAACGTGTCGCTGGCGGCCGCCGCGTCTGTGGGCAGATGGCAGGCGGGGCGGAGAGGCACGGCCACCACAGCCGTCACTGTGAGCCACTGCAGAGCACTCCTGGGGCGGAGCGGCGCTGCATGCGCACGCGGATCCACCCAGGCCCCGCGCACCCGGCACGCAAAAGGACGAAAAGTCGATGCGCCGGTTGGCGGGGGCAGCGGCGTTGCCGTTGCTGCTGCCTGCTGCGGCGTGGCCGCCACCTGCCGTGTGCGTGTGTGAGCTGTTGCTGTGGCTGCTGCTCCAGGGCGAGGTGGCCGGCTGGCGCATGCGGTCCCGCGCGGCGAGGAAGAGCCACGAGCGCCAGCTGCCGTCCATGGCGCGGGCCAGCGCCGCCACGCGTGCGCTCCATGCCTGCACGCTACCGTCCCCTGCAGTGTGGCATCAGCGCCCGGCTGAAGCAGCTGCTGTGGCGCCTCATCAGGAGCGGCGGGTCCGCAAGGCGGCAAAGCGCGAGTGTGCGCACCCGGCGTGGGTCCAGGAACGACGGCCGTGGAGCGCAGCTGCAGCGCGAGCGTGCGCAGCCTCACGCTGGCCGCGCTGACGCTCAGGAGCTCGGGCAGCGCGAGCTGGCACAGCACCTCGAGCAAGAGCGCGTCCGGCAGGTCCAGCAGCAGCGATGGCTTCTCGTCCGCAGGTGCCTCTCCACCTGACTGAGCTGCCATTGTGCGCTGAGGCTGTTTGCGGCCCAGGGCACGGCGTCTGGACACCTGCGGCGGGCGCGCATGCGCGCAAACTTGCACGACAGCTCCTCCTGCTGAGGAGCTGAGGGGGGAAGAAGAGCGAGAGAGCAAAAGGAAGGGTGGTGCGCAAAGCAGGGCAGGGCCATCAGCTGAAGAGCCGGATGAGCTTGAAGGCCAGCACGAGCACGATGACGAGCGTGATGATGAGGATGAAGATGCAGAGCCCACCCTTCCAGTGCGACGTGTCCCTCAGCAGCTGCTTCACCTGCGCGCAGCACCCGGCAGGCACGGCGATGCACCACTCACGCGGCCGCACGCCTCTCTTTGACGACTCGCGTGCCCTGCATCGCAGGTGGACGCCCCGCGGCCGCACGCCCTCCCACCCAAACCCACAACCGCCAGCAACACGTGCGCGCACCTTGAGCGTGGCGGCCTTCATGCGCGTCTGCGTCACGTCCACCTGGTCGTCAATGTCGTCCAGCAGGCGCGTCTGCAGGTCCACCTCCTCGCCAATGGCCAGCGCTATGTGCTGCGCTCAACACCATGCAAGCCGCGGCACGCACGACTTGGTGGCACGCGGTGGTCGCCTGACACTGGCCACCTTGGCTTGGGAGGCGGGCGGCGAGACACGAGAAGAGGCGCCCCACCTTGGTGTTCTTGACGGACTTTTCGACCTCCTCCAGCATCTGGTCCTGCTGCCCCATCATTTGCCGCTGCAGCTGCAGCAGGCCGGCCGTGTCGCGCTCGGCCGTGGCCTCCGTCTCCTGCGGCACGATGCCCTGCTGCGTCGCCCCGCCCAGCAGCATCTCCCTGCGCACGTCACGTGTGTGTGTGCGCAGCACGATCAAGGTCCAGCGCATGTGCTTTGGGGCTGGGCCGCTCTCCCGAGTTGCGGCGGGAACGCCGGCGCCTTCCTCCTTGCTGCACCGCACCTGTCCGACTGCGCGGGCGTGCGCCGGATCGCCGCCTGCATCTGCTCGCGCCTGTTGCGCAGGTCGTAGAGCAGGTCACGCCGCCGGTTGCGCTCCTGCTCCGATCTGCGCACCACGGCCCACCGTCGCGCCCGCACAAGCACGTGAGCGCCCCGCCCCACGCATCGTCAGAGAGAGGCATTGCACCGTGCAGAGCCATGGACGCACAGCTGTGCCTCTGGCGCGTCGACGGTCTTGAGCAGCTTCTCGATGAGCGTGCCGAGGGTGCCCAGCTTCCGCCGCGCCGTGGCCGTCTTCCGGGAGGCCTCTGGGCCCCCACCGGCGTTGGTCACATTGCGGTCCTGCACCCACGACACGCACGGCGAGCTCCTGGAGGCTTGGAGCCCGCCTGCGTCACCGTGTGCGCTGGAACCCTGCTTGCTCCACAAACACGCGAGAGAAGCGCGCACCTGGATGAGCTGCAGGATTTCCTGCGCGAGCTGCTTGGCCTCATCGAACTCCTTGATGAAGGCGTCGCTGTCCAGCCGCGAGCCTGCGCGCACGTCGAGAGAGGAGCGAGAGGCGGGTGGTCGGGGCGGGGATTGAGAACGGAACCAAGGCGCGAAGTCGTCGGCATTGAGCTGCGCATCATTGAGCCACTGCTGGTGGTGCTGCTGCGCGAACTGCTTGCGAGCTTCGTGCGTTTGCGCCGCTGTGCAGCTTGGCGCGCACCCGACGGCATCCTCCTCTGGGTGTGCACTGGGAAGCGGTGGCGGTGCTGCTGCTGCTCCTGCTTGGAGAGATTGCACCGATGCACTGAGGTCAACTCAACACTCTGCTCAGCAACAGCAGGGAGGGGCAGCGCACCACGCACCCGAGCGCGCTGCGTCAAATTTGAACGCCTGCGACAGCTGGATCTCACGGCACTCAGGAGGGGTTGGCGTAGGCGGCGCCGATGATGCCCGCCAGGTCGCCCTGCCGCGCGAGGTCGAAGTTGTCGCTGACCTGCGCTCAGGAGAGGGGGCAGCAGGGCGTGACGCAGCGCCCATCACGTGATGCGCCCCGCACAGTCCGCAGGCCACCCCTCGCACCTTGGCCCAGTTGATGAGCTGCGGGAGCGCGTCCACGTAGGCCGACTTGTTGGGCCCGTACGTCAGGTAGTACGCGTGCTCCCACACGTCCAGCCCGAGGAGGGGGACGCCACGCTTCACGTCGTCAATCTGCAGCCACCCTCCAACAGGAACGGGGGCTCAGAGAAGAGCAGGCGCCTGGCCCGCAGCAGCACGCACTGTCCCGTCCCGCGGGCTCACGTGCATGAGCGGGTTGTCCTGGTTGAGCGTGTCGGACACAAAGAGCTTGCCGTCCTTGGGCTCCTCCACCAGCCACGCCCAGCCCGAACCAAAGTGCTCCTTGGCGGCGGTCAGAAGCCGCTGCAGCATGGCGTCGAATGACCCAAAGCTCTGGTTGATGGCGGCGGCGAAGCGGGGCGAGATGAGCTGCTCGGGGCGGGTGGCGTTGCCAGCGCTGGCGTTGTAGGGCTGCAGCGTCGACCACCATAGATCGTGATTCCAGGCGCCACCACCGTTGTTGCGCACCTGTGCACGGCCCGCCCGCCGGATGCCGGGGTCAGGTCGTGCACGCGCACGCGTCGTGCTCATCATGCCAACAGTGCTTGGGCACCTCAGCAGCTCAGGCCAAAGGTGCGGGGCAGTGCTGTGCCGCACCACGCTCTCAATCTGCTTGGGCAGCTTGCCCCGGCGCACGTTGCCGCCCAGCACCTCGTCCACCGCCCCGGCCCGCGGCTTCTTGTTGTCGCCATCGCCGCCCTCGTCGTCGTCCTCCTTGCCCCCCACGCGGGCCAGCAGCTCGTGGAGCGGGAGGGAGCGCAGGTCGCTGACTGCGCCGTGGGTGACGCCGTGGTGAGCGTGCGTGAGCGTGCGGCGGCACAAGGCATCAGCACCAGCATTGGTTGCACTGCAGCCAATGCAGCGCAGCGCTCACAGTTGGCCACCGCGGCATTCAGGTTGCGCACGTATGCGGCGTGGTGGCCCTGCAGCAGGATGAGCGGCAAGGCGCGAGCGCGTTCAGCCTAGACTCTCGTCCCTGCGGCAGCCGCGCTCCCCCATCAGCGCCTCACATCGTGATGCAGCACGTTC
>VFQP010003539.1_pt1 | contig 15766 bp, 18 predicted proteins | sample 3512351 | NCBI WGS metagenome assembly VFQP01 (sample SAMN10412372, study PRJNA504923) | tailings metagenome | isolation source: Relicate 1 Philex TSF1 revegetated site | place: Philippines: Tuba, Benguet | collected 2017-08-29 | reverse complement strand
GAAGACCTGCCCGCGCTGAGCGCAGCGCTCGCCAGCTTCTTGGTCATGCGGGCCCTGTCAGTGCCTTTCGGCGGGCTGCTCTATTGTCCAGAACAGCGAAATTGCTTGCCCGAACGCGAGCGGCAGGACAGTAAATCTGTCGACTCGGCGCTGAAGCGCTCCAACCTTGCCGGCGCTCATGCGCCCTGGCCCGCTCGAGATGTGACCCCGCCCATGGCGACGAAGGAAAAACCAGTTCCCTCCATGACCGGCTTCGGCGCCGATGAAGGCCGCCATGGCACGGTCGCATGGCGCTGGGATATCCGCAGCGTCAACGGCAAGGGGCTGGACGTGCGCCTGCGGCTGGCGCCCGGGAATGAGGCCCTGGAGCCGCGCCTGCGCGAACGGATTGCGGGACGGCTCACGCGAGGCAACGTGTCTGTCGGCCTCAACGTGGCTCGCGACGGCGGTGGCACCGAGCTCAGCATCAATGAGGCGGCACTTTCCCAGCTCATGGCCATCGCCGAGAGGCTGAGCGCGCGCGGCACCTTCGCGCCATTGAGCATCGAGGGCCTTCTCGCGCTGCGCGGCGTGATCGAGGTTGGCGAAGGCGCCGAGGACCAGTCTTCGACCGAGGCCCGTCAAGCCGCCATGCTCGCGAGCTTCGAGCGGGCACTCGATCAACACGTCGAATCGCGTCTGGCCGAAGGCCGCCGTCTCGCACCGGTGATCGAGGAGCACCTGACGTCGATCGCGTCGCTCGTCGAGGCGATTGCAGCCTCGCCAGGGCGCTCGCCCGAGGCCATTCGCGCGCGCCTGAAGGAGCAGGTGGCCCGGCTGCTCGAGACAGGAACGCCGCTCGACGAGACGCGTCTCCATCAGGAAGCTGCGCTGCTGGCCGTCAAGGCCGACGTCGAAGAAGAGCTGCAGCGGCTTCGCGCTCACGTTTCCGCAGCGCGCGAACTCATGGCTGGCGGGAAGCCGGCGGGCCGCCGGCTCGATTTCCTGGCGCAGGAGTTCAATCGTGAGGCGAATACAACCTGCTCGAAGGCCAACGACATCGAGACGACGCGTGCCGGTCTTGCACTGAAAGCCGTGATCGAGCAGATGCGCGAGCAGATTCAGAACATCGAATAGGGGGCCTGATGGCGAGCACTCACATGGCGCGGCGTGGCGTGATGCTGGTGCTGTCGTCGCCTTCGGGCGCCGGCAAGACGACCTTGGCCAAGGCGCTGCTCGCGGCAGAGCCGGCGCTCGTCATTTCCGTCTCCGTGACGACGCGCAAGCCGCGGCCGGGCGAGATCGATGGGCAGGACTATCATTTCATCGATGCGCCTGAATTCGAGCGAATGAAGGAAGCAGGCGAGCTCCTCGAATGGGCACACGTACACGGCAATCTCTACGGCACGCCGCGCGGACCGGTCATGGAAGCTCTGAGCGCGGGCCACGACGTCCTCTTCGACATCGACTGGCAGGGTGCGCAGCAGCTCGCCGCATCCGCGCCCGCCGACCTCGTGCGGGTGTTCGTGCTGCCGCCGTCAGCAGCAGCTCTTGGGCAGCGCCTCCACGCCCGCGCTCAGGATGGCGCCGATGTGGTTGCGCGCCGGCTCGCCGCAGCGGGCGATGAGATCAGCCATTGGTCCGAGTACGACTACGTCATCGTCAATGATGTGGTGGCCGAGAGCCTGAGCATTCTGCGTGGCGTGCTCTCCGCTGAACGCCATCGCTCGAGTCGCCAGAGCGGACTTCCCGCATTTGCGCGCGAGCTTCAGCAGGGGCTGAAGAGCAAGGATTGAGGTTGTCGCGACTTCGACGCGAACAGGGCTGCCGCCCTATTACCCACTCGGGGGACACCCCCGAACTCCCGTCTTTTATTATTTGTCCCCAGACTGATACCCGTCCGCATTGCCGCCGCGGGCATAGCACCACGATGTGTTGCGAAGCACCTCTTCCCAGCAGCCCGCGGCACTCAGCCAAACGCCGCGATCAGGAGGAAGGCGCCGAGCAGGAAGGTCGTCCAGAAGGCCATGGTGCCCGTGGGCCATGTGCGCCCGAACGTTCCTGCAGGCCCGTGATGCGTGACCAGCAGATCATGAAGCCTGTTCGCCTTCTCCCGCACATCAGTCACGAGCCGCGTCCAGGCGCTTTCCGTGAGATCGTCGAAGCCGCGTGCGACCCAGGCGCCGAGGCGGCGGTAGAGCCAGTCGAAATCGAGCGTGATGCCGGGCTGCGGCCGCAGCCAATCACGCGAGAGGTAGACGATGAGCGCCGCGAAGGCGAGGAGCTGGACCTGCACCAGAACGTGGCTCGCAGTATAGGGGACATAGGCGACGTGGTGCGGCAGCAGGACGTACAGGCCATCCGGCACGATCCCGGCGACCATGCAGAGCACGGCGGCTAGCGCCATCGCAATGCGCATGGACTGCGGTGGGTCTGCGACGTGGAGCCGCTCCTTCGGTGAACTGAAGAACACGAGCCAAGGCAGGCGCAGGCCGGCGTGTAGGACCGCGCCCGCCGACACTGCCATGAGCAGGATCCAAGCCCCGACGAGATGCTCCTTGGCCGCAGCCTCGATGATCATGGACTTAGAGACGAAACCCGAGGTGAGCGGGAAGGCGGCAATGGCGAGCGCACCGATGAGGCAGGCGAATGCGGTGAGCGGCATCGCGTCGGCGAGGCCGCCGAGTTCGCTCATGCGCGTCTTGCCCGTCTGGCGAAGAACGCTGCCTGCGACCATGACGAGCAGCGCGGTATAAATGACGGCCGCTGCTGAATGCGCGGCGACGCCATTCAGCGCGAGCGGGGTGCCGATGCCGACACCCGCAACTTTGATGCCGACCTGGCTGACGATAGCGTACGCGATCAGGCGACGAATGTCGTTCTCGAGCATGGCATAGACAATGCCGTAGACCGCCATGATGAGGCCGACCCAAACCAGCAGCTCGACGCCGGGAAAGGCGCGCATGAGGACGTAGACTGCCGTCTTGGTCGTGAAGACCGAGAGGAAGACCATGCCCGACCAGGATGACGCAGGATAGGCGTCAGATACCCATGCCCAGAGCGGCGGCGCGCCGGCATTCACGAGGAGGCCCGCGAGGATCAGCCATCGTGCCCAGCTATCGGGCTTGAGCGACGTGATAGTCGCGCTACCACTCATAGCGATCTCACCGGCAATGCCGGCCATGAGGAGGACGCCGCCGAGGAAATGCACGAGCGCGTAGCGGAATGCTGGTCCGTGCGCCTTCTCGCCGCCGCAGACGACGATCAGCGTCGAGGCGATGGCCATCACCTCCCACCACACGAAGAGCGTGATCCAGTCACCGGCATAGACGACGCCGATCGCGCCGGCGGCATAGACGAACGCCGATGTCAGCTCCAGCGTCGAGCTGCGATCGAGTGCGTAGAGGGCGCCGAGGAACGTGGCGAGGGTGAAGACAGCGCCAAAAAGAAGCGCCAGATCGTCGGCGCGGATCGGCGTCAGTGCAAAGCCGATGTAGCTCGCACTCACGCTGCCCGTCGGGATCTGCCAGACGAGCACGAGCGCCAGCAGCGGGAATGCGAGCAGGGCAGCTTTGCGCGCGACGCCCGTTGTGAACAGCAGGGCGAGCGCACCTGCGAGCAGGGCCGTGGCAGGAGAGAAGAAGAGGCTAGTCGTCATAGGTCCTCTCCGGAGCGCGCAGCAGGGAGCCGACCGCGAGGGCGAGCATGATCAGAGCGAAGCAGGAGAGCGCGCCGAACCACGCAGCAAAGCCGAACGTGCCGTCGATCGTGAAGTATCGGTAGTGCGTCACGACGAGGTCGAGGAGCACCAGCACCGTGAGTATGATGAGGCCCAGCTTGCGGAAGTCCTTTCCCGCGAGCGTCTTCATCGGCGTGGCTGTTGTCTTGCGTGTGTCGCGCATGATCAAACCCCCGCCATCAGCTTGGCGAGGGCGAGTGGCACCTCGGGGAAGAGGAACAGGCCTAAGGTCGCGGCGGCAGTCATGGTGAGCGCGATCACAATGGGTAACGGCGCCTCGCCGTGGTCATGGTGCGCGGCAGCCGCGCCCGCCGAATGAGCGACCGCCTCGCGCTCGAAGAAGGCCGTGTAGACGATCGGGAGGAAGTAAGCGGCGTTGAGCAGCGTGCTCGCGACGATGATGGCGATTGGCAGCCACTGCCCCGTCTGCATGGCGCCGGAGAGCATGAACCATTTGCCGAGGAAGCCGGCTGTCGGCGGCAGGCCGATCATACTGATGGCGCCGATCGCGAAGGCGCCCATGGTCCAAGGCATGCGCCGGCCGATGCCGGCAAGCTCGCTGATCTCGGTCTTGTGTGCGGCTGTGTAGATGGAGCCCGCTGCGAAGAAGAGCGTGATCTTGCTCACGGCATGTGCCGCAATGTGCAATGCCGCGCCGACGGCCGAGATGGGCGCCAGGATTGCGGCCGCGAGGATCACGTAGGAAAGCTGGGAGACCGTCGAGTAGGCGAGCCGGGCCTTGAGATTGTCTTTCCTGAGCGCGACCAGCGAGGCGGCGATGATCGTGAAGCCCGCGGCATAGACGAGCCAGCCACCGACACCCGCATAGGCGAGTGTCTCGATGCCGAAGATGTAGACGACGACTTTCAGGATCGTGAAAACGCCGGCCTTCACGACGGCAACCGCGTGGAGGAGTGCGCTGACGGGCGTCGGCGCGACCATGGCGGCCGGCAGCCAGAAGTGCAGCGGCATGAGGGCCGCCTTGCCAATGCCGAAGGCAAAAAGCGCGAGCAGAGCGCAGAGCGCGAAGGGCGTCGCCTTGTCCTTGAGTACACCGCCGGGCACGAAGTCGAGCGTGCCGGCGATCACCCACGTCCAGGCGATTGCTGGGAGCAGCAACACCATCGACGTGCCGATCAGGATCAGCAGGTAGATGCGTCCGGCGCGGATGGCCTCCGCGTTCGCCTTGTGCGCGACGAGCGGATACGTGGAGAGCGTCAGGATCTCGTAGAATATGAAGAGCGTGAAGAGGTTCTTCGCGAACGCAATGCCCATGGTTGCCCAGAGCGCGACCGCGAAGCAGACATAGAAGCTCGTCTGGCGCGGCTCGTTGTTCCCGCGCATGTAGCCGATCGAATAGACGGACGTGACGAGCCAGAGCGTCGATGCAACGAGCGCAAACAGGAGGCCGAGCGGTTCGACCTGGAAGGCGATGTTGAGCCCCGGCACGACCGCGAGATCGATTGTACCCGGTCGGGTGCCAGCAAGCACGTGTGGCAGCAGGCTCCAGACCGTAAGCGCGAGCGCACTGGCCGTGATCAGTGTCACGCTCTCGCGGGCATTCGGCGCCGTGTGAAAGAGCGGAATGACGAGCGCGCCGATCAGCGGGATCGTCAGCGCGGCAAGGACGAGGGTGTCGGGGCCGAGGGCCAGCATTACTTGAGCCCTCCGATCAACGCATCTGCGATACGGCTCGCGACGCCTGCCGAAAGCTCGGTGTCGATGCCGAAGTACACCGAGGCGAACGAGAGCACTAGGATCGGGACCAGCATCATGAGCGGCGGGTCCTTGGCGTGCGCGACAGCGCTGGAGATCGGCCGGAAGTAAGCGACTTCCACGGCGCGGCCGATATAGACGAGGGCAATGAGCGAGCTCGCCACGATCAGGAAGGCGACGGGCCACTTGCCGCCCTCGAGCGCGCCGATGATGAGGTAGTACTTCGAGATGAAGCCGGCTGTGCCCGGCACACCCATGAGGCTCATGCCGGCGAGCACGAACGCGGCGAAGGTCAGCGGCATCGTGCGGCCGATGCCGCCGAGGTCATCGAGCTTCATCGTGCCGGCCCGGTAGAAAATGGCGCCCAGCGCCAGGAACAGGCCGCCCTTGATGAGCGCGTGATTGAAGAGGTGGACGATCGCGCCCGTGAGCCCCGCTTTGTTGGCAATCGCGATGCCGAGCGTGATGTAGCCGATCTGCGCGACTGAAGAGTACGCCAGCATCCGCTTCAGATTCTGCTCGTAGACCGCGAGGATGGAGGCAATGAACATCGCTGCGATCGAGAGCGGATAGAGCACGGTCGAGAGGTGCAGCGAGCCGAAGTCTATCGCGACGCCATACACGGAGAAGGCAATGCGCAGGAAGAGGTAAATGGCGACCTTGGTCGCGGTTGCGGCGAGGAAGGCCGTCGCGAACGAGGGCGCGTAGGCATAGGCATTCGGCAGCCAGACGTGGAGCGGGAAGAGCGCAAGCTTGAGGCTGATGCCGACGAACAGAAAAGCGAGACCTGCAAGTACGGGCCGCGGGTAGGCGGCAGAAGCTTCGCCAAGGCGCGCGGCGATGTCGGCGAAGTTCAGGCTGCCGGTAACAAGATAGAGCAGTCCGACTCCAAGCACGTAGAAGGTCGCGCCGATGGTGCCGATGATGAGGTACTGATAGGAGGCGACGAGGGCGCGGCGATCGCGGCCCATGGCAATGAGCACATACGACGAGAGCGACGAGATCTCGAGGAAGACGAAGGCGTTGAAGGCGTCGCCGGTGATCGTGATGCCGAGCAGACCCGTCAGACAGAGCAGGTACATGGTGTAGAACCAGGCCTGCTTGTCGCCATCGATCTCGAAGGCGACGCTGCGCCGCGCGTACGGCATCATGATCGCGCTGACGAGGCTGACCAGCACCAGCACGAAGGCATTGAGCAGATCGACCCGATACTCGATGCCGATCGGCGGCGGCCAGCCACCCATGTGGTATGAGATCGTGCCGTTCGTCCAAACCTGGAACAGCAGCGCAAAGGCGATCACCGGCGTCATGGCCGTGATCAGCGCCGCCCAGGCCCAGGCGAGCGTGCCGCGGCGAATGAAGGCGGAGAGGATCGCGCCGAGCAGCGGCACGACCACCTGAAGGCCCGCGAGCTGCGCGGTGATGGCGTTCATTCCTGCTCTTCCCGCGCGAAGATTTCGTCTTCCTCGATGGTGCCGTAGGCCTCGTTGATGCGCGTGACGATGGCGAGGCCGAGCGCGATGGTCGCGACGCCGACGACGATCGCCGTCAGGATCAGCACGTGTGGCAGCGGGTTCGAATAGACGGTGAAATTGGGATCGAGGATGGGAGGCGTTCCTCCGATGATCTTACCCGGCGCGATGTAGAGCAGGTAGACGGACGTCTGGAACAGCATGAGCCCGACGAGCTTCTTGATCATGTTGCCGCGGGCAATGACGATGTAGAGCCCCGCGACCATCAGCACGATCGTGGCGATGTAATTGTAGTGATCGAAGAAGTTCGTGAGGCCGTCCATCAGCGCCCCCGCTCGGAGAAGGCATAGAAAAGCGCGACCATGGTCGATGAGACCGTCACGAGCACGCCGGCCTCGACGAGCAGGATACCGCGCTCGCGCCCGTGCGGTGCGTCGGCGTCGAGAACCGAGTAGTCGAGGAAGTTCTGGCCGTAGAGCAGACCGACGACGCCGGTGCCTGCGTAAATGAGCACGCCGAGTGGCACGAGGAACTCGACGAGGCGCCGCGGCACCACGCGCTGGGCTTCTTCGATGCCGAAGATGAGCGCGTAGATGATGACGGCACCGGCCAGGATCACGCCGGCCTGGAAGCCGCCGCCGGGGCCATAGTCGCCATGGAGTTGCACGTAGAGGGCGAAGAGCATCATGAACGGGATCATGAGCTTCACGCCGACGCGCAGGATCAGGTCGTGCTTCATGCGGCGCCCCCATCGCGTGGTGGGGATCCACCGCTCGCCTTGGTCGATGCGCGCCCTTTGAGAAGCAGCAGCACGCCGATGCCGGCCGTGAAGACCACCGTCACTTCGCCGAGTGTGTCGAAGCCGCGGTAGTCGGCCAGGATGGCCGCGACAAGGTTGCCGACGAGCATGTCCTTGCGCGCGTTCTCGATGTAGTAGGGCACGACGTGCTTGTTGATCGGCGTGTCGGCGAGGCCGAAGCCTGGCAGGTCGTAGGTTGCCCAGATGAGCGCGGCACCGACGCCGAAGGCGACAATGAGCGGGATCGCTGCAGGGCGCGGCTGCGGATACTCCGTAGACTTCGTGAGATGGAGTGCGGCGAGCAGGAGCACGGTCGAGACGCCCGCGCCGACGGCGGCCTCGGTCATGGCCACGTCGACGGCGTCGTAGACGATCAGCACGCTCGCCATGAGGAAGCTGTAGACGCCGGCGAGGACGATGACGGCGAAGAGATTGCGCTGTCGCACGATGGCGATCGTGACGATCACCAGCAGCGTGAGCAGCACCGTGTTGATGAAGCTGTCTATGACGGCCTCCCCTGGCTTTCAGAGGTAGGAGTCGTGCCGCCCTCGTCCAGTCGCCCGCGGCGGTCTTCCGCAAGCTCGGGTTTCAGCCCGATCTGGATGGCGGCCTGGGCGAGTGCGTGTGTGATCACGGGGCCGGTGAAGAAGAAGAGCAGCAGCACGAACAGCAGCTTCAGCGTCACCTGTGTGAAGCCCGCCTGCAGCATGAGCCCGGCGAAGAGGAAGCCGGCACCGAGTGTCTCGATGAGGCTTGCCGCGTGGGCGCGCGTAAAGACATCGGGGAGGCGCAGGAGGCCGAATGCGCCAACGAGAATGAAGAAGCAGCCGGTGAGAATGAGCAGCCAGCTCGCGGCATCGAGGAGGATCACGCCTTGTCCTCCTCAGCATCATGAGCGAGATCGCCGTGGCGGAAGAATTTGAGGATTGCGAGCGTGCCGATCAGATTGAGCACGCCGTAGGTGAGCGCGATGTCGATCCATTCGGGGCGGCCATTGAGGAAGCCGAGCACCGTCAGCAGGATGATGGCGAGCGTGCCGACGGAGTTCGCGGCGAGCACGCGGTCGAACAGCGTGGGGCCACGGAGCACGCGGACCACGACAAGAACAAGCGCGGCGATCACGGCGAGGGCAGCGGCTGTGAACATCATGCTCCCTTCTCGAAGCGGGTTACGCGGGCGTCCATGCCACCTTCCTCGAGGTCGATCGCGCCGCCGCGCTCGAGCGCGTGCACGGTCAGGATGTTCCCGTCGACGCGGGTAGTGATGGTGCCGGGTGTGAGCGTGATCGAATTGGCGTACGTCGCTATGCACTCGGGCGTGCTCTGGGTGGCGACGACGCGGGTCATGGTCGGCGAGATGGCGAGTTTCGGCTTCAGGACTGCCTTCGTGACAGCCCAGCCGGCTTTGACGATCTCCCAGAGAAGCCAGGGCCAGTAGGTGGAGGCGGCCGGGAAGAGGTGCGCGGGATAGCTCTCGGTGTCGATGAGCTTCATGCGGCGCGCGGCGTAGAGCACGAAGAGCGTGCAGATAATTCCGCCGATGAGCAGGAAGGGCTTGAAGTAGCCGGAGAGCGCAAGCCAGAAGAGATAGAGAATGACGCCGAAGGAGATCATGCGCATACGGCGCCGCTCCTGCCGGTCGATGTGTCCCTTCGCGTGTGGGCTGAGCTTCGCGTGGCCGCATCCCAACTATCGGGCGCGGCTCCCTCTTTCTGCATCGCTTCCTCCCCAGGGCGCGAAGTGTGCTTTCGTACTAGCCTACATCCTCCCCGGGGGGCAACCCTAGGGAATATACGTAGATCGTAGCATCGAATCGCACGTCGCGCGCCTGGTGGGGAGTCGGGCGCCCTAAGCGGCCTTGATGTTCGAGCGCTTCACCGTGTCGAGATTCTTGCCCTCGATGCGGATGAGCTTCGTGGCGGAGTCACGCTTCGGCGAATGGACGGCGCCCACGTCATAGAATTTGGCCATGCCGGGCTCGAGCTTATAGACCCGTACGGCCTCGACCAGTGAAGGATCCTCGCCCGAGCCCTTCTTGATGATCTTCCAGTCGGTCATCTCGGTGACGCCCTCGGCCTGGCCGTAGATGGCCCAGCTCGGGCCATGGTCATGTGCAGGCGAGGTGGCCGCGCCCTCGTAGGTGTGGGCGCACACGCAGAAGCCGGTCTCGGGATCCTCGTAAAGGACCTCGCGGACCTTCATGTTCGGCCGGCTGAGGTTCGCCTGGAGGAAGGCCTTGTCCTTGAGGGCTTTCTCGACGAGCGTCACGACCTTGGGCCCGGTTTGCGAAACGGGACCGGACTTGAGGGTCGCGCGAATGTCGTTCGCAAGCGCTTCGAGCGTGTAGGCCATAGTTTCCTCCTAGGAATCGGCAAATTTCTGAAATCCGGTTCCGTCCAACCGGGTCGCGTGGAGCATACCGGCGCGGCGCTATCCAGCCAATAGGGCAGGCGCGCCCGAGAGGCAGACCAGCCCTGTCGGAGAACGGGGAGAGCGCCTGTCTCATGCCCGTCGTGCCCGCGAGGAACGATCAGGTAGCGGTTTATGCCGGCGGCCGCATCTCGGTGAGGACTTCACGCGTGCAACGGCGTGCGCTGGAGCGTAGAAGGGCGTCCGGCCGGGTGGGGCTTCAAACTGGGGGGTGCCATGTCGATTGATGATGTTCGCGACGAGCTGGCCGGAGACAATGCACGCAACAGGTGGATCGGCGTGTGGATCGGCATCCTCGCAGTCCTCCTGGCAGTCTGCGGCGTGGGAGGCGGCAATGCGACCAAGGATGCCAACCGGGCCAATGTCGACGCGTCCAACACGTGGGCGTTCTTCCAAGCGAAGAACATCCGGCGGACCAACTACATCCTCGCCGCCGACGAGCTCGAGCTCACCGTGCTCGCGCAGCCCGGCCTCTCTCCCGAGGCGGCGGCGGCATTCAAGGCCAAGATCAGCGCATGGCGGGCAACAGCGGATCGCTACCGCACCGAACCGGACACACGTGAGGGACTGGCAGAGCTCTCAGCGCGCGCCAAGGAACTCGAGCGCGAGCGCGACGTGGCGCTGCGCAAGGATCCCTACTTCGACTTCGCTGGCGCGCTGATCCAGATCGGTATCGTGCTGGCGTCGGTTGCGATCATCGCGGGCACGAGCGCGCTGCTGTTCGCGAGCTTTGCGGCTGGTGGCCTCGGCGCCCTGCTGATGCTCAATGGATTCTGGCTGTTCGCAGCGGTGCCGTTCCTCGGGTAGGGGAGCGGATGGCGGGTGTTTCTCAGCCCGCCCCCTCATACCGCACGATCACTTGATCAATGGCGCCAAAAATGCTGGCGCCGCGCGCGTCGCGCATCTCGAGGCGCATACGGTCGCCAAACGACAGGAAAGGCGTCTTCGGCTGGCCGGTGAGCAGCGTCTCGACAACACGAACCTCGGCAAGGCACGTGTAGCCGGCACCGCCCTCGTCGACGGGCTTTCCCGGTCCGCCATCGAGCTTGTTGGAGACTGTTCCCGAGCCGACGATCGTGCCGGCGCCGAGCCGGCGTGTCTTGGTCGCGTGAGCGATCAAATCCGCGAACGAGAACGTCATGTCGATGCCGGCATCGGGTCGGCCGATCAGCTTGCCGTTGATGCTGGCGAGCATGGGGAGGTGCACCTTGCCATCGCGCCACGCGGAGCCGAGCTCGTCCGGCGTCACGGCGACAGGCGCAAACGAGGAGGCAGGCTTGCCATGAAAGAAGCCGAAGCTCTTTGCGAGCTCGCCCGGAATCAAATTGCGCAGCGAGATGTCGTTGACGAGCGTGACGAGGCGCACATGGTCGAGCGCGTCGGCCGGCGTCACGCTCATCGGCGTATCGCTGAGGATCACCGCAAGCTCGCCTTCGAGATCAATGCCCCAGGCTTCGTCCGCGACGGCGACGGGTTCCATGGCACCGATGAAGACATCGGAGCAGCCCTGATACATGAGCGGGTCGGTGTGGAAGCTCGCGGGCATCTCGGCGCCCCGCGCCTTGCGGGCCAGCTCCACGTGATTGATATAGGCCGAGCCATCGGCCCACTGATACGCGCGAGGGAGCGGGGCCATGGCGTGGCGCGGATCAAAATTGAAGAGGGGTAAGCGGGTGTCCGCGCCATTCGCGGTCGCTGTATCGAGCTCAGAAGAAACTCGCTCGGCGGCGAGCACGTAGGTATCCCAGTCATCGAGGAACTGCTGAAGCGTTCCGAGGCCGGCGATCGTATCGGAGGTGCGTACGGCCCTGGTGAGATCGCGCGAGACGATCACGAGTTCGCCGTCTCGCGTGCCATTGCGGAGTGTTGCGAGCTTCATGGGCCTCTCCTTGCGGGCAGCGCCCTGGCCAGATTTCTCGGGGCCTCATTCCACGTGCAGGATCGGGTGCGTCGCGCCGGTCTCGAGATAGGTAGCGGCGATTTCGGCCATGACCGGCGCGAGGAGGTAGCCGTGGCGGAAAGCGCCGTTGACCATGAGACGGCGGCCCTTGGCGACGATCCGCGGGACATTATCGGGGAAGGCGGGTCGCACGCCAGCGGACAACTCGAGGATCTCGGCCTCGCCAAAGCCCGGGTGCAGCGCATAAGCCGTGCCGAGCAGATCGAGCGCCGAGCGTACCGTCACCGGCCCCGCGTCGTCCCGCTCGATCACGGTCGCGCCGATCATATAGCGATGATCGCTCCAGGGCACGACGTAGAGTGCAAAGCGCGGATGCAGCAGGCGCACGGGCCGCGTGAGATTGACTTCGCGGCTGCGCAGCACCGCCATCTCGCCGCGCACGCCGCGCAGTGTCGGGAGGTCTTCGCGCGCCGCGAGACCGCGGCAGTCGATGACGACGCCACCGTCGGTGCCGGCGCGCCATATGGGAGCCGGCACGGCCGAGGCGAAGCGCAACGTGCCGCCAAGCCGGCGGATCTCACCCGTCAGGAAGGCGAGAACCCGGCGGGGCTCCATGTGGCCCTCGTCGGGGTACCAGAGCCCGCGGCCAAAGCGGCCGGCGAGGTCCGGCTCCAGCTCATCGAGGACCGAGGCGTCGATCGTGCGGTGACCTTCTGTCATGCGCGCGAAGCGGGCGAGTTCGCCCTGGTCGCGCGGGGCCGCGACGACGAGGCTGCCATTCATGTTGATCTGCGGAACCGCTGCACGCCATAGCGCGAGCCCCCGCACGCCGAGCTCCTGCACGATAGGCTCGGCGCCTTCCGCTTCGCAGTAGGGGGCGAGCATGGCGCCGGCAAAGCGGCTCGCGCCGCCAGTCTCGGCCTCGCTCATGGCTTCATGGAGCGTCACGTCATGGCCGCGCCGGGCCAGCTCGTAGGCCTGCCAGAGCCCGAAGATGCCGCCGCCGACGATGGTTGCAGAGAGCCGCGCCACCTAATCGCTCGCTTTGCTGAAAGGATCTGCCGGTGGCATAGCACCATGCTGCCCGGGTGGCGAGAAGCCCTTGTCCATGCAAAGCTGAACCGCTGCCGCTGGCCGCTTGGGGGCAAAGGGTGATGGTGCGGATCGAGCCGCTCGGTGATGATGCAACTCCGACCACTCTTGCCGAGGTCGAGCGGATCTTCTTCGCTTCGGGCAACCGGAAATCTTTCGCGGACGAGACGCAGCGCCGGGCGTTCAAAGAGCGTTGGCTCGGGCGATATCTCGTAAACGACAGGGCGCATGCATTTGTCGCGCGCGCGGATGATGGCAGCATCGCTGGCTATCTGATCGGCAGCCTCGACGATCCAGCCACTGCAGAGCGGTTCCGGGACCTCGGCTATTTTGCGGACTTTGCCGATCTCACGAGGCGATACCCAGCCCAGCTCCACATCAATCTGGATGCGGCTTGGCGGAGCCAGGGCGTTGGTGCCCGTCTGGTCGAAGCTTTCGCTGGCCATGCGAGGGAGCGAGGCGCGGCGGGCATCCACATCGTCACCGGCGCCGGCGTGCGGAACGTGCGCTTCTACGAGCGCATTGGTTTTGCGCCGCTGCGCACGTGTCAGTGGGAGGGTGGCACGCTTCTCTTCATGGGGCGCAAACTCGAATAGGGCCGCCAACCGCTACCAGCAGACGTCCCCGCTGATATCACCGCGATCGCCCCAGTACCGGCAGAAATCCGGTGTCAGCGGCCACCTTTCCGGCGATCGATGATCGCGTCGAATGGATATCACCTCCGGCGGCACCGGTTCTGTAACGTGGACGTAAAACGGGTGCGGCCGCATGCGATACGCGTGCGGGCCGTGCTGCTTGCGCTTGGGATTGGGCGGGCGGATCGAGGTCCGGTGAGCAAGCGGCCGCCCGGGGCGAACTCTCGGCTGGGCGATAACGGGCCTGATGCGCTCCGCTTGGCTCGGCCGAAAGGTGCGCAGGTGGCCCGAGTTCTGGAGAAGTGGCCCGGTCTTGCTGCGCACCTGCGTCATGATCGAAAAGTCCCCGCGGCGTATTTCGACGCCGGCGGTCGACAGCGTGGCTGCCTGCAGGATTGTCGAGTACGCCACTCCGGTCACTGCGAGGAGGACCGCGATTGCTGCCTTCTTCATGGCGAGTTTCTCCAGGATCATCAACTACAGGTTGAATGATTCTCCCTGGATCGCGCAAACAAAAAGCAGGTGCAGCCTGCGCTGCACCTGCCAATTGTCACTCTTCGTGAAGGATCAGCAGTAGTCCCAGTAGCCCTGGCGCTCGTAGGGATCCGCCCAGTACCAGCAGAGACCCGGAGCCGGCGGCCGGCTCGCGTAGGCATAGTAGGAAGAGCCAGCGAGCAGTGTGCCAATGGCGATCCCGCCGATGATGGTCCCGTAGTAATTGCGGCGGTGCCAACGGCGATGAGCGAGGTGATTGCCGTGCCAGCGGCCATAGCCGTGCGGGCGATAGCCGCGCGAATGGATGCGAGGAGGACCACGACGCCCGTCACGCCATTCACCGCGACGTCCGTCACGCCACTCACCACGCTGCACGTCGATCACAATGGACTCGCTATTCAGCGAGGCGCCCTGAGCCGGTGCGAATACCGCGGCATTGGCCTGGCTCGTCGCCCCGAAGCCGGCCCCAGCGAGCGCTATCGCGGCCGCCATGAGTGTCTTCTTCATGTGGTTTCCCCTGATAAGAACCGCCGACGAGGGTTGGCGGGGCCTCGGCCAGAGCCGAATCGGCCTTTGTCCCCCATACATCCAGCCGCCTTGCGTCAGAATGATGGCCCTCAGCTGAATGGCACATGAGCGCTCCTAGTGAGAGCCGTGCAATTCAGTCATGGCGTTCAAACGAAAGACGAATGTCGCATCCGTCGCTCGGCTGGCGAATCATATTATCACGAATTCGTGAGCGAATCAGCCCACAGATCATAGGAGTCCGCCGCAATGACTTTGGCCTTCACAAGGTCACCCGGTTTGAGACCTTCGGCGCCATTGAGGAAGACCGACCCGTCGATCTCCGGCGCGTCCCAGATGGAACGGCCAACGGCGCCATCTTCGTCGACCTCATCGACGAGGACCTGCACCGTGCGGCCGACGCGAGCGGCCATGATCTCCTCGGAGATCTTCTGCTGCGCCTGCATGAGACGATGCCAGCGCTCCTCCTTGACCTCCTCGGGCACTGCGCCCTCGAGCGCATTCGCGGTGGCGCCGGCGACAGGCTCGTATTTGAAGCAACCGACGCGATCGAGACGAGCTTCCCCAAGCCAATCGAGGAGATACTGGAAGTCCTCTTCTGTCTCGCCGGGAAAGCCGACGATGAAGGTCGAGCGGATTGCGAGGTCAGGACAGACGCCGCGCCACGCCTTCAGGCGGTCGAGCGTCTTGGCAATGGACGCAGGGCGCTTCATCGCCTTCAGGACATTCGGGCTCGCGTGCTGGAAGGGAATGTCGAGGTAGGGAAGGATCTTTCCCTCGGCCATGAGCGGAATGACGTGGTCGACGTGCGGGTACGGGTACACGTAGTGGAGGCGCACCCACGCGCCGAGTTCGCCGAGCGCCTTCGTCAGATCGAGGAAGCGCGCGGCGAGCGGCGCACCCTTCCACTGGCTCGTTGCGTACTTGAGATCGAGGCCGTAGGCGCTCGTATCCTGGCTGATGACGAGCAGTTCCTTCACGCCGG
>VFQP010003537.1_pt1 | contig 15775 bp, 14 predicted proteins | sample 3512351 | NCBI WGS metagenome assembly VFQP01 (sample SAMN10412372, study PRJNA504923) | tailings metagenome | isolation source: Relicate 1 Philex TSF1 revegetated site | place: Philippines: Tuba, Benguet | collected 2017-08-29 | reverse complement strand
GGAAAGGATGGGGAGCGGGGTTGGGCGCGCCCTCCTCTCCACGCGGTGCATGACCTAGGCGGTCTAATTTGGCTCCGGGGACCACGGCGAGAGAGGGTGCGGGCGGCATTGGAATGTGAGCACGCCAACAGCCTGCTTGCCTCGCTCCCGCACGCACCACCACGCACGGAGGGCGTCGGTGAACGGCCTGTGCTGCCGCCTCGCTGTGGCCTTGTCAGAGCCTAGGGCTCCCAAGGGGGCGGAGCCGCACTCCGCTGCGTCACCTTCTCTTGACGTGGGGCTCTCCACCCTTTTCCGTCCGTGGCACTGCCATCTGCCTCCAGCGCTTTCTCACTCAGCCGAACTAAAAACCATGCCCTGATGCCCTGATGCTTCCCGCAGCTCAACCCGAGTACCACCACTACGGCCTGGCAGCGCCCATCTACACGCACTTCACCTCGCCCATCCGCCGGTGCGCCCTCTAGCCCAGGGCTTGCGCCCTCTCCCCCCATGCACCCCTGCGCACCGTCACCTCTGACGCTGGCAGCACCTTCGCTTGGGCAAAGCGGCGCGGCCGCCGCTGAGCCCTGAGCGCATGGGGTGAGGGCTTGGCGTGAGGGCTTTGCATGGCGGCGCAGGTACGCCGACGTGGTGGTGCACCGGCTGCTGGCGGCGGCACTGCAGCTGGACGAGCTGCCCGACAATGCCAGGGACAGGTGAGGCTTGTGGGTTTGCCCAGGTGTGACTCTCTGAGGGGGTGGGAGCCTGCTAGCCCCAAGTCGTGGAAGCAGGTGAACAGAACTGCAGCTAGCGACTTGATTTGCGTTCGCCTCTTGACGAGTGTGCGTTGCTGGTCGCTGCGCCGCAGGGACGGCCTGCGGGCCGTGGCGTCCAACCTCAACGTGCGGCACCGCAACGCGCAGATGGCGGGGCGCGCCAGCGTGGAGCTGCACACGCTCATCTTCTTCAAGGGGCGCACGGTGGTGGCCGACGCACGCGTCACAAAGGTGCGCCGCTGTGCGTGTGTGGGAGGGGAGGGGAGGGGCCCATTGCCAGCGTGGAGCTGCGCACGCTCATCTTCTTCAAGGGGCGCACGGTGGTGGCCGACGCACGCGTCACAAAGGTGCGCCGCTGTGCGTGTGTGGGAGGGGAGGGGAGGGGCCCATTGCCAGCGTGGAGCTGCGCACGCTCATCTTCTTCAAGGGGCGCACGGTGGTGGCCGACGCACGCGTCACAAAGGTGCGCCGCTGTGCGTGTGTGGGAGGGGAGGGGAGGGGCCCATTGCCAGCGTGGAGCTGCGCACGCTCATCTTCTTCAAGGGGCGCACGGTGGTGGCCGACGCACGCGTCACAAAGGTGCGCCGCTGTGCGTACGCAGCGTGCATGTGGGACTTGCATCTGTTTGGACACGTGGGCCGGGCCGTCGTGTGCGTCTGTGTGGAGGGAGCGGGAGGGCAGGGAGACGCGGCAGCTGCACGTCGCTCTGGAGCACATCACGCGACGGCCGCCGGAAACTGCGTTCTCGAGTGAATCTGGAGCACCTCACGCGACAGTCGCCGGAAAGTGCGAGTGAAGGAGAGGGAGAAACCTCGGACACTGCCACATAACGTCCAAAACCGGCGTGTGTCTCTTTTCCCAGGTCAAGAGCAACGGCCTGCTGGTCTTTGTGCCCAAGTTCGGCATTGAGGGGCCCGTGTACCTCTCTGGTGGGGGCGGCGGCGGCGGTGGCGGCGCGGCGGGGGCGGCGGCGGGAGGAGGAGGCAGCGGCGGCGCGAAAAAGGCGGCGGCGGCGGCGGGCGGCGTGGAGGGCGAGGCGGTGTTTGTGCTGGACGAGGAGAAGCAGACTGTCAGGTCCAGGTGCGGGTGTGGGGTGGAAGTGGGCGTTTCCTTCGCCGAACAGCAAGCACGCGTGCAGCACAAGGCCGCCTTTCGAGTGTGGCGGCTCTCTCCCCGTCTGGCAGACAGCGCAAGCCGCCGAGGAGTTCAAGGCTGCGCTCGTGGTAGTGAGTGCTCGTGTGCTGGTGCGCTGTGCGCCTGCCCGCCTGTGCTGCGTCTATCTGCCTGCAGGGACGGCAGCGTGGCCTACCGCGTGTTTGACGCGTGCGCCGTGCGGCTGAGCGTGGAGGAGGGCGTGGGGCACCGCCGCAGCCTCAAGCTGGAGCTCGTGCCACGCGGCCTGCTGGCCGACGCCGACAGGGTGGCGTGAGCGGCACCCCTGGACCAGGCTGCGCCCAAGGACGCACCGGGCGCCTGTGTGGCGCAGCCCGGCCTCAGGCTGGTGCTATGTGGCCTGCTGGCGGAGGCCGCCAAGGTGGCGTGTTCTGGGGGCGGGTGCCGCCAGTGGATGGCGCAGCGCAGGCAGACGTGTGCATGTGTGCATGCATTGCTTCCTGATTTCGTGTGAAGCGCTTGAGAATCTGACTTCTTGCCGCTCGCACGCCGGCCAGGGGCGAGCCCGCCACTCCGACGCAAACCCCAGCAGGAGCGAGCGCGAAGGAAAAGCAGCACACGCGCAGAAGCAGCGGCGATGGAAGGATTGCAGCTCACGCCGCGCGAGGGCGGCGCGTCGTCGCGAGGCGCCCATCGCCCACACCAACGACCACGGAGTTGCGCGGCACCAGAGGGAGGAGGAGGAGGAGGCTGCACGCGCGCATCAGCACGCATCACAACGTCCATTCCAGCGCCAGCCTCAGCCCCATTCCCCTCACGCCGCGCGCTGACGGCGGCCCACACGCTCCGCCACGCCAACGCCGCCGCGTGGGCGCTGCTCCTGGCAGCAGCAATCTGGGCCACCACGCCACTCACAGCCCGAGCGCAGAGCTACCCACCTCCACGTTCACCGCCGCCTCCCTACGGCTATCCCCCCGCCTACCCGCCCGCCTATCCCGGCTATCCCGGCTACCCGCCCCCGCCAGCGCCCCCGCCGCCCCCCCCGGACACAGGCGTGGTGCAACGTACGGTGCAGGAGGACTCGTGCGACCTGAGCACGTGGGCGGCGCCGGGGCGGCTTCCGCTCAACTACCAGCTCCCGCCCTTCGGCCCCTGCCAGGGCTTCCTGTGGGCGGTCGAGCCGGTGGAAGCAGGTGAGGCGGCTGTATACCGGAGGGAGGGGTGGGGGGGCACTCCCACCGTGTGGGGGGGGGACTGCCGGGCGTGGGCTGCTCCCGCCGCCTGACTGAGTGCTGCTGAGCCGCGCCCAATCACCGTGGGGGGGCTGCGGGCGCGGGCTGCGCTATTCGCCTTGGCGTGCGGGCGCAAAGCGCTGAGGGTCGTTGCGCTCAGCCGGCGCCTGAGCGCCGTGGGGGGGGGCTGTTGTGCGGGCCACTCCCGCCGCCCTGGAGTGGCAGCGCACATGGCCGCTGAGGCGATGAGGGCCGGCGGTGCCTCTGTGCGTGTGGGCGCGGCACTTGCATCACGGGACGGGGCGTGCGTGCTCGTCGCCACACCACATACCTGCACTTCCATCCAAGGACGAAGCCAGCAAGAGGGTGTGCGCGTGTGTGTGTGTGTGTCAGTGCACCTTGCATCAACGGAACGGGCAACCGCCCGCGTCAAGCAGGAAGGATCAGCAGCAAGGCAGATTTGGCGGGCCCAGGCCTGAGCAAGCAAGAGGGTGTGCGGCCGCCTGCCGCCGTGTCGCGCCGATGCCCCGCGCCGCAGGGTGGATGTTTGTGCAGCAGTTCAACAACAGCGCCAACGCCACGTCGGCGGCGGGCTACATCGCCGTCTCGCTGGTCAAGAGCAACAACTGTGAGCGCGGTTGATGGTCAGTTGGGGCGTCACTTGGGGTGCTTGCTTGCACGGATTTGCGTTTGGCCAAACGCAAATCTCAAGTCCAACTGCTGGGCGCATCAGATGCCTCGCAGTGTGTGTGCGTCTTTGGGGGATCTTGGGATGCCGAAGCATGCATGCGGGGCGGCGCGGATGGGGTGGGTGCGCGCGCACGCTTGCATGGCGCGGCCCTGAAGGGCGCTGTGATGATAGCAGCATGGTCATCGTCTGGCCGCCCACCGTGTGGGCGCGCAGGGATCGGCTGGACGCTGGACGACAACACGGTGACGACCAGCTCGGTGCGTCCGCCCTGGGCGCTAGGGCTGGTGCTAGGGTTAGGGGGGCCGAGGCGCATTACACCATTCACTGGCGCTGTACGTGCCCTTGCGTGGCTGCGTCCTGCGCACGCCGCTCCTCCATCGCTCCCTCCTTGCGGTCCTCCATCGCTGCCTCCTTGCGGTCCTCCATCGCTCCCTCCTTGCGGACATCCTTGCGGACTGCCTGTTGGCGCGCTGTGCGCGTGTAGGTGCTGTCCATTGCGTGGGGCGTCAGCAGCAATCGGTCGGCGGCGCAGGCGTGCGCCTACCGGCTGTTCGCAGGTGCGCTGTGGCCGCTGTGCACTGGGCGAAGGCGGGGCGTGACGCCTGCGTGCTTCCGCCTCTTGCAGCAGGACCTGCAGGCGGCGGCGGGCTTGCCTGATACTGGGTGACTGAGGCCGTGGTTCTGCGGCCCAGCCGCTTGCCGCGAATGGGGCGCCGCCGCCGCTGCTGCTGCGGTGCCCGCAGGTCAGGCGTGCGACACGACGGCCAACTGGAACGTGTGAGTGCGCGCGCGCGCTGCATGTGCAACACTCGCACATTGGATTCCGCTGCACGCTGTGCGCGTAGGCGCGCCCACCCGGCGTCTGCGCTTGCGCTGACCTGCCCGCCCTGCCGCCTGCGCTTGCTGCTCTGCTGCGCAGGTGGTCGTGCGGGCCCGTGACGGGTGAGCGCCGCCGGGTTCAGCATTGCAAGGCAGCAGCGAGGCGCAGCAGCAGCAGTCGAGCCGGTGCGCGCACGCGGCAGCGCGACGTGACGCGTGCGGGGCCCACTCACACCCGCGTGCAGGGAACAACACGGCGGCGTGGACGTGCGGCGGCGGCGCCTCGACCATCAACCCCACCAACACCAGCCTCACGTTCGTGAGTGCGACACTTTAGCGGTTGGTGTTCCCTGAGGGCTTAGACCCTGGCAGCTCCACCCCATGCTGGATATGAGGGCTGGTGGAGCGCCGGAGCCGGCATGTGGGGCCTGCGTGCTGTGCCCGCCCGCAGACGTACCCGCTCATCCCCGCCAGTTACATCGCCGCCAATCCTACCTTTGTTGCCTGGGTCGTCAACCTGGGTGAGCGAAAGAGAACCTCCTTCGTCCTGCCCTAGCATTCCTCGTTGGCGACCGGGGCGCGTCGCACAATCCACTGAAGCGCACCACGGCCGCTAAAGGACGCACACCTTGGTTCCTGGACGCGCGCCGCGAACGCCCGCAGGGAACATCGACGTCAACCTGCCCATGATGGGCGGCCTGCTGCAGCTCAGCTGGCCGTCGCCGCCGCCGCCACCGGGCGGCGCCACCGCGACGGCCCCGCACCCCTGGCTGCTGGGCCTTCAGGCGTGCGCCGTGGCCCTCCTGGCGCTGCTGTGGCTCTGACCTGCCTCCCCGCTTCGTCCAGGGCTTGTACCTTTGTCGCGCCGCGCGTGCTGCCGCTTGCTCACGGTGCTCATCCGATGGCTGTTCAGGCGTGCCACGAGACGTTGTGTTGCATTCCCCGGTTCTAGGCAGCAGTGTGCAGGAGGCAGACCGCGCGCGCAAGCAGACTCACGAGCACGTCGCTCATATCACGGCAAGCAGCGTCCGTCCGCGTCCAGAGCCGCGCTTGCGTTCACAGACCAAAGCATTCACGTCACGACGCAATGGCACCATCCCCGTCCTACGCAGAGGAACCTGATTAAACAGATCACGGCTTCCAGCTCCAGCAAAAGTCGGGCGCCTGGCGTGACGGCTCCCACCGCTGCGACCCCCCCTGGCCGCCGCCGCCGCCCGCTCCCACGCCCCTGCCGCCCTGCGGCCCCGCGCCGACCCCCGAGCCCAGCAGCTGCCCCATGGAGCTGGGCGGCGCCTGCGCCCTAGCCGGGGCTTGCGTGGGGTACGGGTAGCCCTGCCCGTAGCCCGCCGCAAAGGTGCTAGGGGTGTGGTAGGGTTGCGGGGGCGCCGTCGCGGGGGCGCCGTAGTAGGCGGCGGCGCGCATGGCCTGCAGCTCCTCCTCCTCAGCCCTAATCACGCCCTCGTGCGTGGCGAAGGGCGCCGCCTGCGAGCTGGGCGGGCGGGCGGCGTAGCGGAGCCCGGCCGCCTGCTGCGGCGCCGCCGGGCCGCCCTCAGGGCTTGCGGCCATGGCGGCATGAGGGTTTGCGTTGCCGGTGGGCACCGGCCCGTCCCACACGGCAAAGGGCGGCGGCGCGGCGGCGCCGGGCGGGCCCCGCACCCTCCCACCCTGCATGGCGAGGGCTTGCGGGGGCTGGGCGGTGGGGCGGTACGGCGGCGGCGCGGGGTCGGCCGCCGTGGCGTAGGGCGCCACCAGCTTGGCGGTGGTTGGCGGCGGTTGGTGGTGGTAGTTGGGCGGCGGTTGGTTGGTGGCGGGCGCGGGGTAGGCGTGCTCGGCGACGGCCCAGGGCGGCGGCGCTGCCTGGTGGGAGGGGGTGGGGGTGGGCGGCACGGTGAAGCCGGGCGGCAGTCGGGGGTTGCTGGGGATGTTCCAGAACGCCTGCGCAAGCGGTGCGCAAGCGCACGCATTGCCGTGTGCTTGACTGGCCTGGACTGCAGGGCAGCCTTGCCCAGGCCTGGGCTCCCATGAGCTCAAGGTGGCAGGGCCGCATGCTGGGCCCTAAGCCCTAAGCCCTCACCGGCGCCTGCAGCTGCGAGCGCTCGTACTGCAGCTCCTGCTGCTCGGCCAGCGAGCGCTGCAGCGACGCCTCATGCATCAGGTGGCGGTTGGCGGCGGCCACCTCCTCCTCGTGGCGGCGCCGGGCCAGCCTCTGAGCGGGGCATGGGGGCAGGGCAGGAGAAGAACGGTGCACGCGCGACTAGAGAAGGAGCTGCTGTTGCTTGAGTGAAGTCCCAGCCAACGAATGGTGCTCGGTGCGTGGCCAGAGGGTCTTGTGGTGGGAGGGAGGCACAAAAGCAGGAGGGTGCTGCCGGCCAGGGGGCGGCGGGGAGGCACGCGCCGGCCAGGCGTTGGCGCAGCTTGCGCTCTCACCTCCTCGGCGTCGCTTCCGTACGCCATGCTAGGGTTCAGCCAGGGCCTGTCGTCGGCGACGGCCAGCACCTGGGCCACGCCTGCGTGCAGGGGGGGCGGTGTGGGGCGCCGGGCTTGGGCTCAGGCGGGCTCACGCAAAGCGAGTTGCAGCACCGTGACGCCATGTCATGAATGCCATGCAACGACGACGACGGCGGCGACGACGCGAAGCGGGGAGGGCGCGGCCCTGGAGCACGGCCATGGAGCCGCGGCAGGAGAGTTGGGCAGGGGAGGCGGCGACTGAGGCCCCCCGCACGCCCCACATGGCCATGATGACAAAGTCGATCTCCACACAATGGGAGAGAGGGATCCAGTGAGCGCCGTGGTACCTGTGGTGTGTGTGCGCAGCGGGAGGGAGCCGAGCGCTCACCGGGACCGCGGGCGGCGGCGTCGGGGCCGGGCGGGGCGTACTTGGCCTCCCACTCGGCCGCCTGCTGCCTACGAGGAGCACCAGCGGGGCACGCCAAGTGCGGGCGCGCACCTCGCTTGCTGTGCGCAGGGGCACGCCGTCAGGGGGCGCTGCTTCTCTCACGTGCTCTGCTAGCGGCGGCGTGCTCAGCGCTGCTTGTGACTGTCCCAGGCCGAATGCGTCAACAAGCCCGTGACGGCGGCGACGCCGGAAAGCAACCTGGTGGGCTCCCCCACTGAGCAGCGCCGCAAGGGCAAGCAGGGCGCTCGCCTGCTGCGTGTGAGGCGCAGCGACTGCTCCCCCAGGCTCCTGCTCCACTTCGTGGTGACGGAGGCTCGACCGCTCGCTAGAGTCCTAGCGCACCTCTGCTGCATTTTGAGCAGCGACTGCTCCCTCAGGTGCTCCTGCGCGTCATGCAGGTTCGCCGCCTTGTCCTCGGGCGTGGGGTACAGCGAGCGCAGCAGCCGGTCCTGCGTGGCGCCCGCGCGCTGCGCCTTGGCCCGCAGGCGCTCCTGCGGGTGGGCAGGGGCCAATGGCGATGTGGACGTGGAGCACACACGCCGTCGTGCCGTGCGGTGCGAGGGAGGGTGCCCGTCGCCGGGGCCACCAAGGTCGGCTGCACCATTGGCGTGCATTGCTCTGCGTGCTGCTCCTGCGCCTGTGCCTGCGCCTGCGGCTCTTCTCGCCCGCCGAACCCGGCGCCCACCTGCTCGGCCTCGTATTGCTTGTCGGCCGAAGTGAGCGTGGCTCTGGACGGTTCCTTCAGGGGGCGCTGGAGAATAGACGCGCGGACGGGCTCCATCCGAGCGCGGAAGGTGAACCGGCGCGTCCGCCGCGCTGCCGCTTGAGAAGAGCGAGAGTCTGTTCGAGCGAGGTGTGCGCGCGAACAAGAGGCTCAGGGTCACTGACGTGCGGGCGAGGGAGGCCCCGGGAGCAATTGCACTGCTGCACGAGCGCGCAGGAGTGCGTGCAGCAGCTCGCCCTGGGTGCATGGAGAATCCCAAGCCCTCGAAGAAGAAAAAGAGGCGCCGCGAGAGTTCCTCCTCCACCATCACATCCAGCATGCGTCAGCGGCTGCGCCAGTTGTGCGCCCGGCTGCTGCTGCAGCAGGGCCAGGGTCACCAGCAGGTGCCGCAGCAGGGTGTCCTCGGCAGCGCGTCGCAGTGGGCGATGGAGCGCCAGCAGTCGTCGATCGGCGATCAGCACCTGCTGCAGCGGCTTTGCACGGCGGCGACAGCGCCGAGGGGCCTCGCCGCGAGCTGCGGCACCGAGTTGGAGGCCTTGCAGCCAGCGTGCGCCGGCTCCCAGCGCGGCGATGGTGTCGCGACGCCCGCCTCTGCATCAGCCATCGCCAGGAGAGGTTGGCCATCTCACCTGCAGCCGTCCTCAGGAGGTGGTGCGCCCTCCTCCTCTTCCTGCTGGCCCAGGCAGAGCTCCGCAGCGCTTGCAGGCGCCAGGATCAGCAGCAGCAGCAGCAGCTCTGGCGTCGCTGCGTGCCGTGCCCTCAGCACCAGCGACGCCGCGGCGCACGGCGGCGGGGGCGGAGGCGCCGGCGGCGAGAGGTGAGCGGCAGCTAGGCGCTCGTTCAAGCAAGCAGCAGCGTGCCATCCACACAGCGGACTGCTCTTCCGCAACAGCGTGGTGCTCTCACGCGGACGGCGCTCGGCGCGCTGGCGCGATGACGTGCCCGCTTACGCCCCCGCGGTGCCCGCAGCATTGCCGTCACGTTCGTGGAGAAGGACGGCACCGAGCGGACGGTGCAGGCGCACGTGGGCGACAGCCTGCTGCAGGTGGCGCACGAGAACGAGATCGACCTCGAAGGTGCGCGCCGCGCCGTGCGGGCACTCGATTGCCGCGCCCACGTAGAGAGAGACCACGGGCGAGGCTACAGGTGCTGGTGCGCGTGCACGCGTGTGCATGACCACTTGCAGGCGCGTGCGAGGGCTCCCTGGCGTGCTCCACCTGCCACGTGGTGGTCGAGGTGCGTGCACGCTGCCCTGGTGCCCTCAGCAGAGGGCCGCGCCCAGGTCGGGGAGCATCCAGGCCCACAGCGCAGGGCAGCTGTGGCTGTCGGACCGGAGGGGGCAGCCCACCCTTTTCATGCGCGCGGCACAGCAGCCAGCACGGGGCACGTTCCTGGGCAGGGCGCTCACCTCAGGGGCCACCCTTTCGATAGATCGGTTGCTGCCGTGGGCCACGATGCTTGAATGGCTGCAGAACGACGAGTACTTTAAGAAGCTGCCCGAGCCCACCGAGGACGAGCTGGACATGTTGGACCTGGCCTTTGGACTCACAGAGACGTGAGGCGCCCCTGCAGTTGCTCCCGCTCCCCACGCCGCCTCGCTGAGTCTGATGCTGGCGGGCAGGCCGCACAGCAGTAGCAAGTAGTCAAGAGGCGTGCGGCGGGGGGCGGCTCTCCGGCTAGGGCTGGTGGCGCCTGCGGAGCGCGCAGCGGGCGGCCTCCACGCGCAGCCGGCGAGGGTTGATGATGCGCACGGTGGTGCTTGCTTGCAGGTCGCGGCTAGGGTGCCAGATCATTGCGTCCAAGGAGCTGGACGGCATCAAGGTGCGCATCCCCGCCGCCTCGAGGAACTTTTACGTGGACGGCCACAAGCCCAAGCCGCACTGAGAGGGCAGCTGAGCCTGCTGGGCTGGCTGCGGACCGGAGAGCCGCCTGCGCGGCGCAGCTGCGGCTTTGTTCTGGGTTGTTCTTCGGCGGCGCGGGGTGGCCAGGCTCTGCGCTGCTGTGCTAGCCATTTGATTGCGGGGGGCGTGGGCTTTGCTGTTGTATTGAGGGGCTGCCCGCCGGGTGGCGCGACGCACGCGCCTGTTCCCGGCTGTGGTGCGCCTCATGTGGGTGAGCGGGCACGCCGTCCGGCGGTTGTGGCGCCTCCTGTGTGGCGCCGTGTGCTGCCGCTGGCCTGCTCCCCTGTAACTGCAAGTGCAAGTCGTGCGCACGGCGCTGCTCAGGCCCGGTGCCACCCTGTGCGATCATGCGTGTACCCGCCGCCCTACCTCGGCCCCGCCGCACACCGCAGCCCAGCGCAGGCAGGATCCCAGCAGCACAACACACGCAGCAGAGATGTTCCTCACGCGCAGCGAGTACGACCGCGGCGTCAACACCTTCTCCCCGGAGGGGCGCATTTTCCAGGTCGAGTACGCCATCGAGGCCATCAAGGTGCGCGCGAGCGGGAGGCGGGGAGGGCGCAGATCACCTCTCGTGCGGCCTGTGCGCGCGCTGACGTGCGGCCCGGGGGCGTGCGCTCTCCCGCTGCGCAGCTGGGCAGCACGGCCATCGGCGTGACGACCAAGGAGGGCGTGGTGCTGGCGGTGGAGAAGCGCATCACGTCGCCGCTGCTGGTGAGCGCCGCATGTGCGGCAAGCCGTGGCTCGTGCTGATTGGGGTGGCCTCACCTCACACACGAGCTGCTTCTCGCCATGCCCCTCGGCGCAGGAGCCGAGCAGCATCCAAAAGATCATGGAGATCGACTCGCACCTGGGCTGCGCGATGAGCGGGCTCACAGCGGACGCCAAGACGTTGATAGACCACGCGCGCGCCGAGACGCAGGTGCGGGGAGGGGCGGCACCCAAACGCAAAGATCTCGCAAAGATCTCCTGGCTTCGTCCTCCCTCGCGTGGAGCCCCCGGGAGCTCCTGAGAGGAGGCAGGAGGACCCACACAAATGCGCGTGCTGTGTTGCACCTGCGCTGCGCAGCAACACCGGTTCACCTACAACGAGCCCATGCCCATCGAGTCCACCACGCAGTCGCTGTGCGACCTGGCGCTGCGCTTTGGCGAGGACTCTGAAGAGGGAGGCATGGTGAGCACACCATGGGCCGCAGCTGGTGGAGACCCGTGAGGGGGGCGGGGGCGGAGAGCAGCAGCACCGTGTCGCAACGGGTGCGCCACACGGTGCCTGGGTGTGCCGTGCACTCCTGGTGCGATCCTGCAGAGCCGGCCGTTCGGCGTGGCGCTGCTGATCGCCGGCTGGGACGACCTGGGGCCAGTCCTGTGAGTGTGGGGAGTGCGGAGAGGGGCCGCCCCTGGCGTTTGGTGGGCCGCGGCCGCAGCTGCGCAGACTGACGACAAGGAGCAGGCACAGCCCTGTTACGGGGGAGGAGCGGCAGCGGCAGCGTTGCCGCGGGTGCGTTGCCTGCAGCGACAGCGTTGCCAGCTGCGTCCAAGCGCAGCTGCGGCGAGCTTGACCATCCGAGCAGAGCAGTCTGGGAACTGTGGGGCTCGGTTCTCGCGGACAGCGCGGCCATGGCTTCACCAGCAGCGCTGCCGGAGGGGGAGCGAGCGCGAGGGCTGCCATGTGCACGTCAGCGCCGGGTGGCCTTGGGTGTGCAGACCAGCGCGCCTGGTGTGGCGGCCGCCTGGCCTGGTGCGGCGGCAGGCACCACCCGGACCCTAGCGGCAGGCGGCCCTGAGTGCAGACCAGCGTGCCTGGTGTGGCTGCTGTCCGCGTGGTGTGGCCTGCCTGCAGGTACCACACGGACCCCAGCGGCACGTACGTCAAGTACAGCGCCAAGGCCATTGGCAGCGGCGCCGAGGGCGCGCAGAGCACGCTGGCCGAGAGCTGGCGCGCCGACCTGACCTTGGCCGAGGCAGAGGTGCTGGCGCTGAGCACGCTCAAGCAGGTCATGGAGGAGAAGGTGCGCTGTGGGTGGTGTGGTGGGGGCGGGGGGGGGGGGTCTGCAAGGGTGAGGCGCTGGCGCTGAGCACGCTTAAACAGGTCATGGAGGTCCTAGAAGGTGCGCAGTGTGTGTGTGCCGCATCAGTGGCCGTCAGGTGCAGCGAGGAGGGCGCACGCCGCCTTGACGCGTCCACCTGCAGGTCACGTCCACCAACGTGGACATGGCCAAGGTGGCGCCCGAGTACCACCTCTACACGCCCGAGGAGGTGGAGGCGGTCAAGGCGCGGCTCTGAGGCGGTTGAAACGGATGATCATCGAGAGAATCATCCCTCCTGCGCCTCGCCCCCTGCAAAGGCCAAAGCCGCACCACACGCACACCTAGCACGCACGAACAGCCTCGCCCTCGCCCTCTCTCTCCAGCGCTCCTCTCGGCCAGATCTTTGGTGTTCCTGCAGATTGTCGTCCCGCGAAAAGCACTCATGGCCACCAGCGAGCCGAACAGCGGCCTGGCGCGCGCCGTGAGCGGCGCAGCGGCCGAACTGGACAGCGGCGCCCACTGCCCTCCGCACGGCGACGAGATCAAGCTGCCCACCTCTGGCGCCAGCACCCCGCCGGGCCCCAACGCGCCCTCCGCAGCGCTGCACCCCATGCAGGCGCGTGGTGCAGCATCAGTCAGTGACTGCTACGTGCGCTCCGGCCCGGGCGACCACGCTGGAGGCGTAGGACTTTGGGGGGGAGCGCAGGCAGGAGCGGTGTGCGGCATACGACGTGGCGGTGCTGCGTGCTCTTCACGCGCAGGCCGGCGTGGACACCGTGTCGCCGTCCAAGCCGCTGCGCGCCCAGGTGGAGCAAGCCAAGGTGCGGTGGCAGGCATTGGGGCGAACGGCGGTCGCTCGGGGCGCCCTGACAGGTCAGCGCGATCTCGCCGATATCTCACGATGCGTGCACACACGCGTGCCTGTGCCAGCCTCTCTCATGCGCAGCTCGTGCCGGACGAGCAGGACCGCACGCCGCCGCACGGCCACCGCTGCGCGTGACCACGGGCCGGGCGCACGGCGCCGCGCACCTCAGCACGCGCGGCGCACCACCAGTTGGATTGGACCCACCAGCAGCAGCACCAGCAGCAGCAGCAGCAGCAGCAGCAGCACCAGCAGTCCTGGGGACGTGCGGACGGCACGTTTGGTCCCAGTTGAGACGGTGACGAGCGACGCCCCCATGGACCATTGATTGGCCCCCCCACCGTGTACTCTCAAGCCTGTTGTGCAGTATCTCTTGCCGGAATTCCCTCTTGCTCCTCTTGCACGTTACGAGATGTGTGCCTGAGCGCCATCCCCTGCCCCCCGTGCAGCGTGTGCACCCGCATGTGCACCCGCGCTCTGCAACACGCACACTGGCACACCTCCTGGAGAGACCTCCACTCTTCGCCCCCACCTGTGGGCTGCACCCCTGCACCCCAAGCTCATGGAGATGGTGGGCGATGGCGTTGCGACTCGCTCGCTGCGCAGGCAGCTCTGCACACAGTGTGCTGCGCCATCACAGCGTTCGCGCAGCTTGCCCATCGCGCTCCCTTCCATTCAGCGCTTTGCTGCGCTTTGCGGCGCAACTTACGCGAGAATGCGCGAGCGCAGGGGCCGCAACGCCAGCAGCTGCCACTTTGCGTTCGCGAGCACCAGCCTGCCGCTGGACCAGCCATGCAGCATGTCCTCCTCGCCCGCAGCGCTCGCTCCACCGCTGCTTGCGTTTGTGCACGGCGCAGCAGCGCAGCCCCTCGTGCTCGCCAGCGCCACCTCATCAACAGCAGCAGCACAGCAGCATCATGCCAGTGAAGGGCAGGGCGAAAAGTCGCCCGGGGGGCACTGGGCGGCCCCACCTTGGCTCGACCCGCGCCGCGTGGCCGCCAAGCTGCCCAGCCTCCCGCGGCACACGCTGCGACACAGCAGCGCCCCAGACGAGTCCCACGGGGCGCTGGTGGCGGTGGAGGTGACGCACAACCGCCGGCGCGTCTACTCGACGCAGCAGTCTGCGGGCGCGGCGCAGCAGCAGCAGGAGCCGCAGCAGCACCACCACCACGAGGGCTGGGACATGGAGGAGACGGTGCAGACCACGCAGGGGCGCCTGGACAACCTGGTCCGCAGCTACATCCTCCCCCAGGGTGCGCGGCGCGTCGGTTGGCGGTTGCTCGCGCGCCACTCCGACTCGGCTCCTGCCCCTCCTGAGGAGCAAGTGGAGAAGGCGCGCGCAGCACGCGCAGCACGCAAGGGGCGCGTGAGGCGGCATCGGCAGGCGACCGAGGGCGACCGCAGCAGAGAGACGTGGATGGCAGGCAGAGGGGGGCAGCAGCGGGCAGAGCCGCCTTGACCTCCGCCTCTGTGCGCCTGCCCCTCCGCACCCCCATGCAGGGTTCCCCGACAGCGTGGCGCCCCAGTACGCCACCTACATGGCCTGGAGGGGCGTGCAGTACTTTTTCGGGGGCGCCATCAGCGTGTGAGTGGCCGCCCACCCACCGCTCCGCCGCCTGGGCTTGCATGTGGCCCCTCGAGGCGCACGCACGTGGCCGCACGCCCCAGCCGGTGTGGGTGGGGCTCCCCAACGCGGCGACTCGCAGCCACCCCGCTTCCCCCTGCACGGGCCGGGATGCACTGGACGAGCGGGCGGAGAACCTCGGATGCCGGTGTCGCGTCCGCGGCCGCAGCCGTCTCACACCGCTGCGGCTGCCGCCTGGCGCCATCTGTCGTTTCGTGCGAGGGCCGCAGGTACACGACCAAGTCCCTGCTGGGGGCGCTGGGCGTGGCGGGCAAGTTCTCCGGGGAGAGTGCCGCCGCCATCAACTGGGTCATCAAGGTGAGCAGCAGGGGCGGGTCAGAGAATGGTTTGGTTTGGACGGCAGCAGAGCGGCTCTCTTGGGCAGGGGGTGAGAGAGCGCTGCTGCCATCAATTGGGTCATCAAGGTGAGCAGCAGGGGCGGGTCAGGGAATGGTTTGGTTTGGACGGCAGCAGCGTGGCTCTCTCTTGGGGCAGGGGGGAGAGAGAGAGAGAGAGCGCTGCTGTTATCAATTGGGTCATCAAGGTGAGGAGGAAGGAGGATGTGGGCCTGGCGGGGTGCCATCTCCAGCCCTGTTGCATCGATCAGCCTTCCTTGGTGTGGCACAGCGAACCTGGCGCGGCAGCAGATGCGACGGCGCTGAGGACGCACACGACCAGGGTTCTGCATGCCGTTGCGCCCTGCGACCCGCCTTTGCAGGACGGCGCGGGGCGGCTGGGCCGGCTGCTGTTTGCGCGGTGGGGCCGCGAGCTGGACTGCGAGCTCAAGTGAGTGCACGCCGCCTGGCCCCAGGGTCATGGCTAGGGTTTAGGGCTCAGGTTGGACCGCCCAGGACCGACGGAGGGAGGGTGGGTGGCGTGCCAAGGGGAGGCGCCGTGCAGGCAGGGCGGTCAGCTGGGGCACGCGCGCACGAGGGCTCTCAGTCGGTAAGGGCGTGGCGTGAGCTGCCGCGGTCAGCTGCCGTGTGTCTACTGCTGCTGTCGCTGCCCTGGCAGTTCCGCCTGGTGGGCGCGGGCGGCCGTGCAGTCACAGTGCTGACGCGAGCGCGTTTCCTGCTGCTGCCGTGGGGTCCGTCTGCAGGCAGTTCCGCCTGGTGGGCGTGTGTTGCTGTG
>VFQP010003535.1_pt1 | contig 15783 bp, 14 predicted proteins | sample 3512351 | NCBI WGS metagenome assembly VFQP01 (sample SAMN10412372, study PRJNA504923) | tailings metagenome | isolation source: Relicate 1 Philex TSF1 revegetated site | place: Philippines: Tuba, Benguet | collected 2017-08-29 | reverse complement strand
GCATGCAGCCGGTGAAGCCGCAGGCCCAGGCGATATCGGGCTGGAAAATATCGGCCACACGCTTGGCGGCGGCGTAGGCGAAGGTCTGCGGCACGTACCAATGCTCGCCGGTCGCCAGCGTCTGCCAGGGCAGGCGCGCGCGCAACGCTTCGTGCGACAGCAGATCCTCGGGCGTCAGGCAGTCCTCGATCCATTTAAGGCCGTAGGGCCGCAGTCTTTCGGCCATGCGCACGCCAAATTCGACGTCGTAGGCCATCCAGCAATCGAGCATCAGCTCGACGTCGCGGCCGATTTCCTGGCGTGTCTTGGCGACGAGCTCCTCGTTGCGGTTGATCGCATCGAGCCCGTCGGCGACGCCGTAAGGGCAGGCGAGTTTCGTCGCCTTGAAGCCGAGTTCCATATGCCAATCGGTGTCGTTGCCGGTGGCGTAGCAGAACTGGCGTTCGCGCGCCGGGCCGCCGGCGAGTTCATAGACGGGCACGTCCAGGATCTTGCCTTTGAGGTCCCACAAAGCGAGATCGACGGCGCTGATCGCGTAGGAGGCAATTCCGGCGGCGCTATAGGGCGACGCGGCGCGCATCATCATGTCCCACAGCCGGTCGATGGCGAATGCGTTCTCGCCGATCAGCAGCGGTGCGAGATGATCGTTGATGAGATCGATCACCGGCTGGCCGTAGCGCGACACGCCGAAGCCCCAGCTGCCGTCGGAGGCGCGCACGATGCACGCGACGGAGGGAAAGTTCGGGCGCCACAGCGTGCGCATGCGCTTGAAGCGCGGATAGCGCGACATCGGGCCGGCGACTTCCTGGTCCTTGGTCCAGGGCGCGCGGCGCGCTTTGGTCGGCGTGCGGTTGAAACTCTCCATATAGGTCGCACCCACCATCTCGTTCTTGATGGCGAAAGCTTTGATTTCGACGATCGTCGGGTGCTTGGGCATGGGCCTGACCGGGGAGAGTGAAGCGGGGAAAGGAAGGGAGCGGGGATGCCGTCGCCGGCACCCCCGCTTTAGCGATCAACGCGTCGGGCGCAGGCGATGGATGACCATCGCGAAGCCTTCCCATGGCGGGAACGGCGCCGCGTAGGGTTCCTTCGCGTTGGGCCAGCCGGTCCAGTAGGTGTAGTTGAACGCCAGCGTGTGGAACTCCTCGGCCAGCGTGATTTCCGGAATGTCGCGCATATAGATCGCCGTCGCTTGGCGCACCAGTTCGACATAGGCCGGATCGTTGGACGACGGCTTCATCGCTTCCAGCTTGTCGATGATCGCGTCGTATTCCGGGTTTTCGTAGCGCGTGGGGGCACGCTGATCGCGGACCTTTTCGCCCGGCTTGGCGGAATACTTCGTGTGGAAGTGCTCCAGCGTCTGCCAGGGATCGTAAAGGCTGCCGCAATGCGTGCCGTGCGACAGGTCGAAATTGCCGACCGTCGTGGCTTCCGACAGCGCGGTGCGCTGCTGGGCGTTGTTGACGACGTCGAACCCGGCATTGCGCAATTGCTGGGTCAACACCGGGCCCTGCGGATCGCCCTGCACCGTGGACAACGCGATCTGCCACGCCGAACCGTCGGGCTTCGCCCAGAAACCGTTCGCACCCTTCTTGTAGCCGCGCGAGGTCATCAGCTTGGTGACCTCCGCCAGATCCAAGCGATCGATGCGGTCGGCGTCGAGCATGTCCTTGAGCTTGGGCAGATAGGACGTGAGTCCTTGGAACGACGACATCGGCAGCGACGCGGGCAGGACCGAGCCCTCCAGCGCCAGATCGATCAATTGCTTGCGATCGATCGAGAAGTTCAACGCGCGGCGGATCGACACGTCGTCGAACGGCGCCTTCTGCGTGTTGATGCGGATGGCGAAGGTGCAACCATCCGCACCGCCCCAGATCGGGCCGTTCTCGTTCCACGCGCGAAGCCCGCGATTCTGGTTGCGGATCGCCTCGAACGTGCCGGGTTGGATCGAACGGCCCATATCGACTTGGCCACTGGCGTAGAGTTGGGGCATTGCCTGCTCGGTCGCCGGGATATAGATGACGCGTTGGACCTGCGGCATTTCCTTCGCGACATTGCGCTGCACGGCCCACCAGCTATCGCGGCGGTCGTAGAACAGCGAGTTCGCGTCGCTCTTCACCAGCTTGTAGGGGCCGGTACCCACCGGCCAACCCTTGGCAAGATCGAAATTGGCGAAGGTCTTCGGATCCTGACCTTCCCAAATATGCTTGGGCACCACGACGAAGCGGCCGGCTTGGCCGGTGGCGAGATAATCCTGCGCCCAGCGCGGGCCCGGCTTGTTCAGCTTCACGACCACGGTCAACGGATCGGTGGCCGCCGCCGACGCGACCCATTCTTTGATCGCCGAGGATTGGACGAGATCCGGCGCCGACGCGATCAGCATATTGAAGGTGAAGACAACATCGTCGGCGGTGAAGGGCTTCCCGTCGCTCCACGTGGCGCCTTCGCGTAGCTTGATCGTCACTTCGCGGTTGTCGGCGCTTTGCGTCCAACCGGTGGCGAGCCAGGGGACGATCTCGTTGGCGACGTGGTTGGTGTAGAACAGCTGTTCGTACACCGTGTAATGCAGGCTATTGCGCTGATGCAGCAGCACGCCGGCATACGGGTTGAAATTCGTCGTCGCCGGAACCTGGTTGTAGAAGTCCCAGCCTTGCGTGATGAGCGTGCGGTTGCGCGGCACGTCCGGCACGGATTGCGCCGTCGCGGCTCCCGCCGTCAGCGTCAGCGCGGCGGCAGTCAGCCACAGGCGCGCGCGCGTCCTTCTAATGTCGAGCATCGCTCTCCTCCCAGGAGATCGGGCCGGGCGTTGTCACGGCACCATTGCCATGCCCGCCGGCCAGTTCTATGATGGTTCATATTTGTGAACCAAAGTTCAGAAAGAATATGAGAATGCCGGCCAAGGGTCAAGGTTCCGTCGCCGCGTCCGACAAGCCGGTCAAATCGGCCGATCGCGTTTTCGATTTGATCGAAGCGATCGGCGGAACGCGCGACGGAATGACCTTTCCCGATCTGCAAGCGGCCCTGGGCATTCCCAAAAGCAGCTTGTTCGCGCTGTTGGAATCGGCGGCGTCGCGCGGCTATCTGGAACTTGACGATCAAAGCCGACGCTGGTGCCTGGGCATGCGGGTGTGGGAGGCGGGGCAAGCCTATGCGCGCCAGCACGAGTTGCTGCGCCATGCCGAAGCGGTGATGCGCGACGTGGTGGCGGCGATCAACGAAACGATTCAGTTGGCGCGCCTGGACGGCCACGAGAACGTCTATATCGCCAAAGTCGACAGCACGCATCCCTTGCGCCTGCAATCGGATGTCGGTGGGCGCTTGTCGGCGCATGCGACGGGGTTGGGCAAAACGCTGCTCGCCGAATTGCCGGATGCGGAAGTGAAGGCGATCTTCGCGAAGTCGGGCCTGCCGAGAATGACTGAAAACACGCTGACCAGCTTCAAGGCATTGCTGGCCGAACTTGCCGCGACGCGCGCGCGCGGCTTCGGCATCGACAACGCCGAATATACGCATGGCGTTTTCTGTCTGGCGGCACCCATCCGCACGGCGACGGGGCCCGCACAATTGGCGCTGAGCATTACGGTGCCGACCTTGCGCGCTTCGGTCGACGGTTTGGCGGCGGCGTTGGCAGCACTCGCCAAGGCCTGCGGCGACATCGGCACGCGCACCGGCGGGCCGGCCCCCGATCCGAAGCTCGCGCGCCTGATCAATCCGGCGGCTTCCCGTGCGGCGATCGAGGATCTGCACCATTGCCGGCGCTATAAGCTGCCTTTCGCGCTAGGCTGAGCGATCAGGCGAAACTGCCGCGATAGGGTTTCGCGGTAGGGGAAGTCGCCTTCCATCTCCAACACGTCGGCCATGTGGACGCGCCAGCGCGCCATCACGGCTTCGCCTTCGGGCGTCGGGCCTTGGCCGCGCTTGCGGATCTGGTGCGCGAATAACAGCCGTGTCGGCGCGTGCAGCCAAATCTCGTAATGCAGGATACCGGCCGCGAGAAGGGCGGTTTTCATTTCCGGCCAGAGCTCGTCGTGGCGGCGCAGATATTCCGCTTCCTTGCCTTCGCGCACGCGCAGCACGAAGCCGAAGGTTTCGAGTTCCGAATCGTCGGCGGCGATTAAAGCGGTCATCGCGGCGCCTCCGCACGGCCGATTTGTTTGGGCTTGCCGCCATCGGCGGCCGAAGCGAGCAGCGCCGCGATCACGCCGGTCGCCGTGGCGCCGGTTTCGCCGGGCGAGCGGTTGAGCGACGCGTCGCCGCCCAAAGCGAGATCGACCAGCGCCTCGACTGGCCCGCGCCCATGATAGATCCATTCGCCGTCGGCGATGGAAAGCTTGCGCACGGTGCCGTCGTCGCGGCGGATCTCGCACCAGTCGCGATCGAACTCGGCGGTCAACATGCCTTCGCGCCCCGCCAGGAAGATGCGCATCAAGCCGCGATTGCCTTGCGGCATGGCGGCGGCCCCGGACAAGCTGGCGACCGCACCGCCCTTGAACGTCATGCTGCCGGAGACGGCGAGGTCGACGATTTCGCGCCCGAACGCATGGGCGGAGACTTCTTCCGGCACCAATCCGGTCAGCCACAGCAGCAGCGGAATGGCATGCGACATCTGCCCCCAGGCGAAGCCGCCGCCCTTGGCGGGGTCTTGCCATGTCGCGCGCTCGGGCCGGAAAAAGGTCGTCTGCCAGGAGTTCAAGCCGCGATCGCCGTGAAACACGTCGCGCGTGGCGGAGATGAAGCTGACCATTGCGTGCTCGATCGGGCCGATCGCACCGTCGGCGATCATCTTGCGTAACTCCGGCAGATGCGGCAGATACTGATAGCCGTTGACGATCAGCAACTGCACGCCGCGCTTGCGCGCGCGATCGACCAGATCCCAAGCTTGGGCGGGATCGAGCGTCATCGGCTTCTCGCACAGCACATGCGCGCCCATTTCGATCGCCGCGCAGGCGTGCTCGTAATGCAGATGATGCGGCGAGGAGATGACGACGATATCGGGCTTGCGCGCCAATACCTCGCGATAATCCTCCGATGCGAAGGCGAAACCGAAATGGTCGCGCACGCGCGCGAGTTCTTCGGCGCCAAGGCGCGATACGCCGTCGAGGATCACTTCGGGCCGCGCTTTGAGCGTGGGGATGTGGTTCTGCGCGCCGTACCAGCCGGCGCCGATGATGGAGGCACGGATTTTCTTCGTCGTCATACGTGTCGCTTTCGTTTCAGGATGTCGCGATACGCGGCGGCAGGAATTCCGGCGACTCCGCCGTCGAAAAGACGGGGACGAAGTCGGGTTCGCGCGACCGCGCTATGAATCTTGCGAGTTGCGATTCGAGATCCTTCCGGATCGCCGCATGGGCGGGGTCGGCGGCGAGGTTGCGCCGCTCATGCGGATCCGCGCGCCAATCGGCAAGGAAGACGTCCTCCTCGCCCGACGGCACGGGGCCGCCATCCATGCGGATATTCATATCCAGCCGCCAACGATCGGTGCGGATGCAGCCGCGCCGCGGCCAGCCGGCGCCGGTTCGCCACGCGCCTTTATTGGCGGCGGCGGAGGCGCGCGACGTTTTCTCGCCGCTGCCCACGCTGGCGTAGATCGCGTCGGGGGCGGGGTCGCGAAACAGCGCGCGGCCGCGAAACCCGTCGGGTGGGGGCAGGCCCGCGAGATGGCACAGCGTGCGCGCGAGATCCATGCTTTGCGCGATATCCTCGCGCACGGCCCCGGCGGCGACATGGCCCGGCCACGAAACGATATGCGGCACGCGTTGGGATTGGGGGGCGAACACGATCTTGCTGAGCAAGCCGTTTTCGCCCAGCGAGGCGCCGTGATCGGCGTCGAGCACGACGATCGTGTTCTCGCGCAAACCCATCAGATCGAGCTTGGCAAGGACCAGGCCGATCTGCACGTCCAGCCACGCGACCAGGGCATGATAATCCGCTTGGGCACGGCGCATCTGTTCATGCGTCAGCGCCCGCCCGCCGACCATCGCGGCGAATGCGTCGTCGAATGCGCTTTGATCCGCGCGCGGAATATCGTGGCCGGGATAATCCTCGGCGCGGAACAATTTGCGGAATCGCGCGGGCGGCAGAACCGGCGTGTGCGGCTGTAGATACGATACGCGCAGCAAGAAGGGCGTATCGTCTGCCGCGTCGAGCCAGTCGATCGCGTTGATCGTCACCGCCTCGGGCGGAAAGAATTCGCGATCGGGAAACACGCCGCCGACGGGCGAGGGGATCCCTTGAGGGACAATAGCTGCGCGCCCGGCGGGATCGGTGTCGAGCCCGAAGCCATGCATGCTCGCACCGTCGTGGTTCTCCGTCTGGAAGGGGGCATAGTCCTGCGGCACATGACTTTTGCCGAGCGTCGCCGTGCGCCAGCCATTGCGCGCGAAGAATTCGGGAAACGTATCCAGCCGCACGGGCAACGGGAACGACGCCCAAGCGCCTTCGTTGCCGTGCACGCCGTTTTCCTGCGGCGGGGTCGCGGTCTCGATCGACGTGCGCGAGGAAACGCAGACCGTCGAATTGCAGAAATGATTGCGGAACAGCGTGCCGGATGCGGCAAGGCGGTCGATATTCGGCGTGACCGTGGGGCCAAGGCCGCCGCCGTAACAGCCCAGGGCGTCGGCGCGCAGCTCGTCGGCGAAGATCCACAGAATATTGGGCCGCCCGCTTGCGCGCGTCGCCATCGTCTCTCCCCGCGTGGTTCGTATATATGAACCTAAGTTCAAATCGTGTCGATGCGACCGATCTCTGTCAAGATGCCTGGGCCCATCTTGACAGAGATGGAAACCCCACGCTACGGTTGCGGAACCTTAGTTCATATATATGAACTAAAAATAACACGCGGCAAACGCCGATGCCGCGACAAACCGGGGGTAACGCGCGATGATGTCCGTACGCAACGTCCTATCCGTTTTCGCCGTCGCGGCGGTGCTGGCCGCACCTGCAGGCGTTTTCGCGCAAACCTTTCCGACCAAGCCGATCCAGGTCGTCGTGCCGGCGGGGCCGGGCTCCGCGACCGATACGGTTGCGCGCCTCGTGCTGAAAAAGATCGAGGAGCAGGGCGCGTTCTCGCGACCCTTCGTTGTGATCAACAACGCGGCCGGGCCGGTCGCGGCGACACGCGTCAAGGAAGCCGCACCCGACGGACACGAATTGCTGATCTATCATCTCGGCCTGCCGGGCTTGAAGGCGGTCGGTCGTTTGCCGTTCGGCGTCGAAGCGTTCGAAGCGCTGGGGCAGACCGGCAGCACGCGCTTTCTGGTCGTCGCGGCGACCGAAGGTCCTTACAAGGATCTGCGGTCGCTGATCGCGGCGGCAAAAGCCAAGCCCGGCGAAATTACGGAAGCCAATTCGATCGGCGGTGCCGTGCATATCGCGGCGCTGTCGTTGGCCAACGACGCGGGCTTCAAGGCACGCGTCGTCAATGTCGGCGACGGGCCCAAGCGTCTCGCCTCGGTGCTCGGCGGCCATACCGGCTACACCTTCGTCAGCCCGCAGGAATATCTCGGCTTTCAAGGTACGGGCGTGAAGGCGATCGCCGTCGTCGGATCCGATCGCAGTCGCTTGTGGCCGGATGTGCCCACGACCAAGGAACTCGGTCTCGCGACCGATATCTCGGTCGATACGTGGTGGTTCGCGCCCAAGGGCACGCCCGCCGATGTGGTGAAGCGGCTTTCCGACGCGCTCGGTAAGGCGATGACCGACGACGTGCTGAAGGAAGCGCTCGGTAAACAGGGTGTGGACGCCGTGCATCTCGATGCGGCCGGCGCCAAAGCGCGCGTCGAACAGATCGACCGTATCGTGCAGCCGCTCGGGCCCGCACTAGGCGGTTGATCGGGACACAGCCGATGGACGACACGCGCAAGGCGCGTAACGCCGATCTCGTCCTTGCTTTGACGACGATCGGCGTGGGGACGCTGTTCTTCTTCGAAGCGCGCAAACTGCCCGCGTCGCGCTTCGATCCGTTGGGGGCGGGCTCGTTTCCGATGGCGATCGCAGGCTTGCTCGCCATTATGGGCGTCGTGGCGCTGGTCATGACGCTGGCGGGCAAGCGTATCGGCGCGGCGGAAACGTCGCTCATCGTCGGCGTCAATCAAGCCGACCAAACCGCGCCGCCGCGTCCTTGGCTCGCGGTGTTCTGCTTCCTCGCGGTCGCGGCGTATACGGCCGTGCTGCAAATCTGGCCCGACAATTATATGTGGGCGACGGCGGCGTTGCTGGCGGCGCTGGGGATCGCCATGTCGCCGCGCAACCCGCGTTCGGCTGGTATCGCCGTGGCGATCGCGATTCTGGGGGCTGCCTTCCTCGACTACGTCTTCGGAACCTTGCTGCGGTTGCCCATGCCATGATCGACGCCTTCCTTCATCTGCTGCAACCTTCGCTGCTGTTGCTGATGTGCGGCGGCGTGTTCCTGGGCATCGTCATCGGCGTGTTGCCGGGCATCAATGCCGGCACGCTGCTGGTGCTGATCCTGCCCTTCACTTTCACGATGGCCAGCATCGACGCGGTGGTATTGCTGATCGCGGCGTTCGTCGGCGCCGTCAGCGGCGGGTTGATAACCGCGACGTTGATGCGCATTCCGGGCGAGCCCAATGCGATCATGACCACGATGGACGGATTCCCGATGGCGAAGGCGGGGCACCCGGGCCGCGCTTTGGGCCTGGGCAATTCCGCGTCGATCGTCGGCGGCGCGTTGTCTTGGATAGCGCTTGTCACGCTGGCCCCGCCTTTGGCGCGCGTCGCCGTCGTGTTCGGGCCGTGGGAATATTTCGCCATCGTCTGTCTTGCGCTGACCTTGATTGCGTCGCTGAGCCGCGGTTCGTTGATCAAGGGCATTATCTCGGCCTTATTCGGCATGCTGGTGGCGATGCCGGGGCTCGACTCATCGTCCGGCGCCCAGCGTTTCACCTTCGGCTCTGTCGAAATGTCGTCCGGCTTCGAATTGCTGCCAGTGATCCTCGGCATTTTCGCGATCAGTCAATTGCTGTCGGATACGGTCAATATCGACGAACAGGCGGGGGAGCGCGTGCGCGCCAATATGCGTGGCATTCTGATCTCGACGCGTGATTACGTACGCCACGGCTTCAACATGGTCCGATCCTCGCTGATTGGCATCGCGATGGGCATTCTGCCCGGCGTTGGCGCCACGATCGCGTCGATCGTCGCTTATACGACTGCGCGTGCCGCATCAAAGGAGCCCGAGAAATTCGGCAAGGGCAGCGAGGAGGCGATCGTCGCCGCCGAAAGTGCCAACAACGCGACGACCGGCGGCACGCTGATCCCGCTATTGGCGCTGGGCATTCCCGGCGGTCTGGCGGATTCCGTGCTGCTCGGCGCGTTGATGGTCCACAACCTTGCACCCGGGCCGATGCTCTATATGCATAACCCGGAGATCGTGAACGCGATCGTGGCGGCGCATCTGTTCAGCCATGTGCTGATGTTCGTCTTCATGACAGGCGGCGTGATGATCTTCGCCTGGCTGATGGTGCTGGAACGCGCTTGGATCTTCCCGATGGTGTTCGCGATCTGCGTGCTCGGAGCATTCACCGGCGGCTCGCGCGTCTTCGACGTGTGGGTGATGCTGGGCTTCGGCCTGATCGGCTACGCGATGGAATATGCGCGCGTGCCGATAGCGCCCTTCGTCGTGGGCATGGTTCTGGCGCCGCTCGCCGAGGAACAGCTGCGCACTGGATTGATGGCGTCGGGCGGCACGTTCTGGGCGATCCTCGACCGTCCGATCGCGCTCGTTTTCGTCACCATCGCGATCGCGATGCTGCTCTGGCCGTTGTTCCGGATGCGCGCGGCGCGGCCTTAATAGCCTGCTGCCACAAGTGCCATTGCCGTGCGTAATGTCGAATTTCGGAAACCCGTGGCCGGAGGTTTCGGATTTCGCTACGCAGTGACCTTAACTATTTTCTTGGGCCAATGACGGTACTCATAGCACCGGCCCCAAAATTCAACGATGCTGTTGCACTGATTGTTTTCCACAAAAGACTTCAAAACGCCCCGATATTGTGGAAAACGACATTGAAATAAATGAATTCTATACGGTCTGGGGGACTGGGGGTCGTGGGTTCGAATCCCGCCGCTCCGACCATCACGATAGAGACGAAGAAGCCCGCCCTGGGAAACCAGCGGCGGGCTTCGGCGTTCAGACGGGCGGGCGGCGCGGCGCCCAGGGTCGCGTCGTTTCGATCCATCGCGCGATGGAAAGCAATCGCGCTTCGTCGTACCAACGCCCGACGAGTTGCAGGCCGATCGGCAAACCTTCGGTGTTCCAGCCACACGGAATGGAAAGTGCCGGGTGCCCCGTGAGATTGAACGGATAGAGCGGCGCGCACCATTCGGCATACATGGCTGTGTTCATCGCACCACCCGCATCGACCGGCTTGGCGGGCGACAGCAAAGTCGGCATGGCGAGCACGTCGTAGCGGGTCAGCAACTCCTGGACGCCGCGGAACAACACGGTGCGCCGGTCGCTCGCCTTCTGCCAATCGACGGCTGAATAACCGGAGCCCTGCCGGACCATATCCTTGATTGTATCGGTCATCCGATCGCCATGGCGCGCGAGCAGCGGCGGTGTGAGCGTCGCGCGGCTCGCCGTCGCTATGACGACGTAATAGTCGAAAACATCGTCGAACAGTTTTGTCTCAACGTTTTCAGCTTCGGTGCCGCCGTCGCGTTGCAACGCTTTGATCGTTGCCTCGCACGCTTCAGCCACTTCGTGATCGATCGGATAAGCGCCGAAACGCGGCAGCCAGCCGATTTTCATGCCGTTCGGCGTGGCGGCAGCGGAAGCGGGCGCGAACGGTGCCACGCCCAGCGAATGTGGATCGCGCCGGTCTTCGCCCGACATAATCGAGAGCATGGTGGAGAGATCGTCGACGTCGCGGCACATCGGGCCAGCGAAGACGAAATTCGCGAAGGATTCGGGAAAGAACTCGGCCGGGATGCGGCCCAGCGTCGCCTTCAATCCCAGAATGCCGGCGCAGGCGGCGGGGCAGCGGATCGATCCGCCGCCCTCCGTGCCGACGGCGAGCGGCCCAACACCGGCCGCCACGGCTGCACTTGCACCGCCGCTGGAACCGCCCGGCGTATGGGCGAGGGACCAGGGATTGCGCGTGATGCCGTATTTCGGGCTGTCGGTCAGCATCTTGTGCGCGAGTTCGGGCAGCGTCGTCTTGGCGATGACGATGGCGCCCGCCGCGCGCAACCGTGCCGCCAACGTCACATCGGCTTGTGCGACGACATCGGCGAAGGCGTGCGATCCGTTGGTCAACTTATCACCGGCCGTGGCCAGATTGTCTTTGATGGTGATCGGAATGCCGTGTAGCGGCCCGGCACTTTCGCCACGCGCGAGCGCCTCAGCCGCCGCACGGGCTTCCTGGCGCGCCTTTTCGTAGCGATCGACGGCGACGAAATTCAGTGCTGGCTGCAGCTTCTCGGTGCGGGCGATGGTCGCATCGACGATCTCGACGGGTGAAAGACGACCGGCCGCGATTTCGGCCGACAGGATTCGCGCAGGCGCGTAGCAGATGTCTTCGGCGTTCACTTCGAACTCCCGTTTTCGGCGTTACTTGGAATTGGGCGTCTTGATGTTGCCGTCCGCGTCGAGATCGAAGCCTTTCGCGCGGGCGGCCGCAAGCAGCGCATCGCTCCAGGTCACGCGGCCGGGATCGGACCCGCCGATGATGGTCAGCAGATAGGCGTCGACGGGCGAATCGTTGCGGAACCCGCGCATGATTCCGGTCGGCACCGAGATCGTATCCCAGGGACCGATCATCAACTCGTTTTCGCCGTTGTCGCCCCAGATGATCGACCAATTGCCGGTCAACGCGACGAAGACTTCGAGCGTTTTGTGAGCGTGCAGGGCGCTGCCTTTGCCGGGCTCGGCGCGCGCGATGGTCAAATGGAAGTCGCGGGCGTCGGGGATCGCGACTTCCATCGTCGCGTCTTCGGTCACGCCGCGGCCGATGACGTTGTAGTTGTCGCGTACGTATTCCGGCAGTGCGGCGTCGAGCAGGGGGCGCGCCGAAGGCTTCAGATCCTTCCAGCGGGCGACGCGCTTCAGCATCTGCTCGCGCGTTACGATCGGTCTTGTCATGTCAGGCTCCCCGATTGATCAATTGTCCGTTGTCGATGTTAAGAGATCGACCGAAAAGTTAATATAGGTATTATACCAAATGGTCCATCGGGATTATAATATCGAAAAAACATAATGTTATTTAGAAATACGAACGGTCAAAGGGATCCAATAAACACAACTTGCATACCTATTATACCAATGCTATGACTCGAGCGAGTTCGAAGCCAATAATCAAAACGGGGATGCAGCATGGAAAACATTCGCAAGTCCGGTGTTTCGCGGCGCGACTTCCTGGCGGGCGCGGCGTCGCTCGGCGCCATCGGGGCGGCTGGTATGCCGTGGTCGCCTTCGGCGCAGGCACAGGCCGCACCGATCAACATGATGACGTGGTCGGCGGCCGTCGATCAGGTCAAAAGCCATATCAGCGCGTTCGAAGCGCAGTCGGGCCTGAAGGTCGCCTATGAGAACGCGCCGGGCGCCAGTTTCCGCCAGACGCTGGTGACGAAGTTCGTCGGCAACGCGCCGATGGACGTGATGTGGGTCAGCGACGCGTGGCTGCCCGAATTCGCCGAAGCGCAGTGGCTCGCCCCGATCGACGGCTATACGCAGCTCACCAAATACAATGCCGACGTCGAGAAGTACTGCGTCGATTCGATGGTCTACAAAGGCAAGCAATACGGCAACGTCTACTACACCGACTTCATGGCGTTCCTCTACAATGAGGAGATGCTCAAGCGCGCGGGCATCTCGGCTCCGCCCACGACCTGGGAAGAAGTGGTCGAGCAGAGCCTGATCCTCAAGCAGCGGAATATCTGCGAATTCCCGATGCTGTTGTCGCTGCAATCGGACGTGACCTGGTACATCGAGTTCATGTCGACGCTGGCCTTCTCGTTCGGCGGAAGTTTCACCGATGATACGGGCCGCGCGGTGATGAACGATCCTTCCGGCGGTGTGGCGCGTTCGCTCGAATGGGTTCGAGATGCCGTGCACAAGCACAAGATCGTTTCGCCCGCCGCGATCAACACGAACGAGATCGCGGGACTCAAGGCCTTCGGTTCGGGTGAGCACGCCTTCGGCATCATTCCGCGCTATCGTATCCGTCCGCTGAACAGCCCGGCGGAATCCCAGGTCGCCGGGAATGTCCGCATGGCGATGATGCCCAAGGGCGGTCCCAACGGCACCAACGCGACCTGCGGCTGGGTTCGCTTCTACGGCATGTCCGCCGCGACCCAGCGTAACGCCGCCAAAGCCGCCAACGCGGTGAAGCTGATCGAGTGGTTCGGCGGCAAGGCGATGGACAGCTACACGTTCCAGAAGATGATCATTCTGGATCTGGGGCTGCCCTACTGCACCAAGCCGCTGGACAACGACGCCGATATCGTCGCCTTCTACGACAAATTCGCGGGCGGCAACGACGTCATCCGTCGGCAAGCGGCGCAAACGCGCAAGAAGGACGTGGTCACCACCTGGTTCGGCGAATGGAACGACGTCAACATCCAAGCCACGCAGAAGGCCATTCTGAACCAGGTCACCGTGACGGCGGCGTTGAACGAGTCGGCGCAAGCATGGGAAAGGCTGCGGACGGGTAAGTGAGGCTGCGCGGCGGGGACGGGCAAAAAGGGGTGCGACGGAATTGATCGTCGGCAAATCGAACTACGACGAACGATGGGCGATGCTGCTGGTGCTGCCGGTGATGGCGGTGCTGGCGATTGTCGCGGTCTATCCGATCGTCCATTCCTTCTACACGAGTCTCTATGACATCGTGCTGACCCGTCCCCACCGCACGCCTTTCGTGGGCTTGGCCAACTACATGGCCATATTCGACGATGCGCGCTTTTGGGTCGCCGTGCGGCGGACGACCGTCTATACGATCGTCAGCGTCGTGGGTACGACCGCCTTGGCGCTGATGTTCGCCTTGTTGCTCAACGAAGCGTTCCCCGGCCGTCGGCTGCTGTCGATCATCCTTCTGATCCCGTGGGCGACGCCGTCGATCGTCAACGGATTGATGTGGAAATGGATCTACGATCCGAGTTACGGCTCGCTGAACGGATTGCTGGATCGACTCGGCCTCATCGACCGCTACCAGCTATGGCTCGCCGATCCGGATAAGACATTGCTGCTTGTCGCCCAGGCGGCGATCTGGAAGCAGATGCCGCTCGCCGCCATCCTGCTGCTCGTCACCATGAAGGCGATCCCCGACGATCTCTATCGCGCGGCGAAGGTCGATGGCGCCACCGTGCTGCAGCGGTTCCTCCACGTCACGCTTCCGGGGCTGCGCTCGGGTTTCTTGTTGGTGTTCGTCTACGAGACGATGATCTCGATCCGCCATTTCGATCTTTTCGCGATTATGACTCAGGGCGGGCCCGGTGACGCGACCTTCACCGTCTCGTGGATGATCTATACCGAAACCTTCAACAGCCTGCGCTTCGGTACCGGTTCCGCGCTCGCCTTCATTCTGTCGCTGGCGACCTTCGCGCTGTCCTACGCGTTGATCCGGTTTCTGGGGAAGGGACGATGATCGTCGCCGGTTTTCGTTTACCGGCCGCCGGCCGGTTGGTCCGCGCGGCGGTCATCGCGACGACGGGACTGCTGCTACTCGGTTATGTTTTGGGGCCGATCTATTGGGTCTTCTCTTCGTCCGTGACGGCGGAATCAGCCCTCGTCAGCAAGCCAATCCGCTTCGTGCCGGAAGATCCGAGCCTGCGAAACTTCAAAGCGATCTTCCTCTACGCCGAAGAAAAAGTGACCTACGAGACCCGACGCCAGACCGATCCGACGGCGGGCAGTTTCGTGCCGTCGGCGGCGCAGAACCTGCTGCCCGCGATGAAGAACAGCCTTTATGTCGGCGTATGGGTCGCGGCGCTGAACGTGGTCTTCAGCCTGACCGCGGCCTATGCGATCGCACGCATCCGGTTTCGCGCACGCAATGCGGCACTATTTGCCATTCTGACCACGCGCGTCATTCCGGATATCGCATTGGCCGTGCCGCTCTTCCTGGTCATGCGCAATCTCGGGCTGATCGATACACACGCGGGTCTGGTCATTACCTATCTCGCGGTCACGCTGCCGTTCACCGTTTTCATCCTGATCAACTATTTCGAATCGATACCCAACGATCTGGATCGGGCCGCGCGGATCGACGGCTGCACCCATCTTCAAGTCCTATGGCACGTATTCCTGCCGTTGGGCATGCCGGCGATCGTCGCCTCGCTGCTGTTCGCTTTCCTGAGCAGCTGGAACGAATTCGTGCTGGCGTTGATGACGACCAAGACGATGGCGGCGCAGACCTTGCCGATCGTCATTTCCGGTTTCGTCTTCGATTTCACGACAAGTTTCTCGTTCATCAATGCGGCGGGCGTCGTCGCGATCGTTCCGCCCGTCGTGCTGGCGATCGCGTTCGAGCGGTACATCGTCGGCGGCTTGTCCGCCGGCGCGGTGAAAGGTTAAGGGGCCGAAGCAGTGGCGCAGATCAAAATCGCGAACATGACGAAGCGTTACCAGGGGACGACGGTTGTGAAGTCGCTCGATCTGGAGATTCGCGACAAGGAATTCCTCGTTCTGCTCGGCCCCTCGGGCTGCGGCAAGACCACCACGCTTAACGTCATCGCGGGGCTGGAAGAAATTAGCGAAGGGGATATCTATTTCGACGATGCGCGCGTCAACGACGTGCCGCCCCACAAGCGCAATATCGCGATGGTCTT
>VFQP010003534.1_pt1 | contig 15784 bp, 14 predicted proteins | sample 3512351 | NCBI WGS metagenome assembly VFQP01 (sample SAMN10412372, study PRJNA504923) | tailings metagenome | isolation source: Relicate 1 Philex TSF1 revegetated site | place: Philippines: Tuba, Benguet | collected 2017-08-29 | reverse complement strand
GCCCCTGCTCATCACCGAGGACGACGTGGTGTTTGCGCCCGACGCCAACGCGCGCATCGCCGCGGTGCGTTGTCCCCTGTATCTTGCCCCACTCCCCGGTCTCTGACGCGTTGCAACCCGCACCGCAGCAACGCACACAGCGCTGTCCTGACACGTTGCGGCCCCCTTGGTGGCTGGTGCCGCAGGCGCTGTCCAAGCTCACGGCCAAGGAGCGCGACGAGCCGCACCTGCTCTTCCTCTACCACCCCCGCCCGTTCAAGCCGCTGGCGGCCACCCAGCCCTCCGACCCGGGCCAAGCCGGCAGCGCCGGCGGCGACGCCTCGTCCTCGGCGCAAAAGCCCGACGACATGGACGAGCTTGCCAGCGCCGCGCACCAGCCCAAGCAACGGCTCGAGGTGCGCCTTGCGCCGCACCACGCGTTCGGCGGACCCCTGCCAGGCCAGGCGCATGCCACCTGCCACCGGCAGACGCACACGCCATGGTGTGACGCTAGCAGCAGCTGTGGCGTGGGGCGAGTGTGCGTCGCGCCGCACTGCGCCTTGCGTGCCCTATGCGCGCCGCCTTGCTGCAGAGGTTCCCCACATTTGGGACGCAGGGCATCCTGACGAGCGCCGGCATGACGGCGCTGCTGGCGCGCCAGGTGCTGCGGCGCTGGGGCAGCCGCGAGGACCCCGGCAGCACCCTGCTGCAGGACATGATGATCCAGCACGTCTACCTGGACGTGCTGCACTGCAACCTGCCAGACTCGCACTGCACATTCTTTGTGTGAGTGCCGAGGTCGAGGCGTGGGGACGGCGAGGTGGGGCTCGCCACGTCCGCGTCTGTGTGTGTGCGTGTATGCGTCGTTCATCGACGGAACGGGCCACCGCCTGCGTCATGCAGTATGGATCAGCAGAAGATGTGTTTGTGCGCTTTTGTCCCTCTCTACTCTCTCTGCAATGTGACCTTGCTGCCGTGCGTGTGCTGCGCGCGCTGCGTGTGGCAGGACCACGCCGTCCATCGTGGAGCACGTTGGCACCACCTCGAGCCTCTTCGCCGACGGCAAGGACGGCACCAACCAGCGCTTCCACCAGGCGGTCGACTTTCCCATACGCGTGGCGCTGCCCGGGCTGGAGCCGGACGCGCTCTGGCGGTGAACCAGCGGTTCTTGGCCTTGGAACCAGCTTTGACATACAGGCGCCCTTGGTGTGGCTTGGTGTGCGGGTAGCGCAGCACCAAGTCGGGGGAGAGCGGGCCTTGCGGAGGGGGTGCAGCAGAGGCACTCCCAACGGTTGCGCACCATCACAATAAGCCTTGACGTGCATGCTACTCCATGGACGTGCTCTTGAGACCTTGCCAAGCTGTTTCAGCAACTTGTACCCCTGCGTCAGGTCAACGACGAACGCGTGATTGTCGCTCACAAAACTGGAGCTGCAAGCGTGAGGCAGCAGCAGCATAGCACATTTCTGCCGCTAGCAGAACACCCGTGGCATCGTCTGCGTGGTGGGCGGGTCGCGTCACGGCAGAAACGGCCGCGCACACGCGCACGTGTGTGCAGCACCCAGTGGGCATGCGCATGGGCCCCACAGAGCAGCCCCAGTTGATTAGCAGCCACCGCGCTTGTGCGCCATCCCACGACCGCTGCCAAAGGAGCACTGCAGTCGACTCGTGGGCGTTCCAGGGGCCGGCCGATGGCGACGCCCCGCGAGCTGGCGCCTCTGCAGGCGGCGCTCAAGGACAGAGAGCGCGAGATTGTGTCGCTCAACGACCAGCTCGAGAGCAAGGACGAGCTGCTGCGAAAGGCCAAGGTCCGCACACCACCCGCATCCTCACCTCGCGCTTGCACACAACTTGCGCATTGCCCAGCTCACGCTCCTCACCTCCACACCATTTCGTGCATCAGGTGGCGATTGAGGACCTCCAGCAAGCGCTTGCCGCAAGCCAGGTGGACGACGAGGCCTTCAAGGCCGAGGCCAGCGCGGTGCGCGTTGGCGCGGCGTGCGCAGTGGCACTTGTGATGCAGCAACGCGCTCCTGCGAGAGATTGCCAATGCGTGTGGCTCTCGCGCGCCAACAGGTGATTGATGAGCAGGCGCAGCAGCTGCGCGACGCCGAGGAGCGCATCCTGGAGCTGGAAGCGCAGGTGGGCAGGGTGCCGGTGCTAGGCGCTGGGCTGTCGAACGCAGGCACATTCCCTGTGTGGCGCGTGGCCCCACTGGTGCCAGCTCCTGCTGGCGCTATCTGCGCCGCAGCTGGGCGAGAGGGCGGCAGAGGTCAAGGAGGTGCAGGCGTCCGGATACAAGGCGTGCGCCGACGCCGAGGCAGCGCGGCATGACGCGCAGCTGCAGGTGAGGCCTGCCAGGGCCTTTTGCCCGTGCACCCACTCTCAATCCCGGTGCCTGTCGTGGCCAGCACAGCGCGGCACGTCACGGCAAGGGGCCTTGAAGTCGCTTTCCGCCAGGCATGGGACCCACGGGACGGGATGTGTTGTGCGCGTGCCCGCAGCTGACGGGCGTCCAGGCCAAGCTGCGCGAGAAGGAGCGGGCCCTCGCCACCACACAGGTGACACCTCCTCCCCCCCAGCGGCGATGCACGCCACGATCAGGCCTGAGGGGCCCCCGTCGCCAGCGCGGCACGGTGCCCGCGGGCCGCACGCGCACGCAGGAGGAGCTGTCTGGGTGCAAGGCGGCCGTGGGCGCGCTGGAGAAGCACCTCAAGGAGGCGCGGGCGCGCGCGGCGGCGCTGCAGGCCGAGGTGGCGGCCAAGCACGCGGCGGCTGCAGAGGCGGCGGCCAGCGGCAAGGCGTGGGCGTCGGAGAAGGAGGTGCGCGCCCGCCCCTCACGCGCCAAGCTGTGGGGTGGCGTACCGACGCCGTGTGAGGTTGCCGCCCTTAATCGGCGAGCTGGTGATGCGCGCGCTCGCAGGCGCTCAAGGCGTCCGTCCACGAGCTGCAGCAAGAGGTGGCGGCGGGGAAGCGGGCGATGGAGGCGGCGCAGCAGCAGGCGGCGGCGGGGGAGAGCCAGCGCGAGGCGCTCGAGGCGCAGCACCGGGCGCGGCTGGCAGAGGTGCAGGCCGAGTGCGAGCAGCGCCTCGTGGTGAGCTAATGTGCTGGATGGTGTCATCGCAGCACAGACGAGGCGGGGGGGGGGGGGGGGGGGGGGGCCTTCAAACACGGCGGCACCACCTGGGCTGTTCATGCGTGTGTTGTGGGGCGCCTGCAGGAGGCGGAGCGCAAGCTGTCCGAGGCAACGGGTGGCTTTACCAGCAGCAGCGCCGCGCGGGAGGCCGAGTGGACGCGCCGCCTGCATGAGGTGGAGCACAACTGGGAGAAGAGGATGAGGGACGGGTGCGTAGGCGGGGATGCTCTGCAATGCTGGCACGGGTCCATCCTGAGCAGGTGGTCCTCATGGCACACTGACCCCACCGCCTGCGCGCTCGCAGGCTGGCTGCGTGCGAGGCCAAGTTCGCCGAGGAAGCGGTCGAGTGGCAGTCGCGCCTGGCGGCCGTCGAGGGTGTCTGGGCCGCGCGGCTGGCCGAGGCCGAACAGATGTGGGGTGAGCGTCGGGGGATGCTTGAGGGCCTCGGCTGCCCGCGCAGCGTGCGCCGGCGTCTCGAACTCGCCCGGTCGAGACTGCACTGGTGCGCAGGCGCGCGGGTGGCGGACGAGCAGCGCGCGGCCGAGCTCGAGCGGGCCACGGCCGAGGCGCGCTGCTGCAACGCGCGCGCGGAGGCCGAGGCCAAGCTGTCGGCGCACGTTGAGGAGCTGAAAAAGTCGCTCCAGGCGCAGCTGGAAGCGGCGCAGGCGGCGGCGCAGTCCGAGCGCGCCGGCCTCGAACAGTGAGCGTGCGTGCCGCACTACCGGGCTCCCCTTGCGTTGCGTCCTGGGCGGGCGACAGACAGCGAGCTCGTCGCACCTCGCGCGCAGGGCGTGGGCTCAGCGCGTGTCGGCGACCGAGGCGGCGTGGGCGCAGAAGCTCGCGGCGCAGGCGCGGTGGGCCAGGGAGCGGGCGACGGCCGCGGAGGAGTGGGCGCAGGCGCAGGCCGCGGCGGAGGCTACCGCCACTCACAAGCTAGGTGCGCGCGGCCTCGTTGCGCCTGCAGCGCCGACGGCCCGGGGCCGAGGCACACAACCTTCGCTTGCTGTGCACACCACACACGCAGAGGAGGCGGAGCGCCAGCACGCGGCCAAGATCAAGAAGGCGCAAGACGCGGCCGCCGCCACGCTGGACGCGGCCAAGCAAGCCGCAGCCAAGGTGCGAGTGCATGTGCGGCGGCTTGAGCGCCTGCTTCGTCTTGCCGCCTCGCCGCACCGACGCACCAGGCGCACCACCCGCGCCGCAGGAGCGCGAGGTTGTGGAGCGCTCGTGGGAGTCGCGTCTCGCCCTCGCTCGCCAAGAGGCGGACCAGGTGCAGAGGGCCCTGCAAGACGAGCTTGACACCAAGGTGCGACGGACGCATGCGGCTCAGCGCCTGGGGGTGTGCAGACGGGTTGGACCCCGCAGCGTGAGTCACACGCCGCAGCCGCACCTGTCGCCCGTCGCCTCGCGCAGGTGGCGGCCATCACCAGCCGCCTGACGAGCATGGCCGCCAAGGAAGGGCAGCGCGAGGCGTCGAGGCAGCAGATGACCCGGCAGGTGAGGACGGCGACGCCGCAATGCTCGCGAATGCCGCTGCTTTGGTCAAACCAGCGACGGGCCTTTTTCAACCACCTCGCGCAGCTGGAGGAGCTGCAGAGCTCGTACGAGGCCGAGCTGCGCCGCCGCGCCGACGCCGAGGCCTCGGCGCACGAGGCCATCGCCATGTACAGGCAGCAGCTCGAGGAGCAGCGCCAGGTGGCCGACGCGCTGCAGCACGAGCTCCGCGCGGCGCGCGGCGAGGCGCACGAGCTGCGCCTGGCCGCCGCGACCACCGGGCTGGCCTCCGCCGCCGCGTCGCCGCTGACGGCGGGGACGTTCGGCAAGACGCGCCTGCTGCTGGCGCCCACGTCGCCGCCGGCGTCCACGCTGCTCGGCCCGTCGGTGGCGGACTCGCCCACGCTGTCGCGCCCGCAGCAGCAGCACGCGCCGCGCCACAGCACGCACCCGTTTTGGGGCGCGGGCGGTGCGGAGGACCTGGCGCACGTGCCTGACCAGGACGACGAGTCGTACGGCGGCGGCGCCTTCACGCGCGGCACGGCGCGCCCGCACACGCCTCAGTCGCCCTCGCAGCCGCAGCCCCCCACGCACCTGGTGCACCACCACTTCCACCACAGCCCTCGCTCGGACGACGGCAACGCGTACGACGAGCCGCCCGGTGCGCCCAGAGCTTGTCTGCTGTGCACGGTGGCACTCTCTCTTCTTCTCGCGCATGCAACACGTCCACCACACGCACACACGCCCAGCCGCAGGCCCGCACCCTGCCGCCTCAGTCGCCAAGCGCCCCGTCACAGCCGACACTCCCCCAGCACCGCTGGCGCCGCCCACCCTTGCCGGCCTGACCCGGGCCGCCACGCAGCTGGAGCAGGAGCTGGCGGGCGCCGCCGCACCCGACCCGCACGGCCCCCACACGGTCGGCAAGGCCACGCCCCAGACCACGGCGGCGGACGCCCTGCGGTCGGCGTCGGCGGCGGCTGCCGCGCACGCCGCCGCGCAGCTGTCAGCCGCGACGGCAAAGGCCGCTGCGGCGCGCCACCTGGACGCGTCGCTCAGCTTTGGCCGCACGCTGGGAGGAGGGAGCGCGCACGCATCGCCCCTGGCCGGCGCAGGGGCGATCCGCGCGCACCGCGCCTCGCCGTACGCTGCTGCTGCGGGCGCCTCGCCGCAGGGCGGCTCCACCCTTGACGTGCTCAGGGCCAGGCTGGAGCGGGTGCGGGCGGGCACGCATGGCGGCGGCGGCGGCGGCGGCGCGGGGGGCAGGGCGGGGCGGTTCTGAGGAGTTGCTGTTCTGCCGTGCTTCTCTGGAAGAGTGCGCCCAGCGGGCCAAGGCACACCGTGCACAGCATCCGAATGGAGCCCTACGGACGGGCCTTAACGCTGCAACTCGAGTCGGTGACATGGCAGTGCTGTGGCACTGGCTGCAGGCACAAGCTGGTATGCGAACACCTAGCTGTGCTCCGTAAGCAGTGCGCAGAGCTCTGCTGCTCGCGTCTGTGCCGCCTCCGCCGAAGCGCAGCGACAGTGCTGTCGCGTAGCTCCATGCAGCTGTGCGGGCCGGCTGCCTCGACAGACATGCCGCACGCGCCAGGCGCGCGGCTCACAGGCCCGCTTGCAACAGGCAAGCGGGGGCGCAAGTGAAGCAGTAGTAGTACTACTACTACGGCCAGGGCTGCCGTCTGCGTCTAGCCATCCATGCCGTGCGCCTGCGCCGGCTGCCCCGCGCATGGTCGACCTGCCGGTGCGGGCAGGTCATGTCATGACATGAACCAGTGAGCCGCTCCTTTCGGTTTTCCCTGTGCTGAAATTTCCGCACACGACGATCAGCGCGCTCCATTCTCCACACTACGTACGCAGTATGGACGAACAGTCGCTGGGGAAGCGTGTGCGAAAGCAGCCCGAGCGCTTCGACCGCGACTCGCGGTACGTCCCAAAGACGTCCGTGGACTACCGCGCTCAGGCCCGACCCTCAAGCGTGCTGAGAGAGGAGCGCGAGCGCAGCGTCGAGGTGCTCAACACGCAAGTGCTTCCCACCGAGACCAAGCTCGAGCACGCCGACGTCCGCCTGCGCGGTGGCCTCGCCGCCCCCGTCGTCCGTTCCTCACCGTCCGGCCTCGTGATCGAGGCGGAGCGCCTGCGCGAGCTGGAGGCGTGGATGCAGGCGAAGCTGGAGATGCGCGTGAGTGGGCACTCTGGCTGCGCACGCGGTGGCGCAGACCACGTCGCCGACGTGAGTCGACGGGACTTGATGTGACGTGACCCGCCCACCCGCTCGTCGATGCTGCTGCTGCTGCTCGCAGGAGGGCAAGTCGCACATCCAGGTGCCGCTGCTGGCCGTGCCCGACGCCCCTGGCCTGGGCGTCGCAGAGCCGCTGGTGTCCTGGTGGCAGGAGAAGCTGGCCGGCACAAAGTGCGTGCCAACGCGCGACGTGGCGCTCGGCAACGATGCCCGGGCATCACCCCACAACCTGCCGGGAGCGGGGTGGAGCACTCTGCGTGCGTGTGCGCGCAGGTGGATGTGCATGGACGCCGTGGTGGTGTACCGCAAAGGCGACGGAACGCCGATCCACCGGGACCGCAAGACGGGCTTCACCTCGTACGACCGGGTACGTGGCCCTGGCTCGAGCCGCACGGAGGCGCACGGTGCAGCCAGATCCGCCCCGGCTGCATCTGGTGAACCCACCCCAGGCGTGGAGCGTGCACCATCGCTGCGTGCCGCCGCTGTGCCATGCCGTGCCAGGAGGGCTACCGGATGCTGTTTGACCTGACGGGCAACCGCACCATGGACTGGCGCGTCAACCTGGACGGCCCGGTGCTCTTCTCCACCCAGGCCCCTCTGGTGGCCATGAACGCCGCCGCCGCCGGCCACGACTTCAAGTCCAACGTGTACCACGCGCGCTGGGGCGACGGCCTGTCCCTGTCCATCGACGTGGCGCTCAACACGCACGGCACCATGGCCGACCGCCCCACGTTCAACAAGCTGCGCCAGATGCTGCTGGGCACCAAGCCCGCCCGCAAGCTCCTGCCCAAGGCCGAGTCCCAGGGCCCGCAGGGCAAGGCGTTCCCGTTGGGCACCAAGTGCGACAGGTGCCCGGCCGTCAAGACCAAGACGGCCAAGAACAGCTACGGCAACTTTTCGCGCTTCGGCAACGACGGCCCCGTGCTGTGCCCCAGCTGCTACCTCAAGGCCTGGAAGCAGGCGCAGAAGGAGCGCCTGGCGGCTGAGGACGACGGCGACGACGAGGAGGACGACGAGGGCGAGGGTGGCGACGAGGGCGAGGGCGAGGGCGGCGAGTGAGGGGCACCCAGGTGCCCTGGGTAGTTGTGGCGTGGGCCTGGCGTTAAATGCATGAGCTCTTCCGTGGCACGTGTTCCCTACACACCGGCGCCTGTTGCTGCGCCTCACTTGCCCCTCTTCCCTTGGCTGCCGCGACGCGCGCACGCCCTCACCACATGCCCACGCGCCACTGCGATCTCCTTCTGCTCACGCATCTGAAAAATTTATGCGAGCCAGAAAGAGGGTTGAAAAAACTCAAATCCAAGCGAACGGGGGCCCGGAAAAAAGCTCAGATCTTGCTGAAGTACTCCTTCGACTTCTTGGGGTCGGGCTTCATCGTCTGCGCACGCGCGGGGCAGCAACGGAGAAAGCAGCAGCGTGAATGTGGAGCTCTTGAGCACAGGCTCTTGCACGCACGTCGTACGCGCCCCCTCCCAACGAGGGTCTGTGCTCACCTTGTCGCCGGGCTTCCAGCCGGCGGGGCACACCTCGTCGGGGTTGCTCTGCACGTACTGGATGGCCTGCAGCACGCGCTTGGTCTCGTCCACGCTGCGGCCGAACGCCAGGTTGTTGATGGTCGAGTGCTGCGGGCAAGGGAGGCAAGGGTAGCACAACCATGCGTCAGCCGTGCAAGCCAGAGACCCGTGTCAGCGGCAGCCGAGTATGCCGCGACCCCATAATCGTGGTGCTGTGGGTGCTGACGGGTGCAGCGCTGGGGGTCCCTGGCGTGCTCCGGCGCGGGCTGCCTGCGCTGGCGCCTCCACTCAGCCGCCCGCCCGCGAGGCGGCGCACCTGCACGACGCCCTCCTTGTCAATGATGAAGAGGCCGCGCAGGGCAATGCCCTCGTCCGACAGCACGCCGTACGCCTCGCTGATCTCCTGCACGCGCGTACACACACGCGCATGCACACAGTGGTGGGTGTCCCCCTCAAACCTCGCTGGCGCCACGCCACCCGCACAACCGCCAGCTGCTTCCAGGCACGCGGTGCGCAGCGCAGCCTCCTGTTGCCGCTGCACATGCACGTCTTGTATCCATGCGCCCCCCCCATCGCGTGCCATTCCCCCCCTCGCGTGCGAGCGCTGGTGCGCCCCCCCCCTTGTTGCTGCCACGCATCATGGTGCCGCATCATCGTGCCGCGCACCTTCTTGAGGTCGGCCACCAGGGGGTAGGCCAGGTCGCCCAGGCCGCCCTCCTTGCGGTCCGTCTGGATCCACGCCAGGTGCGTGAACTGCGAGTCCACGCTCACGCCCAGCACCTCGGTGTTGATGGCCTTGAACTCGGCATGGCGGTCAGAAAAGGCCGTGATCTCCGTGGGGCACACTGCGCAGGAGGAGGGCGCGCGCAGGCACGCGGTGTTGGGGCGCCGCGCTCGCGTGCCCACCCCCACGCGACTCCAGCGTCGCGTGCAGCCCCGCCCCCCCAGCGCACGCGCACTCACCGAAGGTGAAGTCCAGAGGGCTGCGCAGCACAGGAGAAAGAGAGGCGAGCAGGGAGCAAACAGGGTGCGAAAGCTTGTGAGTCTGGTCCTGCTCGGCGCCACAAGCTGCTCCCAAACGCCTCCTCCCACGAGCGCGGCTGCTGTGCTGCACGACCCGGCGCTCGCACACAACATGCTGCGCGGACCCGCACTCGCGCTCGCTGCTCGCCCGCCGCGCCTCACCCTGATCTGGTGGCCTCTGGCGCGAGTGCGCCCCGACTGCTCTCGGTGGCCGCACGCTGCCCCCCACGCGCATCGCGCCGGGGCGCCGCGGCACAGGGACGCGGGGCCATGGCTGCTCTCTGAATCCCCTTGGATCGCCGCGAGATGCCCATCCCTCGCGCTGCTCGGGCGCCGTGTTTTTCTACCATCGCACCCTCATCATCGCGAGCGCGCTCCCCCGTCACGGCGCGCCGATCGCCGCCGTCCCCGCGCCCAGAGCTGCTCGGGCCGATCGCCGCCCCATCGGGCGCCGCGCCGCGCACTCACTAGAAGAAGAGCACGACGTACTTGCCCTTGTACTTGGACAGCGACACCTCCACGAACTCCTGATCCACCACAGCCTGCGCCTTGAAGTCGGGCGCCTTGCTGCCCACCAGGGGAGCGGCAGCGTTCACCACCACGGCCTTGCGCGAGACGGCCGCGGGGCGGGCCATCACGGCCGAGCGCGAGAACGCGCCGCGGCGAGAGGCCACGCCGGCAGAGACGCTCTTGCTGGACATCATCAGGGACGCCATCTTGATCAAGGTGCAGCTTGTGGGCGAGCTGCACCGCTGCCGATCGAGAAAAACTTCTCATATGCCCCGATCGGCGGCTTGCAGTTGCCTGATCCGGCACCAGCTGCGGAGGGGCCAGCTGGGCGCTGGCCTCGTGGATGGGCAGCTGCCTGAGGCTGGTGCCTGGCACGTGCGGGTCGGGGCTGGGCCAGCGCAGGTCGGCATCGCGCGATGATGGTCCCACAGGTTGCAGAGCGCCACGCGCAGGGTTAGTGTTAGTCTGTACTTGCCAGGTGGTGGCGCCGCGCCCAGCAAGCAAGGCAGCGATGGCCGCACCATCACCCCGCACCGCATCTCAAGGACGTTCACTGGCGGGACGCGGCAAAGCCCCTCAGAGACGTCGGGGCCAGCGGCTGCACCTTGTCGTGCGCCCGCTGCGCCTGCCGCGGCTGCTCCATCACGCTGTGCGCCTTGACATCAGAGAGCAGGCCCGCCTCGTCCGGCACGTTGCCCGCCTCAATCTCGCCCAGATAGAGGATGAAGCTGCCCACGCCGGCGCCGATGACGCCCCCGAAAAGGATGGGCGGCAGCAGCCCCCCAAACACTGCCGCTCCGACGCCCACGCCCGGCATGGTGCTGCTCCGCTCCGCTGCGGCCTCTTGTTCTCCTGTTGCAGACGAGCTCTCCCTGCAGCATGTGCATAGCAAACAGCGGCGTGGCGCGGCGGCAGGCGTGCCTTGAAGCTTGGCGATCAGCATCTCCCGTCGGAGAGGCCCGACCCGCCCGCGCGCACGCGATGCGCTTCGCGGACACCGTGGGTCGCATGAAGCGAAATGTGACAGCGACTTGGTGGTGCGCAGCAGCTGAGGACGCGCTCTGCACGCCGTGAGCTCTCCTCTCGAGCTTGCTGGACGACGAGCTGCACCCGCGCACGCGCATCGGTGGCAACCCGCAGGACGCGTCGGTGCTCCTCCTCACCTGCGAGCGCGGAGATGCTGCTGCAAGACTGCGACGCGATGGCTCGCGGCGGTACCACTTGGTGGCCCGCGCCATGCACGCGTCGCAGCCGGCGCAGCGTGCGGGAAGGGCCGACGTGCTTGCAAGTCGCAAGGGCCACACGTGATGATGAGCGAAGCGGAGCATGCGGGGCGTCTACAGCGTCACAGTCGTCGGGGCGCCATCGTACGCGCAGTGTCCAGTGCATTCTCTCACGAATGTGGGTGGGTGGGACCAGCGTCGCCCTGTCCTTGCGGTGTTCCCGCGGTGCTGCTCACGCCCAACACGCGAGGGTCCGGACCCGTCGCCCATGCAGCGCACCAACACCGTGGCCGCGCATCACGAGCCGTCCAAAGCGCACACCATTCAGCAAGCAGCGCACTGGGACCTCCAGGGGCACTGAGTCAGACTCTTCACCGCTCGTTAACGCTCTTCCGTGTTGACTAGTCCGCGATTGACCACCACGCCGCCCGTCGCTGCCGCCACACCCTGCGCCGCAGTCCTGCACCACCCAAAAACCCCCGAGATGCCACGCAAGCGTCACACCACGCGCTCAGACAGAAAGGACAAACAACACAACACGACGGCGGCGTTTCCTCACACACGGCCGCAATTGCCAAGCCCAAAAAGCACAGGCGCGCGAGACCCCTGCGCTCCTGCAGCGCCCCACCTGCCCGTGACTCTCCACCCTGCACGCTTTGGCCGCGCGGCCATACACACATGCACGCAAAACCTGCCGGCAGCGCCGCCGCGGGAACGCCTCCGCGCAGAGAACTTTCGCACAGGCCCGAGCTTGCCGACGAGCCCGCTCAGGGCACTCACATCATCTCAAGGAGGAGGTGGCGCGCCCTGCGCCGGCGGCCGCGCCGCCACCACATACGTGCCCTGCCCCGCGCCGCCTGCCCCAACCACCGCCGCGCCCATCGGCAGCGACCCCAGCAGCATCACGCCGCCGCCCGGCGCGCCCGCCGGCAGACCCACGCCCGCCGCGCCGCTCGCGCCCACCATGGCCACCGGCGGCCCGCCCGCCCGCGCCACCGCCGCCGGCCCCGCGCCGCCGCCCGGAGCCGCCGCTGCAGAGTACAGCGAGGGGAAGAAGGGCATGGCGGCTCCCGCCGGCAGCACCAGAGGCCCCCCGCCGGCGCCGCCCCGGCCCATCGCCGCGCCGGGCAGCGCGTACAGCAGCTGTGGAGGCGCCGCGCCGCCGGCCGCCGGCAGGCCGGCCGCCGCCGCCAGCGCCGCCTGGAACAGCTGCTGCTGCTGCTGCTCGGCGGAGGTCGGCGACGCCTGCTGCTGCTGGTGCGGCGGAGGCGCGCCGCGGGCGGCCGCCGCCGCCACCGCCATGGCCTGCTGGTGGTGCTGCAGCGCGGCGGCCAGGTTCCGGGCAGCTGCCACCGGGTCGGTGGGCGTGCCCATGGCCACCGCCGGCGGCGGCACCGAGACCTGCGGAGGCGGCGGGGTGCTGCCGTCAGACACCTGCCCAGAGTGCTGCGGCCGCAGCGCCGACGGCGACGCCGCGCCGGCCGCCTGCTGCTGCCGCTGCCCCTGGCCGCCGGCGAGCGGCGACGCCGCTCCCGCCGCGCCCTGCTGCTGCTGTGGGTGCGGTTGCGGCGCCGCGTCCGCCGGCTGCTGCGGCGGCACCGAAACCTCCATCATGTGCCCCCGCCCGCCGGCGTCGGGACTGGACGAGGAGCCGCCGCCGCCGCCGGCGGTGCCGCCGCCGCCGCTGCTGGCCGAGGGCTGCCGCTCGGCCTCCAGCGGCGACGCGGCGGGAGGCGGCGGCATGGCGCCAGCCATGTGCAGGTGGTAGAAGGGCCAGGGGCCGCCGGGCGCCATCCTGGGCAGGGCTGCCGCCATGGCGTGCGGGTGCTGCGGCATGGCGGCGAAGAAGGGCGCGTAGCCCGGCAGCGCAAGGAACGGGTTGGCGATGGCCGGCGGAGGCACCAAGGTGGGCCCGCCCACCACGTGCGCGTGCCGGGGCGACGCCGGCCCGCCGGGCTGCTGCTGCTGCTGCGCCGGGGGCGGCGCCGAGGGCGGCGGCACCTCAAAGCCAATGTGCTGCGGCGGCGTCGAGTGCGGCTGCGACGCGCGCGAGGGCAGGCCGCCGCCAGAGATGCCCGGAGGCAGCGGCGGCTTGCCGCCGGCAACCTGCGCCTGCGCCTGCGCCGCCGCCGCCGCCGCCAAGGCGCCGCCGGCCGCCGCGTTGCCGCCGCCCAGCCCCGGCGGGCCGGCGCTCAGCCGCCGCTGCGCCAGCGCCGCGCCGCCGCCGTTGCCGCCGCCGCCGCCGCCGCCCAGCGCGGTGTGCATGGCCGCCGCGCCGCCGCCGCCCGCCGGCGCGCTTCCCGGCCCCGCCGCCGCCGCCGCCGCCGCGCCCGGCGGCGTGCCGATGCTCGCCGTGGACGCCGCCGGCCGCGACCGCCCACGCGGCACGGCGATGGCGCCGGCAGCACCGCCGCCTGCGCCTTGCGTGGACACCGAGGGGCTCACGTCGCGGTCGCGCTCGCTCTTGAAGGGCCTGGGGAAGCCGTGTGTCTGCTTGTAGATGCCGCACGCGTTGCACATGGTCTCGCCAGTCTCCTTGTCCTTGCGCCAGAGCGGCGTGCGCGTGGTGCCGCAGTTGGCGCAGACGAGCGCGGGGCGCGGCGCGTCGCCGCCGCCGCCGCTGTGCGCCGGCGAGGCGCGCGCAGAGACGGCGCCGGAGCCGCCGCCGCCGTCCTCGGCCGCCGCCGCGCCTGCGCAGGGAAGCGTCGATGCACACGTCTGGCATTGGCGTCCAGGAGCACCGCGGAAGGAGGGCGGTGCGCCTGCGCCAGCTTCCCGTCCGCAGGCCCGCGCCTCCACGCGCGCACTCACCCAGCAAAGAGCCGCGCCGGCTGTGCGCCTGCCCCGCCGCCGGCGCCGCCCGCATCATTGGGCTGCGGCTGCGCTTGGTGGGCCGCGAGGGGATGCCCTCCTCGGGGCCCGACCAGTAGCCGCGGTCCACCGCCGCGCCGCCGCCGCCCCCGGTGGAGCTGGACGGCCCGCCGCGCCGCCCCCGCAGCGGCGAGGTGCCCCAGGGGGACGACCGCCCAGAGTTGGCCTGCACGCAGGACCGCAGCAGCAGCCGCGCCCTCCGTGTTTGTTTGGCTCACAGTGATTGCTCACAGCGTCTGGTCGCGTCTTGGGGCCAAGCACACAACGCAAGCGCGTGAGACGGGTCGAGAGGTGGGAGGCCGGGAGGGGAAGGGGGCAAGGGGGGAAGCGCACCTGGGAGCGCGCGCCGCCGTGCTGCTGCTGCAGCAGCTGCACCGGGTGGCTGGGCGGGTAGCGCGAGGGGTCCTCGCCCTCCTCGCCGCCGCCGCCGCCGCGAAGCACCAAGGCGTGCTTGAGCCCCAGCAGCACGTGCGCCACCTGCGCACGCACGCCGCACGCATGCACGTTAGGGCTTGACGCTAGGGCTTGGGGCACTGCACGGGACGCGCTGCCTGCTTGGGAGGCGAGGAAAAGGTTCGGCGGCGGCGGCGGCGGTTCGGCGGTTCGGCGGCGGCGAGAAAAAGCCGCATGCGGAGGCGCACCTTTGCGGCGTCGTGTTCCACCGTGAGGTCGCCCAACTCCTCCCCGTCAGCGTCCACCTGCATGGACCCCATCGAGTCCTGCGGCCCGCCCGCCGCCGCAAACTGCGACGACGTGATGGCCTTTGGCGCCGCGCTGCGCCCGCGCCCCGCGCCGCCGCCGCTGCCGCGCCCCTCGCCGCGCCCAGCGGCGCCGGCGCCGCCGCCGCGCCGCGGCGGGCTGTTGACCACGGCGTCGTCGGCGCCGCCGCCGCCGCGCCCGCCCGGCGCGCCGCTGCCCACGGCCGTGCCCGCCCAGCTGCTGTCCACGCTGTGCGCCGGCGCCGTGACCCACCGCGGCTGCGACATGCTGGCCAGCTGCGTGCCGGGCGGGAGGTGTATAGGCGGCTGGCCGCTCGAGAGCGCCGCCGCCTCCGCCTCGTCCGCCGCCCGCTGAAGCGCCGACACCTGCGGTGCACGAAATTCGCCACGCCGACGTTGCTCTCTTGCTCAACGGCGCACGTGCGTCCACGCCCACGGCGCGGAGGTGCGGTTGCGGAAGCGAGCGACCAAAGAGGCAGAGGAGGGAGGGAGGGCGCACCTGCGCAGGGCCGCTGGGCAGCCGCGGCGTGATGCACGGCGGGCCGCCGGCCGCCGGCGCGCCGCCCGGCCCGCCCGCCGGGCCCGCCGTCGCCACGCCTTGCACGCCGCCAAAGCCGCCGGACGCCGCGTCAAACGCGTGCGCGTCTAGCGGCTGTCCAAAGGAGAACTCCTGCGGCGCAACCAACCAGCGACCAACCAGCAAGCACGCACTCGCTCTCGCATTCGCACTCTCATCATTCACGTCATGCATCTGTGCTGCCACCAGCGCACCCGCCCCCCAAAACACAGCGCGGCGCGCACCCTGCCGAGCGTGGAGGCGCCCTCGCGCGACGCGCGGTGCGCCGGGTGGTTTGCTGCGCCGCCCTCCAAGCCGCCGCCGTCCACGTGCATGTCCGACGCCTCCTCCTCGGGCGCCGGCAGCACAAAGTGGTGCGGCCCCGGCGGCGCGCCGCCGCCGCTGCCGCCCGCGCCGCCGCCGCTGCCGCCGCCGCCCCCCTGGCTGGCCAGGTACAGCTCGCCGAAGCGCGACCGCTTGCCGTGCGCCACCGCAAGGCTGCTGCCGCCGCCCGCGCTGC
>VFQP010003533.1_pt1 | contig 15795 bp, 15 predicted proteins | sample 3512351 | NCBI WGS metagenome assembly VFQP01 (sample SAMN10412372, study PRJNA504923) | tailings metagenome | isolation source: Relicate 1 Philex TSF1 revegetated site | place: Philippines: Tuba, Benguet | collected 2017-08-29 | reverse complement strand
CTCTTCTCGGTCGACTTCGTGACGCCACAAGGCAGCATGGTCGCGATCGTAGGCCCGAACGGCGCCGGCAAATCCACTCTTATCAAGGCCGCGCTCGGCATCGTCCCGCGCATCAGCGGCGAGGTTGCGGCGTTCGGCCGGCCCTATGCCGAGGTTCGCCATCGCATTGCCTACGTCCCGCAGCGCGCGAGCGTCGACTGGGAATTCCCGGCAACTGCGCTCGACGTCGTGATCATGGGCCTTTATCGCGACATCGGCTTCCTGCGCTTCGCCGGGCGGCGGCACCGCCTGAAGGCACTGGAATGCCTCGAGCGGGTCGGCATGGCTTCCTTCGCCCACCGCCAGATCGGGCAGCTCTCCGGCGGCCAGCAGCAGCGCGTGTTCCTTGCGCGCGCGCTCGCTCAGGATGCCGAGCTCTATGTCATGGACGAGCCATTTGCCGGTGTCGACGCCGCGACTGAGCGGGCTATTGTGTCCGTGCTGAAAGAGCTGAACGCCCAAGGCCGGACGGTTATCTGCGTCCACCACGACCTTTCGACCGTTCGCGACTACTTCGACCACGTGCTCCTGCTCAATGTCCGCCGGATCGCGGCCGGCCCGGTCGCGACGACGTTCACGGCCGAGAACCTGCAGGCGACGTATGGCGGCCGGCTCGCAGCCACACAGGTGGAATCTCTGGCTACTGTTGTGCCGCCGGCATCCGCACGCCCATGAACGCTTTCCTTTCCGCGCTTTTCCTGCAGGCCGGCTACAACACCGCGCTGGTCACGATTGGCGCGGCGTTGCTCGGCGCGAGCGCCGGCGCCATCGGAACGTTCGTCCTGCTCCGCAAGCGCTCGCTCGTCAGCGATGCCATCAGCCACGCGACGCTCCCCGGCCTCGGGCTTGCGTTCATCATCATGGCGCTCCTCACCGGAGATGGACGCTGGATTGCCGGCCTCATGATCGGCGCGGCGGCGAGCGCCGGATTGGGTCTCGTCCTTGTCGAATGGATTGTCCGGCGGACGCGGCTGACGGAAGACGCAGCCATCGGCTCGGTGCTCGCCGTGTTCTTCGGCTTCGGCATCGTGCTTCTCACCGTCATTCAATCACTGGAGACCGGCCGGCAGGCGGGCATCTCCAGCTATCTTGTCGGCTCGACGGCAGGAATGCTGCGCAGTGAGGCCGAGACGATCGCCATCGCGGCGATCATCTCGGGCGCGGCCATCTTCGCCTTGCGCCGACCATTCACGCTCATCTGCTTCGATCAGGAATATGCAGCCGTTCGCGGCATCAGCGTCCGCGCAACGGACCTTGCGATGATGGGCCTCCTGCTCGCAATCACCGTAATCGGGCTCAAGGTTGCCGGCCTCGTTCTGATCGTCGCGCTGACCATCATTCCGCCGGTTGCGGCGCGATTCTGGACGGACCGCCCGGAACCCATGGTGATCATCGCCGCCGCGCTCGGTGCAGCCGCTGCCTATCTCGGAGCTGTCATATCATCGCTCGACCGCGGACTGCCGACGGGCGCTCTGATCGTCCTCGTCGCATTCGCACTGTTCCTGTTTTCCATGTTGCTTTCACCGCGTCGCGGCCTGCTCGCGAGTGCGTTGAAGCGGTTGTCATTCCAGAGGGAGGTGCATGAGCGGCAAGGGTTGATGGCGTTGGCCCGCGGGGAAGCCATCTATGATTCCTTCACTCTGAGAGTGCTGAAGCGAAAGGGGCTCATCCGCGCAGATGGGGTTGCGACGCTCGCCGGGCGCGGCGCGGCCGCCGCAGTCATGCTGGACGAGGCGCGCTGGTCGCTCTACCGGAAGCTCTTTCCCGACGATGCCGCCAACGCCGCCCATCATGGCGTGACACCCATTGCCGACGCCCTCCCGGCCGACATTATTGCCGAGCTCGATCGGCACCTTGCACCACAAGAGGTGGGGGCATGAGCAGCGAATTCGTTCAGCTCTCGCTCGCGCCATTGCTCATCGGCACACTCGCCTCGGTGACATGCGCGCTCGTCGGCAACTTCCTCGTCCTGCGCCGCCAGAGCCTGATCGGCGACGCCGTGGCGCACGTGGCGCTCCCCGGTATCGTGGTTGCGTTCCTGATCACAGGCACTGTGTCAGCTGGTCCGATGCTGGTTGGCGCCGCAGTTTCCGCTGTCGTTGCGGCATTGCTCATCGAGCTCATCCGCAAGATCGGCAAGATCGAGTCCGGCGCGGCGATGGGCGTCGTCTTCACGACCCTGTTCGCTGCCGGCGTGCTGCTGCTCGAGCGCTCCGACACGAGCAAGGTGCACCTCGACGTCGAGCACGCACTCTACGGCAACCTTGAAAGCCTCATCTGGCTTGCCGGCGATAGCTGGAGATCGCTGGTCGATCTGGCTGCACTCGCCGAGCTTCCTCCACAGCTCCCCCGCCTCGCGCTCGTGCTGCTCGTTGTCGCGAGCTTCATCACGATCTTCTGGAAGGAGCTGGTAATCAGCACGTTCGATGCTGCTTTTGCCGAGAGCATTGGCGCGAGACCGACGGCCACCAGCTACGCGCTCATCGTGATGGTCGCCATCGCCGCCGTCGCTGCCTTCGATGCCGTCGGGTCGATCATCGTGATCGCCATGTTCATCTGCCCTCCCGCCGCAGCACGGCTGATGACCGACCGCATGGGGCCGCAAATCGCCTGGAGTGTCGCGTTCGCCGTCCTCTCCGCCGTCCTCGGCTACATTCTCGCGGGCTATGGGCCGCTTTGGTTCGGTGCGCGTTCAAGCGTCAGCGCCGCCGGCATGATTGCCACGGTGTCGGGCCTCATTCTCTTCCTCTGCTGTCTGCTCGGCCCCAGGCGACGCGGCGTGAAGGTCGCCGCGAACCGCGCTTGAGGCGAATTCCTCAGGATCGCTTGGGATCACCCGCAGACGGCGGATCACGCTCGAGTGCCGCCTTGATGCGCTCAACATCCACGGCAATCTCGACGCCGGCGCGCTCATTCTGCAGCTTCATGGCTGCGCGCGAATCCTGCCCCTCCCAGCCGCGCCCCATGGCCTCGACCATGTCGGCATAAGCGAGATTGGAAAGGCGCATCGGCACGCCGAGCTCGCGCCCGAGGTCCGTTGCAAGCGTCATGTCCTTCAAGGCGAGCTTGAGCGCGAAGGCCGGTGGCTCGTACTTGTTCTGCAGGAACTGATCGACGAGGCGATCGAATGTGCGGCTGCGGCCGGCGGCACCCGTACGCACGGCCTCCCACAGCGCCAGCGGCTCGACGCCGCCTTTGACGCCCATGGTGAAGACCTCGGCGAGCGCCGTCTGGATGGCATAACCGGCACAATTGTGCACGAGCTTGGCCACCGACCCCGCGCCGATGGCACCGATGTGCCGGGCCTGATCGGCAAAGGCATCGAGGAGAACCTGGTGCTCGTCGAAGCTCGCCTTATTGCCACCGACCCAAATGGCGAGCCGGCCCGAGCGCGCACCGGTCGGACCACCGCTCACCGGCGCGTCGAGGAAATGGCACCCCTTCTCCGCAAAGAGCGCGGCGATCTTCCGCACCATGCTCGGCGCATTGGTCGAGAGATCGAACACGGCAGCGCCTGCCTTGAGACCGCCGAGCAGGCCGCTGTCGGCAGCCGTCGCTACGGCTTCCACCTCCTTGGGACCGGGCAACGACAAGAAGACGACGTCACAGGATTCGGCCAGTGCACGCGGGCTCGCGGCCCAGGCCGCCCCCTTGGCCAGAAACGGCTCGGCCGCTTCGCGCCGCACATCGTGCACGACGAGGCCGTGATTCGAGCTCTCGAGATACTTCGACAGATTGGCGGCCATATAGGCGCCCATCGTGCCGAGGCCGATGAAACCGACTTTCATTGATGATCCTCCTGGGATGCTGCCGCTCCAGCAGCCCCAGCTAAGCACGTCCGCTGAGCTTGAGCGACAGGCGGCTCCCCGCCTGCATGGCGCAATCGCGCAGATCGCGTAGCTTCGCCGGCGTGAAACGCGTGCTCGGCCCCGAGAGGCTGATACCGCCGATGGGGCGCTTGCCCTGCTCGTCGAATACCGCCACCGCGACGCAGCACATATCGTCGGCAAACTCGAAGTCATCGTAGGCATAGCCCTGAGTGCGAACCTTGCGCAGCTCGACGCGGAAGCGCTCAGGATCGGTGATCGTATTGTGCGCGCGCTTGGACAGGCCGCGTCGGATGGTCTCCTCGATTGCTGCGGCATCCTCGTAGGCAAGCAGCACCTTGCCGATCGAGGTGCAGTGCAAGGCCGCTCGGTCGCCGATGTGAAAATCGATGGCTACGAGCTGCGTTCCCTTCGCGCGCTGCACGAGGATCGCGCAATCGCGATCGAGCACGGAGTAGTGCGCGGCCTCACCCGTTTGCGCCGAAATCTCGCGCAGGCATTCCTGAATGAGTTCCGATTTCTCGTCGTCACTGAGGAGGCCGCGGCTCAGCGTCAGGATCTTGTAGCCGAGCCGATAGCCCCGCGTGCGCGGGTCCCGCACAACGTAGCCGGCCTCCATGAGCGTCATCAGCATCCGGTATGCCGTGCTGCGCTCGGTCTCGATGATGCCGGCGACTTGGGCTGCCGAGAGCGGCGTGCGCGCCTCCGCCAGCACCTCGACCACACGAAGTGCGCGCAGCGCCGTCGCGCTCTTGTTCGGATCGACGGTCCTGATCGCTGCAGGGTCTCGTCCCAAGTGACGCTCTCCATCGGACACTCAGCAATATTTGTACGATCGATGGCGCACTATTGCAATATTCGTATTCAATGTGCAATTCTTGTTCATCGCTACCGGATGATGTTTGCGACGCCACAGCGGCGGGGGAGCGGATGAAGCGGAGGGGAACAGAAACCCGAAAGCGGATCGACCGACGGCCGGGCAGCTACGGCAGGAGGCGACACGCATGACTGCCGCGATCAGTGCGCCTGTACGCTCTGAGGGGGAATCGCGGCCGCCCTTCCTCGCAATGAGCGGCGTCAGCAAGCGCTACGGAGCGACCCAGGCGCTGCGCGAGGTCGCCTTTTCCGCCGAGAGCGGCGTGGTGCACGCACTCGTCGGCGAGAACGGCGCCGGCAAAAGCACGCTCGTGAAGGTCATCACCGGGGCCACGCAAGCAGATAACGGACGCATCCTGGTCGACGGCGCGCCAACGCCGATAGCGAGCCCCCTCGCCGCGCAGCGCCTCGGCATCCGTGTAGTGCACCAGCACGTCAGCCTCGTTCCGCACCTCTCCGTGAGCGAGAACATCCATCTCGGCAACATGCCCACGCGCGCCGGTGGCCTTTGGATCGATTGGAGCGCCGCCCACGCGCAGGCGAAAGCTGCGCTCGACGCCATCGGCTTCGGCGGCATCGACGTGCGCTTGCCCGTCGCGCGACTTAGTCTCGGGCAGCGCAAGCTCGTCGAGATCGCAAAGGCTTGCGCAATCAGTCCGCGTCTTCTGATCATGGACGAGCCCTCGGCGGCGCTGTCGCACGAAGAGCGCAAGCGCCTCTTCGACCTGATCCGCCGGCTCAAGGCGGCCTCGACCTCGATCCTCTATATCTCCCACGATCTCGATGAAGTGCTCGAAATTGCCGATCGCGTGACCGTACTGCGCGATGGCATGGTCATCGCGACAACGCCCGCGGCCGAGACCGACAAGCGCCGGATCGTCGAGATGATGGTCGGTCGCGTCGTCAATGATATCTTCCCGGATCGAGAAGCGCGTCCCGGTCCCGAGGTCCTCCGGCTCGAGAGCCTGAGCGGCGGCGGGCGCTTCCAGGATGTGTCGCTCACCGTCGCCGCCGGCGAGATCGTCGGGCTTTACGGCCTGATCGGCAGCGGCCGTACGGAGGTTGCTCGCTGCATCTTCGGTGCCGACCAGCCGACGGCGGGCGAGATCCGCGTGAGTGGCCGCATCGTACGGCCGCGCTCGCCGCGCGACGCACTCAAGGCCGGCATTGCCATGCTGACCGAGGATCGCACGCGCGATGGCCTCGTCCTGTTTCTCTCTACGTCCGACAACATTACGCTCGCCAACTTCGCCCGCACGAGCCGCTACGGCCTCATTCAGCGGCGACGCCAGCGCGCGATGGTGGGCGAGAAGGTCACCGAGCTCGGCATTCGCCCCAGAAACATCGACCAGCCCGTGCGCACGCTCAGCGGCGGAAATCAGCAGAAAGTCGTGCTGGCAAAGTGGCTGCTCGCCCATGCCAACGTGCTCATACTCGACGAGCCGACGTGGGGCGTGGACATCGCCGCCAAGCAGGACATCTACGACGTCATCCGCCGGGTCGCGGCCGATGGCATGGCGATCCTTCTGATCTCGTCCGAGCTTCCCGAGGTCATCGGGATGAGCGACCGCATTCTCGTGATGCGCAAGGGCCGGCTCGTCGGCGAGGCATCACGGCATGAAGCGACAGAACGCAAACTGGTGGCGATCGCTACCGGCAGCATGGGATAGGCATGGTGGTATCGACGACACAGAAATGGTGGCCGACGCGCACCGAGCTCAGGCTTTCCTGGCTGGACCTCGGCTTGATCCTCGCCTTGGTGGTCCTCGTTACTGCCGGAGCGTGGTTCGCCGAGGCCTTCCTGACGCAGCGCAACTTCTCGAACCTGCTTCGCCAGATCGTGGCCAACGGCCTCGTCAGTCTCGGGATGCTCATCGTTATCCTGACGGGTGGCATCGATCTCAGCGTCGGCTCGATCGTGGCACTTGGCGGCGTCCTTTTCGCGGGCCTGACAGACAAGATCGGCATCGGCCCCGCGATCCTCGTCGCCATGGCCGCGGGGGCCATGGTCGGCATCGTCAATGGCACAGCGATCGCGCGCTTCAGGCTGCAGCCATTTATCGTCACGCTCGCGACAATGGGGATCGTGCGCGGCATCGTCTTCATCTACACAGAGACGCCGATCGTGCCCGAGCATGCTGGCTTCCGCGACCTCGGCTCTTCGGTCGTCGGGCTCGTCTCGGTCGGCATGATCATCATGCTCGCCTGCTACGTGCTCGGCTGGATTTTCCTCAATCGCACACCGGCCGGCCGCGCGACGGTCGCCATCGGCGGCAATGAGGAGGCCGTGCGCCTCGCCGGCATCAACGTCAATCGCACGATCGTGCTCGCCTACACACTGTGCGGCGTGCTCTCCGCGCTCTCCGGCGCCATTCTTGTGTCGCGCCTTGGCATCGCGCAGCCGAGCCTTGGCGTAGCCTACGAGCTCGATGCGATCGCCGCCTGCGTGATCGGGGGCGCCGTGCTCGGCGGCGGCGGCGGCAGCGTCGTCGGCACCTTCCTCGGCGTCCTCACGCTAGGCCTGATCAACAACCTGCTCAACCTGATGGGCGTCAAAAGCTTCTACCAGGAGATCGTCAAGGGATCTCTGATCCTGCTGGCGGTGCTTATCGCCAGCAGAAAGACGCGATGAGCACATGCAGGCCGGAACTCGAGCAGAAAGGAGGCAAGGCGAGGCCGGCAGCAAAGCCTGTCAATCGAGAAGAAGAATGGTGCGGCGGCTGGATGTACCACGCGGACCGTACTGAACCCACTGAGGAGGAAAGAAGATGAAACAGCTACTGGCCGCGGGACTTTGCGCGCTCGCCCTCGCGGGATTTTCTGCCCCGAGCTATGCCCAAGCGAAGAAGGAGCTCAAGATCGGCGTGGTCACGCTGCAGATGAAGGCGCCATTCTTCATCGCGGTCGTGCGGGCTCTCGAGGCCGAGGCGCCGCAGTACAAAAACGTCAAGATCATCGTCGCTGACGGCAACGGTGACGTGGCCAAGGTCAGCTCCGACATCGAGGACCTGCTCGCCCAGAACGTCGACGGGTTCATCATGAACATCAGCCCGCTCGAGGCCCTTCCCGGCCCGCTCGAGTCCATCAAGAAGGCGGGCAAGCCGATCGTGCTGTTGAACCGCAAGCTCAAGGGCGGCGAGTACGACACCTGGATCGGCGCGGACAATCTTGCGATCGGTGCGGGCGTTGGGGACGCAATCGCCAAGAGCATGGGCGGCAAGGGCACGCTGCTGATGATCCGCGGAGGTCCGGCCGACAACAGCACCGGCAATGCGCGGCGTGACGGCGTCCTCTCCAAGGTCAAAGGCACGTCGATCAACGTGATCACTGCACCGGAGTTCGGTCGCTGGTCGGAGGACGGCGGCATCCGCATCATGGAGGACATGCTCGCCAAGCACAAAGAGATCGACGCGGTGTTCTGCGAGAACGACGCCATGTGCCTCGGCGCGCAGAAGGCGGTCGCTGATGCCAAGCGCTCGGGTGGGATCAAGGTCTTCGGGATCGACGGGCAGAAGGCCGCGCTCGACCAGATCCAGAAAGGCACGAACTACACGGCGAGCGGCCTCAACTCGGCGGAGATCCTCGCCCGCATGGGCTTCCAGCGCATGATGGCGATCCTCGCCGGCGCCGTGCCTGAGAAGGACACGACGACCCCGGTGATCGTCATCAACAAGGACAACGTCGGTTCGTACTTCAACCCGAACTCGATCTTCTGATCGTCCAATCCTAGAACGCAAAGCGCAGGGCGCCGCCGTCCACAGGGATGGTGGCGCCCGTGATGTAAGAAGCCTGCTGCGACGCGAGGAACGCAATGAGCGGCGCCACCTCCTCCGGCTCGCCGAAGCGGCCCGCAGGGATATTGCGCTCGATGAATGTGCGACGCGATTCCTCGGTCGTGTGGAGGCGATTGAGGATCTGCGCGCTGTTGATGCGCCCCGGTGCAATGCAGTTGACCGTGACGCCATGTGGCGCGAGATCGGCAGCCAGCGCCTTGGACCAACTCTCGAGCGCCGCCTTGGCGGGCGACGCCGCATTGAGCGCCTTGGCCACGATCGCGCCCGTCACATTGACGATGCGGCCCCATCGCGCTGCCTTCATGCCCGGCACCAGAGCCTCCGTCAGCTTCCGCGCGGAGCGGAAGTTGAGTGCGAAGGATTCCTCCCAGACGTCGTCCCCTGCATCAGGCGGCAGCGGACGCGAGCCGCCGGCGTTGTTCACGAGCACGTCGATGCCGCCGAGAGCGGCGAGGGCGGATGCCGCGAGGGCGTGCGGTCCCTCCGGCGCGGCAAGATCTGCCACGATGCTCACGGGCGCCACACCGCCGTTCGCAACGATCTCCTGAGCGAGGGACGCGAGCGCACCGGCGTCCCGCCCAGAGATCGCGACGCGCGCGCCTTCGGCGGCAAGCTGCATCGCCACGGCGCGGCCGATGCCGGCACTGGCGCCCGTCACGAGGCAACGGCGGCCAGCGAGATGAAAATCCATGTCGGGAAACTCCAGGCGATTAGCGGGCGTCGTCCGGAGTTAGCCCGACATGGCGCACGGGCACAAGCCGCTCACATCCACCAGGGAGAAAGTGCAAGGCGTGCGCGCTCCTCCTCCCAGGCCTCGCGATCGGCTTCCGCGTCTCCTTCCGCCTCGATGGGCGCAGCGGGCCAGCCATAGGCCTGCAGCATATTGCTGCCGATCTTCGTCAGCCCTTCCTGCCACCAGGTCGCAAAGCATCGCAACGCATTGAGCAACGTGCTCATGTGATCGCCTCCATTGCGCGTTGATCAGAGATCGAACTGGCGCGCCAACCGCGCTTGCCGATCCGCTCGATGTCACGTGCCGCGCGCTGCGCTGCCTCGGCACTTGCGAAGATGTGGCCGTCGAGCGCATCGAAAGCGCGCACCGACGAGAAGAAGCGAAAGCCGCGACCGCTCTCCTTGCGCACCACGATGCCTATGGTTTCACCTTGCGTGTCTTCCACTGTGTAGCCTTCGGACATAGCTCTACCGTTCGCCGCGATGCGCAGCGCCTCTGCTGTTCGGGTTGTCGATGGAATGTTGCAGTCCGTGCACCGCGCCGCGCGCGGGCAAGCACGTATGTCAGCAACAACAGCAGTGGTCGCAGCACATGCTGCGGACGGCGGAGTTCAGCGCGTCGATCGCACCGGACAGATTGGTCATGACAGAGCTCCTTCAATCAGGAGTTCGCAAGCGGCGCCCGCGAAACCTTAGCGTTTGATCACGCGGCGCAAGTCTCTTTGGTCCAAATCACCGCGGTCTGCCCGAGCAAGGGCCGACATTGCCAATGTAGGGCAATTTTGTCCTCAGCCAACGAAGTGTTTCTGCGATGCTTATGATGCAGATTGTTGTCGCGGCCGGTGGGGCAGCACGACGGCTGCCCCATGATCAAGTCGCGAAGTACTTGTTGGGCGGGCGCGGCAGGCCGAGATTTTCGCGCAATGTGCGGCCCTCGTACTCACGACGGAAAATGCCGCGCCGCTGCAGCTCCGGCACAACGCGATCGACGAAGTCGTCGAGCCCAGCCGGCAGATATGGGAACATAATGTTGAAGCCGTCGCTGCCATCTTCTGCGAGCCAATGCTCCATTTCGTCGGCAATCATCTTGGGCGTGCCGACGAACGAAAGTCCCGCGTATCCGCCGAAGCGCTGAGCAAGCTGGCGCACCGTGAGGTTCTCGCGCCGGGCGAGCGAGATCGCGCGTTCGCGGCCGCTTTTGCTGGCATTCGTCTCGGGAATATCCGGAAGAGGGCCGTCCGGATCGAAATTCGAGGCATCGTGCCCGATGGCGATGGAGAGCGACGCAATCGCGCTCTCGTAGTGCACGAGGCTGTCGAGGTGAGCGCGCTTCGCGCGTGCCTCCTCGACCGTATCACCAACGACGACCAGCGCACCGGGCAGGATCTTCAGATGATCCCGCGCGCGTCCGAGATTGTCCATGCGGCCCTTGACGTCAGCATAGAAACTCTTGCCACCGGCAAGATTGCCCGGCGCGGCGAAGATGACCTCGGCCGTCTCGGCCGCAAGCTGGCGGCCCACCTCGGATGCGCCTGCCTGCACGATCACCGGCCAGCCCTGGATCGGGCGGGCGACATTGAGCGGCCCGCGCACCGAGAAGTAGGGTCCCTTATGATTGAGCACGTGCATCTTCTCGGGATCGGAGTAGATGCCGCTCTCGACATCACGGATGAAGGCATCGTCGGCCCAACTGTCCCAGAGCCCCTTGACGACATCGACGAACTCGCGCCCGCGCTTGTAGCGATCGCCATGCTCGACATGCTCCTCGAGGCCGAAGTTCAGCGCCGCATCCGGATTCGAGGTCGTGACGACGTTCCAGCCGGCGCGGCCGCCGCTGAGATGATCGAGCGCCGCGAATCGCCGCGCGACGTGATAGGGCTGATCGAAGGTGGTCGAGGCCGTCGCTATGAGACCGAGCCGCTCGGTCACAACGGCAAGCGCAGGTAGCAGTGTCGGCGGATCGAAGGACGTGACGGTAGCGCTGCGTTTCAGTGCTTCGATGGGCATGTTGAGCACGGCCAGATGATCGGCCATGAAGAATGCGTCGAACTTTCCCTGCTCGAGCTTTTGCGCAAAGCGCTTCAGGTGCGTGAAATTGAAGTTCGCATCGGGGGTTCCGCCGGGATAGCGCCAAGCGGCGGTGTGAATACTAACCGGCCGCATGAACGCGCCGAGCCGCATCTGTCGCGATCTGCTCATGTTCGCCTCGTTGTCTTTAAGCCTTCTCGCGGGGCGGATGATCGGTCGCGCCCGCACTGGTCGGCGGCAACTATCGAGCGGGCACGCCCCGAATCAAATCACAAAAAGTGGAAAGGAAAGCGATAGGTTACGGCTCGGAGAAATGCGGATCTCAATGCATTCGGACTGCAAAGAACGCATTCCGCACCCGAGACGCAATGGCGAACTTTGCTCTCAATTTGCGCGGCTCCACGACACGCTCGGATCTTCGTCGCGAGCGCTTCTCGGGGGGCCCCCGTCGTGGCAGTCAGGCTCACCCGCGCTGCTACACGCGAACGCGGCTGCCATCACGAGGCCGATCAACGGCTCTCGGTCTTTGGTCGCACAGAGCGGGCGCGCCCGACGGACACTGACGAACGCCGACCGCGCGTGTGGGATACCAACCACGCGGAACATCCTGAAATACAGAAGCGCCGCCGGCAGGCTGGCCTCCCGATCGACACGCCCGCGGGGCGATGGTGCGGATGATAACTTTCCCGCAAGGGATGCCATTGCATCGCACAATCAGCACATCGACCAATTGACAATGGAAAGCGCGTCCCGGCGTCGGCCACTAGGTATTGCATATGGCATACCATGCGTGCCATGGTTTGCCCCAATAACGAGCGTCGGCAACGACCGACCAAATTTGGAGGAAGGCCCATGACGAAGAATACCGATTCTACGCCCGTAAACCGACGCCGCTTCCTCAAGGGTGGCGCACTGGCGGCTGCCGCAGCTGCCGGCACGGTCGCTATGCCGAACGTCTCGCGCGCCCAGACCGTGACCCTCAAGATGCAGGGTTCCTGGGGCGCCAAGGACGTGTTCAACGAGATGGCGATGGACTACGTCGAGCGCGTCAACAAGATGGCGGGTGGCCGGCTGAAGATCGACTTTCTCGTCGGCGGCGCGGTAGTTCACCCCTTCCAGGTGTTCGATGGTGTCCATGGCGGCCAGATCGATGGCGCGCATACGGTCACCGTTTACTGGTACGGCAAGCACAAAGCAGCGTCGCTGTTCGGCACCGGCCCGGTGTTCGGCTTCAACGCCAACGAGGGTCTCGGCTGGATCCATAATGGTGGCGGCCGCGAGCTCTTCCATGAGCTGCAGCAGCAGATCATGAAGGTCAATATCGTCAGCTTCTTCGCGATGCCCATGCCGACCCAGCCCCTCGGCTGGTTCAAGAAGCCGATCACCTCGGCAGCGCAGATCAAGGGCCTGAAGTATCGGACCGTCGGCCTCGCTGCCGATCTCTTCCAGGCGATGGGCGCATCGGTCGCGCAGCTCCCGGGCGGCGAGATCGTGCCGGCCATGGAGCGCGGCGTCATCGACGGCTTCGAGTTCAACAACCCGACGTCGGATCGCCGCTTCGGTGCCCAGGACGTTGCCAAGAACTACATGATGGGCAGCCACCATCAGGCGACCGAATACTTCGAGATCATGTTCAACAAGGGCAAGTTCGACGCCCTGCCGGCCGAGCACAAGGCCATCCTGCAGTATGCCGCCGAGGCCGTCTCCTCCGCCAACGAGTGGAAGGCGATGGACTACTACTCGAAGGACCTGCAGGAGCTGATGTCGAAAGACAAGGTCAACGTGGTGCGCACGCCGAAGGACGTCTTCGAAGCCCAGATCAAGGCCTGGGACGGCCTGATTGCTGGGCTCGAGAAAGATCCCTTCATGAAGAAGGTGATGGAGTCGCAGAAGGCCTGGGTTCGTCGCGTGGTATACTACAACATGTACAACGCCACCGACTATCGCGGCGCCTTCGAGCACCACTTCCCGGGCGTTCTGAAGATCTAGTTGATCCTCGGCATTCCATAACGAAGTATCGGGCGGCGTACGCTTGCGCCGCCCGATATTTTGACGGCAGCACTCTGGGCGGCATTCGCCGCGGATCGGTGCGCGAATGAAAAATTTCCTCTTCTTCATCGACTCCCTGAGCACCTGGACCGGCAAGGCCTTCGCCTGGCTCATCATGGTTCTGACGCTGGGGGTCAGCTACGAAGTCCTCGTGCGCTATGCCTTCCGCGCGCCGACCACTTGGGCCTTCGACTTCAGCTACATCAACTATGGCGCCATGTTCCTGATGGCCGGCGCCTACACGCTTTCACGGGGCGGTCACGTCCGTGCTGACGTCGTCTATCGCTTCTTCAAGCCGCGGACGCAGGCGAGCATCGATCTCGTGCTCTACATCATCTTCTTCCTGCCAGCCGTTGCCGCGCTGATCTACTCGGGCTGGAAGTATGCCGCGACGTCGATCCGTTTCCAGGAAGTGAGCATCTTCAGCCCGGCAGGCATTCCGATCTTTCCGCTGAAGACGCTGATCCCCATCACCGGCGTCCTCCTGCTGCTGCAGGGTATTGCCGAGATCATCCGGTGCATCATCTGCATCCGCGAGGAGAGCTGGCCGCAACGCCTGCACGACGTGGAGGAGACAGAGAGCGTCGTCATTCGAGAAAAACAACAGGAGCAAATGCTCCAAGATCCTTCGAAGGGGGGCTAAGCATGTCCGACCCAGCCGTTGGCATGCTGATGTTGGGATTGTTCATCTTCATCATCATGCTGGGTTTTCCGATCGCCTTCACGCTCATCGCCATGGGTGTCGGCTTCGGCTTCTACGCCTACTTCGATCACACACAAGCCTTCTTCGAGAATCGTGTCTTTACCCTGCTTGTGCAGAAGACGTTCGAGGTGACATCGAACGACACGCTGATAGCCGTGCCTCTATTCCTGTTCATGGGCTACCTCATAGAACGGGCCAATATCCTCGACCGCCTTTTCCATGCGTTGCAGCTTTCCATGTCGCGCGTGCCCGGAGCGCTCGCCGTCGCGACGATGATCACCTGCGCAATGTTCGCGACAGCAACCGGCATCGTCGGCGCGGTCGTAACGCTCATGGGTCTGCTGGCGCTGCCCGCCATGCTGCGCGCCGGCTATGACATCAAGCTGTCGACGGGCGTCGTGTGCGCAGGCGGCTGCCTCGGCATTCTCATCCCGCCGAGCATCCTGCTGATCGTCTATGCCGCGACCGCTGGCGTATCCGCGGTCAAGCTTTACGCGGCGGCCTTCTTCCCGGGCTTCCTGCTCGCGGGATTGTACATCCTCTACATCATCGTCAGGGCGATCATTAACCCGGCCTTGTGCCCGAAGCTCCCCAAGGAGCAGACCGACGTGCCGATGGGCGAGGTGATGTGGGCACTCTTCACATCATTCCTGCCGCTCGCAATCCTCATCATCTGCGTGCTCGGCGCGATCCTGTTCGGCCTAGCGACGCCGTCCGAGGCGGCAGCGGCCGGTGCGCTTGCGAGCCTTGCGCTCGCGGCAGTGTATCGGGCACTCAACTACGAGATGCTGAGAGAGTCTGTCTATCTGACGGTCCGCGCCTCGGCGATGGTCTGAACACCCTCCGAAGCAGCTGCGGCGGGTGCACTCGCGAGCCTCGTGCTCGCAGCTGTCTATCGCGCGCTGAACTACGAGATGCTGAGAGAGTCGGTCTACCTGACTGTCCGCGCATCGGCGATGGTCTGCTATCTCTTCATCGGATCGTGGACGTTCGCGTCCGTGTTCGCGATACTCGGCGGTCAGCAGGTCGTCGAGGATTTCATCCTCGGCCTCAATCTAAGCTCGATCCAGTTCCTCCTGCTGACTCAGACCATCATCTTCATTCTGGGATGGCCGCTGGAATGGACCGAGATCATCGTGATCTTCGTCCCGATCTTCCTGCCGTTGCTCGACAACTTTGGGATCGATCCGATCTTCTTCGGCATCCTCGTGGCGCTGAACACGCAGACGGCCTTCAACACGCCACCCGTGGCGATGGCGGCCTTCTACTTGAAAGGCGTCGCGCCTCCGCAGGTGGAGCTCACGCACATCTTCCGTGGCGCCCTGCCATTCGTCGGCATGGTGTTCCTGACGATGTTCCTGGTCTACGTCTTCCCAGGCATTGCGCTGTGGCTGCCGGACTACCTCTACACGGCGCGATAGGGAAGGCGACATGACGAGGCTCGAACGATGACGCGCCTGGCTGACCTCGGCGTGGCAGACGCGGCAGCGGCGGTCCGTGAAGGGCGCGCCACTGCCGTCGAGCTGACTGCCGACTGCCTCGGCCGCGTGCGCGAGGCCGAGGAGAAGGTGCAGGCCTGGGCCTTCCTCGACAGCGAGCACGCCTTGCGCCAGGCGCAGGCGGCCGACGAGCATCGCATGGCCGGACGGACGCTCGGCCCCCTGCACGGTGTGCCAATCGGCATCAAGGACATCTTCGACACGTCCGACTACCCGACCGAGTTCGGCTCTGCTCTCTGGCAGGGCCG
>VFQP010003532.1_pt1 | contig 15795 bp, 12 predicted proteins | sample 3512351 | NCBI WGS metagenome assembly VFQP01 (sample SAMN10412372, study PRJNA504923) | tailings metagenome | isolation source: Relicate 1 Philex TSF1 revegetated site | place: Philippines: Tuba, Benguet | collected 2017-08-29 | reverse complement strand
TCAATCCTTTTGTCCGTTACAGGTTTGGTCAGTCATTGGCTGTATCGGTAAATGGCAACAACGTCTTCAATACACTGGGTATAACAGAAGCAGAAGAAGGTGCTATCACCGAAGGTGTTTCCACATACGCAAAAGCTTATCAAGCTGGTAGTCGAACTGGGTGTAGCCTGATCTGGCCTGTAGACCAGCAACTCTGGACGGTCATCAAAATGATTATTGGATGATCAGAGCCGGTGACTTAATCGCTTACTTTGGGCAACCATTTCGGGTAAGCCTTAAACGATAAATTAAAGGGACGGGATGGGGTCACAGAATGTTTAACTTTAAATTCCACGTATGAAGATTTTAGTTATAGGAGGGACGGGTCTGATAGGAAGGGACGTATGTAAAAAATTAAGCGCAGCTGCTCACCACGTAATCGTTGGATCACCTTCACAGGGGATCGATATCCTCACCGGAGCGGGACTCGCAACTGCACTGGAAGGGACCGATGTCGTCATCGACCTTTCCAACTCGCCATCACCGGACGGAGAGACAGCATTGAGCTTCTTCGGTACCGCTGCCAAAAACTTAGTTGCCGCTGAAAAATTGGCTAACATCAAACATCACCTGATCCTTTCCATCGTAGGGACCGACCGCGCACAACACATCGGCTACATGCAGGCAAAAAAAATACAGGAAGATGCCATCATCCAATCGGGCATACCTTATACCATCATCCGTTCAACGCAATTCCATGAACATGTATCGACCATCATCGCCGTACAGGGCGAGGGCCAATACGTAAATGTATCTACCATGGACTATCAGCCAATTGCCGTGCAGGACGTGGTTGATTATGTGGTGAGGTTTGCGCTTGAAGCACCCAGGAATGCAACGGTTGAAATCGCTGGCCCAGACCGTAACCCAATGAATACTTTTGTAACAAAGTTCCTGGAAGAAAAGAAGGACGATAAAAAAGTGTTGGTCAACGGAGACGACAGATACATGTCTTTCGTGTTCCCCAGATCTGGTTTGGTGCCGTTGGGCGAGTTCTACCCTGGCAAGATCAGGTTCGATGACTGGATGAAAACATCGTAATCCATCTATGGCCAAACTAATCTTCCAATTTTTTCAGATCATCATGTCAGCTTATCACCTGCGGAGGGATGCCATTAAAAGGATCCACTATGTCTCCGGACTTACGCTTTCTATATTCATTGCAGTCCACCTCTTTAACCATTTTTTTGCGATTGCAGGGGCCGAAGCGCATATCAGGGTGATGGAGATACTAAGAAAAGTCTATCGCCATCCCGTGATCGAGACATTTTTGCTTCTCGTCGTAGGCTTTCAGGTAATAACCGGTATCAGGCTGGCTTATAAACGCAGGGCAACCTCAACCGCAGAAAAGATACAGGTATGGTCGGGCCTGTATCTAGCTTTTTTCCTGATTGCCCATGTCGGAGCAGTGCTCTCAGGAAGATATGTGGAACTGTTGAACACCAACTTTTACTATGGCGCTATCGGGATGAACTTCGATCCCACTTATTTCATCTTTGTACCCTATTATTTCCTGGCTGTGGTGGCTATCAGCTTGCACGTGGCGGCGATCCATTATATCAAGACGGGGGCCAGGAAAATTTCGGTCACTATTGGAGCAGTGGGAGTCGCCGCTGCCGTGGTCATCATTTTAGCTTACACCAATAATTTCCAGGGAAAGCAGATGCCGAAAGAATACGTGGATTTCATGAAAGCATTTTTTGCCAAAAGCTGATGACTCCCTGCATATCTCGCGCTGGCAAGATGATTTATTTCGACACCCGGAACGCCTCGATAAAACGCTGCATTTCCTGCGCATTCAGCGAGGCAAAGCCAAGCCTGATCCCATTCACATCAGCTTTGTAGCGGTAGAGACTGCCATCGTTCATGTAGATACCGTTGGAAGCCATCCTTTCTGAAAGCGCTGGAATCGAATAGCCCGCTTCAAACCTGATCCAGACGGCCATGCCTCCCTGCGGGACGGTAAACTTGGCAATATCACCCGCGTGGTCACGAAACAGTGCACAGAACATGTCCCTGCGCTGCCGGTAAAGCCTGACCGACTTTCTAAGGTGTCGTTGCATCTCACCGGTATGGAACAGATGGGCAATGGATTCTTCCAAAAGCACATCACCCCGGATCTCGATGAGCTGCTTTAGCCTGGAGGCCTGCCAGATAAAATCATCCCCTGCGATCAGGTAGCCCAGCCTGACGGTAGGAGACAGCGTTTTGGAGATTGATCCGATGTACAGCACATAACCATGGTGGTCAGCACTGGCCAGCGGCAATATCGGCGAATGTTCGTAATGGAAATCATAATCATAGTCATCCTCGATCACTGGGAGGCGATACCTTCTGATGATATCCAACAGCTTGATCCTTCTTTCGGCACTGAGGGTAACGGTAGTGGGATGATGGTGGTGCGGTATAATGTACAATAAGCTCGGTTTTGATCGTTTGCAGATGTTTTCGATCTCGTCTACATCGATCCCCTGGTCATCAACCTTTACCTTCATCAACGTAGCGCCAAGCTGCTCAAATAGCTTATCCGCCAGTATATAATTAAGGTCAGCCACAATGACCGTACTGCCTGGCTTCAGGATCATGCTGGCAGCAATAGAGATCGCCAATTGCGCTCCATGGGTAATCAACACCTGGGATGGCGAAATGTCAAGCGCTCTGGTCTTGGAAAGAAACAGCGCAAGTTCATCCCTCAACGATTGGCTTCCGGCGGCACTTCCGGTCAAGAGTCTGGCATGCAGCCCAGTTCTCCTGGACAGTAAGTGGTAACGTTCATGTATAGAATCAAAGGGGGCGATCCTCGCGTCGGGATAGCCATCGTTTATCATCAACTGATGGGGCTTTAAGGCCCGTTGTGCAGTTTGGACCGGTGCAATCTGTCGATAGAAATTTGGCCGCTCAACTCCTGGGACTGGTTCAGCGGGAAGGGACTTGAAACCTTTGGGACTGATGACGGGCAACTTTGCGGCCACGAAATTTCCCCTCCGTCCCTCGCTCACCAGCCAGCCCTGTACCTGCAACTCATCATAGGCCGCCACGACGGTGGTACGGTTAAGGTGTAACATTAAAGCCATTTCGCGGCTGGCGGGCAGCTGATAGCCGGGCCTCAGTTTCCCGTTGCTGATCAGCTCGATCACACCGATGGCCACCTGTCGGAATACCGGAGTTGCGGACTGTCGATCGATTTCAATGAGATTACTATAAGGTAAGCTTTGGAATGGCATGATAAAGGTCTGGGTGATCTGGTACAGATAAAGCAGCCGTAATTTTACGAAAAATTTTGTGATAAGCCAGTGTGACAACAATAACTATCAGTTCAGAGGAACAATTTTATGCAGTGTGAAAAGAAAAAGATAATCCTTTTACCAGGCCTCGGGAGTGGTCGCAGTATCAGGGCCGGTAACTGGGAAGGTTGAATGAACGATAACGAGGAACCTTCCAGGCACACCGCGCTACCGTACTTAGCGGTGGCAAGATAGGAGCCGCGGATCTTACATCCTCGTTACTTACGCCACAGCAACCGAGTTCCTGAATGATCAACCCGGAGTTACAGCAAAACCAACAGCTTACCTCAATTCGGTATTGTTTGATGAACAGTTTAAATACGTGGCCAGTAGCAGTGGTGCTGAGTCGATTGGTGATGCTAACGAATTCAAAACATTTACCAAGCCGAATTATGCCTATTCATAGCAATGGGTATCTATACGTATTTTACTAGCAATGAAACAAATTACAATGTCTATTTTGACAATCTTCAGGTTACGCATATTCGAGGTGCAGTGATTGAGGAAGATCATTATCCACTTGGGTTGAGAATGGAAGGAATATCTGCTAAAGCCTTAAATTTTGGAGAACCTACAAACAAGCATAAGTACAATGACAAGGAGGGGAGTGGCCTGGATTGGTTAGATTATGGAGCGCGCATGTATGATAATCAAATAGGGCGGTGGTACGTAATTGATCCAATGGCAGACCAGGTCTACAGCATCAGTCCATATGCGTATGTTAGCAACAATCCAATATCAAGAATAGATCCAAATGGTGAGATAGACTATGATTTTGTGTTAACTATATTGGAAGACAAGAACGGTAAAAAGAACTAAGATGTTCAGATCTTTATCAAATATAAAATTCTGGACTTATCAAGCAAAGGTGTTGCAAATGCTTATCATATCAAGGGGTCTGAAGCCGGAGTTAAAGCTTTTAGTAACGAGTATGACTACGGAGGTTCTAATGTCAAAATCTCTACAACGATATCCTTTGAATTGGTCAGTCATGTCAATAGGGTTAACGATAATGAAAATGTCATGTTTCTTGTGGATGATGTGGATGATAGAGCTATCGGCGAAGGCATTTTCGGAGGGCAAGTGAATGCCGTTGAAGTAGATCAAATAGGAACCCGTACTCCTTGCACGAGATCGGACATAATTTTGGCTTTATATTTCATGGGACTGACGAGTATCAAGGCGATCCGACTCATACCAGTAACCGAAATCATTTGATGTCTGGTGGCGGAGGCACCGGTGTGAATACCAATTCTTCTGACTTTATGAATTTATTCGGCGGATTTTTCACTTTATATAAAAAAAGTACACCGGGTAGCCGTGGATCAGGCAAGGCGAAAAAAACTCAAAAAAATTTTTACAAGAATCAAATTATTCTTATGATGAAGCTAAAGCGAAAAAAGCAGGTTTACTCGACTAATATGAGTAGATGGTTATTTGCCATTAGTATCTCATGCTACTTTGTAAGCTGTTCACCTGTTAGAGAAGGTCAGACAGTCAATACACAAGGTTTTTCAATTAAAATGCCTATCAACGCAGCGGTCAGCAAGATTCCTGGGAACACACCTCATACTGGCATTTTAATATGGGGTAATCAGGCAAAGGATACACTTCGATACTTCTTTGGTTACATTGTCAACTCATTAACAGAACAACAGCCCAAAGTTGTCTTCTTAGAGCCACAAAATCGTGACACTAGTATTGTGGACACAAAAGGATTTATCATCAGTGATGATGAATTTATTGATCTGGATAAATATAGAAAGCAAACTGTAGAGTATATTCTGGTAGATGGTCGTAACGCGAAGGTTACCCGGCCACGAGAAGATGTCAAAAGTCGCCTCACTGGTGTTTATTTCGACAGTTTGTATACTGACAGTTTTGCCCGGCTTAGATTTAGTTTGTACGGCGACAATTTGGATAAGCAACGGCAAATTGAATTAATTCAGGCAATCAAAACGATTTCTTTCAACATCGATAGCCTGAAAAAAGGGCGCTATTTTATAGAATAATTTAGCTAGAGAATCGAGGGAAGGACGATGGTAATTGAATGGTATTTTGATTACTCCTTATGGCAACCGCGTAAGAAGTAAAGGCCTAGTTTGAAGTTAAATACTGTCTGCAATAAATTCGAACTGCAGGCGATAGTCGATGATTACCTATTAAATACAGCGCGGAGGAACGCGCAGACTCATGGATTACCTCAAGGAAATTCGCGCCGCTAATTAATTCAAAATTAGTTGTTCTACTATCCGAACTGCGTAAGCGTTAACAAATAAAATGCAAGTTTCTATCGGCACAAACTCAGGAGGTATTAACAAGTGCATCTGCCCCGACCATCTAAAGATTATACAGTTGACGCGTATGACGACCATCTTGCCCATAAGATGGAGTGGGAAGCGTATGTTTCATGAGAAATTAAGGCAGCAGGGAATTTACCTGAAAGTCGGCAATTATATTGCCCGATTGCGCAACATAAAGATTGCACATGGTGACTCTATGTGCTGATTTATTTGGTGGGCCCAGTGCATGGGGCTAGCGAGAAATCCGCAAAGGTCCTACCTGTCTGTTCCTATCTGCCTGACTGCTAAGAGAGATGGCGATACGGGGAATTTATTTTTGTCTGGTCGTAATATTTTAGACTTTTCCCAGACTAACATAGAGGCCAGTTGACGTTTGAATGTGCGTTTGGCATAAAATGTAGGGGGTGGCGGTAAAATATCTCAGATGACGATGTTCTACCTCCGAAAAAGCTAGGCCCGAAAATATTTATTGTATGCCTGCAATGGCAGCGCTGCTGTTGCCAACATATCGCTTTCGTCAAAGTTACCACCAAACCAGACTCTGGACGTTTTTTCATCAATGCGTACATTAGAATAGCTATTAATTGCCAGGAGCGTAGACTTAAATACATTTTTTTCTTCCAAGAACTCGTTGATCAACAAATTAAGTTCTATATCCGTACAGTCGGTATGTTTGGCGAAAAGCATAACAGAATACCCTAACTCCCTTTGCACTTCGAAGTAAGGTTTTTCTGCCAGTATTTTTCTTAGGAGCGCTTTTAAAGTCGTTTCAGCATTGCCGAGTAGTTCCCCGGGATGAGACTCGATAACTGCTGAATAATCGAAAATTACACTATTTAGCCAGTCGTTAGCATTCTGTGACAAAGCGATTGCCATCCCGATCGCTGAAGGGGAGATTTGCAAATACTCCAGGAACTTTCTATTGTAGATTGTTGAAGCAAGGTAGTACGCGCATAGGTATTCCTGCAAGACGAAATGGCTAAATTCGTAACTCTTATCAAATGCTTTTACAATCAACCCTGTGTGATTTTCCAGCTCGTTGCACACCAGTTCTGCGTCTTTAGCCGGCAGACGGAAACGTTCATGAATTAAGCGATATGTCTCCCTCAAATCCGATTGTGAGAATGACGGCTTTCGAAGCTTGAAAGTTAAATTGAAAGCGAGGTGGGACACCAAATCTCTTTTTTTGAAGAAGTCAAATTCAGCGAACACTTCGGAACGGTCAAAACCTCGGTCCTGATCCCAGTCCAATATCAATTCAATGATCTTCCGGTAAACTTCTGCCGAACTAACCGGCAAATTCGGATAAAGCAGAATCAAGTAGCTAAGAAAAAGGGGGCGTCGTGCCAATTCAAAGTAAGATTTACAGGCAATCATTTTGTAAAATCGATCGGTGTCAATCTTATACAGTCCACAGATTGCCCGGATCTGGTCGTCGGACAAGTTGCAAAGCTGGCACAGTTTGAACCCATCCATGTTTCTTCTGACATAGTCAGGTCTTGATGTGATCAACATTTTGGAGGTAGATAAGTAATAGCTGAGTTTACCTATTTGATCAACTACCTCAGTGGCAATCTCGCCCGGCAACTCATCCAAGCCGTCCAGTATTAACAAGACCTGGTTGTCTTCGAGAAATTTAGACAGTACCAGATCGATCTTGCTATCCCCGATGTAATGATCGATCCTGACGCGCTCTTCCTGTACGGTATACTTTTCGATGACCGTCTCAAACCTCTGCTCCCCATCCGGGTCTTGGTTCTTCAACGGGACTTTGACAAATCTTTCCTTTTGTACATCGACTATATACTGGTGCCGGTTTTCGGCATAGGGGATACCAAGTTTTTCACACAGGTAAGTATACAAAGTATCCCCTACTTTCATGTCTCTGAATTTTACCAAAACGGGGAATGCAAAAGGGGAGGATAAATAGGCATCGGTAAAAAAAAAATGGGCTACCAGCCGCTTGAGCGTGGTTGTTTTTCCCGATCCCGGATCTCCTAACAGGAGATAGTGACCTTTCTGGGTTAATAATTCTCTTTCGGATATGAGTTGAGCACGCGGCTCTTCTGGTGACAATTTCCGAACATTGAAACTAATCTCAAGTGGGATGGAAAAAATATCCTTGCGCAGGCGCTGCAAAGGCATCAGGAACTCAATAGACCTCGACCAGGTAGATAGTTCATTATAGTATATCCAAATATGTTCAGCCGTGTTTTCATCCTTTTGCTTTCCCGTGTCACCCGTTGGTTTTTTCCTGAACCATTTAATGACTGACTCAAATACTTTGGTAGAGAAAAAATTAATAGCGGACTTGCCGATTTCTTCCGGGAATTCAATATCCATAATGCAAAGAAATTAGGTGATGGAAATGAGCGACTGCTTCTAAATGTACAAATACCTATTGACCTAATGATCAAATATGTAAAATTTTCCCAGTGGCTGATTTTTCTAAATATTAGCAGGCTGCGAAACAAAGAAGGGAAAGCGTTTTAGTTTAATCAATATCCATCACCAGGCGCAACTGAATCAACGAAACAACTATTGTAAATATTTGCTTTACCGAAAACTATACACGATGGCATTAATTATAGAACTCGATTCTTCATCGCTTAAAAGATAAGCAGCAGCGTCGTAAATCCTAAAAAGTTATACCTCGAATCATTGTTCTCCGTAAGAGACCGGGATAAGAAAGTGAAAAAGTCACTCTCTTCATTGATAATAATTGCCCGAAGATTTTGTCCGGAAAATAAGAAGCTTGCGGGAATTGGAAGGTAGCTTGACGGTAATTTACAATGGAGTTTGCTAGTTTGACTGGACGGATAAGCGATTTGGGGCAGTCTACCGCAACGTGAGACACGGAGAAAATATGGTTACCGAGTATTAATCGGGAATTATCGTTAAGGATGAAACGTAGTGAGTTCTTAACCATTTGCGGGAACATCTGTAAACATCATCCCTTTAGGCTAAACGATAGTGTCAGCAAATTGCTGGGGATTTTTCAACGAACTAACCCCGAATCTACACTTGATCAGGCATTTTTGGCTCTTGGTGAGTTTCATCAATGGTTTCATGAAGATATCTTCTATTATCATCTAACCCACATTTGTGAATTACTCAATAATATCAATTGGGGAATTCAATATTATTTGGACCCAGTGTATTCAAATGCATATCGTCAAATTAATGAGTTGAAGTATTCATTTAATTATCCGTCAAATGTTAACAGTGAAATTGGAAGATATTATTTTTGGGAGTTGATGAATACGGTACGTTCTGGTCCAATAGTTAAACAATTTGCGACCTGGAGACATTTGAAATTGAGATACTAGAACAATCGTGTATAAACCCAAGGAAAGTCTAAAGTGATGGTATTCGACCACTTTAAAAGAGCACATAACTTGTGTTATGTGAAAAGCTTTTCATACTTAAAGTATATCAAAGCCAGAAGGACATAGTCGGGCTCCGCCCGTGTTCATGATCGGCGCTTCTTTCCCGAAAATATAGAATATCTGAAGTCTGAGCCATACTTATAACCATTGCATAAAAACGTAAGTATGCGACCTTCTGTCCCATTTGAAAATAGAATCAGTGAACTGCATAGACTTGATTTTACTGGTAAAAACGGAATTGTTATGATAAACTGATATGAGATTATGCTTGCTTACATGATGTACAGGGGCTGATAAAGATAAACTGAAGTAATGGGTTGTAGGCAGTCCTTCGCCCTGTCCGCTTGCGGGGATATCATATAAGCAGATCTTATTGCTTGCACAGTCTATTTTGTAGTATTCATTTTTATAGATCCGCCAGTCCTGCCCGTTCTTTCTGAACCCCCAGATGTTATCAAAATAAAACGTGTCGCGATATTCTTTTGTCTGTGCGATAAGATAATCCTTCCGGTTATTGTTTAAACGGCATCCTTTCTGGTCTTCAAAACTGTCTTTCAGCCGGTGAAGTAAAAAATCCGAATCGGAAACATAGACGCCATTATCTGCAACCGGCGGATCTTGCTGAGCAACTGCATTCAGGGTTGTCAGGGTAAGTGCATAAAAAAGAAGAAATTTCGTATACATATAGTCTGATTTGTAATGATTACTTTTATTTGATCTTCATTCCATTCAATACTTCATCTGTTGCATGAAGAAGGATCTCATCGCCATTGGCGAGATCTCCGAAAACCTCTGTAGAGTCTTTTGTCCGCAGGCCTTCCTGTATACTTACAAAAAAAGCTTTCCCTTCCCTGACCGCCACCACATATTGACGTTCAGTAGAGCGGACAATCGCATGATTGGGAATAAGCAATGTTTTCGCTTCTGAAAGAAGAGGGATCTTCACTTCTGCATACATCCCTGGTTTGAGTTTTTGATCCTTATTGTCCAGGTCTATTTCGATCGCTTCAGAACGGAGATTGGTCAATGCATTTGCGGAGCGGCTGATGTTTGCCTTTCGTTCGTCTCCCGGCATTGCATTAAATACAAAACTCACCGGCCTGTTCAGATCAACTTTGTCGACGTAGGCTTCAGGGATATATACTTCCAGCCGAAGCCTTTCGAGGTGCTGTAATACAAGCATGGGCAGATCGTTGGATTTGCTGCCCGGTCCAACCAATGCACCGGAAGAAACATTCCTTTGTGTGATCACTCCATTGAAAGGAGCGATGATGGTCAGATACCCTTCGATATTCTTCATTGACTCGACATTCGATTTTTCGGACGAAACGATCGCATCATCGGCCTTCATTCTTGATAAGGCAATGTCAAGATCTAACGGAGCAACCGCGCCCGCTTCTTTTGCTGCTTCTTTCAGGCGACGATATTTCTCTTTACTCGCCGCTGCATTCTCCTGCGCCTGCACGAATTTGGACATGGCGGATTGCAGGGAAGACCTTAGCTCGGGTGCATCCAGCGTAACAAGTACCTGGCCTTTCCGCACTCTTGATCCACGGTCCACCAGCACATCGTTTATAAATCCATTGACCTTTCCGTAGATATTCACCTCTTCGAAGGGTTTAAGCTGCCCGGGCAACTTAACATAGCTGGCAAGTGGCTGCTCGATAACTTTGCCGATTTCGTAGCGGCTTTGCGCTTCAGGATCTGTCTTCGCTGTCATGTCTTTTGGCTTCTGTTCGTTAGAGCATGAGGATACAAATAGGGCCAGCAGTATAGTACAGGAAATATATTTCATCATTGTTTGTTTTCAGTGTTAATGAGATGGTTGTTGATCGTTCTCCGGCATCAGCGAAACCGAATGAAGTGTTGATCTGCGCTGGGCCCAGGCAAAGACATGCGGCAGTATGAACAAAGCCGCTAATGTCGACGCAGCGAGACCACCGATCACGGCACGGCCCAGCGGCGCAGACTGTTCGCCGGCTTCTCCCATGCCGGAAGCCATCGGGATCATACCGGCAATCATCGCGAAGCTGGTCATCAGGATAGGACGAAGCCTGATCGAGGCACTCGTGATCGCTGCTTTGGTTGCATCACGGTAACTGAGCCGCAAAGCCTCCGCATTGGTAACGATCAGGATCGCATTTGCCACGGAAACGCCGGTAGACATGATCATTCCCATATAGGATTGCAGGTTCAATGTTGACCCGGTCAGCAATAACATCAGGAGTGAACCGGCGATCACGGCAGGGATGGTTGACAACACCGCCAGCGATAATTTTATGGATTGATAATTTGCGGCCAGCAGCAGGAAGATCACCAGGATCGCGAACAGAAGCCCCGTCTGTAAACTGTCAAGCGTTTCAGTCAATAAGCTGGAAACTCCTTTTACTTCAGTTTTCATTCCCTTTGGTGGATCGCCCAGATCATGCAGGGCTTTATTTACGGCATCTGTTGCACTGCCAAGATCTTTTTTATGAATGTTCGCACTAACGGTAAGAAATCTTCTCGGACCTGCCCTGTCATATTCGCCGGGAACAAAGTCGGTGCTAAAGGCGGCTACTTCTCCCAGGGTTGGACTCGCCTGGTCCTTCACCAGCGGGATCTCCCTCAGTTCGTCCATCGTGTTCATAACATATTCCGGTACCTGCACCTGTACCTGGTAAGTGTAAGCCTTTTCCTCATCAAGCCACTGGTTCTTCTCTGTAAAACGGCTGGAAGAAGTACTGGTCGTTACAGAGCGGGCGATGTCCTGTACGTTCAATCCTAACTGGGAAGCCTTGATCCGATCGATCCGGATGGTCACTACGGGGACCTTCAAAGGCTGTGCGATCTGCACATCTCGCAGGAACGGTACTGTACGTAATTTGGTGACAACCTTACCGGCGTATGCTTCCAGCTCTTTCATATCACGGCCCAGCACGCGCACTTCAATGGGCGTCGAAGCCCCCTGGCTCATGATCTTCTCTGTAAGATCGATCGGTTCGAAACTGACCCGCATTTCAGGAATGGCCTGGGCAATATTCTTCCGCAGTACATCTTTGAGATCATCCATATTCACGTGGTATTCTTCGGAAAGATTTACCTGCAATACGGCCTCGTGGGTGCCGGTGTTAAAGATGTAGAGATTACTTGTTCCGTAGCTGCTTGGGATCAATCCCACGTAAGCAGAACTGATTGCCACATGATGATCAACTGTTGTGTCGATGATCCTCAACACCTGCCGCACTTTTTCCTCCATACGTTCAAGCCTGGTGCCATCAGGCTCTTTCAGCCGCACCTGGAACTGACCATTATTGGTCCTGGGCATCATATCCTTCCCAATTACTAAAAAACAACCTGCAACAACGGCTGCTACCAGAATGAAATAGCCGGCCATGATCCATTTCTTGCGTGGCATATTCTTTTCCAGCAAGCGCATGTAGCGCAATTTTATGCGTTCGAAGAGATCATTCTTATGAGGCTCTGCTATCTCTTTATCAAGATGCGCTGCTACCTGCGTTGCTTCATCCTCATCAAGGGCCTGGCCGGCATGCGCATGCACTTTGCCATGATGGTACTGATACTTTTCAGCTTTGATCATCCAGTTGGAAAGGATGGGAACGATCGTCAATGCCGCGATATAGGAAACGATCATCGTGAAGCCGATGGAAAGGGAGAGAGGAAGGAACATCGCTCTTGGAACACCGCTCATCATGAAGGAAGGGGCAAATACGGCCAGAATACAAAGGAGGATGAGTAACAGAGGAAAAGCTACTTCCCGGCAGGCATCATATATCGCCAGCCTTTTATTCTTTCCCATTTCAAGATGCTGATGGATGTTTTCAATGGTGACCGTCGCCTGATCGACGAGGATCCCGATGGCCAGTGCAAGACCGCTCAGTGTCATGATATTGATCGTTTGCCCAAACAGATTCATCAGCAACACACCGATGAGAATGGAAACCGGTATGGTGATCACAACGATCAGGCTGCTTCGCAGATCACGGAGAAACAGCAATACCATCAACCCGGTCAGTAACGCGCCCAGTAATCCTTCGGTGATCAGGCTTTTGACGGCGTTGATCACAAAAACAGACTGATCAAATTCATAGGAGAGCTGCACATCATCCGGTAAAAGGCTTTGCATCTCCGGAAGTTTTTTCTTCAGGTTCTGCACTACATCCCAGGTGGAAGCATCTGCGGTTTTGACGACCGGGATATAGACGGAACGCTTGCCGTCGATCAGCGCATAGTCGACCGTGACGTCAGCGGCGTCAGCCACCCGCGCGATGTCTTTGATCAGCACAGGCACTCCGCTTTTTGAAATGACGGGGATATCTCCAAACTCATCCACCTGCTGGATCAGCGTATTGATCGTGGTCAGATACATGGAATTGTCGAGCCGGAGATTTCCCGAAGGAGACATTACATTGAATTTTGCCAGTGCGTTCACCACTTCATCCGGCGTGAGATTATAGCTGCGCAGTTTATTCGGATCGACGTTTACAGTGATCGCCCTGGAATTAGCACCAAAGGGTGGGGGAGCTGAGAGCCCTGGTATTGCACCGAATGCAGGCCGGACACGCGTTGCAGCAAGATCATAGATCTCCTTCAGGCTTTTTGATTTACCGGAGATCACCAACTGCCCGATAGGCAGTGAGGACGCATCAAAACGAACAACCTGTGGTGGCAGTGCACCAGGAGGGAAGAACTTCATGGCACGGTTCACCTGCAGCGCCACCTGCGCGGATGCTTCGGCCATGTCCGTGTTCTCATAAAAACTGAGTTTCAACATCGTCAATCCCTGTATGTTTTTCGCCGTAATATTCCTGATACCGTTCACATAAAGGAATTGATCCTGCAACCGTGTTGAAAAGAAACCTTCCATCTGCTGGGCAGACATGCCGCCATACGATTCGATCACATAGATCGTAGGCAGATTCAGTTTCGGGAATATATCAACCGGCATTTTCACCACCGTCAGCACGGAGAAGATCAGGAAGCTGAACGTGATGACCATGGTTGTAACCGGCCGTTTTAATGCGGAAGAAACTAATGACATGGATTAATTAATTTAGAATGTTGAGCAACGCATCGATCTGGTTCTCATTGACTGCTTTTTGCAAAAGCGCTTTACAGTAATTGTAATTGGCATTGGTAAAATCTGTTTCCGCGCGGTACAGGATACTTACAGCTGCATTCAGATCCACTATGTTGGTCAAACCATTTTTATATAGAGAAAGTTTCTGGCGGTAAGCAGCCTGGGCTGCTTCCAACTGATGCGGAATTTCTGTCAGGCGCTGCCGGGAGATCTCCAGTTCTGTTTCGATCTGCCGGGTACTAAGGGAAAGCATTTGCTGTTGTTCGCTTAATTGTTTGGCCGATAAATTGGTGGCAGCCTTCTGCACATTCATCTGTAGCTTTTTTCGCCTTTGATCGAAAATGTTATATGTCATACCCACGCCAACGAGATAGTTGGCGCGTTCAAATCCGATTCCTTTTGAAAGAGCCCTGAACTCATCCATGGCACTCACGCTCGATCCTCTTCCCCAGATGGCAGCCTGCAGGGAGAGCTTCGGGTTATAACTTTTTCTGATTAGTTCTTCTTTTGCAAGATTGTTTGCATAAGCTGACTGGTAAAACTGGATGGTGGGATGAGTGATGGAATCTCCGGAGAAAAGAAGATCAGCCTTGTAATAGTTCAGTACTTTACCTGTAAATGCGCTGTCGGGCCTGATATTGTCCGGCGAAAGACCGCTGATCGCGGCCAGTAACAACTGTACCTGCCGGAATTGATTAGAGAGCTCCAGGTGATTCAACCGCGATTTTGAAAGCTCCGCTTCTGCGATGCTGGTATCCACTCCTGCGATAATACCGCTTTTCGCCAGCGATTGAATCGATTTGCGGATCTCGCTGTTACGGTCAATATTCAGCGATTGTATGGCCAGCAGATCGTTCAACCGCAGTAACTGCAGATAGTAAGTGATCGTGTACGCCTGGATATCATATTTACTTCTGGCAACTCTCGATTCTTCAAGTTCAAACTCCGTATGCGCGGCTGTTTGTTCAGCTGCAAACTTTCCAAAATTGTAAAATTCCCAGTCGAAGCTTGCAACGCCCAGATCACCAAGTACGGTGCTGGAATTGCCCTCGTTACGGACACGCGAGTTGGTGGGAACAAGGCCATTGGCAAAGAAACCGCCGGGCAGATTGTTATTGGTGCCGGCATCCACCTGGTAGTTCAGCTTCAGGTTGGGCAATCGATTCCCCCTGACGGCTGATTCCTGCATTTGCCTGATACGAAGCGAGGCCGAGTCACTCTTCAATGCAGGAGAATTTGCATTGACGGCTTTCAACAGATCAATCAATTTGATCGTATTCTCCTGCGATGATGCGCTTGTGCACAGTAGCATAGACAGCAGTATGCTGCATACGCGGGAGCACGCATTTCTGTATAACATGTGGAAGAAGTTGTTGGGGCGCCGTTCATGCATGCATACGAAAATGCATACGCAGAAAGCGTCCGGTTAAAAGAGGAAGTGATTGAATCAGGAGAGCGAAGGAGGACCACGCCGCTTTGTAAAACGGGTGTGTTGTTCAGTGAAGAAGGGATCGGGGTCAACTTTTGCGTCCCTTTCCAGGTATACGATAAAACGGAATGGACTAACCGGTGGCTCCGGGATGTAGAAGTACCCCGGAAAGAAGCGTTTATTCAATCGCACCGTAACGGATGACTTCGCATTAGCCTGTTCGCTGACAGATACTTTACTCAGCGCAATCGTTTGCTTGCCGATAGAGGTA
>VFQP010003531.1_pt1 | contig 15797 bp, 18 predicted proteins | sample 3512351 | NCBI WGS metagenome assembly VFQP01 (sample SAMN10412372, study PRJNA504923) | tailings metagenome | isolation source: Relicate 1 Philex TSF1 revegetated site | place: Philippines: Tuba, Benguet | collected 2017-08-29 | reverse complement strand
TCTTGAGCGTCATCGTCACGCCCTGCGCGGCATCGACCACCGTATTGGAACCGCTGGTAATCGCGATACCGTTGACCGTCAGCGCGGCATTGGTGGCGCGCAGCGTTTCGGTCATGCCATTCGAACCCGGCGTCTCCGGGTTGTAGCCCGCCAGCGACTGCAGTTCCGGCGACGAGCCGCTCACGCGCATGCTCATCGTCTCGCCGGTCTTCTCCGAGGTCAGGATCAGGCGGAACGGCTTGGCGCTGCCGTCGTTGATGATGCTGGCCTTGACGCCAATGTTGGACTTGTTGATCGCGTCGCGGATGTCCTGCAGCGAACCCTTGCCCGGTTCGATCGTGACCGTCTTCGGATTCGGCTCCTTGTCGGTGGCCGTATTGGCGGTGAATTTCGGGTTGACATAGTTGCCCGAGGTCTCGTCGAAGCCCGTGGTGGTGCCGAATTCGAACGTCAACGTGCCAGATCCAACCTGCGCGTCCTGCTTGGCATAACCAATTCCGGCCAGCGACTGGGCCTGCGCGAGGCGGGTCACGTTGACGTTGAGATCGCCCGGTACCGCGGTGCTGCTGGTGGTCACGCCAAGGATGTCGGCGTTCCCAACATTGGCCTTGACCGCGCCGAACGTCGCTGAATTCATCAGCGTCTTGGCCGCGGCCTGGAAGCTGGTCAGCACGCTCTTGATCGTGCCATAGGCGGTCAGCTTGGTCTGGTAGGCCGTGTGCTGCGCCTGCATGGCCTTGAGCGGCGCGCGCTCGGCGTCGGCCAGATTGTCCAGCAGGGTGGAAAGCTGAAGGTTCGAGCCAATACCCAAGGAAGAAACGGATGCCATTTTTGTGCCCTTCTTTTTCTTGTTTCTTTGGATGGCACCCATGCGCTGCGTCGCCTGAATGCCCTGACATCCATCGTTTACGTCGCCGGCTTTTTGTTCTTTAGCTTTCTTGGTACGTAATCGATACAAAGACGATACAAATCTGGCCTTAAGTTTTCCGAGTGTGAGTAATGACTCACGGGCTGACCCTTTATCAGAATGTAAGAAGCCAACTTGCGAGGGAACGTCGGGACAGCGCGAGGAAGGTTGACAAACAAGGCCTGCGAACGCGGCCCGTGTAGATACATTGGATACAACAGCTTACAAAGACGATCTCTGCAAGGTCAACGGTCACCCCGGGGGGCCGTTACTATCGGCATCCATCGCAGCAAACCGAGCAACGGTGCCCATATGACCAGGATCCTTTTTGCAAGTCTGATCGGCTTCGCCGCCCTCGCGGCATCCGGTGCGGCCGAAGCGCATGTCAATGTCGATGTCGGCATTGGCGTGCCGGCCTACGTGGCCCCGCCACCCGCGCCGGTCTACTATCAACCGGCGCCGGTCTACATGGCGCCGCGCCCCGTCATCGTCGAACCGCGCCCGGTCGTGGTGGCGCCGGGCTATTACGAGGGCTGGCGCGAGCGTGAATGGCGCGAGCGCCAGTGGCGTCATGAGCAACGCCGGCGTGAACGCGAATGGCGCCGCTGGCACGACGACGACTAAGCCAAACAGTCAGCCACCCGGACCGCGCAGGCACGCCCGTCCTGCCGTGCAGTACGAAGCAGGGCTATTCGCCGCATCACCTCGCTACACGGTGCGGCTATCGCACAGTGCCGCGCAAACCCGGGGCAGACCCGAACTACGGCGTCACGTTTCCTCACTGATAATCGGCAAGGCCGAGCATATCGGCCGCCGAGCCCAGGGACCATTGGACTTGGGCGCAGAAGAAAATCAGTGAAGGAGATGTAGTGAGTATCAAGCGTCAAGCCACGCGCGTTGCGTGCGGGGTGGCCGTTGCCGTGGCCACCGTGTTTACCAGCCAGATTGCCATCGCCGCCGACGCATGGCCCACCAAGCCGATCAAGGTCATCGTGCCGTACACGCCCGGTGGTTCCACCGACACCGTGTCGCGCGTGGTATTCGAGAAAGTGGCACAGAGCCTGGGCCAGCCGATCATCATCGAAAACAAGCCCGGTGCCAACAGCACCCTTGGCGTAGGCGTGGCCGCGCGTTCCGCGCCTGATGGCTACACTTTTGTATCTGTGCTGGCCGCGTATAGCGCGAACATGTCGCTGTATTCGAAGCTCAGCTACAAGCCGTCGGAACTGACGCCGGTTGCCGAGATGGCGGAGCTGCCGCTGTTCCTGTTTGCCAGCAAGAAGCTGCCGGTGAAGACCGTGGCGGAACTGGTCGACTACGGCAAGAAGCATCCCGACACGTTGACGTTCGGTTCCAGCGGCGTTGGCAGTTCCGCCCATCTGACCGGCGAGCGCCTAGCGATGGAATCAAAGGTCAAGATGACCCACATTCCGTACAACGGCAGTGCGCCGATCCTGCCTGCGCTGGTCTCCGGCGAAGTCTCCGTAGCATTCGACCCGCTGCTGGTGCCGATGCCCCATGTGAAGTCAGGCAAGATCAACGCGCTGGCCGTGGCATCGGCCAAGCGCTGGCCCGGCGAGCCAAACATTCCGACCATGGAGGAAGCCGGCTTCCCGGGTTTTGTCATGAGTTCCTGGACTGGCCTGCTGGCACCGGCTGGCACGCCGCAGCCGATCGTCGACCGCATGGCTAAGGAAATTGCCGCGGCAACGCGCAGCGCCGACGTGGCGAAGAAACTCACGGAGCTGGGCTTTATTCCGGTGGGCGGCACGCCTGACGAATTCCGCAAACTGATCGAGCGCGACACCACGCGCTATGCGCAAATCGTGAAGGCCGGGAAGATTACGCTGGATTGATGGTCTACGACGGCTTTCTTCCCTCCCGCAGCGCGGACGAGGGAAGAAAGCTGTCAGCTTTTGGCCTGCTGCCGGCTTTTCCATTCCTCATACAGGTCCGCAGCGCCTTCCAGGCGTACGGGCACATACTCGATCTTCATCGACTGGTCAGCAAACGGCTTGGCCAGGTCGGCGTAAATCGCCGCTGTCGACAGGCCAAACGGTTCACCGTCGTCGTTCGAGTAGGCATACGTGACTTCAGCCACGCCGGCCAACCGCATTGCCGCCATGCACATTGGACACGGATGGCCACTGGCATAGACCGCACTGCCGGCCAGACCGGCGTTGCCAGGCTTCTGGCTTGCGGCGCGAATTGCATTGAGTTCGGCATGCGAGGTGGGGTCATTGGTCTTGTGGATTTCGTTGACGGCGGTCGCCACGACCTCACCATCCTTGACGATCACTGCCCCGAACGGGCGCCCCCCGCTCTTCATGTTTGCCTGCGCCAGGCGGATCGCTTCGCGCAGGTATTGCTGTGCGTTCGACATATCGCATCTCCAGATTCGTAGCCGACCAATAATAACCGCGCAATGTACTAAGCTCATACAGGCTGCATTCTCCTGAAGGGGCCGCCATGTCCCGCTTTCCCGCCTTTGTGGTGGCCATGCTCGCCACACTCGGCTCGGCCATTGGCGCCGAACCGCCGTCGAGCGCGTTGACCGTCACCTTCGTTCATCCCGAAACCTATACCGACGCGTCGAAATCGTACGGCTACGGCAGCGATCCCCATGTGCTCGATGCGATCCGCCAGCACCTGCAGAAGCTGGCCGCGCGCGAATTGCCGCCCGGCTATTCGCTGTCGATCGAAATCCTCGATGTCGACCTGGCTGGCTATGTCGACTGGCGCTATCGCGGCGAGGTGCGCGTGATCCGCGATGCCACGTGGCCACGCATGACGTTGCGCTATTCGCTCATGCACGGCGAGCAGACCATCGCCGTCGAGCAGGAGCGCATCAACAATATGAACTTCAACTGGGGCGTGAACCTGTACGGCTATGGCGATCCGCTGCGCTATGAGAAGGCCATGCTCGACGACTGGTTCGAACGGGCCGTTGCGCGGCGCGTGCACGGTTAAACAACACAGCCTGTCATTTGCGCGATGCGGCAGGCCAACTAGACTGAAGCGATTGCAACCCGCGGCGGAGGCATGTCATGGCCGTATCCACGGAACACCCTGTCAGTCATTCCACGCTGGCATTCGGACGCATCTATGCCGACGAGGACGGCGAGTCACACTTCGGCGCTTTGTCCTTCGAAATGACGGAGCGGAACTTTGCACCGCCAGCACCTGCGTTTCGCGTGTCGCGCATGGACGAAGCGGTGCGGCAAGGCTTCCTGGTAGTACCAACGGGATGGGTCGGCGAACTGCATCCGACACCAATGCGGATGTGGATCTTCATGCTCGATGGCGAGATGGAGTTCGAGGCCTCTGACGGCAACCGCCGCTCATTGGTGCCGGGCAGTGCGCTGCTACTTGAGGACACCCATGGCAAGGGCCATCGCAGCCATGTGATCGGCGGAAATATCGCCACGCTCGCCGTCGTGCAAATGCCGGTACCTGGCCGCTGAGCCCGCGGATGCCGAAACCCGACCAGGCACCCGCTCCGCCACCTGCGCTACCGCCGCCAGGCGTGCCGGCTGGCTACCGGCAAGGCATCATCACGGCCATCACCGTGCTGCTGGGTTTTTCCCTGGCGTTCTGGCGCTTCTGGGGTTTCGAAAGCCCGGGCCGTTGGCACGCCGGTTCGGTTCTGGCGGCGCTATGTCTGGTGCTGGCGGTGGTGCTGCAGATCCTCGCGTTGTTTCGCGCGCTGCGTATCGAAGACGAAGCCGTTGCCGAGTACCGCAAGACCGTGCGCTGGTTTATTGCCTCCGCAATCGCCCTGGTGCTGGGCCTGACACTGGCGATGATGGACGCTGCCATCGTGGATCAGGCCAGTTAAGGCGTTCCTGCACCAAACGGCAGCACGAAAAGTCGAGGTTGGCCGTGCTAGGATCGGGGTTTTCCAGTACGCCAGAACAGCCCCCATGACCACGCTCTATGCAACCCTTGGCGTGCAAGCGGACGCCACGCTGGACGACATCAAGCGCGCCTACCGCCGGGCGGCGATGAAGTGGCATCCCGATCGCAACCCGGGCCGGGAGTCCGAAGCTCACGCGGTATTCCAGGAAGTACGGGCTGCCTACGCAATTCTTTCCGATGCCGAGCAGCGGCAAATCTACGACGACGTTTTCGAGCGTGAAATGCAGCGCTGGCAGGCCGAGCATGCGGCGCAGGAAGCGCAGGAACGTGAAGCCCAGGAACAGGCAAGGCGCGCCGCGCAGGAGCATTACGAGCAGATGGTTGCATTGGCGATGCGGTTCGCCGATGCGGGCCACAACCGCGATGTAGTGTTCGGCGTGCTGTTGGGCCGCGACTGCGAGGCCGAACTCGCGGCGCGCATCGCGGACAGCGTCTGGGCCTTGCATCAGTCCCGCAACACGACTGCGCAAGAGGCAAAGGAGCCTGAACCCGAGACTCCGCACAAGAGCCAGTCCAACGCATTCGAGTCGTTCTGGCACGGCCTGTTCCGCTTCCATTCGTAGCCTTGCGCGCATGGCGCATCGCATTGCTCAAGTTGCCGGCCCGGAAAGCCGTAGAATCCTCCGGAGATCGTCAGGAGGATTACTTTTAATGAAGAAGGCTTTACTGTTTGCCGCCGCGCTGTGCGCGTCCGCCGCCAACGCCCAGACGTCGGGCAATGCGGCGGCACCGCTGGGCCTGGAACTCGGCAAGACCAAGTGTGCGCGGCTGACACCGGGGCCGAACCGCGAGAAGGCCGGCACCGCGCAATGGGCCGGTGGCGATGCCATCGAAATCCGCAACCTGGACCGCTTCAACCTGCCCGGACTGACCCGCGCGATTGTCAATTGCGATAGCCAGGACAATGTTGCGCTTGTCACGCTGACCTTCGAGCGTTCGGCACTTGACGAAGTCAGCCAGAAGCTCGATGCCCGCTATGCATCGAAGCGCAAGACCGAACCCGGCGCCCAGAACGGATACGCCGAGTGGGCCGCGTCGAACGGCAGCCTGGAACTGCTTTACGCGCGCGATGGCAAGCAATTTACCGTGGCGTACTGGGGCATTGGCGCCAAGGCCAAGTACTTTGCCTACGGCGCCCATGACAAGGCGCCCGCGGCATCCGCACCCGCCAAGCAGCCCGCTCCGCTGTAACCCCCTTCCCCTTTCGTCAGCCCTTTCCAAGCGGTGGCCGGGACAGAAACCCGGCCATATTGCTTAGCTTTGCCAGCTCGTTGGCCGCTTCGATCAGTAGCGCCGAGTGTTCGTGGATCCGGGCGGCGGTCAGGCGCGTCCTGGGGCCTGCCAGACTGATTACGCCATGGAATGGATTCAGGCAGCGTACTTCCAGGGGGGAGCAAAAACAGGCAACTACTCTGCCACCAGCAGCGTTAGTGCGGCGCCTCCTACCAGCACCAAACTCAGCGCCCACACCGCATCCAGATTGAACCAGCTGCGTGCCACGAAGCGCGGTCCAAGGTAGCGCCACGTCAGCCAGGCCAGCGTGCCGCCGGCCATCAGCATGGCCGCCGTATGTACCACCGCCACGAGCAAGGCCATGCCCACGTTGCCATAGGCCAGTGCGCCAGCCGCAAGGTGTCCGCCGTCCGACTGCTTGCACAGGCCAAGGTAGATCGGCACCAGCATCAGTCCCGCACCATGCGCAATCGCAATCGCAAACGACCACAGTGCGAGTCGCGATGGCGGGATACGTGACAGCGTGCGTGGATGACGGCGCCGCGCGAGCAGCAGCAGACCATACGCAATCACCAGCACACTTGCGCCGAAGCGAATCTGCGTTTCCCATGCGACCAATGACGCGAGCACGCCGAACGGCAAGGTCACGGCCAGTATCGCCAGCGCATGGCCAATGCCGAGATAGCCGAGCGCGGTGAACATGGCATGCCTGCTGCGCACAAGCATGGCGCTGGATACCGCCAGCGGCCACCCCATCGCCGGGTTGATGCCATGGTACAGCCCGCTCGCCAGCACCGCCGCCCAGAGGCCTCCCCGCTCCCAGGCTGGTGTCAAGCGTTCACCGACGGATAGCAGAACGAATCGGTCGAGCAGTCACCACCTTCGAGGCGTATCTGATGCGCACGGTAACCGTCCGGGAAGGTCACGCGGAAGTCTCCAGCCAGCGTCAGGCCGCCGTCGACACCGGCATGTGCCATGACCTGCATGCCGGGCACACCATCGGGGTAGAACTGGTTATCCCAGGTCGAATAGAGCGAGTTGGTCCAGTAGACGCGGCGACCATCGCGGCTGATCTCCACCATCTGCGGGCCGCCCGCGAATGCAGTGCCATCCGGATGCGGCGTACGCCGCGCGATACCACCCAGATGGACCGAGCCAGACAGCCTGGGCTTGCGCGGATCGCTGACATCGTACTGGCGCATCTCACCGGTACCCCAGCACGACACATAGAGAAAGCGGTCGTCCATCGACAGATCGATATCGGTCACCAGTGGCGGTACCGCGCCAAAGCCCTGCAGCAGCGGTGGCAGGTCGTCCTTCGCGGCGGGTTCGGCCGGGATCGTGGCCGTCTTCTCGATATGGAACTGGCCGCCTTCGCGCCACCAGGTCCAGATCGATCCCTCAAGGTTCGTGGTATCGACAACCACGCCGACAAAGCCATGCTCGCGCACCGGGTCATGTGCCGGCCGCACTTCGAGCGCCATCTGGTGCTGTGCGCCAAGATCGAGCGTCTGCACATTGCGCCGCGCGCGCAGGTCCCAGAAATGCAGCCGGTGTCCGTAGCGGTTGCCAAGCAGGTCTTCCGGCACCAGCCCATTCTCGAACTGCGGCGGCAGCGCCCATTCGCTGGAGACCATGTAGTCGCGTGGCAGGTTCCACCAGAAGTCGTAGTGCTTTTCCTGCGCGCCGCGCTCGATCTCCCAGCGACCCAGTACCTCGAAGGTCTCGCAATCCATGATGAAGATGCCGGGCGCACCTTCGGTGCCATCGACACCGCCTCCACCAAGGGTGCTGATGTAGATACCTTCGGGCCCGCAGTGCACGGTATGCGGCCGCGAGTAACCGGTCTTGCGGAAAATCTCTTCCGGCTCGATCACCTTGTGCATCGCGGCCTGCGTCGGGTGCGGCTTGGTGTCGACGATATAGATGCGCGAACTACGCATGCCCGGAATGATCAGGAAGCGTCGCTCCAGGAATGCATGGCCGGTCAGCGGCGACAGCGCCGATGAACATGCGTTCCAGCCGAAGTGATGCAGTTCGTCGCCCTTTTCGGTCATCGGCACGGTATGCACCACGTTACCGTAGCGCGGCGAGTCAGGGTTGACGTCGATGACTGCCAGCGCATCGGGCTGCGTGCCATCGGGACTCAGCAGCAATGTGTACGCGTAGGTTTCCACCGGCGCTTCCATCGCCAGCCGTGGCGAGGCATGAAACGTCGGATCTGGCCGCAGGTTCATGGTGGAGCCTCCTTGGCGCCGAAGTGGCGTGCGAGCCTACCTAGCCTAGGACGGCATCCTCCGTACGTCAACGCGGCGCTTCGCGCTTAGTCACGCAAGCGGCGCATGCGAACGAAGAAATACGCATGCCGATACGCTGCCGCATCCGGATAACGAAGGCACAGGCAACTCAGCGCCGGTCGGTCATGCCAGTTCGGCGTAGCCGCGCAGGCGCGCTTCCTGCGCCATGGATGCTATCGGGAGATAGTCGGCCGCGGTGGTGCGCACGACATCCTCCATGCGCAGGCGTGAACGCAGGCCCGGGTCATCCAGTAACGTCTGGCGCAGCGCCACCCTGACCTGGCGCACCAGAGACGAACGGGCGCGTCGCGAGGCAATGAACGGCAGGCCGGGCACTGCTCGCGTGATACCGATCTGGCGCAGGCCGGCCACCATCTGCGGGTGGTACTCGGCCGCGAATGCGAGCGTCACGCAATCGATCGCCGCCACATCGGCGTTGCCGCTTTTGACTGCGGCCATCGAACCAAGATGCGAACCCGTGCGTACAACACCTGCGAAGAAGCGGCCGTGATCGGCCAGCGGTGCCACGGCGTGGCGCAGTGCATTCATGCCACTGTGCGAATCCGGGCCGTTGCACGCAGCCCGTGCGCCGCGACACGACGCCAGCGTGGCCGGCCCGTCCGCATCGCGCACGACAATGGCGCTGCGATAGCTCTGCCGGTGGCACCCCGGCACCTTGAAGCGCGGCGTACCGATCAGCCTCACATACGGTGCCAGGCCATGAACCAGTGGATAACCACAGGTTTGCGACAACAGCACGTCGTCACGCCGCCAGAACGCATGCAGTGCATCGGCGCCTTCACCAGGATCCACGGCACTGAGGATTACCGAGCCCCGTTCGCGCGCCAGCAGCTGGCCCACACGATCGATCAAGGCGAGCCAGTCGTCGCGCAACGATGCCGAGACGTTGTACATCGGCAGCGCTGCTACCCATCGTTCAGGCTTCGCCATAGGGAGATATCAGCTCAGATGGTGACAGGCCGGCATGCCGTGCGGAGGGCTTGTGAAACAGCGGATGCGCAACCGGCGCCACGGCGCGCCACGCATAGCGGACCACCCACTCGCGATAACCGCGCACGAAGAAGCCGTCGTTACGCGCCAGGTAGTCATGCGCGCGACGCCGATAGACCCACGCCAGTGCAAACCACGGTACTGCAGGCAGGTCATGATGCACAAGGTGGTAGTTGTTGTTCAGGAACAGCAGGCGCCAGCCCAATCCGGCATCGTTGATCACACTGCGCGCCGCAAGTGAATCGCTGGCTCGATGCTCGTGGAACGAGCGGATCGCCGCCAGCGACAACGCCGGATACGCAACGCCGGCAAGCACCAGCCAGACCGGCATTCCGCACGACCCTTGCAACCATGCCAGCAATGCGCCGAGCAGCGTCAGGTGCGTGAGCCACGCCGGCACATCACGCCAGTCGCCGGCTCGCAGCCTGGCCACCGCGTCGACGGCAATGGCCCCGATCGAGAACGCAGGTTGCAACAGCACGCGCCCGGCCATGGTGTTGCGCACAGCATAGAGCCGACGCATCGCCGGACTTGCGGCATGCCAGTCTCCGGCATAGAGAAAATAGCTTTCCGGATCTGCGGCAGGCTCCGTCAATTCAGCCTCGTGGTGCTGCAGATGCGCGCGACGGTACAGTCGGTACGGCAACCATATGCCCAGCGGCGCAATGCCGAACAACGCGTTGAGCCATGGCAGGCGCGTGGGATGCCCATGCAGCAGTTCATGCTGCAATGACAGAAACCACGTGGTGCACAGCGTCAGCAACAGGCACGCGAGCGGCAGCCCCAGCCATACGGCATTGGCGGCAACGCCGAACCACGCGGAATACACTGCGACTATCAGCATCCACGTGGGCAATTGGGAACGCCAAAGCCAATGGCGACCGGCACGTGCCAGCTCCACGCGCTGGCGGTCGTCGAGATAGGTTGCCATTGGTTTCGCCAATGCTGTGTCAATGAAGACGCAGCATACGGGGAGCAATACCGATGCAGGAACGAAGCATTGTCTCTAACGTTATGCAGCGCGCGCTAGAGAGAGGTGAACATCAAGGCATCACAATGGTTTACGAAAATGCGCTTCCACTAGCCTGGCCGATTCCTCCCACAGCACCGGTGCTCCACGCTCGATAGGTGGCCGATAGCGGGCCAAGGCTTGCTCTTCGGTGACGTGACACTCGACCCAGCTGCCGCCGCCGGTTGCGGCGTTGTGAAGCAGCGGCTGGAAGCGGTCCAACGACTTCGCGAAGATGGCGTCGTCGCTTTGCGCCGCCTCGAACTCGGCCCACAGACTGCGAAACTCCGCGGCTTGCGCATCTGGCAGCAATGAGAAAATCCGCTCGGCCGCCTGCTCCTCCCGTTCCGCCTGACCGGCCTGCGCCGCCGGGTCGTGAAACGGAACATCGCCGGCATCGATTTCCACGATGTCATGGATCAGGAGCATCTTCACCACGCGTAGCACATCAACAGGTGCTGCTGCGTGCTCCGACAGGACCAGCGCATACATGGCAAGGTGCCACGAATGTTCGGCACTGTTTTCCCGACGCGACTGGTTGATGAGGGGGGTCATGCGCACGACGCTCTTCAGCAGATCAATCTCCCGGAGAAATGACAGCTGGCGTTCCAGGTTGGCGAGGTTCACGATGAATGCATACGGTGTGGGTTATGCGGGGAATTCTAGCAGCGCGGGGCGACAGCTCATCTTGGACTGGCTACAATAGGCCATACATTTTGCCAGCTCAGACTCATGGACCACCCACTGCGCGCCACTTTGGCCAACGAACTGCATGCGCGCCCCTTCCTGCGCCTTGAAGGCTCCGTAGCCCTCGCACATCTGGCTGTCTATGCGGAGGACAATTCGCCGGTTCACGACGTACTGCTGCGAGACCTATGCGCGCTTTCCGGCCTGCCTGAACCGGCGGAACGTTGCACTCACTATGTTGCGAACTGGAGCGAACATCGACAGCTGAAGTGGGAGCGTCATACCGAGTTTTCCACGTACACCTTTGTGGCAGCCCGCGACGATGACGATTATTTCTCGGACCTGGCCACGGCGCACGTGCCACAGGAATGGTTTGCAGGCATCGCGGGCAAGCGCTTCGTGGGTATCCGCATGGAGCTCGTTTCTGGTTCGCGCGCTCCCGAGGCGCGTGCCAACTACCGGCAGTGGATTGATGGTCCCATCGCCGCCGGCAGTCGCGTGCTGGGCAATGGCGAGGTGTATTGCGACTGGACTATCAAGCCCGACAGTTTCTCGCGCTTTCTCATCGTTGACGACGGCTTCCGCGAGGCCCAGAGTGGTCGGCTGCTTCAGCGTCTCTACGAGATTGAGACCTATCGCATGATGGCGCTGCTGGCGTTGCCGGTGGCACGCCAGCTTGGGCAATCTCTTGATACGCTGCAGCGCACGCTGGGGGGGCTCCTCAAAAGCATGGACCGTGACCAGGCGGACCGCGACGACTCGCAGTTGCTGGGCGACCTGACCCATCTCGCAGTACGCAGTGAAGCGCTGGCTGACTGCGGCCACCGGTTCAGCGCCAGTCGCGCCTACGAAAAGCTGGTGCTGGCACGAATTCAGGAACTTCGCGAAGAGCGCATCGATGGAATTCCCACCATCGCGGAGTTCATGGAGCGACGTTTCGCGCCGGCGATGGATACATGCAAGGCGAGCTGGAACCGCCTGGAACAGTTCACTGTCCGCGTTGCACGCGCAGTTGACCTGCTCCGAACCCGTGTGAGCCTGGTGCAGGAAGCCAACACCACGCGACTGCTGGAGGGGATGGACCGCACGGCGCGTAGCCAGCTTCATCTGCAGCATGCGGTGGAAGGCCTGTCCGTCGCGGCCATCTCTTACTACGTGCTGTCGCTGACCGGAGTCGCACTGAAATCCCTGCATGCCGCCGAATTTTCAGTCGACCATGAACTCGTCGAAGGCTTGCTGATTGCTCCCGTCGTCGCGCTGGTGTTCTTTATCACGCGACGCAGCAAGCGACATGGGGAAAACAAGGAGTCTCGTCTCACATGAGCAGGGAAAATTCTTGCAAGCCGTCTACAGCCGAACCTACCTGAAGTCAGATCGCAACGGCCCTCCACCGTTAAAAATGCCTTTCTAAGCACAACACCACAAACGCTGGCGCAGCTTCATCAAGCTGCGGCAAGATGCCCTTGGCTGAAGCGACGCACGAAGGCCTTAAATCGGTCCGTGGTCGGATTGGCAAACACTTCCCGCGGGTTCCCGTCCTCGAGAATCTTGCCCTGGTAGAAGAACAGAAGACGGTCTGCAACGTCACAAGCAAACTGCATCTCGTGGGTGACGATAATCATCGTCATCCCTTCCTTGCTCAGGTCCCGAATTGTTCGAAGCACTTCGTCAACGAGTTCAGGGTCAAGCGCAGATGTAACCTCATCGAAGAGAATGACCTTCGGATGCATCGCAAGGGACCTGGCGATTGCGATACGTTGTTGTTGCCCACCAGAAAGCCGCGATGGGTACGCTGACGCCTTATCCGCCAGACCGACCTTCTCAAGGAGAGCCATACACTCATCCCGGATTTCAGTCTTGCTTCGCTGATGGAACATCAACGGCCCCATCATTACGTTGTCCAGCGCAGTCCGGTGAGGAAACAGGTTGTAGTTCTGAAAGACCATACCTGCAGTCATACGAAGACGCGAAATCTCCGCTTCAGACTGCCGTACGCGCTTTCCGTCCTCAGCACCCTTTCGGTATCCGACGGGTTTCCCGTCGACATAGATAGAGCCCTGCTGGAACTCCTCAAGGAAGTTGATACAGCGCAGAAGCGTGGACTTGCCGGACCCGCTAGGCCCAACCATAACCACAACTTCCCCTTCGCGCACGTCGAAAGAGATTTCGTCTAGCACTCGCAGGTCGCCAAACCATTTTGACACCTTCTCGACCTGTATCATCGGTCGGCTTGCAGCTACGTCATTCATAGGACAGTCCTCAATTCTGATGCGATGATTCGTGGCACTAGTCGAACTTGAGCCGCTGCTGCAGATGCGCAGCGAACAGCGAAATCGGGTAGCAGATAGCAAAATAGATAAGCATCACCCCGGCGAACACCTGAAACGCCTCAAGGGTTCGCTCAACAACTTCACGCGATGCGTACGTGAGCTCCCACACACCCACAATGGACGCATACGAAGTGCTCTTCACAGCAATCGAAGCGTTGGTCACCAGCGGGGGAGCCGCCAACCTGAGTGCCAGTGGCAACTGCACCTTCCTCAGGATTTGGCCAGGCATCATTCCAATGCTCTTCGCCGCCTCAACCTGGAGCTTTGGAACTGCGAGAATAGCCCCCCGGACAATATCTGCGACAAACGCCGCAAAGTACGCAGCCAGTGCAATCGCTGCTGCGTAGACTGGTGGAAACTCGACGCCAAGCTTCGGCAATGCGAAGTAAGCGACAAAAATAAGGACCAGAACCGGAACACCCCTCACCACGTAGATATATGGGGTAATGACCCACGAGGCAAACCGAGGCCCGATTGCCGCGGCACTTCCCAGCAAAGTACCAACGATGAAGCTAATCACCACCGTGAACACGGCGAGCTGAAGCGTCACCACTGCACCTTGCAATAGGTACGGCAATGAATTGAGCAATCCTGTCGCACCCATCACATCTTCCTCCGATAGTGACCTTCCATCGCCCGGAAGAAAAGGCTGACCGCAGTAGTCATGACCAGATAGAAGATGGCGACCACCACGAATACCTCATAGGAAGCGGCCGTTCTCTCCATCGTCAGCTTTCCGGTGAGGGTCAAGTCGACCACACCTATGCCAGCGACGAGCGACGAATCCTTGATGAGCACCGTCACCTGGTTGCCCAAGCTCGGAATGACCTTCAGCAAGGCTTGCGGAAGAATTGCCCTAAAGAAGACGGCCTTGGGCTTCATGCCGATGGCCCGAGCAGCGTCCCATTGGGTTCGCGGCACCGATTGAACGCCTCCACGAAGCACTTCAGCAAAGTACGCCGCGCTCTGAATGGAGATAGCCAACGCACCACAGAAGATTCCATCGAGCCGCCAACCCAGCAAAGGCAGGCCGTAGTAGGCCACCAGGATAAGAACAAAAGTTGGCGTGTTTCGAAGGAATTCGATTGCTGCGTATGCCGGTGCTCGCACCACGACATTGCTGGAGAGACGCATTGAAGCGACCATCGCGCCGAGAACGAGCGCTCCAGGCAAACTGAGGGCAACCACAGTCAACGTTGTGATGAACCCATCCGTGAACTCGCCCAGCATTGAACTGAGCCAGCTAATCCAGGTCGATAGCATGTCGTCTCCCGCTGGCTGCTTCTCTTACTTCGCGTAGTGCTTCGCGTTCGGAGGATTCTTGCCGAACCACTTCTGATAAATGGCGGCGTACTCCGGATACAGCGAACCACCTCGCATCTCTGACACATACGTGTTCAGTGCCAGCCACCAGGCAAAGTCGCCAGGCCTCATGAAGATGGCGTTGTTCGTGGCTGCAGACATGCGCTGGTCCAGGATGCGAACGTCGGGATTCTGTTTCACATACCAGAGAGCAACCGGTTCATCCAACTGGGCGGCATCCACCCGATTGGATTTCACCGCCGTGAACTGAGCGCCGGTCGAGTCCAATACGACCGGCTTGGCCTTCGGAAAGAACTGCTTTGCTCGGGCCGCCTGTACCGGTGTGGACAGAATTGCCGTGGAGTACTTTGCGTTATCGAGGTCGGCGAACGTCTTGATGGGAGAGTCTTTCTTGACGATGACCACAATGCCCGAATCAATATACCCCTCGGTGAAGGCAACACGTGCAACACGGTCTGGCAAGATGGTGGCGACATGGATTCCGAAGTCCACCTTCCCGCTGTTGACGTTCTCCCAACGCGCCGCCGAGCTCTGCTTGACGAACTCGATGCGTTCCGGTTTTTCGTCACCGAAAAGTGATTTGGCGATGAGCTTCGCGACGTCGATGTCGAAGCCCGTCAAAGCTCCCTTTTCGTCTACGAAACCGAAGGGAGGCGACTCACTCGATACGCCCACCACAACCTTACCTTTCGACAGCACCGTGTCCAACTTGGAGCCCTGGGCATGGGCCGGAGAAGTAAGCAGCGCTGCCGCTGCAATCGAGAGTCCCACGGTCAGGCAACGGAGGAGGCGCGTTGCGCGACCCTTTTCAGCAACCCGTCCCATTCCACCGCAGATTTTAGTTTCGTTCATTTTCTTCGCTCCTCGTAGTCATCCGTCTCAAAGGCCAGCGGCCTCAGTGCATTTCACATTGCCCGAAGGGATGCGTCCCAAAGCCAGCAGAAAAGACCGCCGTCCCTAGTGCGCAACCCATGTGAGTGGTGTGGGAAGGCGACAGCCATCCCGCACCAAGCTTCTTCTTAGTTGTATCCAAGCACTGCAACTTGACTCAGCTCTTCATCGTCGGTGCCGCAGTCCAGGCC
>VFQP010003530.1_pt1 | contig 15797 bp, 14 predicted proteins | sample 3512351 | NCBI WGS metagenome assembly VFQP01 (sample SAMN10412372, study PRJNA504923) | tailings metagenome | isolation source: Relicate 1 Philex TSF1 revegetated site | place: Philippines: Tuba, Benguet | collected 2017-08-29 | reverse complement strand
CGGCCGACGTCATTGCGGCCGAGATCGAGCAACATGAGATGCTCGGCGCGCTCCTTCGGATCGGTGACGAGCTCGCGTTCGAGCGCCGCGTCCGCTTCGGGTGTCGCGCCGCGCGGGCGGGTGCCGGCGAGCGGGCGCAGCGTGACGCGGCCATCGCGCACGCGCACGAGGATCTCGGGCGATGAGCCAACGAGCGCAAAGTCGCCGAGGTCGAGGTGAAAGAGGAAGGGCGATGGGTTCGTGCGCCGGAGCGCCCTGTAGAGCGCGAAGGGCGGTAGCGTGAAGGGTGCCGAGAAGCGTTGCGAGACGACGATCTGGAAGGCATCGCCGGCGGCGATGTATTCCTTGCAGCGGTCGACCATCGCCCGATACTCGACCGGCGTGGTGTTCGAGACGGGCTCGGGCGCCTCGAGGGGATCGAAACCTGCCAGCGCGTGGTGCGGGAGCGGCGCGTCGAGACCGGAAATAACATCGGTTAGACGCCGACGCGCGGTCTCGTAGGCCTTGGCCGCGTCAATCCCCGGCTGCGGATAGACGGGCGAGACAAGCGTCATCTCGTCCTTCACCGCATCGAAGATGACCATCACGGTCGGGCGGACGAGAATGGCATCGGGGACGCCGAGCCGGTCGGGCGGGGTGTTCGGCAGGTGCTCGACGAGCCGGACGTTGTCATAGCCGAAATAGCCGAACACACCGGCCGCCATGGGCGGCAGCTGCGGCGGCGTGTCGATGCGCGAACTCTCGAGCAATGTGCGGAGCGACGCGAGCGTCGGCGCGGTCTCGGGCTCGAATTTGTCGGGTGTCTCGCGCGGCGAGCGGTTGATCTCGGCGCGGTTCCCGAAGGCGCGCCAGACGGTATCCGGCTCGAGCCCGATGATCGAGTAGCGACCGCGGACCTCGCCGCCCTCTACAGACTCGAGAAGGAAGCTCAGCGGCCGGCCATCGGACAGCTTGAGCATCGCCGAGACGGGCGTCTCGAGATCGGCGACGAGGCGTGCCCAAACGACCTGCGCGCGGCCCTGCCGGTAGATGGCCGAAAAGGCGTCGAGCGTCGGCTCGACCTCGACGAGAGAGGCAGGGCCAGGGGCAGGGGCAGGCGGCATTTAGGTTCTTTCCCCGGTGGTGGTGTCGGTCGGGGGCAACCTAGTAGGAGAACGTGGCTGAGGGAAGCACTTGCACGGCCGCCATGGCCGAACGCCGCACTGTGCGCCTTGCATGGGCGCGGCCCCCAAAGTAGGCCGTGCTTCGGCGATCAGAGGTAAGTCGGCGGCGCGAAGTGATACCAGCCAAAAATAAGGGCGAGAAGCGCAATCGGCAGCATGACGCTGCTGAGAGCGAGAAAGCGGCGGCCGAGCTTCAGGGCGAGCCAAGCCCCCGCGATGCCTGCGGCCGGCATGAGCCAGAGCATCACGAACGGATATTCGAAGAGATCTTCAAAAGTGGTTCCGCGGCGGACGGGCATCCAGGTTGCCCAGGCGATCGGCTCGACGATGTAGAGCGAGACCGCCGTCCACGCGAACAGCACCGTCATCGCGACAACGGCATTCGCCAGCATCAGGCAGGTCATGACCCCTGATGCCGGAATGGGTGCGCGCGCTTCATCACCGTAGTAAGAGATCGTCACGTGCGGCCTCGATGTCGTCGAAAACCAAAAATGGGCACGTTGCCACATGGGCAGATGGCCATCCTATCCCCGCACGGTAAACGGAAGGTTACGCCCTGAGCGGGGCGTTCACGCTTTCCGGCTGACGAGTAAATGGAGGCACGAGACCGAATGCGGATCGCGACCTGGAACATCAACGGCGTCAAGGCCCGCATCGAGGGCCTGCTGACATGGCTCCGCGAGACTGAGCCCGATGTCGTCTGCCTGCAGGAAATCAAGAGCGTGACCGAGGGTTTCCCGGCCGACCGGATCGCCGATGCCGGCTATCAGTGCGTGGTTCACGGCCAGAAGGGTTTCAACGGCGTTGCGATCCTCTCGCGCCTTCCCATCGAGGACGTGGTCAACGGCTTTCCCGGCGAGCCCGATACCGGACAAGCGCGCTACATCGAGGCTGTCGTGACGGGCGATGCCGGAATCTGCCGCGTGGGCGGTCTCTATCTGCCAAACGGCAATCCGCTCGGGACCGAGAAGTTTTCATACAAACTCGCGTGGATGGCGGCTTTCGAGAGCTACGTGCGCCAGCGTCTCGCCCTCGAGGAGCCCCTGGTCCTCGCCGGCGACTACAATGTGATTCCGATGCCGGCCGATGCCCGCCGCCCCGAAGCCTGGAAGAACGACGCGCTCTTTCAGCCCGAATCCCGCTCGGCATTTCGCCGTCTCGTCGGCCTCGGCTTCACGGACGCCATTCGCGCGTGTCATCCGGGTCCGGGTGCCTACACCTTCTGGGACTATCAGGCCGGTTCCTGGCAGAAGGACGATGGCATTCGCATCGACCACCTTCTGCTTTCCCCGCAGGCCGCCGATCGCTTGAGCGCGGCCGGCATCGATCGCTTCACGCGCGCCTGGGAGAAGCCGTCCGACCATGTCCCGGCGTGGGTGGAGCTCGCGGCCTGACCGGCCGGGCGGCATCGGGGGGATAACGAGAGGGTAGTCCTCAGCGGCCCGGTGCGCCGACGTCGCGAACGCCCTTGCGATCGACGCGCGGCTCGGGACTCCCGGCCATTGCGCCCTCTGGGGGAAGATTGCCCGGACCGCGCAGTTCCTCGAGAAGCGGCACGGGCTTGCCATCTGCGCAGGTGCGCGTCGGGACGAAGCCGATATCGGCCTGCTCCTGATCGGACTTGCGCAATGCGCGGCCGCCGAAGCCGAAGAACTGGCCCCAGCGCTGGACCAGGGGCCGGGCTTCGTTGCGCCGTGGCTCGTTCATGCCGCAATAGACGTTCTGGTAGATCTCATCGATCCACAGGTAGTCGGTCGGCGCGGCGCCTTTGACGGCGAGCTCGGCAAGCGCCAGCGCCCGCGTCTCGTCCTTGGGGACAATTCCACCGCGCCAGTACTGATCGGCGAGGAAAGCTTGCGCGCCCGCGTGCCCACCCTGGACCAACGTCGAGAGGAAGTGCAGGGCGAGTTGCGGGTCCTTGCGCCCGCCTTCGCCGCTGACCAGCATCTTCGCCAGCACGAATTGCGCGTCGCGATTGCCGAAGAACTTGGCCGCATGCTCGATGTAGCGGAGCGCCATCGGCGGATTGGCCGGCATTTTCAGCTCGGGCACGCCACGATTCAGGTACTCGCCAAACGACAGGAGCGCCTTCGAGACATAGGGCGCGCGCGGATCGTCGTCGGGATCGATATTGGCATTGTTGACGACGATCTGGCGCAGCAGGCGGAATGCCTCGCCGTGATCGGTATTCGCGCCGGAGTTATCTGAGAGGATCCCGGCGAGTACATACTGTGCGAGAAACTCGCCGCTGTTGGCGGCAAACCTCAGTGCCGGAATGGCAAACTCGACGTAGCCGCCGCGATAGGCATTGATGCCCTGCTCGAGTGCCGCCTCGGGCGACACGAACGTCACGGTGGCGTCCTTGGCTCCCGCCGGCCCGGCGCTCACGGGCGCCAGGAGGACTGCAAGCGCAAGCGCAATGGCGCTCGTCCACGCTCTAGCCCGACGAGTGGTCAGCACAGCCGACACTTAAACCTTTCCGCCAGCGGGCCTTGCCACAAACTGGCCGACCCCATCTGGTCCGCGTACATAACGCAGCACCCTGCCCTGATGCGTACGCGCAGGCGGACTGTTCAATGCGCCGCATGCGGATACTGCCGGCCCGCCCGCCTGATCCGTGCACCCCACGATGGCATACCGATGCATCGTTGCGGGTGATTCCTGCGAGTGGCCGAAAGTGACCGTGTCGGGAATTTGTGGCTCTATGGTGGCGTCGAATGGCCATATCGTTGCGCCAGGGCAACACTTGGTTAACGATCCGGTAACCTTTTGATTCCCCCGGGCTTTGGAGGCGGGCAAAAAGATGAGGACACTTGCACTTTACGTCGGAGCCGCGATCGCTGAAATCGGCGGCTGCTTCGCGCTTTGGGCCGTCGCCCGCAATGGCGCCTCGGCGCTTTGGGTGGCGCCGGGGGTACTCGCCCTGGTCCTCTTCGGCTGGCTGCTGACAAAGGTCGACATCGACTACGCCGGCCGCGCATACGCGGTCTACGGAGGCATCTATATCGCGGCGTCGCTCATGTGGTTGTGGAGCGTCGAGGGGCGCGTACCGGATCGCTGGGACTTCATCGGCGCCGCTGTATCCGTCACGGGGGCGCTGATCATCCTCTACATGCCGCGATCGGCCTGAAGCATCTTCGTTTCGCGACGCAAGTGCTCCGCTGCCCGAAATTAGAACTATGTGTCATAAGAACTGGCGTTGTTACGAAGTTGCCACGTGCCTAGTCTTCCGCCATACTTTTATGAGCGACGTCGGACGGCATCCGTTCTCTGGCCGATCCGGTGCAACAAATGACGTAGGGAGTAGCCATGGCTGACACCAGCCGGCAACCGGCCCGTCGTGCTCATGGCGCGGCCGGTGCAATTGTACTGAATGGCGTACACAAATGGTACGGTGAGTTTCATGTCCTGAGGGACATCAATCTCACCGTGAAGGATGGCGAAAAGATCGTCATCTGCGGCCCGTCGGGCTCCGGCAAATCGACCCTCATCCGGTGCATCAACCGGCTCGAGGAGCATCAGCAGGGCCAGATCGTCGTCGACGGGATCGAGCTCACCAACGACTTGCGGAACATCGACAAGATTCGTGCCGAGGTCGGCATGGTCTTCCAGTCCTTCAACCTCTTTCCGCACCTCACAGTCCTCGACAATCTCTGCCTCGCGCCCGTCTGGGTGAAGAAGAAGTCTCGCGCCGAGGCCGAGAAGACCGCGCGCATGTATCTCGAACGCGTGAAAATCCCCGAGCAGGCGCTCAAATACCCTGGCCAGCTCTCTGGCGGCCAGCAGCAGCGCGTCGCAATTGCCCGCGCGCTCTGCATGAACCCGAACATCATGCTCTTCGACGAGCCGACATCGGCACTCGATCCCGAGATGATCAAGGAAGTGCTCGACGTCATGATCGAGCTCGCGAACTCGGGCATGACCATGATGTGCGTTACGCACGAGATGGCATTTGCCCGCTCCGTCGCAGATCGCGTCATCTTCATGGACCGCGGCGAAATCGTCGAGATGGCACCGCCCGAAGAATTCTTCGCCAATCCGAAGTCGGATCGCACGAAGCACTTCCTCAGTCAGATCCTCAATCACTGAAGCGAAACGCGGGGGCCGGGTCCGCGCCGACGGCCGCCGCTCATTTGAGATTTTCGGCAAGTCAACAGCAGCTACGACGAAGAAAAGGGAAAAACCAGATGAAACCAGCGAACAAGCTACTCGCCGCCGCCGCCGCCGTGCTCGTCGGCACAGCGGGCGCCGCCGGCGCCCAAACGCTCGACAAGGTCAAGAAGCAAGGAACGCTCTCGTGCGGCGTGAATACCGGTCTCGCCGGCTTCTCTGCTCCCGACGACAAGGGCAACTGGACGGGCCTCGACGTCGACTACTGCCGCGCCGTTGCTGCAGCCGTGCTCGGTGACGCGACGAAGGTGCGCTTCGTGCCGACGACTGCCAAGGAGCGCTTCACGGCGCTGCAGTCAGGCGAGATCGACGTGCTCAGCCGCAACACGACCTGGACGCTTGGCCGCGACAGCTCGCTGGGCTTGAGCTTTGCCGGCGTGAACTACTTCGACGGCCAGGGCATGATGGTGAAGAAGTCGCTCGGCGTGAAGAGCGCGACCGAACTCGGCGGAGCCACGGTGTGCGTGCAGACCGGCACGACGACCGAGCTGAACCTCGCCGACTATTTCCGCGTCAACAAGCTCGAGTACAAGCCCGTCGTCTTCGAGAAGGCCGACGAGACGCTGACCGCCTACCAGGCCGGCCGTTGCGACGTCTACACGACGGACGCTTCGGGTCTTTACGCTCAGCGCCTCCAGCTCCAGCAGCCTGACGAGCACGTCGTGCTCCCCGAGATCATCTCCAAGGAGCCGCTCGGGCCGTCCGTGCGCCAGGGCGACAGCCAGTGGTTCACCATCGTGAAGTGGGTGCACTACGCGCTGCTCAATGCAGAAGAGGCCGGCATCACGAAGGCCAATGTCGAGCAGATGCTGAACTCGACGAACCCTGACATCCGCCGCATCCTCGGCAAGGAAGGTGAGTTCGGCAAGGGCATCGGCCTCGGCAATGACTGGGCCTACCAGATCATCAAGCAGGTCGGAAACTACGGCGAGCTGTTCGACAAGAACGTCGGCGCCGGCTCGCGCATCAACATCGCTCGTGGCCAGAACAACCTCTGGTCCAAGGGTGGCCTGCAGTACGCCCCGCCGATCCGCTGACGCGCGGAACTGAATAAGTTGGTGCGTGCGGCAATGCCGCACGCACCAAGTCTTTCCGATCGGCGAGGGAGCTCAGCGGTCATGACGGCAACCACGAACAGGCCGGCGCCTGGCCCGATCACGCCGCCTGCCAAGCCGAACCTGCTCTATCGGCCCGAGTTCCGCCAAGCCGTCTATCAGATCCTCCTCGTCGTCTGTCTGATCTTTGCCTTCTGGACGATCGCAACCAACGTCGCCGACAACCTCGCCCGCCAGAACATCGCCTCGGGCTTCGGCTTCTGGAACCGCACGTCCGGCTTCGATATCTCCCAATCGCTGATCGCCTACTCGAACCAGTCGACCTACGGCCAGGCCTTCTGGGCCGGGCTGCTCAATACCCTGCTGGTTGCCGCAATCGGCATCGTATTCGCAACCATCCTCGGCTTCCTCATCGGCATCGGCCGACTGTCCTCGAACTGGCTCATCGCGCGCATCTGCGGCGCCTATGTCGAGATCCTGCGCAATCTGCCGCTGCTGCTGCAGCTCTTCTTCTGGTACTTCGCGGTGCTGAAGAACCTGCCCGGCCCGCGCCAGAGCTTTTCGCTGCCCGGCGGCGCATCGCTCAATGTGCGCGGCCTCTATCTTCCGGCGCCCGTCCCCGAGGCCGGCTTCGACTATGTGCTTATTGCTCTCGCGGTCGGCATCGTCGGCTCAATCGCCGTCGCGTTCTGGGCCCGCCAGCGCCAGCGCGCGTCGGGCGAGCGCTTCCCGGTGCTCTGGACGACGCTCGCGCTCGTGCTTCTCCTGCCGGGCGCCGTCTACATCCTGCTCGGCCAGCCCCTGAGCTTCCAGTATCCTGTGCTGCGCGGCTTCAACTTCCAGGGCGGTATTGCCATCCAGCCGGAGTTCATGGCGCTCGTCGTGGGCCTCGCCACCTACACGGCAGCCTTCATCGCCGAGATCGTGCGCGCGGGCATTGCCGGCGTACCGCGCGGCCAGCGCGAGGCCGCCAACGCGCTCGGCCTCTCCAGCGGCCTCACCATGCGCCTCGTCATTCTTCCCCAGGCGCTGCGCATCATCATTCCACCGCTGACCAGCCAGTACCTGAACCTCGCGAAGAACTCCTCGCTCGCGGTGGCGATCGGGTACCCGGATTTCGTCAGCGTCTTCACCGGCACGGTTCTCAACCAGACCGGCCAGGCCGTCGAGGTGATCCTGCTCACCATGCTCGTCTTCCTGACGATCAGCTTGATCACGTCGGCGTTCATGAACTGGTTCAACAAGCACATCGCGCTCGTCGAGAGATAGGGGCCCCGCCATGACGAGCACAACCGCAGAGATGCGCCCGCCCCGCAGCGAAGTCGGCCTGATCGGCTGGTTGCGCAAAAACCTCTTCTCGAGCCCGACCAACGCGCTCCTCACGATCATTGGCATCTGGCTCATCTGGACCGTCGTCAGCGGCGTTGCGAACTGGGCCTTCCTGCACGCGACGTGGGAAGGAGATGACGGCAAGGCCTGCACGCGCCCAGACGCCGGCGCCTGCTGGCCCTTCATCCAGGCGAAGTTCAGCCAGTTCATGTACGGGCGCTACCCGGAGCCCCAGCGCTGGCGCGTCGACCTGACCTACGTGCTCGCCGTCGTCGGCCTCGTGCCGTTGATGATCCCGCGCGTTCCGGGCAAGCTCATCAACACGCTCTACATGATCGTGTTCTTCCCCATCGCGGCCTTCCTGCTTCTCTCCGGCGGCTACTTCGGCCTTCCCTACGTTCCGACCGAACTCTGGGGCGGCCTCCTCGTGACGCTCGTCGTCGCCAGCGTCGGCATTGCAGGCGCCTTCCCGCTCGGCATCATGCTGGCGCTCGGACGACGATCACGAATGCCAATCGTGCGATGGGTTTCCGTCGGATTCATCGAGCTCGTGCGCGGCGTGCCGCTCATCACCGTCCTCTTCATGGCCTCGGTGATGCTGCCGCTCTTCCTCCCCGAGGGCATGACGATCGACAAGCTCTTGCGCGCGTTGATCATGGTGGCGCTGTTCGCGGCCGCCTATCTCGCCGAGGTCATTCGCGGCGGCCTGCAGGCGATCCCGCGTGGACAGTTCGAGGCCGCCGACGCACTCGGCCTCACCTATGCGCAGAAGATGGGCCTCATCGTCCTGCCGCAGGCGCTGAAACTCGTCATCCCCGGCATCGTCAACACCTTCATCGGCCTCTTCAAGGACACGAGCCTCGTCCTCATCATCGGCATCTTCGACCTGCTCGGCATCGTCCAGCTCAACCAGACGGACGCCAAGTGGTTCTCGCCCACGACGGCGATGACCGGCTACATCTTCGCGGGGCTCGTCTTCTGGATCTTCTGTTTCGGGATGTCGCGCTACTCGCTCTTCATCGAGCGCCGGCTTGCCGAGAGCGATCGACGGTAGGCTCCAAGGAAAGCCTTCGAGCAACATAGCACCTCTGCCGAATAGGGAACCCACGAGGGAGCGGCTGGACCCACCGGCGGACTCGGCGTAGCGTCGCGCGCCGCCGAACGTGGCACCTGCACCCCTCCGCCTCACGCCCGCGCGCTCGCGCGGAGCCGTCCCCTTACTGAGCCCCTGCATGATCTGGCTGCTTATTCTCGTGCTCGGCCTCATCGGCGGCCTGATCGGCGGCGTGGTTGGCTTCGGCGCCTCGATCCTGATGATGCCCGTGCTCGTTTTCGCATTCGGGCCCAAGGAAGCCGTGCCGATCATGGCCATCGCCAGCGTGCTCGCGAACTGGATGCGCGTCGCGATCTGGTGGCGCGAAGTCGACTGGCGTGCCAATGCGGCCTACTGCGCCACGGCCGTCCCCGCGGCTGCCCTCGGCGCGCGCACGCTGATCGCTCTCGACGCTCGCATGGTCGAGGTCGGCCTCGGAATATTCCTGATCGCCGTCGTCCCCGTGCGGCGATGGCTCACGGCTCGCGGCTTCTCGGTGAACTTGGTGGGCCTGGCGCTGGTCGGAGCCGTGATCGGCTTCCTCACTGGGCTCGTCGCTTCCACGGGCCCGCTCAATACACCCTTCTTCCTCGCCTATGGCCTCACCAAGGGCGCCTACATCTCCACCGAAGCGGTCGGCTCGGGCGCCGTAAGCTTCGTCAAATCGCTCGTCTTCCGAACGTACGGCGTGCTGCCCTGGGAGACGATCGCACGCGGGCTCCTCGTCGGCGCATCGCTCATGGTCGGCTCGTGGTTCGCGAAAGCCCTCGTCATGCGCATGGATGCGCGCCACTACGCCGGCATTCTCGAAGCCATGATGGTGCTGGCGGGCCTGACCATGATTTACGCCGCGCTTTCTTGAAAGCTCGCTTCGCGAGAGGGGCTGCCGCCCCTTCAACCCCGCGCGGGGGACACCCCCGCACCCCCGTCTTTTATGGACTGGGAGTTTGCGACAAAGAAAATCGTATTAAAAGGCGGGTGGGTGCGGGAGGGTGTCCCTCCCGGCGCGGGGTCGAGACCCCGCTCGTGCCGGAAGGCACGAACTAGCTCGCCAGCACCACCAACCCATCAACTGCCACAGCGCCCTCGCCTTTCGCGCGCACGATGACGGGATTGATCTCGGCTTCGGCGATCTGTGGAGCGTTCGACAGAGCGAGCTGTGAGATGGCGACGACGATCCCCGCGAGCGCTTCGAGATCGCCTTCCGGCAGGCCGCGGAAACCGCGCAGCGGCGCAAAGCCTTTGACCTCGGCGATCATGGCGCGCGCAGACGGAAGATCGACTGGCGCGGGGCGCACGGCGACATCGCCGTAGACTTCCGCGAGAATGCCGCCGACGCCAACCGCGACGAGCGGACCAACGCGCGGATCACGACGGAAACCGACGATGGCCTCGCCGAGCCCCTTGATCATCTCCTGCACGACGACGCCATCGATGCGCGCGCCGGGCACTTTCTTCGGCACGTCTGTGAGGAGCGACGCGATTGTCGACTTGAGTGCTGCGGCATCGCCAATGCCGACCTTCACGCCGCCGACCTCGCTCTTGTGTGCGATGTCAGCGGAGAGGATCTTTGCGACGACGGGATAGCTGAGCTTCAGCGTATCGACACCTGCGGCATCGCTCACCTGCGCGATCGCTGGCACCGGTACGCCGAGTGCAGAGAACAGCTCCAATGCCCGCTGCTCGTTCAGAGTTGCAGCACCCTTCGCGCGATCGAGGCACGTCCGCGCGGCTGTCGGCAGCTCGATTGCTTTCTTGTCACGCGGCGGCGTCCAATCGAGGTAGGCGCCGAGCGCATCGGCGCAGGACTCCGGCGTGCGAAATCCCGCAATGCCGGCATTGGCCAGCAGCTCCAGCGAGCGCTGCGCGTTCGGCAGCAGGAAGGCCACTATGGGCTTCTCGGCCGTCGCCCATTTGGCGAGCGGTGCAACAGCGAGCTCGGGAAAATACTCAGCCGACGAGCCGACACCAACGACGACGGCATCGACCCGCGGATCGGCCATGAAGTTCGACATGACCGTATCGACCACCTCGGGCTTCGTGCCGGCCATGGTCACGTCGGCGATCGGCGATCCCGGCGCGACATCAATCTTGAATGCGGCCAGTTCCTCGCTCAGCTTCTCCGCCGCCGGCACGACCTCGATGCCGCGCGAGCCCAGATGATCCACGACCAGAGCTGCGGCGCCGCCGGTCGTCGTCGTCACGGCAACGCGCTTGCCCTTGGGAGGTTTGCGCCCCTTGAGCAGCAGTGGCGCCTCGATGAGGCTCTCGAAATGAGAGAGCCGCATAATCCCGCAATCGTCGAGGAAAGCATCGAGCGCGCGCGTCTCGCCGACCATGGCGCCGGTGTGCGATTGCGCAAGGGCTTGCCCGAGATCGGAGCGCCCGAGCACATAGGCCATTACGGGCTTTCCGACCGCGTGCGCTTTCCGCGCCATCTCTGCCACGCCAACCGGATCGCGCATGGTCTCGAGGAAGAGCAAGATCACGTCGGTGTCCGGGTCGTCGACCAGCATGGACGCGATTTCGCCGACAGTGAGATCGCACTCGTTACCGATGGAGACCAGCGTCGAGAAGCCGATGCCACGTGCTTCGCCGCGGCTGACGAGTGCGCCTATCATCGAACCCGACTGCGACACGAGCCCCGTGCGGCCCTTGGGCAGGCGCTCGCGCTCCAGTACCGCGTTCGCCGAGAGTGTCAGTGGCCAGTGCGTATTGATGATGCCGAGGCTGTTCGGGCCGATGAGCCGAACGCCACCTTCGCTCGCTGCCGCAATCAGCGCCGCCTGCCGCGCCTTGCCGGCTTCACCGCCCTCCGCAAAACCACCCGCAAAGATCGTCGCCGCCGCGACGCCCGCCTTGCCGCAGTCACGGATGGCCTCGACAACGGAGTTCGTGCCGAGCATGACATAGGCGTGGTCCGGGGGCTCGGGGCAGTCGGCTAGCGAGGCGTAGCAAGGCTCGCCGAAGAGTTCCTTGTAGCCGGGATTGATCGGGTAGATGGTGCCCGCGAAGCCGTGCTTGCGCAGATAGCGCTGCGGGCGCGAGTTGTTCTTCTTCACGTCGCCCGAGGCCCCGACGATGGCGACGCGCTCGGGGCGCAGCAGGCGGTCGGCGAATGGTCTGGCCATGGGTTAGAATTCCTCCCTCTCCGGCCGACAATTGATGCTGCAGGCCGCTGCTTCGGGCTATCTCTATCCGATCGGGGCATGATCCGCCATATGTCCGGACATCTAGGTGATATGACATGACCACAGGCGTCGAGCGCTATCAGCGGATCGCCCCGCTCTATGACCTACTCGATGCGCCCTTCGAGGGCCGGCGCTACCGCCCCCTGCGGCGCATGCTGTTCGAGGGGCTTTCGGGGCAGCTCCTGGACGCCGGCATCGGCACGGGCCGCAATTGCGAGTTCTACCCACCCGAGGCCGTCGTTACGGGCATCGATTTCAGCCCTGCCATGCTGGAGCGGGCGCGTGCGCGGTGCCCGACGCTCGCTTCCGGCGGCCGGCTTCATGAGATGGACGTCACGGCGCTCACATTCCCGACGGCCTCCTTCGACGCCGCCGTCTCGAGCTTCCTTTTCTGTGTGCTCCCGGACAACCAGCAGGTCCCGGCGCTGCGCGAGCTCGGGCGTGTCGTCCGGCCCGGCGGACTGATCCGCCTGCTCGAGTATGTCCGGCCGCAAGGGCGGCTTCGCCGGGCCATCACGTACATCTGGCAGCCCTGGATCGCCTGGGCCTATGGCGCGAGCTACGACCGGCACACGGAAAAGCACATTCCCGCGGCCGGCCTCGAGCTCGTCGAAAGCCGGTTTGTCGTGGCTGATCTCGTGAAGATGCTGACCCTGCGCGTGCCAGCGCATTCGTCCACTTAGGTAGCCATGAACGATCCGATTTTAGCGCCCTATCTCGATTGCTGGCACCTGACGCCGGATGGTGCGGTGATCATCACGCCCGCAGCGCGTCTACTTCCGGTACGGCGGGGCACAATGCCCGCGATGCTGAAAGTCGTCACGCTCGATGAGGCCAAGCCCGGCAACATCCTGCTTGCTTGGTGGGAGGGGCAGGGCGCAGCCCGTGTCTATGAGATGGACGGCGACGCCATTCTTATGGAGAGAGCACTGGGGGACCGATCGCTCGTCGAGTTCGCCAGGAGCGGCCGCGATGACGAAGCGACCCACATTCTCTGCGATGCGATCGCGAGCCTGCATGCATCGCGCGTGAAATCCTTTCCTGATCTCGTGCCGCTCGATGTCTGGTTCGCGCCGCTGGAACCCGTCGCGCGAGCGCACGGCGGTCTGCTCACCCGCGCCAGCGAGGCCGCCCGCACGCTTCTGGCCGAGCCGCGAGACGTGGTGCCCCTGCACGGGGACATCCACCACGAGAACGTGCTCGACTTCGGTGCGCGAGGCTGGCTCGCGATCGATCCGCACGCGGTCCTCGGCGAGCGCGGGTTCGACTACGCGAACATCTTCTGCAATCCCGATCTTGGCGATGCGGCGATGTGCATAGCGCGCGATCCAGCGCGTTTTCGCCGCCGCTTGGAGATCGTCACTGAGCACTCCGGGATCGAGCGGCAGCGGCTCCTGCAGTGGATACTCGCGTGGTGCGGGCTTTCAGCCGCATGGTTCATCAATGACGGCATGAGCGCGGAAATCGATCTCGCCATTGCTGAATTGGCCATAGCTGATATCGGCCGCTAGACCGCACCGGGCGCCAGCCGCCCACGCAGGCGCTGTGCGAGACCGCAGCAGCGGGTATCATGGCTTCGCGCGTCGCCGGTGATTGCCGACGCAAGCACAACGATTGCCTGCAACCCAACGGTGAGATCATGCCTGCATTCATCTGCTCGGCCTGCGGTATGCAGTATCCGCCGTCCGAGGCCCCGCCCAGCTCCTGTCCGGTGTGCATCGACGAGCGGCAGTTCGTCCCCTCTTCAGGCCAGTCCTGGACCACGCTGGAAAAGTTGCAAAAATCGCACAGCAACAAGTTCCGCCGCCTCGCGACGGGGCTGACAACGATCGAGACCACCCCGGCATTCGCCATCAATCAACGCGCGATCCTCGCGCGCACACCGGCAGGCAACGTGCTGTGGGAATGCATTTCCCTCGTAGATGATGCCGCGGTCGATCTGCTTAAGGGCCTGGGCGGCGTCGCGGCCATCGCGATCTCTCACCCGCACTACTACACCACGATGGTCGAATGGAGCCGCGCGCTCGGAGGCGTGCCGATATATCTGCACGCTGCTGATCGCCAGTGGGTGATGCGGCCCGACCCCGTGGTGCACTTCTGGGATGGAGACACCAAGCCACTCGCGCAAGGCGTCACACTCATCCGATTGGGCGGGCACTTCGAGGGCGGCACCGTGCTGCACTGGGCGGACTGGGGCGAGGGCCGCGGCGTACTGCTCTCGGGCGACATCCTCCAGGTCGTCCCGAGCGGGCACGTAAGCTTCATGTGGTCCTACCCGAACCTGATCCCGCTCTCTGCCGCCGAGGTCCAGCACATGGCGGAGATCCTCGAGCCATTTGCATTCGATGCAGTGTACGGCTCGTTCTCTGGCCGTGGCCAGATCGACACCAACGGCAAGCAGGTGGTCGCTCAGTCGGTCGCGCGCTACATCGCGCGCATCAGCGACGCATAGACCGGATTCTAATATTCCGACTAGCCCGCGCGCCATTGTCGGCACCTCGTGGCGCGCCCTCGCGCTGTTGCGGCCGCGAGCATAGCTCGATGACCGCTCCAGCCCCCCCTCTCTGATGCAGTGCGAAGTAGACCGCTAGCCGGAACATGCGCCGGCCAGTAACCTCGCCATCTGCTGTGAGGTTGCGAAAATTCCCGAGTGGAGAGGAAGCCGACCATGCGTTTAGCGATTGCAGCACTTGCCCTGGTAACCGCAACGACAGGAGCCGCCGCGCAGACGCCGGCGCCCCCGTTTGCGACGACCAAGGTCGAAGGCACCGACAACGTCTATATCTTCCGCTATCAGAACCACCAGGCGATGTTCATCGTGACACCGGCAGGCGTGATCGCCACGGATCCGATCTCCTATGGTCGTCCGCAGGCAGCCGAGGCATACGTCGAAGAGATCAAGAAGATCACCAAGGCGCCGATCAAGTTCCTGATCTACAGCCACCATCACTACGACCACAGTGCCGGCGGCAAGCCATTCAAAGCTGCGGGCGCCCTCGTCGTCGCGCACAAGAATGGCACGGATCGGCTGAAGAAGCTCAAGGGCAAGGACGTCGTCATCCCCGACCAGAGCGTCGGCAACAAGCACACGATCAAGCTCGGCGGAACGACGCTCGAGCTGCACTACGTCGGGCGCAATCACTCCGACTCGTCGCTCGTAATGTTCCTGCCGAAAGAGAAGATCATCTTCGCGGTGGACTTCAATTCGCTCGGCGCAGTGCCGTCGAGACTTGCCGTGAACGACTCCTATCCGATCGAATGGGAAGCTTCGCTGAAACGGACGCTGGCGCTCAAGTGGGATCGCCAGATACCCGGGCATCCCGGACCCAATGGGCGGCTCGGCACCCGGCAGGACATGGAGCAGCAGCTCGCCTTCATGACTGCACTATCGGATGAGGTGAAGAAGTCCTCCGATGCGGGCAAGTGCTTCTCGCCCGCCGACGCCGAGGTGAAGCTGCCGCAGTACTCGACGATGATGGGCTACGAGCAGAACATGCCCTGGAATATCCATCGTTGGTGCGGTTACTGGGGCCGCGGGATCTGAGGCCATTCGCGTTTTCCATCTCTCGCCGCGACCGAGCAGTTGCAGGTCGCGGCGATGGATCTCGTCGGGCGACTTCTCTAGGCTCCCCGGTCACCGGACGCTTGGACTGAGGATCGAAAATGCCGACGTCTGTTGAGATGGTGCTCGATGCGCTGGTGCGCGCCTTTCCTGCAACGCGGCAGCGAGAGATTGTCGCCCTCGTGAACACGACGCGGGGCCATGAGCCGATGGCCGTGGCGCAGGCCTTCCGCG
>VFQP010003529.1_pt1 | contig 15798 bp, 15 predicted proteins | sample 3512351 | NCBI WGS metagenome assembly VFQP01 (sample SAMN10412372, study PRJNA504923) | tailings metagenome | isolation source: Relicate 1 Philex TSF1 revegetated site | place: Philippines: Tuba, Benguet | collected 2017-08-29 | reverse complement strand
GGCGCCCGAGGCCGCGCCACTGCCGCCCAATGCATCGCTGTGGTGGGACTTGCTGCAGCAGCAATTCACGCAGATCGCCAGCAGCGCCGCTGCGGCCAGCAAGGCGCCGTTCGGTGGCATGGCGGGCTTCGGCGGCATGTCCGCACCGGGTGCGGAGCCCACGGATGCAGCCGCGGCTGCCGATGCTACGGAGAGCAAGTCCAACGCCGGGCGTAGCCGCTCGGCACGCTCAGGGGCGTCCGCCAACGGCAAGGCCAAACCGGCTGCGAAGAAAGCGACTTCTGCCGCAAAGAAAAAGCCGGCGGCCAAGAAGGCTGCGCCGAAAAGCCCGGTGAAGAAGGCGCCGGCCAAACGTGCCGCGGCCGCTGCCGAGGCAGCCGTGCCGCCCGCGCCGGAGACCCCCGAGGATCCGCTCGAGTGAGCACCGCCCATCCCGCCAGCGCGTCCTCGCGAGCGCACCAGCGCCAGACCACCGCGCTGGTGATGATGGGCGGCGGCGCCCGCGCGGCTTACCAGGCTGGCGTGCTGTCCGGCATTGCAAAGATCGCTGCCCGTCATGGGCTCGGGCATTGCCCGGTGCCGTTCGGCATCATCGCCGGCACATCGGCAGGCGCCATCAATGGCGCCGGGCTGGCTACCGGCGCGGGCGATTTCCGCACTGCGGCCGATACGCTGGCGGCGCTATGGCACAGCCTGCATGCCGACGACGTGTACCGGACCGACGTGATCCAGATGGGTGTCTCGGGCGCACGCTGGCTGTCTTCGCTGGCGTTTGGCTGGGTCACGCAGCGCAAGTCGCCGCGCGCGCTGTTCGACAACGCGCCGCTGGGCAGCTTTCTTACCGAACTGTTCGAGCCCGAACGCGTCCAGGCCAGCCTCGACAGCGGCGCGCTGAACGCGTTCGCGGTCACCGCACTGTCATACAGCACGGGTCGGCACATCACGTTCTACCAGTCGCACCGGCGCATTCACCCCTGGCAACGCAGCCAGCGCCTGGCCGTGGAGGCAACGATCGGCGTCGACCACTTGCTGGCCTCGTCGTCGATCCCGTTCCTGTTTTCGGCCATGCCGCTGGAAATCGAAGGCCACCACGAATGGTTCGGCGACGGCACGATGCGGCAGATGTCGCCGCTTTCGCCGGCAATTCACCTCGGCGCCTCACGTATCCTGGCCATCGGTGCCGCGTCGCGCCAGCGCGCGGGATGGTTCGACACGGTGCCATCGGGCGGCTACCCGTCGCTGGCGCAGGTCGGCGGACAGGCACTGGCAAGTATTTTCCTCGACGGATTGCAGGCCGATATCGAACGGCTCATGCATATCAACCGGCTGCTCTCGCGCATGCCCGATATCGCCAACGAAGCCGAGGGCTGGCGCCCGGTGCAGGTCATGACGATCTCGCCCAGCGAACCGATCGAGGCGATCGCCGCGGAACACCTGCATCGGCTGCCGCGCACCGTGCGTGCGTTGCTGACGCCGCTTGGCGGCACCGAGGCACGCGGCGCCGCGTTTGCCAGCTACCTGCTGTTCGAGCCCGAGTTCACCCAGGCCCTGCTGGCGCTTGGTGAAAGCGACGCGGCGGCCCAGGCCGACGAGATCGCCGCCTTCCTGTACGGCGTGGTGCCGGAAACCAGCCCGGCGGCACAAGAAGTCTCCGAGGTGTCGTAGTCGCGCCACTTTTTCGGGCTCCAGCCGCCACACGGGTTGCAATCGCCCGCATCCGGCCTACAACGGAGTAGAGAAAACATTCGAGAATGATTCTTGTCTGGTAGAATCCGCCCGTAATTTCAAAGGCTTAGCATGCTCTACCCCGAACTGTTCAAATCGTTGGAAGCGGTCCGCTGGCACATGGACAAGGACATCCCCTGGGATACCTTCGACGCAAACCTGCTTACCGACGACCAGGCGAAAACCATCCGCATGAATGCCATCACCGAATGGTCGGCCCTGCCCGCCACGGAGATGTTCCTGCGTGACAACCGCCACGACTCCGACTTTTCGGCCTTCATGAGCATCTGGTTCTTCGAAGAGCAGAAGCATTCGCTGGTATTGATGGAATACCTGCGCCGTTTCCGCCCGGACCTGGTGCCCACCGAAGAGGAATTGCACGCGGTGCGTTTCGAATTCGACCCGGCACCGCCGCTGGAAACGCTGATGCTGCATTTCTGCGGCGAGATCCGCCTGAACCACTGGTATCGCCGTGCCGCGGAATGGCACTCGGAACCGGTGATCAAGCATATCTACCGCACGCTGTCGCAGGACGAAGCACGCCATGGCGGCGCCTACCTGCGCTACATGAAGAAATACCTGGGCCAGTTCGGCGACAACGCACGCTCGGCATTTGCCAAGATTGGCGTGCTGATGGCTTCGGCCCGTCGCACTGAAAAGCCGCTGCATCCGACCAACCTGCACGTGAACAAGGCGCTGTTCCCGAACGACACGGTGCAGTCGCGCCTGCCGGACCCGGACTGGCTCGAGCACTGGCTCGATGAACAGATCCGCTTCGACGAGGTCTGGGAAAAGAAGGTGATCGAGCGGATCCTGCACAATATGTCGCTGCTGTTCGAACGCACGTTCGAATCGGTGCAGGACCTGAATCGCTACCGCAAGGAACTGAACGCCAACCTGCAAGCCGCCCAGGCCTGAGCATCGCGCCCGGTCCTTGCTGACAAGACCCCATCGGATACGATGGGGTTTTTCATTGGCGCCACCCGTTTTCAGATACCTCACATGACTGCACCCGCCTTCGAATCCAAGCTGGTTCCCGCCGACGATATCGCCGCGCTGCACGCCGCCGTAGCCAGGTTGCCACGTCCGCTGGTCTTTACCAACGGCGTGTTCGACATCCTGCATCGTGGCCATGCCACCTACCTGGCACAGGCGCGCGAAATGGGCGCCAGCCTGGTGGTGGGCGTCAACAGCGACGCGTCGGTGAAGATGCTGGGCAAGGGCGACGATCGCCCGCTCAATCACGAAGGCGACCGCATGGCGCTGCTGGCCGCGCTGGCCTCGGTGGATCTGGTGGCAATGTTTCGCGAGCAGACCCCGGTGGAGCTGATCCGCCTGGTGCGCCCCGACATCTACGTGAAGGGCGGCGACTACGATATCGATACGCTCGAGGAAACGCGCCTGGTGCGCAGCTGGGGCGGCGAAGCGTATGCGATCCAGTTCCTGCATGACCGCTCGACCACGAAGCTGCTGACAAAGGTACGGCAGCAGGGCTGAGGCTGGAGAGAATTGGAGTGGAGTGGTTCTCTACCGCTACCCCTACCCCTGCGCCCGCCTCGCGCCTTCACCACGCGCCTGCGTCATCGCCTTGCAGGACTGCAGCGCTTCGGCGCCATAGCGCAGGCGCACTTCATCCATGCGCGCGCGTACCGTTTCGTCGGCATGCGCCACGCGCAACCATTGCCGCGATACGGCGCGCGGTGCGTCGCTGATCAACGCGGTACGCACACCCTGCCCGCGCAAGGTTTCAAGGAACCGGTCGGCGCGCTCGCGCTCGCGGAACAGGCCCAGCGACACCGTGTACGAATCCTGCTCTTCGCTGGCTACGACCGATACATCGGTGACCTTGCGCCGGCGTAGTTCGGCTAGCTTGCGGTCGGCGTTCTCGCGCGTCGGCTGGGCGGGCAGATGCACCCACCACCGCACCTGTTCGCTGCGTTCGAACTGATCCACCGCCAGCACGGTGCCGGCGGCAATCGCGCTCAGGTCTTCCCTGGCACGCTGGACCGCCTGCGCCGAGAAGCCACCCATTTCCAGGCAACTGTCGGCCGCGGCCACGGCCAGCGTCACGCTGCCGGGGGTCCCGCTGCGCGGCGCCGGTGGCGGTGCCGGCAAGGGCGCGGATGCGTCGCCAGACGGCTGCAATTCCATGCGTTCACCACGCACCTGCTGGTTCAGGCGTTGCGCCTCGCGCGGACTTTCCAGTACGCCGGCCAACGGCTGCGCCCCGAACGCCCCAAGCAGTGCCGCCATCAATAGCGCATTGGCGATCAGCAGGATCAGCAATACAACGGTCAGACCTCTCCGGGACATGGGGCGGGGCAAAAAATGAGGACTATGGATTGACGATACCCGGGACGGCAGCGCTTTTCGCATGCAACCCAAGCAGCACAAGATTATCGTGCATCTCGAACGGCATCGCGAGTGCCCCGGCCACGGCATGTCGCGCGCCGCCGGACAGCAGGCAGCGTACCGGCCCGCGTTCGGCCAGCGCGCGCCATGTACGCTCGATGGCACCGGCCTGTGCGGCCAGGCAGCCGGCGGCAATCGCATCGTGAGTGTTGTCTGCGCCCAACGCTCGCACCGCGCGCGCGGCACCAGCACCGGTGTCGAGAACATCGAGTTCCGGCAATTGCGCGGTATTGCGTGCCAGCGTGCCCAGCATCAACGCCAGCCCAGGCACGATCAAGCCGCCCTCGAAACGCGCGCCATCCGCCGTGGCGGTAACGATATCGAGCGTGGTCGCGGTGCCCGCCGTCACGATCAGCAACGTCTCGCCAGGCAACCAGCGGTGCGCGCCAATGCTGCCAACCCAGCGGTCCACGCCAAGCTGCGCAGGCTCGCGATAACCATTGACCAGATCGCCGTGCGCCGCCGATGTGCGTACCCATTGCAGCGGCACGGTAGTACCGAACGCCTCGGACAGCAGCGCCTCGACCTCCTTGGCCAGCCCCGGACCGGCAACATTGGCCAGCCATACCGCAGGCGGCTTGCCCGCTGCCAGCCGTTGCCAGGCCCCCACCAAAACCGCGCGCTCGGCCGGCGCTGCATGCGTGGCCGCGCCGGCGTGCTGCCATGGCGTGGGCAGCGCACCGGTCGGCACCGGCGCCGGCCCCTCGTCGCACCACGCCCACTTGAGCCGCGTATTGCCGATATCGATCAACAGCGTGTTCATGCATCGGCTCCGCGCAGTGACACCTCGCCGCTGGCAATCTGCTGCAAGCCTTCGGCGGTCTCCAGCAGCAGATGCCCCTCGCCGTCGACGCCGCGCGCCAATCCTTCGGCCAGCACCTTGCCGTCGTGCAGCAAGCGTACGGGTTCATTGCGGAACGCATCGCGCGCCGACCATGCGGGCGCCAGCGGCGCAAAGCCCTCGGCCAGGAAGATGACGCCCGTTGCCGCCAGCCGGTTCAGCACGGCACCAAGAATGCGTGTGGGGTCTCGCTGCGGATCGAACGATGCAATGCCTTCCGCCACACCGGCCAGTTCGCGCCCGAGCGCCGCTTCCATGCGCGCATCGCGCACGAGGTTCAGGCCAATCCCGATCACGGCCCACAGCCGTTGCGGCCCGGCGGGCACCGACTCGATCAGGATGCCGGCCAGTTTGCGCCCATCGATCTGCAGGTCATTGGGCCACTTGAGTCCGACGCGGGATCCCAACGCCGCGTCGCAGTCTTCCAGTGCCTGCGCCACGGCAAGTCCCACCGCCAGACTGAGGCCGCTCAGGCGCGCCGGGGCAAGCGCCAACGGCATCGCTACCGAGAATGTCAGGCCTGCCTGCCCCTGCCACGGCCGCCCCTGCCGGCCCCGCCCCGCAGTCTGCCGGTAGGCCACGCGCACGCGTGCGGCATCGCCGCTCCAGGGTGCGGTGCGGCAGGCCTGCGTCAGGTCGGCATTGGTCGAACCGGTCTCGTCCACCACCTCTACCTGCCAGGCATGCGCGGGCCCGCCATCGAGCATGCGGCGCAGTACCGGTTCGTCGATGCGCCAGGCCGGCGGCGCGGCGGAATCGTCGGTCTCAGGGGGAATGGGTCGAGCGGAGTCGTCGGGCATGGTTACGCAAAAGTCGGAGATCAGACCGGCGCAATGCGGTCAGCGGAGATTGTAGCCGTGGCCGTGTCAGAGGATGTCCGGTCGCCACGTCACGGTTGGTAGCATAGAATCGAGACTCAGCCATCACATCGTCACCTCGTTTGGACCGCCAGCCGACGCCCGCCATCGACATCTCGCGCCAGGACGGAGCCTTCAGCATACAACTGCAAGGGGACTGGACTGCACTTGCACTCGCCGGATGCCACGAGGCGCGCGGTCTGCGTGCCCAGTTGCATGAACTGACCGAGGCGCCGCAGCATGCGCAATGGTCGCTGTCCGGCGTCTCGCGGCTCGACCATATTGGCGCGCAGTTGATCTGGCAGGCCTGGAACGGCCGCATGCCCGAGCGCGTCGAGCTGAACGACGGCCAGCGCCGCGTATTCGATCGCATCGCCGACCTGCGCACCGAGGGCTGGAAGAAGAAGATGGTCGACCGCTTCAATCCGGTCACGGTCCTGGGTGCAAGCCTGCTGTCGTTCTTCGCGCAGCTGGCGATTGGCGTGGCAATGCTGGGCCAGCTGACGCTGGACCTGCTGCGCTTCCTGCGCGCGCCTCAGCGCGGCCCATGGCGCGAGATCTCGGCCAATGTCTACAACGTCGGCTACAAGGCGCTGGGTATCACGGCGCTGGTCGGGTTCCTGATCGGCATCGTGCTGTCATACCTGTCGGCCAACCAGCTACGCACGTTCGGCGCGAGCACCTTTATCGTCAATATCCTGGGCATGGCCGTGATCCGCGAACTTGGCCCGGTGCTGGCGGCAATCCTGATTGCCGGCCGCTCGGGCTCGGCGATCACCGCGCAGATCGGCGTGATGCGCGTGACCGAGGAGCTCGATGCAATGACCGTAATGGGCATCTCGCACGGTTACCGGCTGATCATGCCGCGCGTGATCGCGCTGGCGGTCTCGATGCCACTGCTGGTGGCATGGACCGACCTGATGGCGCTGCTGGGCGGCATGACTGCGGCACGCTACCAGCTCGATATCAGTTTTGCGTTCTTCCTGCGCCAGTTGCCGGACGCGGTGCCGGTGGCCAACCTTTGGCTGGGCCTGGGCAAGGGCGTGCTGTTCGGCATCCTGATCGCACTCACGGCCTGCCACTTCGGCCTGCGCATCAAGCCCAACACGCAGAGCCTGGGGCAAGGCACCACGGCATCGGTGGTCACCTCGATCACCGTCGTGATCCTGGCCGATGCGATCGTCGCCATCCTCTTCAAGAACGTAGGCCTATGAACGAGCGCGACAACGCCAACGACGGCGCCATGATCGAACGCGACACGCCGCGCGAGCGCATCATCGAGGTGCGCAACCTCGTCAAGCGCTATGGCGACAACGTGGTGCATGACGGACTCGATCTCGATGTCTATCGCGGCGAGGTACTGTCGATCGTGGGCGGCTCAGGTACCGGCAAGACCGTGCTGCTGCGTCAGATCGTCGGGCTGGACCGGCCGACATCGGGCACCATCAAGGTGTTTGGCGAGAACCCCGCCAGCCTGACGCCCGCGCAGCTGCAGGCGCTGCGCAACCGCTGGGGCCTGCAGTTCCAGCGCGGCGCGCTGTTCTCGGCGCTGTCCGTAATCGACAACATCGCGCTGCCATTGCGCGAGATGCGCGCGTTGCCTGACAACCTGATCTGCCAGGCATCGCTGCTGAAGCTGCAACTGGTGGGGTTGTCGGCCAGGGATGCCGACAAGATGCCGGCCGACCTGTCCGGCGGCATGATCAAGCGCGTGGCACTGGCTCGCGCACTGGCGCTGGAACCTGAGCTGGTTTTCCTGGACGAACCCACTGCGGGCCTCGATCCGATGGCGTCCGACGACTATGTGGCCCTGATCCGGGAACTGCGCCGGGAATTGGGCCTGACCGTGGTGATGATCACGCACGACCTGGACACATTGGTGGCGCTATCGGACCGCGTGGCGGTGCTGGCCGACCGCAAGGTGCTGGCCGCCGCGCCCATTGCCGAGGTGGTCAAGGTCGATCATCCGTTCATTCGCGAATATTTCCTGGGCGAACGCGCCCAGCGCGCGCTGCAGGCGCTGCCGGCCCCGCCTCGGGCCGATGGCACGCCAGCTCATACCGGAGAAGCCTGATGGAAAACAAGTCAAACGCCTTCCTGGCTGGCGTGTTCACCATCGGCCTGGCTGTCCTGGTGCTGTTCTCGCTGTTCTGGTTCAGCAGCGATCATGCCGTACGCGTGCCGTATGACCTGATCACGCGATCGACGGTGAACGGGCTCGGACCGCAGGCCGATGTGAAGTACCGCGGCCTCGACGTGGGCAAGGTCATATCGATCAAGTTCGATCCGCAGGTGCCGGGTCAGATCATCGTGCGCATCAGCGTGAACCAGGACACGCCGATCACGCGCACCACCTACGCCACGCTGGGCTTCCAGGGCGTGACCGGGATTGCCTATGTGCAGCTCGACGACACCGCGCGCGAGGAAGGCAGCGGCACCAGTTCTCCGCGGCTGAACACATCGGCCCGTGAACCGGCGCGCATCGTGATGCGCCCGGGCTTCTTCGAGGAACTGGAGAAACGTGGCGATTCGCTGCTCACGCAAACCGAAACGCTGATGGCCTCGCTCAATGAAATGTTCCAGACCACCAACCGCGACGAATTGATGGCGGCGATCCGCTCGGTGCACAAGACGGCCGACGACTATTCGAAGCTGGCCGCATCGCTGCAACCCGCCGCGGAACGGCTGCCGAAGGCTGTCGAAAACCTCAACGCAACGCTGGCCTCGACACGCCGGCTGGCCGACGACCTGGCCAATCCGAATGGCACGGTCATGCATACCGTGAATCGTGTGGGCGAGAACATGCAGGGCGCCGCCGATTCGGTGCAGCAGGCTGCCGGCATCTTCTCGCAGGAAACGCTGCCGCAACTCAACGGTCTGGCGCGCGATGCACGCCAGACCGCGCGCAGCATCGACCGTGCGGCGGGACAGTTCAACGATCAGCCAAGCAGCGTGCTGTTCGGCGGACCATCGCCCACGCCGGGGCCCGGCGAACCGGGTTTCAGCGCGCCCTGATCCGCGCCCTTGAACGAACGCCAGGATTCGATCATGAAAACCTTTTCCGCCTTCGCCCAGCCAGCAACCGGTATTGGCGCGCTGATCATGCTGCTGGCGCTGTCCGGCTGCAGCGTGCTGTCGTCATCGTCGCGCACCGCCACGACCTATGATCTGGGTCCGCTGGCCTCCGCACCATCGCAACCGCCAGCGAAGCTGCCCAAGTTGCGCGTGGCCGAGACCGATGGCCCCACATGGATGGACAGCCGCGGCATCTACTACCGGCTGCAGTATGCACAGGCCCAACGGCTGCAGGCGTATTCGACCCAGCGCTGGGTCGACGCGCCGACGCGGCTGTTCGACGACCGTCTCCGCGCGGCGGTATCGGGACGCGGCGAACTTACCTGGTACGGCGACACCAGCGTGCCCGCCATCAAGGTGGACCTGCTCGGCTTCGAGCAGGTCTTCGATTCGGCCACCAGCAGCCGCGGCGTGGTGCGCGTGCGCGCCACGGTGTTTCACAAGGGCCTGATCGGGCAAAAGACCTTCGTGGCCGAACAGCCGGCACCCAGCGCCGACGGCGCGGGCGGCGTCAAGGCACTGTCCGCCAGCTCCGATGCGGTGATCGCGGCAATGCTCGACTGGGCCGCCACGCTGCCGCTGGAAGCCGCCGCCGCAAGCGGGCCGGCCCAGTTGCCGCGTGCCAATCCGCCCGCACGCGACACGGTGCCGCTGCCGGGCGACGACACACCCAAGCCCACGCCGCCGCGCCCGTAACCGGGGCATGACGTGGCCAGTGAGCGTACAGTGCAGTACAGGTCGTAAGGTATCAGGCAGTCATGGTTTCAGACACGTCACCACCTCCGTCGCCACCTCCATCGCCGCCACAAGCGCCGCGCCAGCCCGAGCTTGACGGCTGGTTGCCGCGCCATTCGCCGCTGGCGCGCGTGGGACTGATCTGTTTTACGCTGCTCGTGGTTTATGCCAGCCTCTATCCGTTCTCGGGCTGGGTCAACAATGGCATCTCGCCATTTGCGTTCCTGACCGCGCCCAAGCCACGCTACATCACCGAGTTCGACCTGCTGACCAATGTGCTCGGCTATTGCCCGTTCGGCGCACTCGTCGTGTTGTCCCTGCACCCGCGTGTCTCGGGCGCACGCGCGTCACTGATCGCCTTCGTCGCCGGCGCATTGCTTTCGGTAGTCATGGAAGCACTGCAGACATGGCTGCCGACACGCATCTCATCGAACATCGACCTGATCACCAATGCACTTGGCGCGCTGCTTGGCGCTGCCATCGTGGCGCCGTTCACGGGCGCACTGATCGACCGCGGCACACTCACGCGGCTTCGCATGGCGTGGTTCGAGCCGCATGCGAGCTTTGCCATCATCCTGGTAATGCTCTGGCCGTTCGCGCAGGTGTTTCCACAGGAGCACCTGTTCGGCATGGGCGGTATCGTACGCGAGTGGCTGACCGATCCCGACTCGTGGCCAATGGCATGGGTACAGGCGTACTTCCCGGCATTGATCGAATGGCAGGACAATATTGGCTTGCGCCCTGACGACATGCAGAGCCAGCTGCTGCTGGAAACCATGGTGACGGCATCGAGCTGGATCGGCACGGGCCTGTTTGCTTCGATCGCCATGCGGCGCACCGCACCGATGCTGCGAATTCTGGCGGCACTGCTGACCGCCGCGCTGATCGTCAAGGCCGCGGTCGCGGAATTGCAGTTCCCCGACGACAACGCCTTCAACTGGCTGTCCGAAGGCGGGCGCTTTGCGCTGCTGACGAGTTCGCTGGTGCTGGTCCTGCTACTGCGGCTGCCACGCTGGCTGCGCGCGGTGCTGGCCACCATTGCGCTGGTTGCGCTCGTGGTGCTGACCAACGTGCTGCCGGCGAACCCCTATGCATGGATCTCGGAGCAGGGTTGGCGCATGGGCCGTTTCATTCATTTCAACAGCCTGGCCCAGTGGCTTGGATGGCTGTGGCCGTTCATGGCGTTCTTCTACGTGATCTGGCGCTTCGAACAGATCACGCTGCGGCGCAGGTTGCAGAATCGCGCCAGACGCCGGGCCACGGCACGCGCTGTGGCAGCAGCTACCGCGCCGCGCCACGAGTCGAAACAGACGCTCGACAATTGAGCGCGCTTGCCCAGACATCATGTTGCGCAGGGCCGCAGCCGTTCAATGCAACTGCCCCCCCTGCTCCCGGATATCAGAACGCGTCGACAGTGCCGCTGACACTGCCACGCGCAAGCCTGCAATCAGCGTGTCGAGTGCAAGACTTGGTGCGCCTGGATGGCGTGCCGCCTGTTCCGGCAGGTAGGGAATATGGATAAAGCCACCCCGTGTGGCATTCTCGTTGCGCTGGGCCAGCGTGTGCATCAACCCGTAGAACACGTGGTTGCAGACAAAGGTGCCCGCCGTCTGCGACACCATCGCCGGCACACCGGCGGCGCGCATGTCGCGCACGATGGTCTTGATCGGCAGTGTCGAGAAGTACGCAGCCGGACCGGTCTCGGCAATCGTGATATCGATCGGTTGCGCGCCTGCATTGTCGGCAATGCGCGCATCGTCGACATTGATTGCCACGCGCTCGACCGACATTTCGGTACGCCCTCCGGCCTGGCCCACGGCAATCACCACGTCGGGATGCAGTGACGCCACCAGCGCGCTCATGGCATCGATTGCCTTGCCGAATACACATGGCAATTGGCGCGCGACGATCACCGCGTCGCCGATACGCTCGCCATCGAGCGCCCGTACCGCTTCCCACGAAGGATTGATCGGCTCTTGTTCGAACGGCTCGAAGCCGGTCAGCAGGACGGTACGGACGGACATGGCGATTCCTTACATCAGGAAGTACAGCAGGATGATATTGGCCACGAGGATGGCCAGCGCGGTGGGTACCTGCGCACGGATCACGGCGTTCTTGTCTTCGAGTTCCAGCAGCGCCGCCGGCACGATGTTGAAGTTGGCCGCCATCGGCGTCATCAGCGTCCCGCAGTAGCCCGAGAACATGCCGATGGCCGCCATCACAGCCGGGTTGCCGTGGAACATGCCGACCAGGATGGGCACGCCCACGCCACCAGTCATGACCGGGAACGCTGCAAAGCCGTTGCCCATGATGATTGTGAACAGCGCCATGCCCACGCAATACACGGTCACGGCCACCAGCTTGAAGTCCATGTTGATGTACGACGTGGTCAGATGCGCCACGGCCTTGCCCACGCCGGCGTCGGCAAATACCAGGCCCAGCATGGCCAGCATCTGCGGCAGCACCAGCGCCCAGCCCAGCGACTCGATCAGGCGACGCGACTCGCGCATGCTCTGCGCCGGTGTGTCACGCGTGAGCCAGCAGACCACGATCAGCGACACCAGGCAGCCGATACCAAGCGATACGAACGTAACGTTCTTGGGATCGAGCAGCGGCAGGCCCGCGATCTTCACATCCTTGAACAGCACGGTGCCCAGCACCGTAACCAGCGGAATCAACAACGCCGGAATGAACAGCTTGTTGCCCAGCCGCTTTGCGCTGGCGCGCCGCTCGGACTCGGGCAGCGTGCCGTGCTTGCCGTGTCCAACGCCACCAAAGCCGGCAATCAGTGCCATGACCACGGCGCCCACGCCGACGACGGCCGGCGGGATCTTGTCGCCGATCAGGAAGATGATCGCGTAGAGCAGCCAGAACAAACCCGTGGACAAGCGACGCGGATGCGTCTTGTCCGTGAACGTCATCAGCGCCGTGATCAGCAGGACAAAGCCGGCCAGCCAGTAGAGGTATTCGATCGAGACAATCATCGCTGACTCCCCTTTGGTTGCGGCAGCCAGCGGTGTACCGGCCGGCTGCTTTCCGCCCAGCTCGCGTGCCAGCCAGCCGTCCAGGCGCCTCAGGCGCACGGCGTGGATCAGGAACGCGCAGATCGCGGTCGGGATGCCCCACACGGCGATGTGCAACGGCTCGACGTCGATATTCGATGACAACAGGAAGGTATGCATCAGCGCGATGGCACCGAACGCGACGAAGATGTCTTCACCGAAGAACAGCCCCACGTTGTCGGTCGCGGCGCAGAACGCCAGAATGCGCTGGCGTACCGGCTCCGGCAGATGGCCGAACTTGTTCTCGGCAGCACCTTCTGCCATCGGGGCCAGCAGCGGGCGCACCATCTGCGGATGCCCGCCCAGGCTCGTCAGTCCGACCGCAGCGGTCAGCTCACGAACTGCCAGATAGACGATCAGCAACCGTCCTACCGTGGCCGATGCGATACGCGAGATCCACGCCTGTGCATGCTCGCGCAGACCGTGCCGCTCCAGCAGGCCGATGACGGCCAGCGGCAACAGGATGATCAGCGGCAGGTTGCGTGCCTTGACGAATGCAGTACCGATCGCAGTGAAGATCTGTGTAAGCGGCATCGACGCGGCCAGGCCCGTGGCGATGGCGGCTGCCGCCACCACCAGCATGGGATTGAACCGCAGGACAAAGCCGATGATGATGACACCGACCCCTAGCAGGGGCCAAAGATTGACAGCCGATTCCATGGGAAACACCTGATTTCGAGTGGAGCAAAGCCTGCGCTGCCGGGAGGTCCCGTCAGACGCTGGCCCGGATGGCGATGCCTTCCGCACCGAGCCGTTCCCGGATGCGGCGCGCAAAGGCAAGCGCGTGGGCGCCGTCGCCGTGCAGACACACGGTTTCGGCGCGAATCGGTACCCAGGTGCCGTCGATCGCACGCACCTGCTGGTCGCGGATCATCGACAGCGTCTGGTTCAGGGCAACTTCCTCGTCGTCATGCAGCGCGCCGGGCGTGCCACGTTTCACGAGCGTGCCGTCGGGGTTGTAGCCGCGATCCGCGAACACTTCCTCCTTCACACGCAGGCCCGCGTCGCGCGCCATGGTGATCATCTGGCTGTTGGCCAGGCCGAAGAACACGAGATCCGAGTCAAAGTCGCGCACGGCGCGCACGATCGCATCGCACAGCTTTGCATCGCGCACCGCCATGTTGTACAGCGCCCCGTGGGGCTTCACGTGGGCCAGTTGCCCACCTTGCGCGCGGACCATCGCATCGAGCGCGCCAATCTGGTACAGCACGTCCGCGTACACGGCCTCGGGGTCGCGCTGCATCTCGGTGCGGCCGAAGTTGTCGCGATCGGGGAAGCTCGGGTGCGCGCCAATGGCCACGCCGTTGGCCAGCGCCCATTTCACGGTCTGCAGCATCGTGGCCGCGTCACCGGCGTGCCAGCCGCATGCCACGTTGGCCGAACTGATCAGCTTGATCAGCGCTTCGTCATTGCCGCAGCCTTCACCGAGGTCGGCGTTCAGGTCGATTTGCATGGGGACGTTCTCCGAATATGTGGGACGAATCAGTCTGTGGTCGGGCGACAAATCAGGCGACAAAGCGCGTGGTGGTGCGCCGGCGCGCGGCAATGCGCATGCCGCCGTCCTGCCAGCGCAGCGCCTGGTCGATCTGCCGCAGATAGCGGTCCACCTCGGCCTGTGCCGCACCGGCTTCCTCCAGCGATACCTGCCGGAAACGCACCGTAGCGCCGAGTGGTACCTGGGCCAGGCGCCACAGGTCGGCCCCAATCACGGTACCGATCTTCGGATAGCCACCCGTGGTCTGCGCATCGCTCATCAGGGCAATCGGCTGGCCATTCGGTGGCACCTGCATCACGCCTGGCATCACGCCGTGCGACAACAGGTCGCCCGACCGCTCGGCGCGGCGTGCCAGCGCCGGGCCTTGCAGGCGCAGGCCCATGCGGTTGCTCTGCGGTGTGATGATCCATTCGGAGGACCACAACGCCGCCTGCGACTCGGCTTCGAAATCGGGATACTCGGGACCGGCCAGCATGCGGATCACCAGCGCATTGCCCTCGCGATTCACAGGCAGTGCCCATCCGGGTGCGGCAACGCCCACCCAATCCTGCCCGGCACCGATGCCGGGACGGCCGGCGGGCAGGCGGTCGCCCTCGCGTAGCACGCGGCCTTCGAAACCGCCATAACCAGACTTGAGGTCAGTGCTGCGCGAGTTCATGACCAGCGGCACGTCGATGCCGCCGGCCACGCACAGGTAGGTACGGGTGCCACCGCGTGGCGCGGGCAGCGTCAGTGTCTCGCCACGGCGCACGTCGAACGCATGCCAGGTCCAGACCGGTACGCCATCGAGATTGGCACTGCACTCGGCACCGGTCAGCGCCACACGCATATCGGTGTCGAAGCGCAATGCCGCACGGCCCAGCGTGAACTCGATGGCCGCTGCATTGGGTTCGTTACCAAGCAGGCGATTGCCGACCCGCAATGCCAGCGCATCGGCCGCGCCGGAACGGCCCACGCCAAAGCGACGGAAGCCCACCCGGCCCAGGTCCTGCACCGACGCCTGCGCGCCAGGACGAATAATCTCGATCACAGCCGGACCTCCTCGGCAACAAAACGCACGGTGTCACCGGGCGCAAACAGCGACGGCGGATCGCGGTCGGCTACGAACAGCTGCGCTTCGGTACGGCCAATCAATTGCCAGCCCCCAGGCAATACGGCCGGATAGATGCCGGTCTGCTCGCCGCCGATGCCCACGGCGCCAGCAGGTACCGCAAGACGCGGCTCGCGGCGGCGCGGCGTGGCCAGTTCGGGGGCCAGGCCCCCCATATAGGCAAAGCCGGGCTGGAAGCCAAGGAAATAGACCACGTACTCGCCGGCAGCGTGACGGCGCACTACTTCCTCGGGCGTCAGGCCGGTATGCGCGGCCACATCGGCCAGGTCGGGGCCGAACTCGCCGCCGTAGCAAACCGGAATTTCCACAAGCTTGCCCGTGGCGTTGCGCGTCTCTCCGGAGGCCCAGGCCAGTTTCAGGTTGCGTTCGAGCGCGTCCACATCGGCGCTCTCGTCGAACGCGAGCGTCAGGTTGTTCATGCCCGGTACCACGTCCACCACGCCGCGCCAGTCGGTGGCGCGCTCGGCCATGGCCCAGATTCGGCG
>VFQP010003528.1_pt1 | contig 15800 bp, 12 predicted proteins | sample 3512351 | NCBI WGS metagenome assembly VFQP01 (sample SAMN10412372, study PRJNA504923) | tailings metagenome | isolation source: Relicate 1 Philex TSF1 revegetated site | place: Philippines: Tuba, Benguet | collected 2017-08-29 | reverse complement strand
TGACCACATCGCGCGCGTTACGGTTCGACATCCAGGACACGCCAATGCCGAGGTGACCTTCTTCGGCGGCTACCACTACGACGGGCTCGCATTCTCCGCAGCGCGCGAGTATCGCTACAACGGTACCACCGGCCAGTTTGGTGGCACTCGCCGCGAAGACGAGATGGCTGGCAAGGGCGAAGCGCCCATCCCGCTGCTGGCCGGTTCGGTGCTGCGGTCGCTGCATATGGCAAGGTTTGGCGGTGCGATGGTCGACTGGTTGTACTTCCTTTGCGGACTGGCAGGCGCTGGCGTCGTGGCTACGGGCCTGCTGCTGTTTTCCGTCAAGCGGCGTACGCAGAAGCGTAATGAGTTCGGCGTGCATACCCGGCGTGTGCACGACCTGATCGACCGACTGAACGTGGCCGCAACCGCCGGGCTTTGCGTGGCCTGCATCGGCTACCTTTGGGCCAACCGCTTGCTACCGGCACTGCTTGACGAGCGACACGAATGGGAGATCGGCGCATTCTTTGCCATATGGGCTGGCACGGCCCTTCATGCGGCCCTGGTTGTGCCACGCCAGGCATGGCGCTCGCAATTGGTCGGCGCCGGGTGGCTCTGCGTTGGATTGCCGGTACTCAACGCGCTGACGACGTCGTGGCACCTGCCACGCTATATCGCCCATGGCGACTGGCGTGCTGCCGGTGTCGAACTGGGCGCAATGGCCTGCGGCGCCGCGTTGCTGCTGACCGCCACGTACCTGCGCCGCCGTGACGGCATGCCGCCGCGACAACTCAACATGTCATCGCAGGTGAAACCATGAGCAACGACGCCCTGTTCGTCATCAGTGTGTTCGGGGGCGCCATGGCCGGCATGACAAGTTTTGCGCTGGCCATGGCGCGGCACTTCGAACGCCTCTATGGACAACCATTGCCCATTGGTACTGCACGCTTGCTTCGCCTTGCCGGAGCGGGCTGCCTGCTAGCCATTGCGTGGCCATGCGCGGCTGGCTGGGGGCTCAGCATCGGCGCCGTGGTCTGGGCCGGTAGCGTGTGCCTCGCCGCGCTGGCGGTTACGGCTGCGCTCACCTGGGGGCCACGAATCGTGCCGTTGGCCGGAACCGCAGCGGCCGTGTCCGGCCTCCTCGGATGGTTCCTGACCCTTTGATTGGGCGTGCCTCAGGCATTGTCACACCATTACGACAGTTACCCGCTGCCGCTTGTGGTAACCCGTTGCGCTGAATTAGAATGCAAATAATTCTCAATTGCAAATGGCGCAGGGCGCCGATTCGATACGCGCCATGGCATTGGCAGACCTCGGCACCGCTACGGCGGCGCATGCATTCACTCAGATCTACCATCATCACCATAGTTGGCTGGTCAACCTGCTCTGGCGCAAGCTCGGCAATGTCGACAATGCAGCCGACCTTGCGCAGGATACGTTCGCTCGACTGCTCAGCGCCGGTGACGCGGCCACCCTGCGCGAGCCGCGTGCGTATCTGACCACCGTGTCGAGCCGGCTGACGGCACACTATTACCGTCGCCTGGCGCTCGAGCGTGCGTACCTCGAAGCGTTGGCACTGCAGCCAGAAGCCACAGCCCCCTGCCCCGAAACCCGTGCGCTGGTCCTCGAAGCGCTGACGGCCGTCAGTTGCGTGCTCGATCAGTTGCCGCCACGGACGCGTGAAGCGTTCCTGATGTCCCAACTCGATGGGCTGACTTACCGCGAGATTGCCGAGCAACTCGATGTGTCGGTCAACGTTGTGCAAAAGGCCATGGGCAAGGCATTCGTGCATTGCTATGCGGCTGTGTACGGCTGATGGCGAACCCCGGCATCGAAGTCGTCGAACAGGCCGCGTTCTGGATGGCTACACTTCAGTCGGGCGAAGCCACGACCGATGACGAAGCGGCCTGCGCGCGCTGGCGCGCATCTCATCCCTTGCATGAGGTCGCATGGCAGCGCATGCAGAGCATGGAGGAGCAGCTTCGCGGCGGGTTGCGGCAACTTCCACCCGTCATGGCTCGCCGTACGCTGCAGGGCGTGCGCCAGCAATCGCGCCGCGGTGCACTGAAGGCGCTTGCAGGGCTGGGGGCATTGGCGGTGACGGGTGGCGGCGCCTGGATCATGGCCGATCCGCTGCCGTTGGGACAGATGACGGCCGACCATGCTACGCGCACTGGCGAACGCCGCACTGTGACGCTGACCGACGGCACGCGCGTCACGCTCAACACCGCAACAGCCATCGACGTCCGTTTTACCGCAACGCTGCGCCAGATCCGGCTACGTACCGGTGAGATCGAAGTCGTCACCGCGCAAGATACAAAGGGGCGCCCTTTCGAAGTGGCCACGCGCCTTGGCCGGATCACCCCTCTCGGCACGCGCTTTACCGTGCGTGATGTGGATGCCGACGCGGGTCAGGCGCACGACAATCCTGTTCTGGTGGCGGTTACCGAAGGCGCGGTCAGCATTGCGCCAAGACTCGCCGGCACCGAACTACGACTGCCGGCGGGCCAGCAGACCCGTTTCACAGCCACCGCCGTGGAGCCGCCGGAGACGTTCGACGCTGCCAATGCCGCATGGCTTGACGACATGATTGTCGCGGACCGCATGCCCATGCCGCGCTTCATTGCCGAACTGGGCCGCTACCGCCGTGGCGTGCTGCGCTGCGATTCCGCACTGGCCGACCTCGTCGTATCGGGCGCCTTTCCGCTCGGTGACACCGACGCAGTGCTCGCGCTGCTTCAGGAAGCGCTGCCGGTTCGTACCCGATCGCTGACACGCTACTGGGTCACGCTCGCGCCACGCTGATTCGCGTCTCCCAAAAAATTCTTTCAATACCCGGCAGGTTCCTTCCGTTCGCGGGTCAAGTACATAGCGACCATTTCTGCGGAGCCACGCAGGTTGCTGCTACCCGAGAACCACATAGAGGAACACTGCATCATGCTTCATCGACTTTCCGGCCGTCGCCATGCACGCAAGCCCATCGTACTGGCGTTGCATGCGGCCATGCTGGCCATGCCCGTTTGCGTTGCCGCCGGCATGCCCGGCAGCGCCATGGCGCAGGGCACGCCGGCTGCCGCACGCCAGTTCGATATCGAGGCCGGCCCGCTCGACCGGACCTTGACGCGCTTCGGACGGGAAGCCGGCATTCTGATCGCAGTGGATCCTGCGCTGACACAAGGCTTGTCGAGCCAGGGCCTGCATGGCAGCTATACGGTGCAGGAAGCACTGGCTGCACTGCTGGGCGGCCATCAGCTTGAAGCCGTGAGCGGCGCCAGTGGCGGCTACCGGCTGCGCAAACGCGACAGCGCGGGCACCGCAGCCGTGCCCGGGGCGGAAGCCGGCACGGTCACGCTGGCGCCCGTCACGGTCAGCGCCGCCAGCCTGCGCGATGGCGCCACCGAAGGCACCGGTTCCTATACCAGCGACTACACCAGCACGGCCACCCGGCTGGGGCTGACACCGCGCGAAACACCGCAGTCGATCAGCATCATCACGCGCCAGCAGATGGATGACCAGGGCCTGACGCAGTTGGCCGACGTGGTCAAGCAGACGCCGGGCCTCATCATCAACCAGAGCGGCAACCTTGGCTCCGATTCGAGCACGATCTATTCGCGTGGCTTCGCGGTCGAGAACTACCAGATCGATGGCGTGCCGCAACTGAACAGCAACTACAACTCGCTGTTCCAGTCAGCCGACATGGCCATCTACGATCACGTGGAAGTGGTGCGTGGCGCCACCGGCCTGATGAACGGCCTGGGCTCACCGGCGGCCACGATCAACCTCGTACGCAAGACGCCCACGCCGACGTTCCAGGCATCGGCCACCATTGAAGGCGGCTCATGGGATTACCGGCGCGCCGAGGCAGACATCTCCACGCCGCTCAACAAGTCCGGCACGGTGCGCGGCCGCTTCGTGGCGGCGTATCAGGAGAACAACAGCTATATCGAGCGGCTGCATGAGCGCCGCGAGATTTTCTATGGCGTGGTGGAAGCCAACCTTACACCCGCCACGCTGGCCACCGTCGGCTTCTCGTGGCAGAGCTTCGACTTGACCGGCCATGCACGCGCCGGCCTGCCGCTCTATTTCTCCGATGGCAGCCGCACCGATTGGGCACGCTCGAAGTCCGCCGCGGCCGACTGGGCGTATTCCTACCGTGCCAACCAGACGTTCTTCGGATCGCTCGAACACAAGTTCTCGAACGGCTGGCGTATCAAGGGCACCTTGAGCCACGATCGCAATACGTTCGATGAGGTGCTGGGCTACGCGGCAGGTGGCTATCCAGACCGGGTGACCGGCGCGGGCGTCAACCTGTGGGCGTCGCGCTGGGCCGGCAAGCCGGAGCAGACATCGTTCGACCTTTACGCCACCGGTCCATTCAAACTCTTCGGACGCACGCACGAGGCGGTTGTGGGTACCACCATCGCGCGCACCGTGTTTGCGGGCCCGACCTTCGGTGCCTGGTATATCGACGGCTATGACAGCAGCGTGCCGAACATCTTCACGTGGGACGGCTCGTATCCGGCGGAGCCGAACAACCCGCGCCAGGGCACCTACGACTTTTTCGAGCAGACCGCGAGTGCCTATGCCACGGTGCGCCTGCGCCCGACCGACGCCCTGTCGGTACTGCTGGGTACGCGTATCACGAGCTGGAAGAACGACACCACCACGTCCTACTTCGACGGCACACCGTCCGACGTCAGCAACCGTTCGGAGAAAGGCAAGATTACGCCGTACGCGGGCATTGTCTACGACTTCACCAAGAATTTCTCGGCCTACGCGAGCTACACGAACATCTTCAAGCCGCAGTCGAGCCGCGACGCCAACGGCGCGTTCCTGGACCCGCTGGTCGGCAATGGCTATGAGGTCGGCACCAAGGCCAGCTTCTTCGACGGTGCGCTCAATGCCAGCGCCGCTGTCTACCTGGTCAAGCAGGACAACCTTGCCGTGGCGCTGCCCGGCGTGCTGACCCCCGATGGCGCACAGGCCTACTATGCGGCATCGGGCGCCAAGACCAAGGGTTACGAGCTTGAAGTCTCAGGTCAACTGGCGCCGGGCTGGCAGGCATCGGCAGGCTTCTCGCGCAATATCTCGTCAGACCGCAATGGCGCGCCGTTGAACACGATTGTGCCGCAGGACGCATTCAAACTGTTCACGACCTACCGGATCGCCGCCATTGGCAACGGACTGACTGTCGGCGGTGGCCTGCGCTGGCAAAGCAGCATCTATGCGGACAACACTGGCCCACAGCGCGTGCGCTTTACTCAGGGCAGCTACTCGGTCGTCGACCTGATGGCGCGCTACCCGATCACCAAGAAGGTGGCGGTCACGCTGAACCTGTACAACCTGTTCGACAAGAGCTACTACACCAGCACCAGTTCGTCGTTCTACGGCGCGCCGCGCAGCTTCCGTGTGGGCCTGACCGCCAGCTATTGAGGTAACGCCCAGTGAAACTGCGTTCAAAGCAGGCACGCGGCGCCGTGATGGTTGTGCTGGCCGCCGCGGTGGCTGGCACAACCTGGCTGGCCAGCCGCCCTTCCGTCGACTACACGACCACCCGCGTGGCACGTGCCGATGTGGAAAGCACCGTCAACGCCATCGGCACGCTGCAGCCACGCCGCTATGTCGATGTTGGCGCGCAGGTGTCTGGACAGATCCTGCGCCTGCACGTACAGCCCGGTGCAGTGGTGCAAAAAGGCACTTTGCTGATGGAAATCGACCCCAGCGTGCAGCGCGCCACCGTGGACAGCGGACGCGCCGCGATTGCCGGCCTGCGTGCGCAGCTGGCCGACCAGACCGCCCAGCACCAGTTGGCGGCGCGGCAACTGGCGCGGCAGCGTGTCATGGCTGCCGACGGCGCCACGCGCGATGAAGACCTGCAGACTGCCGAGGCCACCTTCGATTCAGCGGCGGCCAAGCTCGCGGTACTGCGTGCACGTATTGCCGAGACCGAAGCGACGCAGCGTGCCGAGGAAGCGCGGCTCGGCTACACCCGCGTTTACGCGCCGATTACCGGCACCGTGGTATCGGTCGACGCGCGTGAGGGCCAGACGCTGAACGCGACTTACCAGACGCCCAATGTGCTGCGCATCGCCGACCTGGCAGGCATGACAGTCTGGACCGAGGTATCGGAAGCCGATATCGCGCGCATCCGGCCTGCCATGCCAGCTTCATTCACCACGCTCGGCAGCGCCGACGAATCGGCGCCGCGGCAGTGGCGCGGCACGGTGCGCCAGGTGTTACCGGCCCCGCCCAAATCCGAAGGCAGCAGCCGCAGCAGTGAGGGCACGGCCCCGCCCGCCGCCACCAAGGCGGTGGTCTATACGGTGCTGTTCGATGTGGACAATGCCGACGGCGCCCTGTTGCCCCAGATGACAGCGCAGGTATCGTTCACGGTTGCCCGGGCACAAGGCGCCATCGTGGCGCCACTGGCCGCGCTCACGCGCGACGACAAGCTGCCGGACCGGTTCCATGCGCGCGTGCTCGATGCAAACGGCAAACCTGTTGCGCGCGAACTGCGCGTAGGCGTGCGTAGCCGCCATCTTGCCGAGGTCAAGGATGGACTGTCGCCAGGCGATGCGCTGATTACCGGTGAAACACCACGTGCCGGGGTGCGGTGGCTGCAATGGTAGAGGCAGGGATCGAGCAACGGGCGGAACGCGCCGCCCTGATTTCGCTGCGCGGCATCCGCAAGCGCTATGGCGGGATTGCCGTTGCATCGGGCAACGCATCGCCAGGCGACGCGCCACCGGAAATTGAAGTCCTGCGTGGCATCGACCTCGACATTCATGCCGGTGACTTCGTCGCCATCGTGGGGGCGTCCGGCTCGGGCAAATCCACATTGATGCATATCCTGGGCTGTCTGGACCGCCCGACCAGCGGCAGCTACCGCTTTGAAGGTCGCGATGTGGCCGGCTTCGACAGCGACACGCTTGCGTGGCTGCGGCGCGAAGCGTTTGGCTTCGTGTTCCAGGGCTATCATCTGATCGCCACAGATTCCGCAAGCGAGAATGTGCAGGTGCCGGCGATCTATGCGGGCATCCCTGAAACGGAACGCACGGCACGTGCAGACGCGCTGCTGACGCGCCTTGGGCTGCCTGACAAGTTGCACCATCGTCCGCGCCAGTTGTCTGGTGGCCAGCAGCAGCGCGTGTCGATTGCGCGCGCGCTGATGAATGGGGGCCGCATCATCCTGGCCGACGAACCGACCGGTGCGCTCGACACCCGCAGCGGCGCCGAAGTCATGGCATTGCTGCGCGAACTGGCTGCCGCCGGCCATACGATCATCCTGATTACGCATGACCGCGACGTCGCGGCCCAGGCCCGCCGCGTGATCGAGATCCGCGATGGTTATATCGTCAGTGACAGCGGTCATGATCATGCGCTGGCAGAGCCGCTGCCGTCCGTTGTGCACCGCCCCGCCATTGCCGGTGCCTCCGATACGCTGCTGGCTGACCTGCGCGAAGCGGCGCGCACCGCGTGGCGCGGCATGCGGCTCAATCGCATTCGCACAGCCCTGACGCTGCTTGGCATCATCATCGGTGTGGCTTCGGTCGTTGTCATGCTCGCGGTGGGCGAAGGTGCGCGGCAGCGCGTGCTCGACCAGATGGGCACGATGGGCACCACGATCATGTACATGGGCAGCCGGCCGCCGCCAACCGGCGGACCCGCCGGCCAGATTACCCCCGAGGATCTCGACGCCATTGCGGCGCTGCCCGATATCCGTCGCGTGATGCCCGTAATTGGTGATCCGGTAACGGTGCGGCGTGGCAATGTGGACCGCCAGATCTATGTCTTCGCGGCCAGTCGTGAGATGCCCGCCGTGCACCACTGGAATGTGGAGCGCGGACGCTACTACTCCGATGTCGAGGATCGCGCGCTCGCGCCCGTGGTGGTACTGGGCAGCAAGTCACGCGAACATTTTTTTGGCACTACCGACCCGCTTGGCAAGCAACTGCTGATCGGCAACTCGCCATTCGAGGTCATTGGCGTGATGTCCGAACGCGGTGCCGACTCGGGTGCGCAAGACTACGACAACATGGTGTTCATTCCCTATCATGCGGGGCGCGCACGCGTCTACCAGGCCCAGACCCAGCCCGACTATGTGGTGATCGAGGCAATGTCCTCGGCACGCGTCCATGAGGCCGAGGCGGCAATCCGCAAGCTTTTGACCGCACGCCACAATGGTCGCGAGGACTTTGCCGTTTCCAATGCGGCAGCCCGCCTGCAGGCCGAAGTGGCCACACGGCGCAGCATGTCGATGATGCTGGGGTTGATCGCAGCCGTGTCGCTCGTGGTGGGCGGTATCGGCGTAATGAACGTAATGCTGATGACGGTGCGCGAACGGACGCGCGAGATCGGCATCCGCATGGCCACCGGCGCGCGCCAGCGCGACATCCTGCGCCAGTTCCTGACCGAAGCCGCGATGGTTACCATCCTGGGTGGCGCGGTTGGTCTGGTAGCCGGCGTACTGATCGGTGCGATTCTGCTGGCCGTGGGCGTGGCGCTCGTGTTCTCGATCTCGGCCATGATCCTGGCGTTCAGTTGTGCAGTGGCAACCGGCCTGATCTTCGGCTACATGCCCGCCCGCACGGCTGCGCGGCTGGACCCTGTCATCGCGCTGGCCGGAGAGTGAAAATGCGTGCGTTTCCTTCTCCAGTCAGGCCGGCGCTGTCGTTGGGCATGTCGTTGGCCGTATCGCTGACCCTGGCCGGCTGCGCCGCTTCGCCGGGCCCGCAAGACCATGCGCCGGTGCTGCCCGCGCAATGGCAAGCCGGCCCGGCCGTCGCCTCGGCCGAGGTCAGCGACCTGCAGCAGTGGTGGCAAACGTTCGGCAGCTCGGAACTCGATGCGTTGATTGCGCAGGCCATGACGCAAAGCCAGGATGTGGCGGCCGCGCAGGCGCGTGTGCGCGCGGCGCAAGCCAGCGCCGTGATTGCTGGCGCAAGCTTGTTGCCCGAAGTCAACGCTACAGTCAGTGGCGGACGCCAGGGACGGCTTGGCGGCGATGCGGCAGTAGATGGCACCGCGTGGTCTGCGCAACTCTCTGCCAGCTATGAAGTGGACCTCTGGGGACGCAATCGCGCGTTGCGGGACAGTGCCTTGTCCAGCCTGCGGGCGAGCAGCTTCGATCTGGATGCCACGCGGCTGATCGTCACGTCTGGCGTAGCCATCGCCTGGCTTCAGGCGGTGGCATTGACCGAACGTGCCGATGTGGCCCAGCAAAGCCTGGCCAGCGCCGAGCAGTTGCTGAACCTGGTCACGGCGCGCGCCCGCGCAGGTGCGGCAACCGCGCTCGAGGTGGCCCAGCAACGCGGACTGGCCGCAAGTCAGCGCCGCGCCGTGGCCACGCTGCGTCAACAGGCGGGTGAAGCCCGTACCGCATTGGCGGTGCTGCTAGGCGTGCCGGGCACGATGCCGGTAACCACAATGTCAGTCGATAGCCTGCGCCAGCCATCGATCGATGCCGGCCTGCCGAGCGCGCTACTGCTGCGGCGACCAGATATCGCCACGGCCGAGTCTCGGCTTGCGGCCGCACAGGCGGACGTCAGCGCGGCGCGCGCGGCGATGTTTCCGGCGCTGTCACTGACCGCTGGCGTAGGCTACGGCGGCTCGCAACTCCGCAGTCTGTTCGACAACCCGATCTATAGCGTTGCCGCCGCCCTGGCCGCGCCTGTTTTCAACGCAGGCCGTCTTGGCGCGGTGCGCGACCAGGCCGATGCACGCCGCGAGGAACTTCTGGCCACTTACCGGCAGACAATAGTCGCGGCGGCCGGCGACGTAGAGCGCGCACTCAATGCGCTGGCGGGCAACGCAGCGCAACGCATCGCGCAGGACGAGGAACTGGCGCAGGCACGACGCGCGCTGGCGCTCGCCGAGTCACGTTATCGCGCCGGCGCGGAATCGATGCTGACGTTGCTCGATACCCAGCGCTCGCTCTATGCCGCACAAGACACAGCCGTGGCGCTGCGCGCAGACGGCCTGTCCGCCAGCATTGCGCTATACAAGGCCTTGGGCGGCGGATGGCAGGCGACCCAAGGTGTGACGTTTTGACCGGTATGGCCGGTGTGGCCTGTAGGGCCGCTTCAGGCAATTTGGCCGATACGGCAATGTCGGATAGCATGCCGGAAACGCTCACAACACACCGGGGTAACAGGTTGAACGACGACGAACGCGGAACTTTAACTGGAGCTGGAACCGGCGGTTCCGTAGCGATCTACTGGGATTTTGAGAATCTTCACGCCGCACTTGTCGAGGCAAAGTACGGCGAAGGCACCTATGCCAAGCAGGACAACCGCTTCAAGGCACAGGAGCCATTGGTCGACGTGCAGGCGATCGTGGAACTCTGCTCCTCGTTCGGGAACGTTTCCATCAACAGGGCATATTGCAACTGGCAGTTCTTCGGCAGGTACCGGGATGCGCTACGGCAAGGATCCGTCGAACTGATCCAGCTTTTCCCGCCAGGCGCGTCGGCCAAGAACGGCGCCGATATCAAGCTATGCCTGGATGCCGTTGAAGACATCAGCCGATTCGGCCATATCCGCACGGTCGTCATCATCGGTGGCGACAGCGATTTCATGCCGGTCGCGCAAAAGATAAAAGCCGCGGGTCGTACCCTTATCGGAATCGGCTATCGCAAGAACACGAATCGCCATTGGGCAAAGTCTTGCCACGAATTTCGGTACTACGACAGCCTGGTGGAACCGATTGATGCAGAGATTCCCGCATCTGCGGAGCATGCTGCGCCTTCGCATGGGCCGGCAGCGGAGATGCTCCGGCGTGCAGTGCGCCTGCTGGCGGAAGCGAATGGCGATACCTGGGTCCACGAGGCCAGCGTGTGGCCCATGATCAAGCGTCTGGACCCGACGTTCTCCATCAACGAGCATGGCTTCGGCAGCTTCAGTGAAATGCTGAAGGCGCTCGATGCAGTGGTCGAAATCAGGAAAGGCGGTAAGGACCACCTTATAAGACTGCGCTGACGCGACTAGCAAACGCTGCAAAACGTTGCAAAAAGAAGGGGCGCCATAGCGCGGCACCCCTTGTTACGTCAGCTCGCGCTGATGTTCTTTTCCTTGACGATAGCGCTCCAGCGGTCGTAGTCCTTGTTCAGGCGCGCCTGCATCTGCTTGCCATCCTGGAACGACGCGATCGCCCCCGCACTGACCAGCTTCTGCTGCAGTTCCTTGTCGTTGCTGACGATTGCGCGGGTTTCCGTCGCAATGCGGTCGACAATGGCTTGCGGCGTATCGAGCGGAGCGATCAGGCCACCCCACGAATCGAAGTCAAACCCCGGGAAGCCTTGTTCGGATACGGTCTTGACGCCCGGCAGCAGCACGCGCGCGTTGGGCGAACTGAGCGCGATGGCCTTGAGCTTGCCCGCACGGATATGCGGCAGCGCGGCCACCACGTCGGCGAACATGATGCCCACCTGCCCGCCCAGCAGATCGGCCACGGCTGGCGCGCTGCCGCGGTACGGCACGTGCAGCATGTCGAAGTGCCCCAGGTCCTTGAGCTGTTCCATCGCCAGATGGCCGAAGCTACCCGTGCCCGAGCTGGTATAGCTCTGCGGGGTCTTGCTGGACTTGGCAAAGCGGATCAGGTCAGGCAACGTTTCCACACCCGGCACCACCTGCGGATTAATGACGATGGCCATCGGCAGCACGTAGACCGTGGCCACGGACAGGAAGTCCTTTTTCACGTCATACGCATTGGTCTTGTACATCAACGGTGCCAGCAGCGCCGGCATGCCGAACATCGACAGGTTGTAGCCATCTGCCGGGCTCTTGATGAAACTGGCCGTGCCGATCGAGCCCGAAGCGCCCGGCTTGTTCTCGATGATCACCTGCTGGCCCAGCCGCTCGGACAGCTTTTGCGCCACGATGCGCGCGGCGGTATCGGTCGGGCCGCCGGCCGGAAACGCCACCACCATCTTGATGAACTTGTCGGGCCAACCGGTCTTGGCCATTGCGGATGGCAGCATGGCGGCCAGCGATGCGGCGGCGCCCGCCTTCAGTACGTGGCGGCGGCTCAGCAGCTTGGTCATGGTCTTGTCTCCTGGATTTCGTAATTCGGATGTGTCAGATCACGCCGCGGGACCGCAAGGCCTCGATGGCGTTGTCGTCGAGTTGCAGCAGATCGCGGAAAACCTCACGCGTGTGCTCGCCCATGTGCGGCGGTGGCATGCGCACCGGCATGCGCTGTCCGTCGATGGCGTACGGTGGCGCCAGCACGGCTTGCGGGCCGGCCTCGCTGTCGTCGAACCGATGCAGCAAGCCGGCCTGCGCGGTGCGCTCGGACTGCAGCGCATCCAGCATGCCCAGCACTTCGCCACATGGAATCTGCGCTGCCGTCAGACGTTGCAGCAGGTCGGCACGGGTAAAGGTCCGCAACGCTTCACGCACTTGCGTCAACAGCATGTCGCGGTGGGCGGAGCGAGCCGTGTTCGTGGCAAAGCGCTCGTCGTCGGCCCATTCAGGATGTCCGATCACTTCGCGGCAGAAACGCTGGAATTGACCGTTGTTACCTACCGTAATGACCAGCGGACCGTCGGCAGCTTCAAATACGCCGTAAGGCACGATCGACGGATGGGCATTGCCGAACTTGGGCGGATCGCCGTCCTTGAGCAGTGCTTCCATGCCGTAGTACGACGTAATCATGAGCCCGCAATCGTACAGGGCCATCTGCACATGCCGTCCCTTGCCGGTCGACTGGCGCGCATACAACGCGGCCAGGATGGCCTGGGCAGAGTACATGCCGGTGAACATGTCAACGGCGGCCACGCCAAACTTGAGCGGACCTTGCCCGGCCTCGCCGTTGGTCGCCATGACGCCGGACTCACCCTGCACTACGAGGTCATAGCCAGGACGCTCGGCTTCGGGCGTAAAACGCGCGTAACCGGAAATCGAGCAATAGACCAGGCGAGGGTTGCTGGCGCTGAGCTGGTCGTAGCCAAGCCCAAGCTTTTCGGCGCCGCCCACCTTGAAGTTCTGGATCACCACGTCGCTTTGCGCAGCCAGCTGGCGGGCCAGCGCCGCGCCCTCCTCGCTTTGCAGATCGAGCGTGACCGAGCGCTTGTTGCGGTTCGCGCTATTGAAATACGACGTATTGCGCGCGCCGATGCGTACCCCCCAGTCGCGGGTATCGTCGCCACGCGCCGGGTGTTCGACCTTGATGACGTCGGCGCCCAGATCGGCCAGCGCCATTGCGCACATCGGGCCTGCCAGCACGCGCGACAAGTCAAGCACGCGCAAACCGGCCAGCGGCAGCGGCGCCACATTGTTTTCTTGATGCATCTTTAGCGTCTCCTGTGGATGCAGATTGTCCATATGTTCTATATGCTTGACAATTGCAACCAAAACTCAACATATATGACAACCAGGAGTTGACAATGGATCTGGGTGCGCTGTCCTTGCTGGTGGACATCATTGACGCCGGCAACCTGAGCCGTGCGGCGGCGCAATTGGGCATGAGCCGTGCAAACGTCAGCAAGCGCCTGAACCATTTCGAGCGGCAGCTTGGCGCGGAATTGCTCCGGCGCAGCACGCGGCAGCTCGAGCCGACCGAACTGGGCAGGCAATTGTATGAACATGGCCGGGCCATCCGCCACGAACTGATCGCCGCTCAGGAATCGGTGCAAAGCCTGGGCAAGCAACTTGGCGGCACGGTACGGCTCAGTGTGCCAAGCGGGTTCGGACAGCACACCATGTCGGCGTGGTTTGTGGAGTTCATGCGGCTCTATCCGGCCATCACGCTCAATGTCATCTTCGACAACGATATCGAGGACCTGGTAAAGGGCGCGGTGGACTTCTCGGTGCGTGTCATGGGCGAGGCGCCGTCCAATGCCATTTCCCACAGCCTTGGCGATGTCGAGTATGTGGCATGTACCACGCCCCAGCTTGCTCGCGAACTGGGCATGCCGCAGACGCTGGACCAGTTCAAGGACTTGCCACTGATCACGTCGGAGCTCACCGGCCAGAAACTGCTGGTGGCGGGACGCGCGGGCACGGCGGGCGCGCAATCGCAAATCCGCCCGCGCCTGATGTCGGCCAACTTCTTCTTCCTGCGCGACACGATTCTCCAGGGCCTGGGCGTTGGCTTGGTGCCGCGCTATATGGTCGACCGCGAACTCGCGGCCGGCACACTGCTGCAGTTACCGCTGCCGCCAGGAGACCTGGCCTTCCTGCGCACCACGATGTACCTGCTCTATATGCCCGCGCGGTACCAGACGCGCGCCGTCAGTACCCTGATCGCGTTCCTGCGTGACAAGGCAGCGGCCCGCCAGTGAACGCTGCCAAACGAAGGAGCGCTGTATATTGCTCGCGCCAAGCGTTATCTGCCGTCATTCAGGAAGCTCCAAATGCCGTTCATATCCCTGAAGCCATTCGTGGCTTCAATGCTGTGCGCCCTGTGCGTGACGCCATCCGCAAGCCATGCGACCGAAATGTCGACCCAGCAGGTCAAGCAGGTCGTGGACTCGGCAATTCGCCCTTTGATGGCCAGAGACAAGATCCCGGGCATGGCCGTAGGCGTGATCGTTGAAGGCAAGCAACATGTATTCAATTACGGCGTGGCTTCGACAGAAACCCGCCGGCCGGTCACCGACCATACGCTATTTGAGCTCGGATCGGTCACCAAGACATTCACTGCCACCTTGACCGCGTGGGCACAGGAGCAGAAAAAGCTTTCGCTGTCCGACAACGTCGCAACGCACTTACCGGCGCTGCAGGGTAGCCCGTTCGGCAGCGTTACGCTGCTGAATCTTGGCACGCATACACCGGGCGGCCTGCCACTGCAGGTGCCGGACGACGTCCGCAATGAAAGCCAGTTGATCGATTATTTCAAGGCATGGCGCCCCACCCATACAGCCGGCACGTACCGAACCTACTCCAACCCCGGTATCGGCACCCTCGGCCTGATCACCGCCAAGAGCCTCGGCCAGGACTTCGTCACCCTGATGGAACAGCGCCTGTTTCCCGAACTCGGACTCAAGAACAGCTTTATCAAGATTCCCGCCGAGCGCGCGCACGACTACGCGCAAGGCTATACAAAGGAAGGCAAGCCAATCCGCATGACTGATGGCATGCTGGGCGCCGAAGCCTACGGCGTGAAATCGACCGCTTCCGACATGCTCCGTTTTGTCGAAGCCAATATGCAATTGGCGAGCATCGACGGGCAACTGCAGCGCGCGATGACGAACACCCACACCGGGTATTTCAACGCCGGGCCGATGACCCAGGACCTGATCTGGGAACAATATCCTTATCCGGTTACGCTGAAGGCGCTGCTCGAAGGTAATGCGCCCACGATGGCGATCAATGCAACGCCTGTGCAGGAAATCAAACCGCCGCTGCCGCCGCAGGCCAACGCCTGGATCAACAAGACTGGTTCGACAAATGGTTTTGGGGCTTATGTAGCATTTGTTCCGGGGCAGCGGATCGGTATCGTGATGCTGGCCAACAGGAATTTCCCGATCGAGGACAGGGTCAAGGTTGCGTTTGCGATTCTCAGCTCCGTTCGGCACCGAACAGAGGTAGCCCCCGCACGATGATAGTGATGACAGCCTTGTCGATGATTCTGGGGAGCCATCATGCGCCTGCGTGGCATTGCATGCTTGATATCCTGCCTGTTGGCTTTGGATAGCGCGCCGGTCCTCGCGCAGAATACAGATCCGATCGCCACCGGCGCCGTGATGGGTTTCACCAGCAACGCCGGAAAGAAGGGAGAGAAGCAGCACTACACGATCTTGCTCAACCTGGTCTGGCCAAATACCGGGACCGACCCCGGGGCAGTCGTGGCGTTCGGCACCATGGATAGCGGTGAAG
>VFQP010003527.1_pt1 | contig 15800 bp, 11 predicted proteins | sample 3512351 | NCBI WGS metagenome assembly VFQP01 (sample SAMN10412372, study PRJNA504923) | tailings metagenome | isolation source: Relicate 1 Philex TSF1 revegetated site | place: Philippines: Tuba, Benguet | collected 2017-08-29 | reverse complement strand
GCGACAGCTTGTCCCACATCGAGGCCTTGACCACCAGCGGCAGCTCCACCGAGTCCACGCCCAGGAGGTTGACGCCGCGCAGGATGAAGGGCAGCACGCTGGCCTGGAAGGCGACACCGGCGGTAAGGCCGCAGCAGGCCACGCTGCCACCGCGCTGCAGCGACTTGACCACGTTGAACAGAATGTCGCCGCCAACGGTATCCACCGCTGCGGCCCAACGCTCCTTGAGCATCGGACGGTCGACACCCTGCTGCAGCTCTGCGCGGTCGACGATCTCGTCGGCGCCCAGCTTACTGAGCCAAACGCCCTGCTCGGCCTTCCCGGTAGCCGCTGCCACCTGATAGCCGAGCTTCTTCAGCAGCACCACGGCGATGCTGCCGACGCCGCCCGTGGCGCCGGTCACCAACACCGTGCCGGCCTCCGGGGTGACGCCGGCCTGCTCCAGCTTGTCCACGCACAGGGCGGCGGTGAGGCCGGCGGTGCCGAGGATCATCGCATCGCGCAACGGCAGCCCCTGCGGCCGCTTGATCGCCCAACTCGCCGGCACGCGGATGTACTGGCCGAAGCCGCCGGCGGTGTTCATGCCCAGGTCGTAACCGGTGACGATCACCTCGTCGCCCACGGCGAATTCGGCCACGCTGGAGGCTTCTACCACGCCTGCCGCGTCGATCCCCGGCGTGTGCGGATAGTTCTTGGTGACACCGCGGTTGCCGCTGGCCGACAGGGCATCCTTGTAATTGAGCGAGGAATAACGCACCCGGATCAGCAGATCACCAGCCGGCAGGTCCTCGACCTGCCGCTCCACCACTTCGCACTGGAAGACGTTGTCGGTGATTTCGCTGATCTGCAGGGCCTTGAATTCAGTCATTACCTTCTCCTCTTGTCGTCGTTCGGTAGCGCCGTGCACCTGGGGCCATCTTCAATGCGAAAGGGTCGACGCCGCAAACCCTCGATGGGCTCTTACCAGAACCGCTGCTGATTGAGTCTGCTCAGCCAGGTCAGCACGAAGCGATCCAGAGCCGCGCTGGCAGCCAGGCCGACGCGCTCCTGCAGGCTCTTTTTCTGAGCGAAATGCAGATGAAACAGTTCAGCCTCGACGGCACGCTCGGCCAGATACTGGTCGCTGGTCTTGAGCTCGTCCACCAGCAGGCGCTCCTGAGCGGCCATGCCCAGCCAGACCTCGCCGGTGGCGATGGCGTCTATATCCAGCTGCGGGCGATAGCGGGCGACGAAGCCCTTGAACAGATCGTGGGTGGTCTGCAGATCTTCCTGAAACTTCTCTCGGCCCTTCTCGGTGTTCTCGCCGAAGATGGTCAGGGTGCGCTTGTACTCGCCCGCCGTGAGAACTTCGAAGTCGATGTCGTGCTTCTTCAGCAGACGATGGACATTGGGCAGCTGCGCGACCACACCGATGGAGCCGAGGATGGCGAAGGGCGCGGCGAGGATCTTCTGGCCGATACAGGCCATCATGTAGCCGCCGCTGGCCGCTACCTTGTCGACACAGACCGTCAGCGGAATGCCGGCGTCGCGGATGCGCACCAGTTGCGAGGATGCCAACCCGTAGCTGTGCACCATGCCGCCGCCGCTTTCCAGACGCAGCACCACCTCGTCGTCGGCCTTGGCCAGCGACAGCAGAGCGGTCACTTCGTGGCGCAGGTTGTCGGTAGCAGACGCCTTGATGTCACCATCGAAATCCAGCACGAAGACCCGCGGCTTGCTTGCCGGCGCCTTTTTCTCCAGCTTGGCGGCCTTGGCTTCGGCCTTGCGCGCGACCTTGAGCTGCTCCTTGTGTAGCACGCTCTGCTCGAGACGCTCGCGCAGGTCCCTGTAGAAATCGTTGAGCTTCTGTACCTGCAACTGCCCGCTGCTGCGCCGGCCCTTGCCGCGCGTGGCAGCGAGCGCAACCAGCACCAGGACGATGGCGACCACCAGGGTCAGGGTTTTGGCCAGAAAGCTGGCGTACTCGCTAAGAAACTCCACGGATCCCCCTTGGACAATGCGGCTGCGCCCAGGCGCACAAAGGCTCAAGCATACCGACGCAGGCGGCGGGCGGCCAGGTTTGGCGGCACGGACAAGCGCCATACGAGCAATTCAAACAAGCGTATGTTTTTTCGTTGACAGCCCCTGAGCTTCCTCATAACCTCGCGGAACTTTCAACGTGCCGAGACCAGTACGGACGTGGGCAGCATTTACCTGATTCGACATGGCCAGGCTTCATTCGGTGCAGACGACTACGATGTCCTGTCTCCCGTCGGTGTGCGCCAGGCCGAAGTACTGGGCGAGCACCTCAGCCAGCTCGGTATCGTCTTCGACCGCTGCGTCAGCGGCAGCCTGCGCCGCCAGCAGCATACCGCCAATGCCGCACTGCAGCGCATGACCGACGCCCCGGCGCTGGATATCGACGAAGCCTTCAACGAGTTCGATGCCGACGCGGTGATCCGTACCCTGCTCCCCGATCTGCTGCCGGAAGAACCCGAAGCCCTGCACATCCTGCGTAACGGCGCGCAGAATCGCGCCGAATTCCAGCGCCTGTTCGCCAAGCTGATCCAGCGCTGGGTCTCCGGCGAACACGACAAACCCGGGCTGCAGAGCTGGCAGGCCTATGTCGATCAGGTCGAGGGTGGCCTGCGGCGTATTCTCGAACAGGCCCAGAGCAAACAGAACATCGCCGTCTTCACCTCCGGCGGCACCATCACCGCCCTGCTGCGCCTGATCACCGGCGTACCGGCGCACAAGGCTTTCGAACTGAATTGGCAAATCGTCAACACCTCGCTCAGCCAGCTGAAGTTTCGCGGCAACGAGGTGAGTCTGGCTTCCTTCAACAGCCATGTGCATTTACAGCTGCTGAAGGCGCCGGAGCTCATTACCTACCGGTGAGCTCCGGCCCACTGCGGCCGCGAGGCTGCGCGAAAAACCTGAAAAGAAGGATAAGACCATGAGCGTTGCTGACATCGTCCAAACCATGCAATCCAAGTTCAACGCCAGCGCCGCTGCCGGCCTGGATCTGGTATTCCAGTTCAACATCGAAGACGGCGAGAACTACGCGCTGATCGTCAAGGACGGCACCTGCGCCGTCGAGCAAGGCGACAACCCGAACGCCAACGTGACCCTGATCATGGACAGCGAAACCCTCAAGGGCATCACCAGCGGTGAAACCGATGGCATGCAGGCCTTCATGGCCGGCAAGCTGCGCGCCGAAGGCGACATGATGCTGGCGATGAAACTGGGCGAGCTGTTCCCGGTTTAAGCCGTCTGGCTGACCTGATGCAGACGAAAACCGGAGTCCTTGGACTCCGGTTTTTTATGGGCGCCACGAAGTATCTGGCCTGCGCCGATCTCAGCGCACTATGGCGAGTTCGAAAGCGCCCTCGTCGGCGTGGGCATGGCGCTGCATGCCTGTCTCATCCAGCGCCAGCGGTTGCAGGGGCCGCTTGAAGGGCTTGTTGTCGAGCGTCTGCAGACTACGATCCTGATCAGTGGTGATCAGCAGTACGTAGCGCTCGCCACGCTCGGCGCGGACCTGCACCGTGCCTTCGATGAAGGCGTAGCGGTACCAGGTTTCCGGATGCAGTTGGTACACCGCGTCACTGACCAGGCGGGTCGGCCGCTTGGCCTCGTCGAGAAACAGCAGCGACGGGTAGACCACCTGGCGATTGGCGAAACTGCGCACGCGCAGGCCGTAGCTCTGCCGCGAGGCGGGCAGTCTCAGCGCCGCGTAGTAGCTGCGCCCCATGGGGAAATCGAAGCTGGGGGAAAAGCGATCCAGCTCCTCGAAGCGTGGCTCGTCGGCCGACAGGGGCTTGAAATCGCTGTCGCGCAGCTGGCCGCAGCAGCGCGCCACCAGCTCGCCGTAGAGCCCCTCCTCCCGCACTTCGCTACCGGCGAGCAGCGCCTGCATGGCAGCCGTCGGCTGGCCATCGAGCATCGGCAAGGCCGGCTTGCTGCGCTCGAACTCGATCTGCCTGCCCTCGGTGTAGCGAACAGCCGTCTGCACCGCCGTATTGCGCGAGGCCGTCGGCACCGGCGAGTTGTGCATGCGCCCCTGCTCGTCGACCCAGGTGAAATACGGGCTGTCGTCGCCATCACGGACGAAGCCACGCCCCTCCAGCACCTGCGAATCGATGTAATCCCCTGCCCGCTCGCCGCTGGCCAACACCTGATCACGCCCGGATGCCCCGGCAATCTGTGCCCCCGCATAGAAGCTGTTGTGCAGCTGACCGCTGCCATCGACCCAGGTGAAGTAACGGCGCTTGCTTTCCCCCGTGCTCGGCGCGCTGCCGGGCCAGACGCCGGCATCGCCCAGACGGGCCTGATCGCTCTGCTCGGCGCGGCGCTGGGCAAGGCGCTGCTGCTCGGCGAAACGCTCGTCGACGAAGGTGTTGTGTACCCGCCCCAGATCATCGACCCAGGTCAGATAGCGGCTGCCGGCGCCAGCCTGCATCCCGCACAGCAGCAACAGAACGAACAGCAGACTGCGCATCGCCTCAGAACCTCGAGCTGTAGGTCATGGAGAAGATGTAGGCCTTGACCGTGGTTTCGATATTGAGCCCGGCATAGGGGTTGTAGACCAGGTTGTCGAGGCCCTCGCAACTGACGTTGCAGCTGCTGCCGGCAGGAATGCTCTGCCTGGACACGAAATAGTTGAAGCCGACGTCGACGGTGGTGTCCTTGTCCCAGCGATAGCCCAGGCCGAGACCGTAGAGGTCGGCATCGCCGACCGGCGCCAGCACGTCGGCCTTGTTCTTGGGGATGGCCGAGGGGCGGTACTCGTAACCGGCGCGCAGGGCCAGACGATCGTTGACGTCGTACTGCACACCGACGCCCCAGCTCCAGGTATCGCGGTAGCCGCGATCGAGGATGATGCTGCGATCGGTGGCATTGCCTCCACCGAAGGTCTTGGCGATACGCAGCAGATCCAGCTCGCGATCGAACTCGATCTCGAAATTGTTCCAGTCGCTGTAGCCGACCCAGCGCAGGTCCAGGTTGAACTGCCACTTGTCCAAGGGGCGCAGCTTGATGCCGGTGCTGAAGGCGTCCGGGTAGGTCAGCTTGAGCGAGGCATTGCCACTTTCCTCGTCGACCCCGTAGGGAAACAGCGGGCTGAGGATCTGACCGAACAGCGAACTCTGTAGCCCGGACCAGAACCCCGCCCAGTCCTTGCTGTAGTCGACCCGGTACTTGCCCTGCAGATTCATCCGCGCCTCGCTCTGGTAGGTGGCGCCCCAGGCGAACCAGTCCGTCGGCTCCCAGAGAATGCCCAGGTTGTAGGTCGGCGACAGGCTCTGCTGCAGGTCCAGATCGAGATTGGCCAGCGAGTCGAAGGGGCCGATCTTGCCACTACAGACGTTGATGAAGGGTCCCATGATCTCTTCCAGCCCGGGCAGACACAGCGCCTCGTTGAGGATGCGCGTCAGGCCGGTGAGCATGCCGGGGTTGCGAAAATCCTGGTTGAGCGCCACGGCCTGGTGGGAGAAACCGATGGACAGCCCCAGCGACAGCTCGTCGTTGACCTGGTAGGCCAGCGATGGCGAAAAGTAGGTGATGCGCTGCAGCGACACCTGACGCCCCTGGAAACGCCCGGGGTCGCTGTCCGAATCGCGCGAGTAGCCCAAGGCCATGGGCGCGTAGACGTTGGTGGCGAAGGTGAATTTCGAACCGGGCGGGTTGATCGACAGCCCGGCCAGCGGCGCCACCAGCACCGGCAGCTCGGTCATGCCGCCGACGCCCGGCAGGTACATGGTCGGGGTCAGGGTACGGCTGCTGGAATGCTTGAACGGGTCATCGTCGTAACCCATGAAGCCGTAATCCTCCTTGGCATCGAACTTGGCGCGGATGTCCATCACCCCGCTGAGCAGCTTGACCGTGGTCTGCCGCCCCTTGAGTTTGCTCAGTGCCGCGGGGTTGTAGTGCACCGCATCGATACCGGTGACATCGGCGGTAACGGCGTTGCCCATGGCCATGGCCTTGGGGTTGCCGATGGTCAGGTTGTTGGCCAGTTGCGCCTGGGCAGGCAGGACGCAGGCCGCGCCCAACCCTACCAGCAGCAGAGCCTGCAGCTTGGCTAGATGAGTCATATCAGGTTCGCTCGCTGCTTACTCGGCCTTGAGACCCTTGATATCCAGGGGCATGGAGATGCCGAGCAGGACGTCGGGCGAATCCTCGGTCATGCCGAAACCGGCATTGACGTTGACGATGTTGTTCGGCGAGGTGCGCAGGCCGAGGGAGAAGTTCATCACCGCACTGGTCTGCTCCTTGCCCTCCAGGGTGGCGTCGCTGAACTTGAACTTCGGCGCCAGGTTGTGCGCCATCTGCAGGGAAGTGGCCAGCGACACGTCATAGGACAGCGCATAGGCGAAGCCCATGCTCAGCGACAGGCTCGAACCCGGCTCGACCTCTTCCAGCAGGCGTCCGCCGCGCACCTGATCGGCATCGCGAATCGGCAGGTTGTAGGTGTATCCAAGCGAGCCGAACAGCACCACCGGATCGATCACGTAGGACAGGTTGGCGCCGACACCCAGGCTGTAATAGCCGTTACCGGTGGCCAGACCGTTGTCCAGGCTGACGTCGTACGGGCTGTCGCCGGTGGGCAGGCCGAGCGTGGCGAACAGGGTGGTGACCGGGCGCCCGCGCGCCGACGACCAGGGCTGCCAGCGAAAACTGGCGGAAATGTCGCCGAGGCTGTAGCTGCTCAGGTCGCGTTCGGTGTCGTACTTGGCCAGGAACGGCACGCGCATGCTGAAGGTGAGGTTGTCCCACACCCCGTAGTCGAAGGTGAAGGAATTGGTGAAGGTATGCTGCGCCTCGCTCTGACCGATCACGCTGAACACGTTCTGCCCGGTGCGCACGGTCTGGATCTGCGTATCGCGCAGCAGCGAGTAGTCGAACCCGTAGGTCAGGGTGCGTTCACCCTTCTTGAGCAGGGTGTAACTCTTCTCCGCGGCCTGGAACACCTCTTCCAGCGCCTTGGCGCTGTCGGCGTCGTCGTCCTTCTTGGTCAGCGCCTCACGTGCATCGTCGACCGTAGCCTCGTCGGCAAGTGCCGGCTGCATCATCAGCGCCAGCGCGGCCAGCCATGCGTATCCCCAAACTCCCATGACGCTATCCCCAGGTCGTTATTGTTATGCCGGGTGAATCATTTGCGGCGAATGTATTGAATGTCGCCTCCCGACCCCAACTGGTCGGCCTGATTGCTGGTGAACTTGGCCATCTGCGGAAACTCGCGAAAGGCCAGCAGACTGATGGTGCGGTCATCGATGATGCGCAGGTCGCGGTCGGTGAGCGCCAGGGCATTGGGTGGCTCGTTGCCGCTGGGAAAGATCACGAACAGAACGTTCTGGTCCCAGATCTGTTCGAAACGCACGCGGGTGAAACTGATGTTGCCCAGCGCCGGATCGGCGACGAAGACGTGGTCGTTGTAGACATCGCGCACCACCACGAAATGTTTGAAGCCGGCGTACTCGATCGGCACGATGGCCGGGTGTTCGAGCTGGGCGAGATCATCGAACCCGGCGCGAAAGCCACCGCTCTGATACCCCAGCGCAGTGACGAAGCGCTTCATGTCGAGCAGCGAGAACCCGCGGCGCTCGATGATCTTCTCGGCCTCGCCGAAATGCAGCAGCCCCTCCATCACCTGGCGCTCTTGCAGATTGCGCCCGAGGTAGTAATCCAGCAGCGTGGTCAACGCCGCGGAGCCGCAGCTGTAGTCGTAGGCCTGGCGGATGACGTTGCGAAACTGCAACTGGCTCATCGGCTCGACCATCACCGACTCGCGCAGCGGGCCATTGGGCAGCAGCGGCTGGGTGATGTTCACGACACCGGCGGGCTGCGGTTTGATGTCGACAGCCTCGGTGAAACCGTACAAACCGATCAGGCTGCCCACGAGAATTTCGATCATTGGTCAATCCGCAACTGCGTACAACGGAGCAGGAGCCCGGCCGCAGCCGGCGGCAAGGCTCCTGTGGATCAGGTCAGGCGAGGATCAATGACCCCAGACCTTGACGGTGGAGCCGGCCATGTCCAGACCGTTGATGGCCACGCCGCCGATGCTGTTGGCGCCGATCTTCACCGAGTCGACCGAGACGCCACCGTTGATGCCCGGCAGGCCGAGTTCCAGCTTGTTGTCCACCACGTCGATGGTCAGCGGGTTGCTTTCGCTGATGTTGAAGCCGGTCAGCTTGACGGTGTTCAGGCTCAGGCTGTTGCTGCCGTCGTCGACGCCGGTTGCGGTATCGGTGTAGACGATGGAACCGATGGTGGCATCGAAGTTACCGGCGATGCTGATACCGGCCTGACCGGTCACATCGGCCAGGGCTGCGTCGTCGAGGGACTGCATCTGTGCCTGAGCCATAAACGGAACGGCCATGACGGCGGCGGCGAGAGCGATTTTCTTCAGGGTCATCATTGTTGTTATCTCCACAGTTCGAATGGGGGGTCCCCGGGCTCTGCCGGTGACGTCCTGTCACGAGCAGCCTGATCGGCTCATGCCGACCACCAGACCTGTCACGGCTTCCCTAGTTGCGCCAGGTTTGGATTCGCGAAACGCGCTGCGCTTCGAGATGGCTACAAGCTACTGACCCGCTATCGCACTGCCAGCCCATCCAAGGGATGGAGCGTGGCATATACCCCTCTACCCCGGTCTTTCTCAGGCCTCGCTCAAAAGGCCGAGACTCTTGCCCTTGAGCACGGCCTGAGTCCGGCTGCGCACGCCCAGCTTGGAAAACAGGTTGTGCAGGTGCCACTTGATGGTGGCTTCCGACAAATGCACCGTCTGGGCAATGTCGCGGTTCGACAGCCCCGCCGCCACGAGCCGCAGGATCTCTCTTTCGCGATGGCTAACATCCTGATTTTCCTCGAAACTTTCAGGATCTATGGCCATCCGGCGGCACTGCTCGCGGAGCAGTTCGGCCAGCCCCTGCCAGGCCGCCGCGCGCTTGGGCTCGGCGCTGCACCAGGCGTCCCAGAGCGGCAGCAGCCACAAGGCATCGTCCTGGAACAGACGGCGATAGCCGCACTGCCAGGCCTCTTCGAGGGTGGCACGCAGCAGGGCGAAGGCCTTTTCGCTGTTACCTTTGCGCCAGTACGCCACAGAAAGTAACAGGCTCAGACGCAGGCGCCGGTCGCGCTGGTGCTCGGCGCCCTGCTTGGCCAGGCAGGCTTCCAGGCTGGCCTGGGCCTTGTCCACGCGCCGCTCGCTCAAGGCCAGACGCGCCTGACTCAGCGCCAGTGCGGTATGGGCATCGCCATAGCGTTCGATGGGCAGCGTGGCGAGATGACGCTCCAGTTGCAGATAGATGCGCTGGGCCTCGTTGGGCCGGCGCAGCCACAGGAGGAACTGCACCTTGCAGCCCATGCCGATGGCGAACACGCGTTCGTAGCCCGGCCCCTGCAGCCCGGCCAGCCACTCGTCGAGCTCTTCCAGCCCCTGCTCCGCCGCGCCGGCAAAGAAACGCGCGCGTGCCATCACCAGCTTGCCGCGACTGATAAGCTCCACCGGGGTGGCGACGTCGCGCCAGGTAGTGGCCAGCGGCAGCTCGGCGAGTATCGCGCCATGGCGATCCTGCTCGTAGAGCAGGTCGGCATAGGCCAGGCCCAGCGGGCCGCCGACTCGGCTGCGTCGTCCGAACACCTGCTCCACCCGCGCCCGTGCGGCCTCGGCCAGGGCGCGTCCGCGCTCCAGTTCGCCGTACTCCTTGCAGATCAGCGCCTCGATCAGGCTGGCCATCACATGCAGGTACTCGCTCTCGCACTGGCGCAGGTTTTCCCGCGCCACGGCAATGGCCTTGGCCGCTTCGCCAAACTCGCCGAGCAGGGCGAAGGCCGCAGCCTGCACGCAGGCCAGGCTGGCGCGAAAGACCGGCTGGTTCTGCGGCACCAGGGCCAGCCAGTGACCGGCGACCTTGAGGCAGGCTTCCAGCTTGTCCTGGTACAAGAGCACCAGGGCCTTGAGCACCTGGGCGGCTGCCAGCAGCTCGATCAGGCCGAAGTGCATGCCCTTGCCGCGCCCCTGGGTCAGGCGCGTGCTGACCTCCTCGATCAGCGCCTCGGATTCGGCGAACTTCTGCTCGAAGGCCAGCTGCCAGGCATAGAAGATCTGGAACACCGGCTGCTCGGCGATCACCACCGGCGGTATGTCCTTGAGGATGGCGAGAATGCCGTACACCCGGTTGCCGGCGATCAGGCGCGCGCCCTGACGCTCCAGCAGCTCGGCGGCAAAGCCATAGTCGCGTGCTCGCAGGGCATACTTGATCGACTTGTCGGCGAGATCGCGCGCCTCGCACCAGCGCGCGGCTGCGTGCAGCAGATGCGCCGGGTCGCCGCGCTTGGCCAGCCGCCCCTGGAGAAACTCGGCGAACAGATGGTGATAACGAAACCACTCGCCCTGCTCGTCCAGCGGAATGACGAACAGCTGCTCGCTCTGCAGCCGGCGCAGCATGTCACGGCCATCGCGGCGGCCGGTCAGTGCATTGCACAGTTCGGCGTTGAATTCATCGAGCACCGAGGTCTGATCGAGGAACAGCTGCTGCGCCTCGGGCAGACTGGCCACCACATCCTCGGCGAGGTAATCGGCGATATTGCGCTCGGCGCCGGACAGCCCGGCGAGAAAGGCGGCACGGTCACGCTGCCGCGGCAGCGCCAGCGCCGCCAGATGCAGCGCGGTGATCCAGCCCTCGGTACGGGCATGCAGCTGATCGAGCTCAGCCTCATCGAGCGCCAGCTGCTTGATGGTGCGCAGGTAGGCGGCGGTTTCCCCGCGAGACAGGCGCAGATCCTCGGCCCTTAGCCAGAACGCCCAGCCGCCGAGCGACGGCGGCTCATCGAGAAACCGCGGCTGATAGCGGGTGCTGACCACCAAGCGCACATGCCTGGGCAGGCGCTCGATCAGGTAGCGGGCGCCCTGGCCGAGGGACGGATGACGGATGCGGTGAAAGTCGTCCAGCATCAGGTAAAGCTCGCCAGGCAGCGCCTTGAGGTCATCGAGGAAGGCATCGATCACCGCCTCCAGCGGCCAGCTGATCTCACCCTGCAGCAGCGCCGAGGCGCTACTGCCGAAGCCCGGACAAGCCGACTCGATGGCCGCCACCAGGTACTGCAGGAATCTCGCCGGTTCGCTGTCGGCCTCGTCGCATGACAGCCAGGCGACGCGCGCGCCCTGCTCCTGCAGGCGGCGGCGCAGCTGGCTGAGGACGGTGCTCTTGCCGAAGCCGGCCGGCGCGCTGAGGACGATCAGACGCTGCTCGCGTGCGGCCAGCAGCCGCTCGAGCAAGGCCGAACGCTCCAACAGAGGGGCTCCCTCTCCATGAGCCGGGTAGAGTTTGGTGCGCAGCAGGGGCACCGTGGACTGACGAGGCTGATTCTGGCTGGTCATGATTCGAGTAGGCTCAGTTCGCGGGCGCGGCGGATGGCTTGAGTGCGATTACGCACCTTGAGCTTTTCGTAGATGTTGTGCAGGTGCCATTTGACGGTGCCCAGGGCCAGCGACAGCTGTTGGCCGATCTCTTCGTTGGACAGGCCCTTGGCCGCCAGGCAGACCACCTCGCGCTCGCGCTCGGTCAGGCCCTCCTCCAGCACGTCCAGGGCCTGGCGCGACTCCTGCCCCGGCCAGATCACCAGCAGGCTGCGCAGAAAGCCCTGCAGCGCCGGCTGGCGCTCGGCCGATTCGAGTTGCTGCAGCAGTTGGCGGATGGCTTCGCCCTCCTCGATGAACAGGCTGCGCGCTTCCTCCCGCTCGGCGCCGATCAGGCATTGCACCAGCAGGCTCTGTGCGCGCTCCTGATACCCCAGGCGCTGATAGCTGAGCGCGGCCAGCAGATCCAGGCGCAGACGGTGCAGACCGTGCCAGTCGTTCTGCAGCTGGCTGCGCAGCTGGGTGATCTCGTGCAGCGCTTCGCTGTAATGGCCGCGCGTCTGCTGCAGGCGGATGCGGGTCAGGCCCAGCACCCAGAGCACCGGGTTGAACTTGCGCGGCTTGTAGTGCGCAGCCAGCTTGGTCCAGTCCACCGACTTCAGGCGCTGCTCGGCTCGCCGGCTGCGGTCGGCCGCCGGCTCCTGCAGGATCAGGGCGATTTCCTCGCCGACCGCCTGCGCGTAGAAGCGCCAGGAGTGGTTGCGCGCCGCCAGGTTCTGCATCAGCACCAGGGTCGCCAGCGCTTCCTTGGGCGTGTCCTGCAGGCGCTGGACGCGGGCCAGACACAACATGGCCTGGGCATAGAGATCGATCGGGTTGATCACGTCCACCGTGGCCAGGGCCCAGCGCAGGCGATCCTGCAGACCGTCCAGGCGCCCCTGCTGATAGGCGATCAGCGCCTCGGTGATGGTGGGCAGGGCCAGCGCCCGGGATTTCTCGCCGAACCAGGGCATGACCCGCGCGCGCAACTGTTCGAACAGCAGCTGCGCCTGCTTGATCCGCCCCTGCTCCAGGCACAGGAGGATTTCCACGTTGGCCAGCTGCATGTCCAGGTAGCGGCCCTCGAGAAAATGGTTGCGCTGCTGCGCCAGCGCCAGCAGACGGCGCGCCTGCTCGGCCTGACCGAGCATCACGTTGGCCAGCGCGCCGACGGTGAGGATGGCCACCTCAAGAAAGGCCGTGTGCTGGCCGAGCTGCGCCTCGATACGCCGCGCCAGGCTGACGCAGGTATCCAGGTCGTCCTTTTGCAGGGCGATCACCGACTTGATCGCCAGCGTGGCCAGCAGCTTGTCGCTGAGCGGCCCACTGGCGCGCGACTCGCCCCAGCGCTCGAGCAGCTCGTCGAGCATGCGATTGGCTTCGTTCAGCCCCAGCTCGGCGGCACGCGTCCAGACGTCGGCGAGCACCAGCACGGGAAAACGCGCGGCGATGTCGTCCGGCACGTGCTGGCGCCACTTGTAGATGTGATTGAGCTGGCCGCGGTTGATCAGCTCCAGGCCGCAGCCATCGAGCAGCGCGGCGAGCATCTCGGCATCTTCGGCCAGGCTGGCATGCTCGATGGCCAGGTTCTGCATGTGGTGATTGGTGAACCACAGGCTGGCGTTGAAGTGCAGCTGCTTGAAGCGCTCCGGATCGCGTTCCTTGAGGCGGGTGCGCAGAAACTCGGCGAACAGGTTGTGAAAGCGGTACCACTGCCGCTCGCGATCCAGCGGCAGCAGAAACAGCTGCATGGCTTCCAGTTCTTCCAGCAGTTGCTGACCGTCCTGGCGCCCGCTCAGGGCATTGGCGAGGTCGCCATTGAGCTGCTGCGCCACCCCCAGCGCCAGGAGCTGCTCCTGGCGTTCGAGCGGCAACTGCTCGAATACCGATCGCAACAGGTAGTCGCCCACTGCCGTCTGGTCGGCGCCCAGTTCCGCCATCCGCTCGGCCGGCTGGGGATGGTGGCGAAGCCACAGACTGGCCAGGTGCACCCCGGCCATCCAGCCTTCGGTGTGCTTGTAGAGGGCACCGAACGCCTCGGGGTTGAGCTGCAAGCCGCTGCGTTCGAGATAGCCGCGCGCCTCGTCCGGGTCCAGGCGCAGCTCCTCGCTGCCCAGTTCCAGCAGCAGCCCCTTGGCACGCAGGGTGGCCAGGCTCAGCGGCGGCTGCGAGCGGCTGCCAATGGCCAGGGTGAAATTTGGAGGGGCCAGCTTGACCAGGCGATTGAGCGCGGCGAGCAGCTCCGCGTCCTGAATCAGGTGCAGGTCATCGAGCACCAGCAGCAGGGCCTCCTGGCGCTGCGCCAGGTCCACCAGCAGGCTTTCCATGACCGCTTCGACAGGCACCCGCATGGTATTGCGCAGATAGCCCAGGGCGTCCTCACCCAGCCCGGGCAAGGCTCGCCCGAGCGCCTCGATCAGTTGCTGGAAGAAACGCACCGGCTCGTCATCGCCGGAGCCGAGCGACAGCCAGGCAACCGCGACGCCGGCCTGGCGACGCGCGTTGGCCAGCATGGCCAGCGCGGTGGTCTTGCCAAAACCGGCGGGTGCGGAAAACAGCACGAGACGGGCATGCGGGTGAGCCGACAGCGCAGCCTCGACCTGGGGCCTTGCCAGATAATCCGAGGTTGCCTGGGGCGGCGAGAGCTTCGAGCGCAGCAGGCTTCCAGCGGCTGGACCTATTACTTCATCCATGGCCTGGATCCCTTTATAAATTATTGTTTTGGTACGACAGTTCGCCGTCCTGGCACTGCGCCATACTAATCAGCCGAACACGACCGAGTAAACCCGGGCAGAAGCTCTAGGATGAATGTTAGCGGCAGACTACAATCGGCCTTTCAGCCCTTTCGACTGCCGCGCATGCCTAGCTGCTCCCTGCACCCCCTGCCTTATCGCGCCGACCCCGGCGACTACTTCCAGCGCATTCGCCAGGCCCCCGGCGCCGTACTGCTGGATGCCGGACGTCCGGGTGCCGAACGGGGACGCTATGACCTTATGAGCGCCTGGCCATTGGCAGAGTTGGCGCCCACTGCCGACGAATCGGCCAACGACTTCCTCGACCGTCTGCGCGGCGCGCTGCAGAGCCTCGGTCAGGCGCAAGCGCCCGAGGGGCACAGCGTGCCATTCGTCGGCGGGCTGATCGGCTACCTCGCCTACGACTTCGGCCGGCGCCTGGAACAGCTGCCCAGCCACAGCCGTGACGACCTGGGATTGGGTGACGCGCGCTTCGGCCTGTACGCCTGGGCGCTGATCAGCGATCACCAGATCGGCAGCAGCGCCCTGCTGTTTCATCCGAGCCTGCCGCAGGCCGAGCGCGAGCGTCTGCAGAAGCTGTTCAGCACGGCGCACGAGGAGGCGCCGCCGCGCTTTCGCCTCACCCGGGCCTTTCATGCCGATCTGGATCAGGCGGCCTACCGCCAGGCCATCGAACGCATCCAGGCCTATATCCTGGCGGGCGACTGCTATCAGGTTAATTTCGCGCAGCGCTTCCAGGCGCCCTGCGAGGGTGATCCCTGGGCGGCCTATCAGGCCCTGCGCGGTGCCTGCCCGACGCCCTTCTCCGGCTTCCAGACGCTGGCCGATGGCGGCGCCATTCTCAGCCTGTCGCCGGAGCGCTTCATCAAGGTCAGCGAAGGCCGCGTCGAGACCCGCCCGATCAAGGGCACCCGCCCTCGCGGCGCGGACGCGACGGACGACCAGGTACAGGCCGCGGAGCTGCTGAGCAGCCGCAAGGATCGTGCGGAAAACCTGATGATCGTCGACCTGTTGCGCAACGACCTGGGGCGCAGTTGCCGCGTCGGCTCGGTCAGGGTGCCCGAGCTGTTCGCCCTGGAGAGCTACCCCAACGTGCATCACCTGGTCAGTTGCGTGACCGCCGAACTGGCGCCGGGCAAGGACGCGCTGGACCTGATTGCCGGCAGCTTCCCCGGCGGCTCCATCACCGGCGCGCCGAAGATTCGCGCGATGCAGATCATCGACGAACTGGAGCCGACTCGCCGCGGCCTGTACTGCGGTTCGCTGCTGTATCTGGACGTCAGGGGTGAGCTGGACAGCTCCATCGCCATCCGCAGCCTGCTGGTCAAGGACGGCGTGGTCAGTTGCTGGGGCGGCGGCGGCATCGTCGCCGATTCCAACTGGCAGGCCGAATACCAGGAGTCGATCACCAAGGTGAAGGTGCTGCTGGAAACGCTGGAGCGTCTGTCGGAAAAAACCGGGTAAGCGATCGACACGAAAACGCCGCGAAATCGCGGCGTTTTTCATGCATGGGTCTTACAGGCTCAGCGAGCGATTCGACGCCTTGAGGAATTCCTGCTTGAGATCCTCATAGGTGTGCACTGCGGGGAATTGCGGGAACTCGCGAATGACGTTGTCCGGCGCATGGAACAGGATGCCGGCATGGGCCTCGCTGAGCATGGTGG
>VFQP010003526.1_pt1 | contig 15801 bp, 11 predicted proteins | sample 3512351 | NCBI WGS metagenome assembly VFQP01 (sample SAMN10412372, study PRJNA504923) | tailings metagenome | isolation source: Relicate 1 Philex TSF1 revegetated site | place: Philippines: Tuba, Benguet | collected 2017-08-29 | reverse complement strand
CCGGCAGCGGCAAGGAGCGCGTGGCGCGCTGCCTGCACGACTTCAGCCCGCGCGCCGGCAAGGCCTTCGCCGCGCTCAACTGCGCGGCGATTCCCGAGACCATCTTCGAGAGCGAGCTGTTCGGTCACGAGAGCGGCGCCTTCACCGGTGCCCAGGCGCGGCGCATCGGCCGTATCGAGCATGCCGACGGCGGTACCCTGTTCCTCGACGAGGTGGAAAGCCTGCCGCTGGCGCAGCAGGTCAAGCTGCTGCGCGTGCTGCAGGAGAAGACCCTCGAGCGCCTCGGCTCGAACAAGAGCATCCAGGTCGACCTGCGGGTGATCAGCGCGGCCAAGCCGGACCTGCTCGACGAGGTCAAGGCCGGGCGCTTCCGCGAGGACCTGGTGTATCGCCTGAACGTCGCCACCCTGCACATTCCGCCGCTGCGCGAGCGCCGCGAGGACATTCCGCTGCTGTTCGAGCACTTTGCCCGTGCCGCCGCCGAGCGTCACGGCCGCGAGGTGCCACCGCTGGCACCCAGCGAGCTGGCGCGGCTGCTCGGTCATGACTGGCCGGGCAACGTACGCGAGCTGATCAACGCTGCCGAGCGCCATGCCCTGGGGCTGTCCAGCCCGCCGCCGGCCGAGCGCTTCGCCGGTCAGGCACTGGCGCAGCAGATGGAAGCCTTCGAAGCGCAGTGCCTGCACAACGCCCTGCTGCAATGCCAGGGCAACATCGCCGCGGTGATGGAGATGCTGCAGCTGCCGCGCCGCACCCTCAACGAGAAGATGCAGCGCCACGGCCTGGCGCGCGGTGACTACCTGCCCGGCGGCGAGGAGTAGGCCGCCCGGGTCGTGCGCACCCAATTTCGGGCCGCGATGCTCTCGGTGCGCAGGGCGCTTTCTACGGGGGATCGACCTTCGTAGCCCAGGGTACTTCGATAAGCGGATTTTTGCCGACCCCGTCACAGGTGTCGGCGGTTTCTCGCTCAGTGACCCTTGAGTCTTGTAACAAGACCGCTCTAAATCGGGCTTTTCAGGCCCTGGCACGGCATCTGCTATGACAGATTCAGCCGCGCAGCAGCCTGCCGACGCGGCGACCATAACAACGACAAGAGGTCTGCCCATGAACTGCCCAGTCTTCCGCGCCATGCTGCCGTGCATGGGCCGCCTCCTGACCGCGCTCGCCGCGGCTCTTGTCCCACGCTGCACCCTGCGCCGCTGATCGCGCACAGCCGACGTCGCCCGCCGCTTAGCCGCAGCGGGCGTCGTCTAGAGTGAAACTCTGCATAAAGCCATAACAACGACGGAGATATTTCCATGCGACTGACCAAGAAACTCAGCCTGTTCGCCGCTGCTGCGGCCATCACTGCCAGCACCGCGGTGCTCGCTGCCCCGACCTTCATCAACGTGCTCACCGGCGGCACCAGCGGTGTGTACTACCCGATCGGCGTGGCCCTGTCGCAGCTGTACAGCAACGGCATCGACGGCGCCAAGACCTCGGTACAGGCGACCAAGGCATCGGTGGAAAACCTCAACCTGCTGCAGGCCGGTCGCGGCGAACTGGCCTTCGCCCTGGGCGACTCGGTGGCCGATGCCTGGAACGGCGTGGAAGACGCCGGCTTCAAGGCGCCGCTGAAGAAGCTGCGCGCCATCGCCGGCACCTACCCGAACTACATCCAGATCGTCGCCAACGCCGAATCCGGCATCAAGACCCTGGAAGACCTCAAGGGCAAGCGCATCTCCGTCGGCGCGCCGAAGTCCGGCACCGAGCTCAACGCCCGCGCCATCTTCGAAGCCGCCGGCCTGAGCTACAAGGACATGGGCAAGGTCGAGTTCCTGCCGTACGCCGAGTCGGTGGAGCTGATCAAGAACCGCCAGCTGGACGCCACCCTGCAGTCCTCCGGTCTGGGCATGGCCGCCATTCGTGACCTGGCCTCGACCATGAAGATCAGCTTCGTCTCCATCCCGGCCGAAGTGACCGCGAAGATCGACAACGCCGCCTACGAGGCCGCCACCATCCCGGCCGGCACCTACGACGGTCAGGACGCCGACGTGCCCACCGTGGCCATCAACAACATCCTGGTTACCCATGAAGGCGTCTCCGACGAGGTGGCCTACCAGATGACCAAGCTGATGTTCGACAACCTCGAGCGTCTGGGCACCGCCCACTCCGCGGCCAAGGACATCAAGCTGGAAAGCGCCACCAAGAACCTGCCGATCCCGCTGCACCCGGGTGCCGAGCGCTTCTACAAGGAAGCCGGCGCGCTCTGATGCCGGGCGGGCCGTGGCGTGGCGCCACGGCCCTGGTGGGCTGTCTCGGCAGCGTTGGATCGATCACCGGTGCGTATGGCCTGGGCGGCTCTGCGACACCCTACGAATCGCCACCGCGACAGTGTTTCGAGACAGCACGCCGGCGATGAAGCTGGCCGCGTTGCGGCCGGCCCATCCGACGCAGAATCGCGAATAAAACCGGCGTTCATGGACGGTGGGTTTTGTTGGCGACTCTGTCTCCGCAATCGAAGTAGTCATGAGGTGTGCACTCCATGAGTGAGCAGAATCAGGGCATGGGCGCCAGCCCGTCCGACTGGCCGAAGGCGCTGTTCGCCGTCGCGCTGCTGTTTTCCATCTTCCAGATCGTCACCGCCGCCTTCCACCCGGTGTCCACCCAGGTGCTGCGCGCGGTGCACGTCGGCTTCCTGCTGCTGCTGGTGTTCATCAGCATCCCCGCCTTCGGCGTCAAGCGCCCCTGGCAGCCGCTGGCCTGGCTGCTGGGCCTGGCCGGCATGGCCACGGCCATCTACCAGTGGTACTTCGAGGCGGACCTGATCCAGCGCTCGGGTGACATGACCACTGGCGATATGATCGTCGGCCTGGTCCTCATCGTGCTGGTGTTCGAGGCCGCGCGGCGGGTCATGGGCATCGCCCTGCCGATCATCTGCGCGCTGTTTCTCGCCTACGGCATGCTCGGCCAGTACCTGCCGGGCGATCTGATGCACCGCGGCTACGGCCTCGACCAGATCGTCAACCAGCTGGCCTTCGGCACCGAAGGTCTGTACGGCACGCCGACCTACGTGTCGGCCACCTACATCTTCCTGTTCATCCTGTTCGGCGCCTTCCTCGAGCAGGCCGGAATGATCAAGCTGTTCACCGACTTCGCCATGGGCCTGTTCGGTCACAAGGTCGGCGGCCCGGCCAAGGTGTCGGTGGTGTCCTCGGCGCTGATGGGCACCATCACCGGCTCCGGCGTGGCCAACGTGGTCACCACCGGGCAGTTCACCATCCCGCTGATGAAGCGTTTCGGCTACCGCCCGGCCTTCGCCGGCGGGGTCGAGGCGACCTCGTCGATGGGCAGCCAGATCATGCCGCCGATCATGGGCGCCGTGGCCTTCATCATGGCCGAGACCATCAACGTGCCGTTCTTCGAGGTGGCCAAGGCCGCGCTGATCCCGGCGCTGCTGTACTTCGGCTCGGTGTTCTGGATGGTCCACCTGGAGGCCCGTCGCGCCAACCTGCGCGGCCTGCCCAAGGAGGAATGCCCGAACCCGTGGAAGGCCGTGCGCGAGCGCTGGTTCCTGCTGATCCCGCTGTTCATCCTCATCTACCTGCTGTTCTCCGGGCGTACGCCGCTGTTCTCCGGCACCGTCGGCCTGGCCCTGACCGCCATGGTCATCCTCGGCTCGGCGATCATCCTGCGGGTCTCGTCCAAGGTCATGCGCTTCGCCTTCTGGATCGCCCTGGGCGTGCTCTGCGCCGGCTTCTTCCAGCTCGGCATCGGCGTGGTGTTCGGCGTCATCGCGGCGCTGGTGGCGGTCTGCTGGTTCGTCAAGGGCGGCCGCGACACCCTGATCCTGTGCCTGCACGCGCTGGTCGAAGGTGCGCGTCACGCGGTGCCGGTCGGCATCGCCTGCGCCCTGGTCGGGGTGATCATCGGTGTGGTGTCGCTGACCGGGGTGGCCTCCACCTTCGCCGGCTACATCCTCGCCATCGGCCAGGACAACCTGTTCCTCTCGCTGGTGCTGACCATGCTCACCTGCCTGGTGCTGGGCATGGGCATTCCGACCATCCCCAACTACATCATCACCAGCTCGATCGCCGCGCCGGCACTGCTGGAACTGGGCGTGCCGCTGATCGTCTCGCACATGTTCGTCTTCTACTTCGGCATCATGGCCGACCTCACCCCGCCGGTAGCGCTGGCCTGCTTCGCCGCCGCGCCTATAGCCAAGGAGCGCGGCCTGAAGATCAGCCTGTGGGCGATCCGCATCGCCGTGGCCGGTTTCGTCGTGCCCTACATGGCGGTCTACTCGCCGGCGCTGATGCTGCAGGGCGACAGCCTGCTGGCGACCTTCTACGTGCTGTTCAAGGCGGCACTGGCCATCGGCATCTGGGGCGTGGTGTTCACCGGCTTCCTGCAGGCCAGGCTGGCCTGGTGGGAGCGCATCCTCGGCCTGGCCGCCGGTGCCAGTCTGATCCTGGCCACGCCGATCAGTGACGAAATCGGCTTTGCCCTCAGCGCCATCTTCATCGCTCAGCACCTGTGGCGCGCCCGTCGCGCCGAGGCGGCGACGGCGTGATCGGCCTGTGCCTCGGGTTGGCCGGCGCGGTGTGGGCAGAGTTGCCCACGCCGGCCTTCACCCTGGCCTGGACCCACACCATCGAGAAGATCCGCTGGGAAGAGGATTACCGCGTCACCGCCGAGGGCCTGGTGCTCGGCGAGGCGCGGGTCAAGGGTTCCGGCGCCGGAATGGAGATTCCCGACGGCGCCGAACTGCGCAATGGCAGCTGGCACTACCAGCGTCAGCTACCGCCTTTGCAACCCCTGCGAGTCGGGCGTACGCCCGAAGCCGGGGATTACCAACTGTGTATCGACCAGCGTTGTCGCCCGATGAGCGACTGGCTCGGCCCGCCACAAGCGAGCCAGCCGGCGTTGGAACTCTGGAGCTGCGAGCTGAGCTCCCCCGCGGCTGACGCGGGCTAGGTTCGCCAGAGCGGACCCAGGCTTCCGGCGCCACAAGTGCCGGGCGGAAAGGAAGAGAACCCCCATGCGGCGCGAGCCTATGGGGGTTTTGTTCGTCTGCGGCCTGCTAGGCTTGGCTAACCACCTGCCCAGGAGACCTGCCATGCGCCCGATCTTTCGTTTCGCCCTCCCGCTCGCTCTCTGTCTGTCACCGCTGACGGCCAGCGCCCTGGATATCCAGCCCGGCGTCTGGGAAGTCAGCTCGCACAACATGCAGGTGGGCGGTCAAGCCATGCCCGGCATGGAGCAGATGCTGGCGCAGATGCAGAACCTGCCGCCCGAACAGCGGCAGATGATGGAAAACATGATGGCCGAGCAGGGCATCAGGCTCGGTGCCGGTGGCGTGCAGATGTGCCTGACCGCCGAGCAGATCAAGGCTCAGGAAATCCCCCTGCACGACCCCGAATCCGGCTGCAGCAACGAGATCGTCGAGCGCAGCGCGAAGCTGTGGAAGTTCCGTTTCAACTGCCCGGACGCTCAGGGCGAAGGGGAGACGCGCTTCGTCAGCGACAAGGAATTCACCACGCAGGTCAAAGGCACCTACAACGGCCAGCCGAGCAGCATGGAAAGCCGTGCCCGCTGGGTCGGGGCGGACTGTGGTTCGCTCAAACGTAACTGATACTTATACGAAGGTGTAAATATTTCTCATTGACGGGCGGATCTTCTGTTGCGAGAATTTTGTCGCTAATTATTTGCGTTTGCGTCCAGCAAATGCTGCCAGTGAGGCAACCTGCTGCAAAGGGACTGCCAGCAGCTATCGACAGCGCATCAGGAGATCGTCCCTTGTTCAGCAGAAAAACCCACCTGGCCGTGGCGATTGCGGCCGCCTGCAATTTCACTCAAGCGCTGGCCGCGGAGCAGGAGCAGCTCGAGCTGGATGCTCAGACCGTCGTCGGCAGCAGTGCGGCGGACGAGGTCGATAGCTACAAATCCACCCCCAGCAGTGCTGCGACCAAGCTCGACCTGACCCCGCGGCAGACGCCGCAGGCGATTTCCACCCTGAGCGGCGCCCAGCTGCGCGACTTCAAGCTCACCAGCGTCAACGATGCGCTCAAGGCCGTGCCGGGCGTGCAGGTGCAGGAAGTCGAAACCGATCGCACCTACTACACCGCCCGCGGTTTCGATATCACCAACTTCCAGTACGACGGTATCGCCGTGCCCTTCGTCTACGGCAATGTCGAGGGTGATCTGGACACCTCGATGTACGAGCGCGTGGAGGTGATTCGCGGCGCCAACGGCCTGATGTCAGGCACCGGCAACCCCTCGGCGACCGTCAACTTCGTGCGCAAGCGGCCAACCCTGGCACCGCAGGCGCGCGTGGACCTGACGGCCGGCTCCTGGGACAAGCGCCGTATCGACACCGACGTATCCGGTGCGCTGACCGATGGTGGCAACATCCGCGGCCGCGTGGTGTACGCCAACGAAAACAAGAACTCCTACCTCGACCGCTACTCGCGTGAGAAGAACGTCTTCCACGGGGTGCTGGAGTTCGATCTGGACGAGCGCACCCTCTTCACCCTCGGCCACACGCTGCAGACCAGTGATGCCAACTCGCCAATGTGGGGTGCGCTGCCGCTGGTCTATCAGGACGGCGGCAAGACCGATTACTCGCGCTCTACCAGCACCGCCACGGATTGGGCCTACTGGGACAACAAGGAAAACCGCACCTTTGCCGAGCTCGCGCATACCTTCGACAACGGCTGGCAGGCCAAGGCAGTGCTTACTCGCGTGGAGAAGAAGAGCGACGGATCGATGTTCTACATCTACGGCACGCCGAACCGCCAGACGGGTGCGGGCCTGTATTCCTATCCGTCTGAATACAACGAAAAGAACAAACAGCTGATCGCCGACCTGCAGGCCAGTGGCCCTTTCAATCTGGGCGGTCGTCAGCACGAAGCGGCACTGGGTGGTAGCTGGTCGCGCTCCGAGCTGGAGGATCTGTCCTGGTATGACTCCAGCACCGGCACCATGCTGCCGCCGCTGGAGCAGTGGAGCGGCGACTACCCGAAGCCGCGCAACGATGCCGGCAGCAATGGCAGCGATTTCACCGACCGCATGAAGAGCCTCTACGGCGCCGCGCGCTGGAGCCTGACCGACGACCTCAGTCTGATCACCGGCGCCCGGGTGGTCGACGTGAAAAGCGACGGCACCAACTACGGCCTGGCCAAGTCGTCGAAGACCAGCGACAAGGTCGTGCCCTACGCCGGTGTGGTCTACGACCTCAACGAGCAGTACTCGGTCTATGCCAGCTATACCGAAATCTTCTCGCCGCAGACCAAGAGCGATGTGACGGGCTCGCGTCTGGCCCCCTTGGAAGGGGTGAACTACGAGGCCGGGATCAAGGGCGAGCTGTTCGACGACAGGGTCAACGTGGCGCTGGCGGTGTTTCGCACCGAACAGGACAACTTCGCCGAGCAGGCCGGCGTCAACGGCGGGGTTGCCTACTACCGCGCCGTCGAGGGGCTGACCAGCGAAGGCTACGAGCTGGAGTTTTCCGGCGAGCCTCTGGACGGCCTGCAGCTCAGCGCCGGCTACACCTTCGTCGACATCACCAATGCCGACGGTTCTCACGGCGTGACCTACTCGCCCAAGCACATGATCAAGACGGCCGCCACCTACCGCATCCCAGGTATGGAGCAGCTCAAGGTCGGTGCCGCGGTGCGTTGGCAGGACGATATCAAGATCACCGTGCCGCTGACCGCCGACGACGGCTTCACCCCGATCGGCAGCGCTGACGCCAAGCAGAAGGCCTACGCCGTGGTCGACCTGATGGCCAGCTACGACATCGACCCCAACTGGAGCGTGTCGGCCAACCTCAACAACCTCACCGACGAGAAGTACCTGAACAGCCTGTACTGGACTCAGGCCTATTACGGTGCCCCACGTAACGTCAGCGCCACCCTGACCTGGAAATACTGACAGCCAGGGCCGCCCGCACGGGCGGCCCTGCCGGTCGACGAGAGGATTCGATGCGTCCGATTCTGGTTTTGCTGCACCGCTGGTGCGGCCTGTTCATCGCCCTGTTCCTGTTCACCGCCGGCTTGACCGGCGCTGTCATTTCCTGGGATCACGAACTGGACGAATGGCTCAACCCGCACCTGTTCGATGCGCAAACCGAAGGGCAGGCGCAGGACCCGCTGCAACTGGTGGACGCCCTGGAAGCGCGCGATCCGCGCCTGCAGGTGAGCTTCATGTCGCTGGCGCTGGAACCCGGCCATGCGCTGGGCATCTTCGTCGATCCGCGTATCGATCCGGCCACCGGCAAGGCCTTCAAGCTCGGCTTCAACCAGCTCGGCATCGACCCGGTCACTGGCGAGATCCAGGGCCAGCGCGAATGGGGGGCGATCTCCCTGAGCCGGGAGAACCTGCTGCCATTTCTCTACAAGCTGCATTACAGCCTGCATATCCCGGACGGCTTCGGCATCGAGCTGGGCATGCTGTTCTTCGGCATCGTCGCCATCGTCTGGTGCATCGACTGCCTGGTGGCGCTGTGGCTGTCGTTTCCCAACCTGCGCAGCTGGCGCAAGTCGTTCGCCTTTCGCTGGAGCCAGGGCGGCTACAAGCTGAATTTCGACCTGCATCGTTCCGGCGGGGTATGGATCTGGCTGTTGCTGCTGGTGCTGGCCGTCACCTCGGTGTCGATGAACCTGGAGCGGCAGGTGACCAGGCCGCTGGTCGAGCTGTTTTCGCCGCTGACGCCCAGCCCCTTCGCCAGCCGCACGCCGGTCACCCTGGATGAGCAGATCGTGCCGCTGATCGACCGCCGCCAGGCCATCGCCGTGGCCGATGCCGAGGCGCGGCGGCTGGGCTGGGACGCGCCTCCCGGCGGGCTGTTCCATTCGGCAGAGTTCGGCGTGTATGGCGTCGGCTTCTACGAGCCGGGCGACGATCACGGCGATGCCGGGCTGGGCAACCCCTGGATCTACGTCGACAGTCAGACAGGCGAACTGGCCGGCGCGCACGTGCCGGGCACCGGCAGTGCCGGGGATATCTTCCTGCAGGCGCAGTTCCCGCTGCATTCCGGGCGCATCATCGGTCTGCCGGGGCGCATCCTGGTGTCGTTGCTGGGCCTGGCGGTGGCGGGGCTGTCGCTGACGGGCGTGGTGATCTGGGCGAAGAAGCGCCGTTCGCGCCTGCTCGCCGAGCAGCGCCTGCGCGGCGTTTCACAGGCCATGACGTAAGCGGATCGCCGCGACCAGTTCGGCGCGCCGCTCGAGGAAACGGTCGAACGCCTCGATCAGCTCGGGATGGTGGATGCTCGACAGGTAGTAGTGATCCTCGACGTGCGCGAGCTGCGGGTCGAATACCAGGGTGTCCGGCGCCAGGCGCATCTGGCGCAGCTGATGGGTGACCACGCGGGGGTTGAGGTAGACCGCATCGACCCGGTCGCTGGCGGCCATCAGCAGCAGCGATTCGATCTGGTTGGCCTGGATCAGCTTGATCCGCTGGGCGCGGATGTCCTCGAGGTAGGGCCAGGGGGTGAAACCGTTCTGCGTGCCGAGCAGGCGGATGCGTGCCTTGCCCTGGCCAAGGTATTGCGGCTTGACCAGCACGCCATCGACATAGGGCGCCGCCGGCTGGCTGTAGCGCACCGGGTGGCCGGCCTTCTGGTCGGCGTTCCATTGCGGGTGGTCGGGAAACTTCAGATCGACCCGGCCGCCGAGAAAATCGCCAAGCAGGCGCCTGACCGGCAGCGGCGTATAGACGAAGCGGTAGCCCTGTTCGGCGGCGAAGGCATCCAGCAGCTCGCGGGCGTAGCCGCGGTATTCGCCGTTCTCCACCTCGGAATAGGGCTGATAGGGCTGCAGCTCGACGCCCACGCGAATGGCCTCCTGCGCCTGGCTGGGCACGAGGTGCAGGCTGAGGCAGAGCAGCAGGGCAAGGCGGATTTTCATGGCGGGTCGGGTCTCGCTGACGGCTAACAGCGCTTGACCCCAGTAACCATAGCTGCGCTTCGGAGCCTGTTCAAAGTCTCGCCAGACGCGGGTGGCAGTGGTGCGTCGAGGCCTCGCGTCAGAGGATCGGCGAGATCAGCCGCGCCACGCGCATGCCCAGTTGCTGCAAGCGATGCAAGTTGCGCCGGTCGGCATTGACCAGTTCGCGCGAGCGGCTGAAATCCTCCTCCAGCATGTGGCTCACCTGGGCGTTGAAGGCCTCGTCGAAGATCAGCAGGTTGGCTTCGAAATTCAGGCGGAAGGAGCGGTTGTCCAGGTTGGCGCTGCCCAGCAGGCTGGCGTCATGGTCGATCAGCAGCGCCTTCTGGTGCATGAAGCCCGGCTGGTAGCGGAAGATCCGCACCCCGGCGCGCAGCGCCTCGAAGGCATACAGGCTGGAGGCGGCGTAGACGATATGGTGGTCCGGCCGCGACGGCAGCAGCAGGCGCACGTCCACGCCGCGCATCACCGCCAGGCGCAGGGCGGCGAACAGCGCCTCGTCGGGCACGAAGTAGGGGCTGCTCAGCCAGACCCGTTCGCGCGCCGCGTGAATCGCTTCGACGAACAGCAGCGAGCAGGTTTCCTGCGGGTCCGCCGGGCCGCTGGCGATTACCTGGCAGAGCTGGCCGGGCTCGTCCTGCTTGCTCGGCATCAGCAGCGGCGGCAGCTTCTGGCAGGCCCAGTACCAGTCTTCGGCGAAGGCCTCCTGCAGGCTCGCCACCACCGGCCCGCGCACTTCCACATGGGTGTCGCGCCAAGGCGCCAGCGGCGGCTTCTGGCCGAGGTATTCGACGCCGACGTTGAGCCCGCCGAGAAAGCCGATCTCGCCGTCGACCACGACGATCTTGCGGTGGTTGCGGAAATTCAGCTGGAAGCGGTTGAACAGCCCGGCGCGGGTGGGGAAGGCGTGCACCAGCGCGCCGCCCCGGCGCAGGCGCTCGATGTAGGCGCGCGGCAGCGCATGGCTGCCGACGCCGTCGTACAGCACATGCACCCGCACGCCGGCGGCGGCGCGCTCCAGCAGCACCTCGAGCAGGCGCCGGCCGAGGGCGTCGTCACGGATGATGAAGAACTGCAGCAGGATCACCTGCTGCGCGCTGGCCAGCGCCGCGAAGATCGCGGCGAAGGTGGCTTCGCCGTCGATCAGCAGCTCCACGCGGTTGCCGGTCAGCCCCGGCAGGTGCGAGAGGCGCGGCAGGGCGCCCAGTCGCTCGTAGACCGGCGACAGATGCGCCGCCTTGGCTTCCTCGACCCAGGGGCGCCAGTCCTGTTCGGCCATGGCATGGCGCATTTCCTTGTCGGCCTGGCGCCGCGCCTTGACGTAGGCATCGAAACGGCTGCGGCCGAACACCAGGTACGGCAGCAGCGTCAGATAGGGCATGAAGAACAGCGACAGACCCCAGGCCAGCGCTCCCTGCGCCGTGCGCACGGTCAGCACGGCATGGATCGCCGCCAGTACGCCGAGGGCGTGGACGGTGGCGATCAGGTAGCCGAACAGGTGGGGAATGCCGAAATCCGCAGGCATGCAGGAGCGTCCTTTGCACAGGCTGTGTGCAGCTGACCACGGGGGTTGCAGAGCGTTCGTCAGCCATCCTGCCATGCGCCGCAGGACAATGGCAGAGGGCGGTGGCAGCAGCTGGGCGCAAGATGTATTCGGGCGGCTCACGTGCGCGCCGTTTCTGAATGAGCCGAATTCATGTGTTACCCTTTGCGTCCGACCCAAGGGTGGGTCGTCATCAATTGGAGGAGGGCATCCGTCCTGTTCACGCTCGTCTAGCGAGTCAACGCATCAAGGAGCACGCCAACCATGGGAAACGTCCCTTCGCATGAAACGACACCGCCATCCGCAGCGGAAACCCACGACGGCATCCCGGCACCGACCGGTGAAGCCAATCTGATCGATACCGACTACGTCATCGGCCAGGACAACATCAAAGGCCAGTTCATCTTCTCACTGGACATTCACGGCAAGGTCTTCACCATCTCCGCGCTGGTCGCCATCGTCTTCGTGGTGCTGGCGCTGGCCCTGCAGAACCAGGTCGAGCCGCTGTTCAGCGGTCTGCGCGACTGGCTCACCCATCACATGGCCTGGTTCTTCATCGGCGCCGCCAATGTCTTCGTTCTGCTCTGCCTCGGGCTGATCGTCTCGCCGCTGGGGCGGGTACGCATCGGCGGCAAGGAGGCGACTCCCGACTACACCTACGTGGGCTGGTTCTCCATGCTCTTCGCCGCGGGCATGGGCATCGGCCTGATGTTCTATGGCGTGTCCGAGCCGATGTCGCACTACAGTGCGGCGCTGGGCGGGGTCACGCTGGGCGAGGACGGTGTGCGCACCGACTGGGCACCGCTCGGCGGCGCCGCCGGCAACACCGAGGAAGCGGTGCGGCTGGGCATGGCCGCGACCATCTTCCACTGGGGCCTGCACCCCTGGGCGATCTACGCCATCGTCGCCCTGGCCCTGGCGCTGTTCTCCTTCAACAAGGGCCTGCCGCTGTCGATCCGCTCGATCTTCTACCCGATCCTCGGTGAGCGCGTGTGGGGCTGGCCGGGCCACGTGGTGGACATCCTCGCGGTGTTCGCCACCCTGTTCGGCCTGGTCACTTCGCTGGGCCTCGGCGCCGAGCAGGCGGCGGCCGGCATGGAATACCTGTTCGGCATCAGCGCCACCGACACCAGCAAGGTGCTGCTGATCGTGGCCATCACCCTCATCGCCCTGGTGTCGGTGGTCGCCGGGCTGGAGAAGGGGGTCAAGCGCCTGTCCGAAGTGAACATGGCCCTGGCCATGGCGCTGCTGCTGTTCGTCATCATCGCCGGGCCGACCCTGGCCATCTTCACCGGCTTCTTCAAGAACCTCGGCGCCTACCTGCAGTACCTGCCGGCACTGGCCAACCCGGTCGGGCGCGAGGACACCAACTTCAGCCAGGGCTGGACCGCCTTCTACTGGGCCTGGTGGATCAGCTGGTCGCCGTTCGTGGGCATGTTCATCGCCCGCGTCAGCCGCGGCCGCAGCGTGCGCGAGTTCCTTATCGCCGTGCTGCTGGTGCCGTCGCTGGTATCGGTGCTGTGGATGACCGCCTTCGGCGGCACCGCGATCAACCAGCTGCTGGTGGACGGTTTCACCGGTGCGCAGGACGCCGGTCTGGAACTGAAGCTGTTCAGCATGCTCGGTGAAATGCCGCTGACCGCCATCACCTCGTTCATCGGCATCGTGCTGGTGGTGGTGTTCTTCATCACCTCGTCGGACTCCGGCTCGCTGGTGATCGACACCATTACCGCCGGCGGCAAGGTCAACGCGCCGGTGCCGCAGCGGGTGTTCTGGGCCAGCATCGAAGGCGTGATCGCCATCGCCCTGCTGCTCGGCGGCGGTCTGGTGGCGCTGCAGGCCATGGCCGTGTCGACGGGCCTGCCGTTCACCCTGGTGCTGCTGGTGGGCTGCGTGTCCATCGTCAAGGGGCTGATGAGCGAGCCGCGCTGAGCGCCGCTGCCGCCACCTCGGAGAGCGCGCCTGCGGGCGCGCTTTTTCGTGCAGGCTTCATGACTGCGAAGCGCCGGGCGGCGGGCATGCGCTCCTCGATACGCCCCTGGTCGCTAATGGATAGCCCCACGCCGTTTGCGCCGCTCTTGCCGGTTTTTCCTTCTGTTAGCGTCAGCCACCGCGTGCGGCATGGCGCCGCTCGCTGCGTTCAGCGCCATAACAAGAAGGAGCAGCCCATGAGCCAAGCCCCTGTGCCTCCAGGGCCCAGCAAAGCCAACGACGACGGTATTCCGGCCCCGAGTGGAGCCGTCAGTCTGATAGACACCGACTACGTGGTCGGCCAGGACAACATCCGCGGTCGCTACCTGGTCAACCTCGATATCCACGGCAAGGTATTTCTCGTCTCCGCGCTCAGTGCGCTGATCTTCGTGGTGCTGGCGCTGGCCCTGCACAACGAGGTGGAGCCGCTGTTCAAGGCCGTTCGCGACTGGCTCACGCAGAACCTGGCGTGGTTCTTCCTCGGTTCGGCCAATATCTTCGTGCTGCTGTGCCTGGGCCTGATCGTCTCGCCGCTGGGCCGGGTGCGTCTCGGCGGCACGCTGGCGCGTCCCGACTATTCCTACACCTCCTGGTTCGCCATGCTGTTCGCCGCCGGTATGGGCATCGGCCTGATGTTCTATGGCGTGGCCGAACCCATGTCGCACTACGACTCGTCCCTGGCCGGCGTCGCGGTCGGCGAGAACGGTGTGCGCAGCGACTGGGCGCCGCTGGGCGCGGCGGTTGGCGATTCCGAAGAAGCGGCGCGCCTGAGCATGGCCACCACCATCTTCCACTGGGGCCTGCACCCCTGGGCGATCTACGCCATCGTCGCCCTGGCGTTGGCCCTGTTCGCCTTCAACAAGGGCCTGCCGCTGTCGTTCCGTTCGATCTTCTTCCCGCTGCTGGGCGAGCGGGTCTGGGGCTGGCCGGGTCACGTGATCGATATTCTCGCCGTGTTCGCCACCCTGTTCGGCCTGGTCACCTCGCTGGGCCTGGGCGCCGAGCAGGCCACCGCCGGCCTGCACAGCCTGTTCGGCCTGCCGGCCGATCCCACCACCAAGGTGCTGCTGATCACCGTCATCACCCTGATCGCGCTGTGTTCGGTGCTGGCCGGCGTGGACAAGGGCGTCAAGCGCCTGTCCGAGATCAACCTGGGCCTGGCCCTGGTGCTGCTGCTGTTCGTGCTGATCGCCGGACCCACCGCGCTGCTGCTGAGCGGTGTGCTGGACAACCTCGGCGCCTACCTGCAGTACCTGCCGGCGCTGTCCAACCCCATCGGCCGTGAAGACGCCAACTTCAGCCAGGGCTGGACCGCCTTCTACTGGGCCTGGTGGATCAGCTGGTCGCCGTTCGTGGGCATGTTCATCGCCCGCGTCAGCCGCGGCCGCAGCGTGCGCGAGTTCCTTATCGCCGTGCTGCTGGTGCCGTCGCTGGTATCGGTGCTGTGGATGACCGCCTTCGGCGGCACCGCGATCAACCAGCTGCTGGTGGACGGTTTCACCGGTGCGCAGGACGCCGGTCTGGAACTGAAGCTGTTCAGCATGCTCGGTGAAATGCCGCTGACCGCCATCACCTCGTTCATCGGCATCGTGCTGGTGGTGGTGTTCTTCATCACCTCGTCGGACTCCGGCTCGCTGGTGATCGACACCATCACCGCCGGCGGCAAGGTCAATGCGCCGATGCCGCAGCGGGCGTTCTGGGTGCTGCTCGAGGGCGCGCTGGCGGTGGCATTGCTGCTGGGCGGCGGCCTGGTGGCGCTGCAGGCCATGGCGGTATCCACCGGCTTGCCGTTCACCCTGGTGCTGCTGGTGGGGTGTGTGTCCATCATCAAGGGACTGATGAGCGAGCCGCGCTGAGCCTTCTATGAGCCTTCAGCGCCCGTGAGGCGCTGACGGCCTGCCAGCATGACGCCCCGGTCGTTCGACCGGGGCGTCCTCGTTTATGGCCTGGCGCGCCGGCGCCTGTTCCGTAATCGCTGCAAGGCCGCTGCGTCCGGGGCGGGGTGCGACCAGCTACCCAGGCATCAGCGCCATATCCACATGAGGCTAGCGAGACGTTTGGCTGCGGCTGGCAGGCCAGCGCAGGTTGGCGGCCGCGGCTGCGCCGCCTGAGCGCGCTGCACGGGCGAGCGGCGAAAACGCCCCGGATCAACCGGGGCGTTGGGTGGGCAGGGCGCGCATCAGCACTCGATGATATTCACCGCCAGGCCGCCGCGAGCGGTTTCCTTGTACTTGGTCAGCATGTCGGCACCGGTCTCGCGCATGGTCTTGATCACCTTGTCCAGGCTCACGTAGTGCGCGCCGTCGCCGTACAGCGCCATGCGCGCGGCGTTGATGGCCTTCACCGAGGCGATGGCGT
>VFQP010003524.1_pt1 | contig 15805 bp, 20 predicted proteins | sample 3512351 | NCBI WGS metagenome assembly VFQP01 (sample SAMN10412372, study PRJNA504923) | tailings metagenome | isolation source: Relicate 1 Philex TSF1 revegetated site | place: Philippines: Tuba, Benguet | collected 2017-08-29 | reverse complement strand
GCCCATCTGGTGGGAGAGCCGGATATTGGCAATGTGACGCTGCTGGCCATGAAGATGCGGGCGACCGACAATTTGTCGCAACGCTCTTCCCGCATGGTGAATTGCATCGTCACCCGTAAATTATCGGTCTGGCATCCCGACACAGGCTGGAGCGCCCTGCAGCCGACCCGTTCGATTGCCTGGGCGATGGCTGACATCCTGAAAGCCAGCTATGGCGCAAAACTGGCCGATGCCCGCATCGATTTACCGGCACTGGTGGCGCTGGATGCAATCTGGACGGCACGCGGCGACACCTTCAACGGCGTGTTTGACCGCAAACTGACGGTGTGGGATGCGCTGACGCAAGTGGCCCGCTGTGGCCGCGCCATTCCATTTTTGCAAGGTGGTCTGGTGCGGTTTGTACGGGACGAGCCGCGCACGCTGCCTGTCGCCATGTTTTCACCGCGCAATATCGTCAAGGGCAGTTTCAAGATCGATTTTGTTATGCCAGGAGACGATACCGCCGACAGCGTCAAGGTCGAATTCTTCAATCAGCGCACCTGGAAGCAGGACGAGATCATCGCCAGCCTGCCGGATAGTGCTGCCGAACAACCCGCCACGGTGTCGTTGTTTGGTTGTACGGACAAGGATCAGGCCACGCGCGAAGGTTTGTATATGGCAGCGGCCAACCGATACCGCCGCAGGATCGTCTCCTTTCGCACCGAGCTGGAGGGCATGATCCCGACCTATGGCGACCTGATTGCCATCTCTCACGATATGCCGCGCTGGGGAGAAGCCGGTGATGTGATTGCCTATGACGCACCGGTGCTGACGCTGTCCGAGCCGGTGACATTTGAGGAAGCCGGTACGCATTACATAGTGCTGCGCCGGAAGGACGGCTCTCTCAGCGGGCCGTGGATGGTGTCGAGGGGTGGCGGTGATTACCAGCTCCAGCTTTTGGAAGATCTGGATTTTACGCCCTACACCGGCACGGAGGAAGAACGCACGCATTTCTCTTTTGGTGTTGGGGAGCATTGGGGCGTGCGGGCGCGGGTTCTGGCCGTGCGCCCGCGCGGGGAAATCATTGAAATTTCGGCGGTGGTGGAAAATCCACTCGTCCATACCGCCGATCAATAACCAAGAAGGAGAAAAGTGATGTCTGCTGCCAAGCCACCGCAGCGGGAGGACATGGTTGTCTTGCCGCGTAGCGAATTTGAAACCCTGCTGGAACAGGCTGCCTGTCGGGGCGCAAGAAAAGCCCTGAAGGAGGTTGGCCTTGCCGATGAGGATGCCGCCAACGATATCCGCACGCTGCGCGATCTCGCGGGTTCCATCAAGGTCATGCAACGCACCTTCCTGCAAACGCTGGTGCGCTGGGCGACGGTCGGCTTATTGGCCTTGCTGGTGGCAGGCGCTCTGACCAAGGGCGGGATTACGCTTGATCGGTAGAGGACGGCTTTGCTGCGATATCTGCTGAAAACTTATAGCGCAGCAAAGCCACGATCAATTTAAACGTGATGATACCGGACAGGATCGCAGCAGGAAACATCAGCGCGGAGAACAACAGGCTGCTGATAACCTCATCCAACGTCCACTTCTTCATCATCAGAAGCACGGCGATGATACAGATGATAATGCCGTATCCGCCGCCCCACACATACAAGCCCCGCTTTGATAAATGCATCGGCCACTGGTTTTTAAGGAGCGCGGAAAAGAAAATCAGAAACACCCCGATGAGATTGGGATAAAAAGATAACATGGTAGAAACGATAAACGCCGCAGCCGCAGGCGGCCACATCACAATCATAAATATAACGCCCTTAACACCGCCGAGCAGTGCAAAGTTTATCACGCAGAAAACCCCGGCACAGAGGGTGCTGATCGCCGTCACGGGAAGTGTCGGCACCAATGCCGAGAAAAATGCCTTTATCCATGCCATCAGACAATAACCTGAATTGTAAAACCTGACCCAATCATAAAGGGATCATCCCCGTTTTAGAAGACCTAAGCCGCCCTCCTTCGGGCGGCTTTTTTGATTTAACCAAGGAGAAAACCATGACTGCAAAGAACAATATCCCGCCGCGCGGCATCCGCAACAATAACCCCGGCAATATCCGCCGCAACGGCGATCCCTGGCAGGGTCTTGCCGAACGTCAGCTTGATATTGAATTCTTCACCTTCAAATCCGCTGTCTACGGGATCCGTGCGCTGGCGCGAACCCTGATTACCTATCAGGACAAATACGGTCTGCGCACCATCCGCCAGATTATTTCCCGCTGGGCACCCCCGAACGAAAACAATACGGAGGCGTATGTAAAGGCTGTGGCCGCAAGCACCGGACTGGATGCCGACCAGCCGCTCGACGTCCACCGTTTCGACCATCTCCTGCCGCTGACCAAGGCCATCATCCGCCATGAAAACGGCCAGCAACCCTACAGCGATGCTGAGCTGACCAAGGGGCTGGTACTGGCCGGTGTGGAGCCGCCGCAGGCCAATTTGCAGGCCAGCCGCACCGTCAAGGGCGGACAGGCCGCCACAGCCGCCACCGCGGGCCTTGGTGTGGTCGAAGCCGTCCAACAGACCCTCGACCCCGCCCGCGACACGCTGGCCAGCCTGGCTCCGTATCTCGATGCCGCCAAATGGCTGTTGCTGGCTGTCACGCTGATCGGCGTGGGCGTCATGGTCTGGGCGCGGATCGATGACCACCGCAAAGGCCTGCGCTGATGTGGGCGGCCATCACATCATGGCTGTCCGGCAATGCGGTGCGGATCCTTGGCTGGACCGTCTCCGCATTGTCGGTGGCCGCCGTCTTGTTCGGTGCGCGCCAGGCTGGCCGCAATGCCGAGCGTGTGGATCAGCTGAAAAAGACCCTGGAGGTAAAAGATGCCCAATTGCGTGCAACGCTGGATGCTCCCCGTAATCGCCGTGAGCTTGTTGACCGGCTGCGCGACGGCAAATTCTGATCCGGAGAACCTCTGTCCACCGATCCGCGCCTATGACAAGGCGTTTCAGCGCAAGCTGGCCGATGAAATCGAGGCCGCACCCGTGGATGCGGCCTTTCCGGATGCCGTGCAGGATTATGCCGTTTTACGGGCGCAGATCCGGCAAGGATGCAAATAAATCTTTTAGGCTACGCCATATTGTAAAGCGAGGCATAAGCGCCGCTGTCTTTACCGATCAGCTGGTCATGTGTGCCTTGCTCCACGATTTCTCCGTGATTCAGGACTAATATTTTGTCGGCATTGCGGATCGTGGACAAGCGGTGGGCAATAACGAATACCGTTCTGTCTTTCATCAGATTGGTGATCGCTTCCTGTACAATGGCTTCCGACTTGTTATCCAAGGCGGAAGTGGCCTCATCCAGAATGACGATGGGTGCGTTTTTCAGGAAGGCGCGGGCAATGCCGACGCGCTGGCGCTGGCCACCGGACAGCAGGATCCCCCGCTCTCCGATCTCTGTTTCCAGCCCCAGATGCAGCGATGATATAAATTCATCCAGACAGGCGTTTTTAAGGGCTTGCCGGATATCCGCATCGGAGACGTTTTCGTTGCCAAGGACAATATTGTCGCGGATGGTGCCGGCAAACAGGAAATTGTCCTGAAACACGACCGCAATCTTGCTGCGCAGGGATTCAAGGTCAAGGTCGCGGATATCGACGCCGTCGATCAGGATCGCCCCTGACGTGACGTCGTAAAAACGCGGCAGCAGATTGGCGAAGGTCGATTTACCGCCACCGGAATTCCCGACCAGGGCAATGGTCTGGCCGACCTCCACCGTCAGGTTGACGTTTTTCAGCACAGGCTTGCCAGGGCTGTATTCAAAAGACACATCGCGGTACTCAATGCCCGACTTAATCTCGGTCAGCTGGATTGCATCAGGCTTGTTCACAAGAGCCGGAACGCCGTCCAGCAGGCTCCACACCCGCTCCATTGCCAAAAACGCCATTTGTACGGCGTTATAATTATTCCCCAATCCCTTGATCGGCGTATAGAGCATAATCAACGCCGTCAGGAAGGAAACGAAGCTGCCCGGCGTAATTTCCTTGGTCACGATCAAATAGCTGCCCATCCAGATAACGCCCGCGATCCCGATGGACACAATAAAATGCATCATCGGGGTCACCATCCCCGTTCTCTGGGTCATTTTCATGCCCAGCTTGAACACAGAGCGCCGCGTCTCTTCAAAGCGTTTCTTTTGATACGGCGCCAGATTATAGGATGTGATGACACGGTTCCCGTTAAAGGTTTCGTTGTAATGCGTGGAGACAACGGCGCCGGAAAACACGGTTTTATCCATCAATTTCTCGATTTTCTTGCGCACCCGCGTCAACGGAAACAACGCCCCCGCCAGCACGACAACCGCAATAATCGCCAGAATCCATGAATTATAGATCAGGACGGCGATGAGCGATATGGACGAGACAATGCGGGTGATAAAGACCTTCAGATTGGAAATCAAACCGCTGCAGGCGGCATCGACGTCATGGTTGAAACGGAACTGGATCTGCCCCGATGTTTCCCTGTCGAAAAAAGCCGGATCATTCTTCATCAGCTTTTCAAACAAAGTTAATTTAACATCGTTGGCTATTTTCCTGCCAACCCAGGTGTTCCAATAGGTCGCTGCATAGTTGAATACGCCTTGCAGAAGCCCGATCAAGATAACGACAAGGGGCAGATAAAGAACGTAGCCGGAAGGTTTCTCCAGCACGACAATATCCATATACGGCTTCAAAGACCAGGCGATCACCGCATCCATCAAGCCCACGGGGATCGTGATGAGCATGGCGGCCAGCGTGCGCCATTTGTATGGCCGCATATACGGCCACATCCGTTTATAGTTCATCACAAAAGATGAATTCTTGAAAAAATTAAACATTTTGGTCACTCAGGAAAAATTCCAATACGTTATTGCGTATCTTTCTTTTTGTGTCTTTGTTGGGAAAAGGAAATGCGATGATATTGCCAAGCAGGCGATATTTTTTATAAGAACGGTAAAAACCCTCGATCTTTTCGCGCTCCGCGTCCTGTGCGGGCAGCGCGATGGCGGGATCGACGTGCTTTCTATACAGCGCCAACCATTCATGATGCGTGTAACAGGTGCGGAAGGAATTGGGGTGCGGCCTCATCATGAAAATTGTTTTTGAGGGCTTGAGATTGAACTGGTCAAAAGTCAGGAAGACGAAATTCGAGGCAAAATACTTCTCCGTCTCCACGACATTGGTTTCGGAATTGTCGTTATAAAATTCACACGCGACTGTTTTGCCCGCCTTGCGCAGGCAATTGATAAAAATATGCTGCTCCGGCACATAACGGTTGAAGCGCGCGGCTTTCTTGTCCCAATAGGCTTCATCCTCCGTCATCAGCGGCACGTCAAACAGGCGGATCAGATCCGCAGTCCTGCCGAAAAAGGCCAGATCGGACGGATGGAAAGGAAAGCGCATCCGCGAGGCCGGGTTGCGCGAAAAATAACTGCAGGCCAGAATCTTGTCCTGAAAGACCTGATAGCCTCTATCGGCGGCCTGGAACTTGTTCCAGAACTGCAAGAAACCATCGCCCGTCATATTGAAATCGGTGCGGATCTTGAAAGTATATGGCGTCTGCACCCGCTGCAGACCTGCCAGTGTCGAAACAATCTGGCGGTTGACGTTATTCTGACGTTCGCCCGCGCGATCCGAATAATAGAAAAAGCCGGGATCTTCCGAATAGACCAGATCGTCAAAAATCAGGCTGGAGGCATCATGGCCTTTCCATGTGGTCAGGATAATCGGCGACGCGGGAAAATTCCGGCGAATGGAAAGAAGGCAGCTTAACGTCACATCAGGGATGATCGGTCCCTGCACGACAAAAGCGATATCAGAATGGTCAGGTCTCATGTTCGATGACGATGCTTTCTGCGAAAGAGAAATAAATCCCACGCATATTTAATTGGTAGAAAGATAATGTTGACAGCAGAATTAACCCATGCTACCCCCCCCCGCACAGGAGCCAGGACGGTGTGCAGATGGCTCTTGATCCTGTGTTTGGCCTTGCGCAGCCGCAGCCGGTCTTTATCGACCGTGTCCGGCACGTAATCAGGATTGCAGAATTCTTTATAGCGCCGCTGGAACAGATCGTAAGTGATCAAGCCGTGCGTTTTATCGTCGTAGTTATGCGTCCATGCATGTTTGCGGTTATAAATGCCGCTTTGATACAGGCCGATGAAAACGAAATTGTTGTAGAGGATACGCTGGGATAGCGCCAGGCTGTCAGGATTCCAGTCACTCCAGTCATCAAAAGCCAGGTCGACGCCAAGGCGGCGTTTCAGGAACGATACCAGGTAATATTGCTCCGGCGCGTAACGCCATGACGGCGTGACATAGGGAAGCCGGTGCGGATATTTATAAGGCCAAAGCGCCAGATCCCGATCCGGCATCAAAGGCGTGTCCTTGAAGTATGTCCGCAGATCGGTGGTCAACCCCATAAACCAGATGCCGGAAGGATGGAACGGTGTCGGCATTTTTGTGCCGCCACTGCAGGCCGCTTCACGCGAATAGACGGTTCCTGTCAGGATCTTCCCTTCAAAAACGGCAAAGTCCTCATTCCGCGCAGGAAATTTATCGACATAGGCGAGGAACCCGCTCCCCTTTAATAAAGCATCCGTTCTGAGCTTCAGGCTATAAGGGCGCGTGGCTTTGGCAAGGCCGCCCTGGATGGAGACCAGCTGGCGGTTGGTATTGTTGATGCCGTCATAGACAAAATCATGCTTCCTGCCGCCAGGATCGGCGTTCAAGACCAGAATGTCGCAGTCCAGGCCGTCGACATTGCTGCCGTCCCATGTCGACAGAATAATCTCGGCGTCAGGCAGATGTTTGCGCACGCTTTTTAAGCAATCGGGCGTCAGTTTGGGATCGATAGCGCCCTGGACAATAATAGAGATCTGCGATGGATCAATCATGCGGCGCCTCGTGTAAAGAGGCGTCCTTCTTGCCGGATGCCCACAGATATTTGCATGCAAGAAAGGCCAGACGCCATGGCGCATAGAACCATTTTGCCGTGTGTTTGAACGGCGCCAGAAACCGTCTGGCTTGTTTCCTGAACTCGTTTTTGACTTCCGGCGGGCCGATCAGGCTATCAAGCCTGTGCTCCAGCTCGTAAATGCGGTTTTGCAGGGTGTTGAAGACCCAAGCCTCATCCCGGTCCAGATGAACCATCAAAAACAGGTTCTCGTTGTCGAATTGCTTCACGACATTGCGCGCGCACATCATGATGCGCTGTTTCTTGTAATTCTCGTTTTCAAACTGGATGAAATGCGTCTCCGCTTCACAGACGCCGTAATTGGAGCAGATGCCCAGATCGGTCAGGGTGAAGCCTTGCTCCAGCAACAGATAGTACATGTAAATATAGTAATCGAAATCGTGCCAGGTCAGGTCGCGGATCATGCGACCCGGCGCCACGAAATAAGACAGGAAATCCTTCAGCGTGTCGGTTTTGTAAATGCAGGGCTGGTTGAACCACAGGTATAAATTCGTATCCAGCGCAGCCCTGCGGGGATGATCGAAAAAGAACCGTTTGCAGGCGTATTTGATGGCTTCGGTTCTTTTGCGCCCCGCCGCAGGCACAAGATTTCCCAACAGCACCTTATCGCTAAAATAGGCGTCGCACAACGTGGCGACATCAACCGTGCGCACCAGCTCGGTTTCCGCATCGATGACAATGATGTATTGATACGGGCTGTCGGTCATCTGCGACAGCGCCCAGATCTTCTTGATATTGATAATGCCACGGTTTTCAAAGTTGCGCAGATCCGGCGGCAGGACCAGGGATGTGACAGGCGTCCCCGTTTCCTGCACGAACTGCTCCCGCTCGTCCTCATTGGTAAAGATCAGGCAGATCTCGGCCTTATCCTGATACCCCAATCGTTCAAACGATGCGATAAAGCCGTAGGCAAAGCCAAAATGCGGCGGATGGACAGGCATTAAAAAACAAACACTCATCTTGCCCGCCCTCACATGGTTTCCGCGCTGATGGTTTTACGCAGATCGGTCGAAGAAACTGTCTGCGTGTAGGGGAAATAAACAACCGGCACGTTTTTTTCTTTCAGGGCGACCTCATAGCCTTGCCATCTGGGAACCCCCTTCCAGTCGTCGCCAGAAAACAGCACGTTATAGCGGTATTTCTCCCATGCTTTGACCTTGTCGAGATCGTCCTGCACCACAACCTCATCCACGCATTTGATAGACGACAGGATCGCCATGCGCTCTTGCAGCGTGGACATGGGGGGATGTCCCTTGGTTTTGGCGATCAGCGCATCGGTCGTGACACCGACGATCAGGCGGTCGCAAGCCGCACGCGCCTTTTGCAAAAGGCTCAAATGGCCATAATGAAACAGGTCAAAAGCCCCCGCCGTATAGCCCACAACGCCTGTGGCCCGCTTTTTGGATACAATCTCTCGATGCGCCATATAGATATTCTCCAGATGCTCTCTGGTGAAGTTATACATATGGTTCTGCCGCCCCGCGTCAGACGGGAATTTATGATAATCGCCATACTGGCGGATCAGATAGCGATGATATTCCCGTGGCACGTTATACAAACGGCCTTCAAAGGAGAGTTTTTCCAGTGGAAAGATGAAGTCTTTACGAAACAGCCGCTTGAAATTGACCAGCCAGGAATCCACGCCCATGATGATATGGCCGGCCCCGGCTTCGATATAGGGCCGCTCCTGTAGGATGCTCTCCACGATCCGGTCAAACGCCCGCTGGTCTGCCTGCGTGGGCATCCGGTCGGCATGGTTGCTGGCAAGGCCTGCCTGTTTCAGGGCGCTTTCTATTTTCCCGCGATAACCGATATTCTGCGCCCATACGCTGTTTTCGTCATGACAGGCGCATTCATCATAGGGGAAAATATCGACAAAAACGGGCAAGTCACCTTGCTTGAAGCGGAAACGGTACTGCCTGGAACACAGATGTGGGACAAAGTAAAACGTCTCGACCGCAAAGGTATCATCCTGCGCCATATGCGCGATCAACGCATCCAGGTCCCGGCGCATCATGCCGACATCGACATCGTCATCCCAGGGAATAAACCCCTGGTGGCGCACCGCCCCCAACAATGTGCCACCGTGAAGCCAGCACGTGATTCCCAGCCGCTCGCAAATGGCCTGAAGGTTTTCCAGCAAATGGCCGTTCAATTCCTGAACATAGCGCGCCATACCCGTCGCCTGGGGCGTATTCTCAATCGAAAAACATGCATCAAACAGCCCCTGACAGCCGCCGCGATCCGGCGAGGCATGCTGTAAACCCTCAAGCATGGATTTGAGCTTAAGGGTTTCTCTGTATGTCGGGCTTATTTTATACAGGATTTTCTTGCGCAGACTCATGAACAGTCGCCCGCGTATTTATCATTGCTGGCGCCTGGCAGCTTCACGACCACGTTGACGGTACCGTCTTCCAGGCATTCAAAATCCGTCGATTCGTTCGGTTCCATGACGATGATGTCGCCGGCGCCGTATTCCACCCCGTTCATGCGCACGCGGCCCTTGATGATGGCTGTATATTCCGTGGCAATCTTGTGGTGGTGCCGATCCTCGTAGTCGCCCGCCTTGTATTCCTTGACGGCAACCTCGACATCATTGGTCTGGCACAGTGACGGCTCAAAATTGCCGATAAACCAGCCTTTAACCATATCCTGCAATTTAGCTTTTTTCATGGGTTAGCGGCTTTCTCTCTGCTCTTTCAATTCCAGCATGTATTGCGCCAGCTGCATTTCCGTCTTGAGCGGATGGAAGTCCTGATTGGCGATATGATGGATCCCGATGCGTTTCTGGCGCAGGATCATCTCGTTCATGGTCTGGCTGATGTAAAAGTCGTTATTGACCTTGCTGTCCTTGCGCACCACGCTCTTGGCGCATTCGACAAAGTCATGCCCGCTCTTGAAATAATAAAAGCTGGCCAATGCGTTCTTGCTGACGGGCTTTTTCTCGGCCACTTCGCAAACAAGGCCCGTGCTGTCGGTTCTGGCAAAAGAATAGCGCGGGTGGACGGAGCGGAAAGACACCACCCCTGCATCGCATTTTTCGTCACGGAAAGCCGCGATCATCCTGACCGGATCGGATTCAATCAGCTCGTCAATGGCCACCAGCACCAGTTCCTCGTCATTGTCGATATGCTCGGAGGCCAGCAACGCCGTGCAGACCGATCCGGCGGTCATGCCGCATATCTCGACGCAAACGGCTTTTTCCGCGCTCTGCTGGATCACGCTGTCGGCATTGAAGTTTTTAACGTCCTCTTTACGGACGCAAAACACCATCTTGCCCGGGTTCATTTTCCGGTAATGGGCGATCTGTTTTTCGAGGATGATTTCCTCGTTCATCTCCGCCATGTAAATCGGATAGCTATCATCCTTGTGGTCGATATTGCCGCCACCCATCAAAAAGACGATATTCATGCCACAGCCTCCTTGCGCGCTGCGCCCGCCTCGATTTCGGCGATGCGGTTCTTGATATTCTCGTAATTGACGTCATCGACCTCCTTGACGGCCAGCAGATACGCTCCCGACGCCAATGCAGCCTTGATGCCGTTTTCATTGTCTTCCACGATCAGGCATTCCTCCGGCTGGTAGCCAAAACGGGCAATGGCCGTGGCATAGATTTCAGGATCGGGTTTGGGGAGCTTCACGTCCTGATTGCTGAGAGTAAAATTCAGGTACTGCTGCAGGCTGGCTTTCTCCATCATGGCATCGACCGTGTTACGGATGGAATTGCTGGCGACCGCAAGCCCATATCCTTCCGCTTTCAGGCGCGACAGCGCGTATTCGTGGTTGAAGCGCGGACGGCAACGGTTGTGGATGATCTCCATCGTATATTGCTGCTTCATCTCGTTAATAAAGCCATGCAAATAGGTCGGCAGGTTCTTTTCCAGGCTCAGACGCTGCAATTTCGTCTTGGTCGGCAGCCCGTCATAGGACGTCAAATGCTCGTGGCGTTCGATCTGGAACCCGAACAGGGCCAATGCCTGATTGAGGGAATCGTAGTGCCAGTCCTTGGCCTCGATCAGGACGCCGTCCATATCAAAGATAATCGCTTTGATCGCCATGTCTTATGCTTCTCCAAAATGTGCTTGCGCCTCCAGCGGCTTATCCGTGCAAAGCAACAGATCGGGGCTGGCGGCATTTTTTACAGTTTTAATGATGTCCCACTGCCTTTGCGTGGGGCGTTGATGCAGATCTGCGGAGACCACGCAGACCCGCTTGCCTTGATCGAGAAGGCCGTCAATGACCTCCGGCCCGTACCAGTCTGAATGGAAGCAATCAAGCCAGATCCCCTGGCACTGATCGGCCAGAACGGGGTGAGGCTGGATGTCGCTGAGGCCGGTAAACGCCGTCATGCCGTCCTTGAGCTGACGCACAAGGTCAGGCACCGACATATCAAAGACGAAATAATTGGTGTGGTTGAATGCCTGCAGGATGTCTTTGACGCGCGCGCTGAGGCCGTCAGCCTTGATATTCAAGGCAAGGGTGAGGTTGCGCCCGTCCATGATGCGCAGCAATTCCGCAAATGTCATCGGCGCGCCGGTCGGCATATCATGGGCGATCACGATCTCGCCGTTATGATCGCGCAGATCCGTCTCCGTCCCCAGGCCGTAGTCAAAGGAACGCTCGAACGCAACACGTTCGTTGCGTTCATCCTTGTGATGCCAAAAGCCGCGATGGGATAGAATTTCCATCTATCGCACCTTTTCGGAGACCGGATGTTTGAGGAAAAAATCGAGATCGGACGGAATGCCGAGGCCGTACATCCCGTTATATTCTTCGCCGATACCGTAGATACCGACCTTCTGACCTTCCGCGATCAGGTAGTTGTAACAGGGGCAGGTGTAAAATTCGTTGTTTACGCGGATGTCATCCGCGATCATTTTGTCGGCGGCGCGAACCAGATCACGTCCGCGACGGAAATTAAATATCCCTACTGTAGCGTCGTTGCTGATAACTTGCTTTTCAGCGGTCTCAACAACGTACCCCCCCCCCCCCCGATTTTGCATAAGACCATTTCGGATCGTCTGCTTTCATAGTCATTATGAGACCATCAAGACCTTGGGAGTTCATGTGGGAGAGATAGTCGTTGATGTCGAAGTCGATGTACTGATCCGAATTCGCCGTCATCAACGGCTCGTCATTGTCGATGAATTCGCGCGCCTTGAGAACAGTGCAGACCTGCCCTTCGGTGACGCCGTCGATGCCGACGATTTCAACGTTGTCGGCATAGGAATGTAGCCTTTCTTCGAGGCCATAATCCTTGATGTGTTGATTTTGGCACACAAAGATGAAACGATGCTCAACGGTCGGCTTGAGGTTCTCCACGACAACCTTGATCATGGGTTTGCCATGCACGGGGATGAGGGGCTTTGGGTCTATGTATCCCGCATCTGCGAAGCGGCTTCCACGTCCTGCCATGGGTATGACGATATTAAGCATGTTGTTTTTCCTTGGACTTTAGCTGGCCGTATATTATAGAAACGGGTCACTAATTCAAGAAATTAATATATCAAGCGTGCCAAAGAAGAACCCAATACTTGTCATACGTTTAGGCGCTTTGGGCGATATCGTCCGAAATTTTCCCGTAATGCAGGCTTTACAGGCGCATTATACGCATTCACGCATTGTCTTTCTGACGACCCCAGCATTCAAGCCCCTATTGGCGCATTCGCCCTGGTTTGACGAGATATGGACGATCAATCGCTGGTCTTGGATGCAAACCTTCAAATGGATCGGATTCGCACGCGACTTGCGGGTGCGGAACTTTGCGCATGTGTATGACCTGCAACGCAACGACCGTGCGCGCATTATGAGCTATCTGGCGCCAGCCGCCCTGCAAAAGAAATGGTACGGCAAAAAAGGCAGCCCCCACATCCCTACTTTCGGTGAGCTGCGCTATGAAGCTATCCCGTCACCAGCAGAGACCGACACGTCATGGCTGACCGCCGACATTGCGAAATTCCAGCTGCCCGCACGCTACGCCTTGCTGGTACCAGGGTGTTCACCTGGACATTCCCATAAACGCTGGCCAGCGCGACATTACGCCAGAACCGTCAACAATCTGCACACGATGGGAATCGCCTCCGTCCTGATCGGTACCGCCGCCGAGAAAGATGTTCTGGACGAGATCCAGCATCTGGCGCCGACCGCTATCAATCTCTGCGGCCAGACCAGCCTGTTTGATATCGCAGAGCTGGCGCGTCAGGCACAGATCGCCATTGGCAACGATACAGGCCCCATGCATATCGCAGGCATTGTCGGCTGCCCTGCGATCTCGCTGTTTTCCGGCAAAACCGATCCGGAGAAATCAAAGCCCCTCGGTGCGCGCGTGGTTGCCCTACAGGCGCAGGATATTGCCACCATCGCGCCGGAAACCGTCTGTGAGGCCATAAACGGCCTGTTATCGCCCACGGCAGGAGACGAGGTGGCCAGATAGAAAAAGGGCGTTCCCTATAACAGGAACGCCCTTTCTTCAGGGTTGGGGTAAATTAAGCTGCGATCAGGTTATTATTGAGCAGCATAGCATAGTAGACACGCTCCCTATATATGGGTTAACTCAAAAACGCCATTGATGATGAACTGTACGCCGATACAGACCAGCAAGAAGCCCATCAGTCGCGAAATTGCCTCTACACCGCCCCTGCCAAGGATTTTCATGATTAAATGGGCGCTCCGCAGGCTAAGCCATAAAATCACGGCCACACTCAAGAAAATGCAGACCGGGGCGATTTGAAGCACAAAGGGGGAAAATGTGGATTGTGTGTTGATCGTCGCGGCGCTGCTGATAATCATCGCAATGGTCCCCGGCCCGGCCGTACTGGGCATTGCCAGCGGAATAAAAGCAATGCTTTCCTTATTGTGGCTTTGCATATCTGTCGCCGTGATGTCTTTCATATCATTCGCCGCTTCCTTGACGGGAAACAGCATCTTGAAACCAATAAATGAAACGATCAGGCCGCCGGCAATTCTTAATCCGGGAATGGAAATGCCAAATGTATTCATCACAAACTGCCCGGCATAGAAGGCGACGAACATAATGGCAAAAACATACACTGAGGCCATGGCAGCCTCGCGATTCATTTCCTGAACCGTCATTCCTCGCGATAATCCAAGAAAAAGGGCAACGGTGGTTATAGGATTGGCAAGAGGCAATATAATGGCAAGCCCCAGCCCCATGACCTGAGCAAGCTCAACAAGAAATGACGCCATACTGAACCCTTATCCTATCGTATTATAGCCATTATCGACGTAAATCGTCTGACCCGTGATATTCTTCGCCTTATCAGAAACGAGGAAAGCCGCGGCTTCTCCGATTTGCTCGATGGATACGAGACTACGGATCGGTGCCAGAGAAGCCGCTTTTTCCATCAGCTTGTCAAAATGGCTCAAACCAGACGCCGCGCGGGTTTTTACAGGCCCCGGTGAAAGGGCATTGATGCGGATGTTTTTCTCCCCGAGATCCCGCGCCAGGTAGCGCACTGACGATTCAAGCGCGGCCTTGACCGGCCCCATCAGATTATAATTTTCAATGGCTTTTTCGGCGCCGTAATAGCTCATGGTCAGGATTGATCCGCCATCCTGCATCAGTGGCTCCGCCCGTTTCGCCAATCGGATCAGGGAATGGCAGGATATATCCATCGCTGTCTTGAATCCTTCCACCGAACAATCCGTGATGCGGCCCTGCAAATCATCTTTCGGCGCAAAGGCGATCGAATGGAGGATAAAATCAAGCCGCCCCCACCGCGCCGCTATTTCCGCAAAAACCGCATCCATCTGTCCTTCACTCGTGACATCAAGTGGCAGGAAGATCGGCGCGGAAACTTCCTGCGCCAGAGGCTCGATAAAAGCCTTCGTTTTTTCATTTAGCCAGGTGACGGCCAGATCAGCCCCTTGTGCCCGAAAAGCCTTTGCGCATCCCCATGCGATAGATTGGTCATTGGCCAGCCCTACGATCAAACCTTTCATAAAAAACCTTTCTTTATCAGATTACTGACCAGCCACCATCACAAGGCAAGACCGCTCCATTGATATTCGACGCGGCATCGCTAGCCAGAAACCCAATAACATCGGCTAGTTGCTCCGGCTCGGCCACTGGCGGAACGATAACCTGCATCAATGAGGACATGCGCTCTTGTGCCAGGGATGATTTAAACGGAGCTTCAATGCTGGTTTTGACGCCGCCGGGGGCAACGACATTCGCACGAATGCCATCCTTAGCGTATATAAAGGCTGTACTCTTTGTCAGACCGATAACAGCATGTTTGGAGGTCGTATAAGCCGCTCCTGCCGAACTGCCGCGCAAACCTGCCTCAGATGCTATATTGACAATAGACCCTTTACGGGCAGCCACCATGAACGGCAATACCGCTCGCGTAAGACGCATAATGCTGGTCACGTTTACGGCAATGACACGATCCCATGTGGCATCGTCTACTTCTGCAGCGGGTAAAAAGCCATCCATAATGCCTACAATATTGGCCAGAATATCAATCCGCTCGTTCGCAATCGATAGAATGCCTCGGATCGTATCTTCCTTTAAGATGTCGCCACATACGGTGACAATATTTCCGGATTGGTCTTTTTCCTGCAAAGCATCCAGGCGATCCGCTAGAATATCAACGGCTATAACTCTTGCCCCTTCTCTTGCGAAAAGTTCGGCGGTCGCAAGGCCTATGCCCGCGCCAGCACCAGTGACGATGGCTACTTTTCCTGTAAATCTTTTGTTTCCGCAGTTCATGTTATAATTTCTTTCTGAATGTCTTTATAATTTCATGTGCCATGCTGCGCTCCTCATTGGCGGAAATAACAAGAGTGT
>VFQP010003523.1_pt1 | contig 15806 bp, 12 predicted proteins | sample 3512351 | NCBI WGS metagenome assembly VFQP01 (sample SAMN10412372, study PRJNA504923) | tailings metagenome | isolation source: Relicate 1 Philex TSF1 revegetated site | place: Philippines: Tuba, Benguet | collected 2017-08-29 | reverse complement strand
GCGTGCTTGCGGTGCTGCCCTGCGCTGCTCGTCGTCAGCAAGGACGAACGCTGGGCGACACTCTTGGGAGGCGCCCGCTCACCTTGACCTTCTTGAGCTCGTGCACCGGCGCGCCGCCGCCAGCGCCCTCGGCCAGCCCCACATACGACGCGTGCAGCGCGCACTCGCCGTCGAGCACAAAGAAGACGACGGGCGCGGGCTCGGCGCGTCGAAGCAGCTCAGTGCCCTGCGGACAAGCCACAGCCAGCACACGGACAGGCGCAGGTCCGCCCCCCGCCGCAACCCCCGCCCTCGTGATCTTCTCTGCTGCATCGATGGGAGGTGCATCCCATGGGGCCCTGCCTCACCTGCTTGTGCTCCTCCACGCGGCAGCTGGCCGCCAGCCGTGCCGCGATGGTCTCGGCCCCCACCCGCTGCCCGTTGCGGTGCGCCCTCTTGGGGCTCCGGGGCGTCATGAGCGCGAGCGCCTCGTCCGTCAGGTGCGTCCACAGCGCCTGGGCCCAGCCGCACGACTTGAGGCACTTGGCCAGCTGTGTGCACGCACACCAGTCAGCTCCACCCGAGCAATCGGCCCCCTGTGCCCCGTCCCTAGCAAGACTGTATTTCTTCAGGGCGCTGTTTTCTGCAGGGCAAGTTTAGCCAGCGGCAGAGCGCACCTCGTCCGGCGTGGCCGTCCTCGCGCCGCCGTTGACCGACAGCGCAAAGAGCGGGCGGCTCATGCACAGCAGCTCCAGCGGCTCGGCGCCCTGCTGCACCGCCATGAGCTGCCGCACGCCCGGGATGGCCGGGCACAGCCAGGGCTGGCTGCCCGCCGCCGACAGCTCCCGGGCCGCCTCCCTGGGCGTGCTGAGCGGGCCGGCGGCGCCGGGCGGCTGCAGGTCGGCCGCCTCCAGCACGGTAGCCGCCGAGAAGGTGGCGCCGGCGCGCAGCGTGCACAGCACGACGGGCGCCAGCGGGTCCACCCACCTGCACACGCACGCGCCAGGACCGCCAAGCACGCGCCAGGTGTGGTGAACTGCACGCAGCAACTACCGGGAGGGCGGCAAGCGGGTAAAGCAGGGAAAAGGGCGGCGCGGACCTGACGGGCTCGCGGGCGCGCTGCGCCGCCCTCTGCGCCCTCCTGACGGCCGCCGCCGCCTCGTCGGGCCGGTCCGGCTGCAGCACCGCCGCCAGCGCCACCTCACCGCCCACCACAATGTAGATGTGGTCGTCGGTGCGCAGGTTGATGGACTGCACCGCCGCCGGCGGCGGGCCCGCCCTGGGCGTCTGCGCGGGGCTCTCCTGCTCGCCGTGCGCCTCCTCCTCAGGGGGAGCGGCGCCAGCGTCGGCAGGGGGTGGAGCTGCGGGGGAGTTGATCTCCGAGTACGGCGCACGTCCCGAACTAAGGGCGTAGTCGGCCGTGGTGGGGCGGGAGGGGTCGGGGGAGGTGCCGGCGGGGGGCTGGTTGGCGGCGAGGGCGGCGATGTGGTGGTGCGGCTGGAGGTCGTAGCCGGCGTATCCGGGCGGCAGGGGCTGGGCGGCGTCGGGCGCGTCGCGCGTGGCAGAGCCCTGGTCCCAGGCCTCGAGCCCGCCGATGCGCTCCGTGTTTGGCGTGGCTGCGCCGCAACGCGGCACGAAACAAATGCTTTCCCTTTCCCTCATGGGCGCCTCAAGGGACACAGGGGGCAAGAACAGATGCAGGAAGACGAGGGCATGCATGGCTGCTCACCTGGCTTGCCGGGCTGGATCTGGTCCAGAGGCAGCTGCGGCACCGACACGCCGGCGCGCACCACCTCGTGCGTGAGCCCTCGCGCCTGCACCGTAAACCCTAAGACGCCGTCCTCGCGCGCCCCGCCTGAGCTGCCGCCGGCGCCGCCGCGCAGCAGGCCCTGTGTAGGCGACGCCGAGCGCTCGCCTCCGTCCTCCACCGCTCCCACGCCGGCCTCGCCCTGCTGCTGCAGCGGCTCCTGCGCGCCGGATTCGTCCCTGCCTGGCAGGCGCGGCGTGGCGGTGGCGCTGCCGTCGCCCAGGCCGCCCGCCAGCGCCACGCCGCTGCCCTCGCCTTGCAGCTGCAGCGCTTCGTCGTCCCACGCGCCGTGCCTTGGCGTGTCGGCGTCGGAGGCCGCGAGGGCGGGGCCCTGCAGCTGGAGCATGCTGGCCTCGGCGGCGCTGCGGGCGCTGGGGAGCGCGCTGCTGCCGCCGCCGTCGTTCGCCTGCTGCCCCTCCAGCGCGCTGCTGCCGTGCGCGACGGAGATGACGGACTGCGCGAGGGGCATGCCGGGGCTGCTGGGCGCGAGCGTCTTGAGCGCGAGGTCGGAGAAGACGCGCACGCGCGACTGCCACGGCAGCGAGCCGATGGCGGGCATGGAGCTGAAGCCGCTGGCCAGCGCCTCGACCTGCCAGGACGGCCGCGAGCCGGGCGGCGCGGCGAGGTACTCGCGCAGCGTGGGCGCGGCCTCCGGCCAGCGCTTGACGGCCTGCGAAAGGGGTCGTGGGCGGGATGCGATAAGAGATGATCCGCCTGCGAAGCTGGCGAAGCGTCATCCGCGGCCCTCTCAACGCTGCCCATGGAAACCATCACCCACGAAGACCCACCTGCTTGCTGGCCCCCTGCAGGGCGGCGCGTGTCTGCTTGGCAGCCACGCGCTTGGCCAGCTGCTCGATGGATGTGGAGGGTAGGACGTGCAGCAGCGCCTCGCGAGGGATGCAGATGTACTCGACGGGCTGCACCGCGATGGCCGTGCAGCGACGAGACGGCCTGCGGAGCAGCAATGCGTGGCGAACGGCAGTGCGCGTGTCGGCGACCGTGGTGAGCCAAGGCGACCCTCACAGCGCGACGAGGCGAGGCTGTGGTGCTGCCCTCGCCGCGCACTCACCGGTCTCCCGCGTCGAGCGCGTCTTCGCCGAGGAACACGGCCGTGCTGTGCACCGCCAGCACCTGCTGCCGGTTCGCCTTGATGGCCATGGCCAGCGCGTTGTGCAGCGGCATGCCCTTGATGGTCGGCGCAGGCAGCGGCGCGCTCTCGGCGTCCTGCGGGACAGCGTCGCTCTGCTTGGCCTTGCTGTTGGCGGGGACCTTGGGCTTGCCGGGGCGCGCTTGCTGCTTGGCGGGCGACGCCGCGGAACCTTGCGGGGCGGCTCCCGACGCCGACTGGTGCGGCGCCGAGCCAAACGATCCCAGGCTGCTCTGCGCGCTCAGCCCCGCGCCGGGCACCGAGTCTGCGCCCGTGATCTTGCGCGTGAGGCTCTTGCGAGCCCCAGCGCCGGCCGCTGCCGCGCCCGCCTCCGCAGCCTGCGAAGGCGACGCCGGCGCCTCGCCTGGCGCCTGCGAGGCCGGCTCTTGCGCCGCCCCCGCCTCATCCCCCGTCGCGGCACCGCCCGTGTAGTCGGACACGCGGCCAAAGTCCGCCGGCGACGGGCAGTGCGAGTAGCGGTCCGAGGTTGCCGTCGACGACGGCGGCCGCGCTGCAACCGAAGCCCCCACATTTGGAGCAGGAAGCAGGTCCTCGCGGGGACCGTCATCCAGCCCCTGGATGGGATCCGCCACCTCAATCACCGGCATCAGGTCGTCCGCGTCGGCGTCCGCCTCGCCGCCTTGCTGCTGCTGCTGCTGCTCCTGCTCCTCAGCGCCGCCCAGAGACGTCTCACCGGCCGCAGCGCCCGCAGCGTCGTCCCCAGCGCCCGACGCGCCCCTGACGTTGTCCATGACCAGCTGCAGGTCGATGGACATGGCAGAGGGCTGCGAGGCCGGCGGGGCAAATTGGAAGCCGCCGCCGCGGGGCGACAGGAGCTCCTCGTCGGCGCCGCCCTGCTGCCCTGCCTCAGCCGCCGCCGCGCCCACCGCGCCGCCGCGCTCCTCCTGCGCAGGCGCTTCGGCCGCGCCCGAGGACCGCTGGCTGCCCTTGGAGCGCATGAGGCCGGCGACCGGCGTCTGCACGGCGGGCGAGGAGGCGGGCCTGGCGTCCCCGGGCGCGCCAGGCAGCGCGGGAGGCCACGGCTCGCCGCGCTGCTCCTCGGCGGTGGCGAGGCCAGGTGGGGCCAGGTCGACGCTCGCCAGGCTGGGCAGCAGGCCGAAAGCCAGCGACACCTGCTCTGCAGGAGGAGGAGGAGGGGGCGGCGCCTCGCCGCCCAACTCTTTGGGTGCGAGGCTCAGCGCAACGGCCAGGTCCGCCGCTTCGCCATGTGCGTCGGCGTCGGCAGTGGCGGCTGCCGCCAGAGCCATGGCGGAAAAGGGCGTCTGCGCTGCTGCGCCGTGCGGGCTGGCCGCTGCCTGGTCGTTGCCGTCGCCGCCGCGTGACGCGGTCTCCTGCGAGCCCTGCTCCGCGTCCTGCGGCCAGTCTGACGCCACGTCATGCGCCACAGGCTGCGCCGCCGCCGCCTCACTCGCCTCCCCGCTGCCGGGGACGCCAGCCAACTGTGGGGGTGGCTCAGGCAGCGCCTCCCCGTCGTCTGCGCCGTCCGCAGCCTCTGCCGCTGGCGCCCCCTCCGACTCGCCAGCGTCCACTGGCGAAACAGGCTGCCACGTCGTCGCCGCCGCCGCCGCCGCCGCCGCGCCGCCCTCACTGGCCGCTGTTGGCTCCTCTTGCGTGGCGGGAGGCGGCACCGGGCTGCCCGCCAGGCTGCTCCTTCCCTGGCTGGCGCCGCCCAGCGAGGGCGGCACGGGGCTGCCGGCCAGGCTGCCCCTGCCCCCCGCCGTGCTCTCCCTTGGCCCGCCCAGCCCGCTGAGCCGCCGTGCCGCCGCCACGATGCCCTCGCCCTCGCGCGCGGGCTGCTGGCCGCCGCCGCCGGTGGCGCCCGTGCCGCTGGCGCGCGGCATGCGCGGCATCTCGGTGGGCACCACGGTGCTCGTCTCGCCCATGGTGACCTGCAGCTGCTGCACCACCTGCCCCTCGGTCTGGATCACATCGGGCGGCGCCTGGTGCACGGTCAGCACCTGCGCACAGCCACCACCACCACCACCACACAGTTGGACGCCATGCGAGCATTGCCATGGCTTTGCAGGCTCCGTAGCAGCAAAAGCCGCGGCCTCTCAATCGCTTCGCGCGACTACCTGCCCCTTGACGAGCAGCAGCACGCTGTCGGCGCCGTCGCCCTCGGTGAAGAGCGCCTGGCCCGCCTGCCGGTGCACGTGCGTGCCGCGCGCCACCGCCGCGCGCAACCGTGCCTCTGTGCTGAACTGCAGCCCGGGCACCAGCTGCAGCACCTGCGCGCCACGGGCGGCGGGCGCAACGCACACCACGGTCACAAAGGCCCTGCTGCGTGGGCCTGCTAGCGAGATGCCTCTCGCACTGGCTGAACCGGGAAGCCATGCGCCACTGCAGCGCATGGGCCTGCTCGCAGCCAGCCAGCCCTCCCTCTTGGCGGGGTGTAGCAGGCCCGCGCGGCTCACCCGTTCGGCGGCCCAGGCGCCCAGCTGCTGCTCGTACTGCTCCCACGAGAGCGCCGCCAGGTGCGCCTCAAAGTTGGGGTCGGTGCGCACGTCGCATGGCGCGCGGAGCCGCTGCGTCATGAGCTGCAGGCCCAGCGCCGCACCCGGCTGGAGCCGCCGCGGCTGGCCGCCGTCCGGGGGGTACACCATCACCTGTGCGGCGGTGCGCGGGAAGCGTTTGCCTGATCAGCATTGCCACACACGCTCTCTCCACAGCCCACCGCCCAGCGCCCTCCAGCCAACCGATTGCTTGTGCAGGAATAGGAGAAGCTGTGGCCACGGGCCGCAAACAGGTGCGTGTGCCATGCCGGCCCCCCAGCCTGCCCCTCCCCGCCGTACTCACGTGGCCGGAGAGCAGCACCAGCATCTCGTTGCACACGGCGCCGCGCGCGCAGAGCAGCGTGTTGGGCGGGTAGCTGTACACGCGCATGCGGTCGGCCAGGCCCTGCAGCAGCGCCTCGTCCTGCCTGCAGGTGCGCACACGACGTACGGCAGCCCACCTTGCGACGTGCGCCCCAAAGCAGCGCGCCGAAAAGTTCGACCTGACCACTTTCTTCTGTGTGCCTGCTCCTGTGCGAGGCTCGTGGAGGACTTGAGCGGTGCGTGCAGAGCAGGGCGACTCACCCGCTGAACTGCGGCAGCTGGTCAAGGATCTTGCGCATGTCGGTGCGCGCGTATCCCTGCTTGGTCATGATGTCGGCGAGCAGCTGCGCGCCGCCGCCCTTGCCGCTGCCCACCAGCCGCTGCTGCCCCACGCCCGCCGGCAGCTCCACCGTCGTCCACACCTGCACATGTGCGCGCGCGCGCCCACCCACGCGACAAGCGTCAGCATTCGCCGACGCGTGCCCCGCCCTGCTCTCCTCGTTCGAACAGACCAGCGCAACAGACGCACCTGCACCATGCTGTCCTCGCCCGCCACCCTGGCCCGCCGCATGGTCCTCCGGAGCCCGCCGCCGGGGTCGTACGCCGGCATCATGCCGGGCTGCACCTTGCCGCCCGCCGCCGCCACGCGCAGCTTTTCCAGCAGCACCTCGCCCGCCCGCACGCGCTCCATCATCTTGCCCACGTCCGACGCAAACTTGCCGGCGCTGGGGCCCGCCGCCATGGCGGCGCCGGCGCCGCCGGCCGCGCCGGCGCCGCCCGCCGTGCTGTCGCGCCCGCTGCCGCCGCCCAGCGTGGAGCCCGCCGCCGAGGAGCGCCGCTGCAGCAGCAGCGCCGAGGTGGCGGTGCTGCCCAGCGAGGCGCGGCTGTGCATCGAGGGCGAAGTGCCCAGCGCAAGGTTGCCGGCCGTGAGCGCCGCGCCCGCGCCGCCGCTGGCCGGCTGCTGCTGCTGCTGCTTGCTGGGGTCCAGCTCGTGTGGGTCGTACACCTGACGACAGGGGGGAAGGCAGAGCAGCGGGCAGGGTCACAACGTGCTGCCCAGCCTGCCGACGACTGCTGCGCCAAAAATCTTCGTCCTGTGTGGGGTAGGTGGTGGGGGCGCCGCACCTGTATCCCGTGCACGAGCTCGGTGTGTTCGACAGGCGCCAGGATGCGGGGCAGCTTCTTTCGCCCCGAGGCGATGCGCGGCTTGACGTGCGCGTACTCGCCCTGGGCCGTGGTAGGCGCCAGGGTCGCCACGTCTGGCGGCAGCTGGTCGTCCAGGTGCTTGGTGGCCGGTCCGGCGTAGTACGCCTGGATGGCCGCCGGGAGCTGCGGGATGCACGCGGCAGGAGCAGGGCCAGTGGCATCACGCTGAGCACGCGCTCTTCCATCACAAGCTCAATGCCGTGCCGGAGGACCACGCTGCGGTGTGCACAGAGGCCCCCCCGTGCAGGAGCCCTAGCTCTTCACACACTGCTCCTCCACGCTTGGCCAAGGTGCTGAGAGGAGCGCTGCCGCTGCGCGCACCTGCTGCGGTGCCTGGACGCGGTAGAGGGCAGTGGCGAGGTGCGCCGTGACCGTGCTGACGGGCTTGTCGCCCTGCAGCTCGTCCATGAACTTCTCCAGCGCTGGCAGGCGCACATGGATCGGCACGCTCGCCGCTCCTGCTGGTCGTGGCGCTGCATCTGCGCCCTTGCCCCCTCCACCAGGAGGAACAGCGCCAGCCGCAGAGCCGGCGACGACTTCACGCTCCACGCTGTCGTCGTCGTGCTGCTTGCCGCCGCTCTCCGGCGGGTTGCTGCTGACCGCGAGCCGGGATGTCGCGGTCATCAATTTGGTGCCAGGGGACCGCGGGCCCCGCTGTCAACAATGCAGCCTTCTTCTCCGTCGCATGTTCAACGATCGAGCTGACGAACTGAGCGTCTCGACTGGTGGTCCAGCGTCGTGAGGAAGCCGTACGCGCATTCGAACTTCGACAGCTGCATCCATCCGTCCCGTCGTATCGGTGCACCTTCTCAGCAATGCTTGGGTTGCATTTTGGGTGGCGAGACGAGCGGCAGCAGTAATCGTAATCTCGGGCCGTCTCGTGGCGTCAAGCTGCCAAGGAGTTGGCAAAGGGAAGAAGGACAGAAGCACCACCACCACATCAGGGCAAGTTGAGAAGCTTGATCAGGCGAGCGGCCTCGGCACCCGCACTCTCCCCCCCACCCTCCAGCCCCATTCCGCACGCGAGACCCAGGGGGAGATCGACCTCGTGTCCGGCCACACCGTCATCAAAGCTACACCACCTCTCACGTCCGTAGCATGGCATCTTCACGTCGGACAGCGTGCCCCTGCAGCACGGCCATGCCCCCACCAAACACGTCTGGCGTGCCTCACGTTGCGGTCCCCGGTGCGTGGCGTTGAGAAACTCTCGGGAGCAAGCTGCGCCGCGGCAATGCGGCGAGGCTGATGATCCGTGCAGCAGCGCCAGGTCAGGCTTAAACTCCGCCTCCATGATGAGAGTGGTGCAGCAAAAGGGGCAGGATGATGGATGGCTGCCAGCCCACCCCCACACTTTGCGCACGGGTCGCGACAACACAGCGGCACGCCGTCACCCCACACGCGCTAGCGTGCCTACACGACGCGTAGCAAGCCAAGCGCCTCTGCTGGAGGCAACCACGCAGGAACAAGAAGAGTCGGCCACCCTCCTCCTGAGGTGGAGAGGTGGCGAGGTGAGGTGGATCGCGCGTTGCGGGTTGCGAGCGCGGACATCGAGCAAGCAAGAAGCGAGCAACCGCGGGCAGCCCAGAGGCGCCCCGCCAGAGCGCACGGCCGGACCGCGCGACCCGTGCTGGCCCCTCCACCCGGTTGCTGCCTACCCGGTTATTGCCGACGTGCAACGGCTCGACCACCCCTCCCCCCCCAAGGCAGTCTCGCGCCCATGGCCGCGGCGAGCGAGGCTGGTGGTGGCGGCGGGGGTGGTGTGTGCCTAGCGAGGAGCGAGCCCGAACGACGGCTGAGCGGGCCGCGCCGCAACGGCAGGCCCACACCACCAACATCACCACACCCAGCCGACACCGGCGAGCGCAGGCCAGCGCCAACCGCCGGGCGATTCCCACAAACCGTCGTCGGCAGGCCACACCAACGCAGTCACAGGAGGAGGTTCCCAAAGCCTTGCTGCTGCTGCTGCCCCGTCCATGGCCCCCCTAGCGAGACAAGTGGTGCCAAGAAATCCAGCCGGCCCCCCCCCGGGAGCGCGTTCCCCAAGCCGCAGTCCTGAGGCTTCGCCGCCGCCTGAGCTCCACTGACACGCACGCGAGTTGAGCAGGCGCATATACAGCCACGCGCCGCGGGCGAAGAGACAAACAACCGACAAACAGCCAATCTGCAGGAAGAAGACGCCCGTCGCACCCCACCCTCCCAGCCCCTCCCCAGCCGACGAGCACCACAAGGGCGACGCGAACGGCCCCACCCCGCGTGCGAAACACGCACGACGAGGTCCGCCGCGCAGGCGGCCCCACCCAGGAAAAGCACGGGCGGCAGAAGAGAGGACGCAGCCCTGCCGCAGCTGCCCGCGCCCCCCGGCGATGAAACCCCCAGTCAGCTCAAGACCCCGTCACATTCAGCGGCTAGCAGCGCGTTCCTCTCGAGTTGAAATGATAGCCACACCACCAGAAGAAGGGCCAACGCGGAGCGGCGCGGCGAGGCGCGGGGCGCCCGAACCACACCCCCTCCCTCCACATGCCTACGACCGCGCCGCGCCGCACGGCCCTCCTCACCCTCTCGCATGCGTGATCTGCACCCTTCCCTTCTGCGACCCCGTCGGCAGCCCCAAAATACCCCCGTTTCTGTCCCCACGCGCGCAAGACACGCGCAGCAGCAACACAGCACGCCCAGCGCGCTGCACGGCGCGGCGCAGGATCCGACCGCAGCCCAGCCTCACGGCGACGGCGACGCGAGGCGCGAGATCCAACCAAGGTTGGGGTGAGCGCGGCGCACCCGTCACGCGCGCCCCCGAATGCATGGCCCCACTACGGAGAGAGGGAGGGAGGGCCATCGCTGCAACGACAGGGAGGGAGTTTGTGCCTGGCTGCCCAAAAGACACACAGAGGGCGAGGTCCCAAAGCTCAGCGCCCCAAAGCAAACCAAAACCATGCCCCGCCACACACGCACACGCGCCGTCGCCGCCGTCCTCTTGTTCTTCTTCTTCATCTTCTTCTTCCGCCCCAAGAAGCAAAGGCGGGCGCTGTGCTCCTCGCCGCCCTCCCCCCACCCTGGGCCCCCATTCAAAGTGAGCCGGAACGACAGCTGCTCCTGCACCCGAGGCCCTCACTCTCATCAGGGGGGGGGCCAGGAGGGAGGAGGGCCGCGGGGGCGTCAGCGCGCACCGGGAGATGAGAGCCGCGGGAGAGCAAGCCGGGAGGGAGAAGCAGGCAGACAGCACTCGGGCGGCAGAGCGAGCATCCCTCGCATGATGAGGGCTGAGGGTGTTGGGCAAACCTGAAGACAAGCAGAGCGCTCTGAGGCGTGTGTGGTGGTGCGCGCACACGCGTGCAAGCAAAAACCGTCTCAATGCGCCCGCCCGCCCACGTCAGCTCTCCGCTGAGCGGCGCGCGGGGCCGTCCTGCCGCTCCCTCCCTCCTCCCGTGCTGCACGCACCGCCCACCGCCCGGGACGTCTCCGGGCTGGCGGCGACTCTCTACGGCAACCCGCACACCACGCCGCGCCACAGCGACACACGCCGCCAAGCACGCGCCCAAAGCCAGCAGCCGCACCCGGCAACGCATCAAGGAGCCAAAGAAGACGCGACGGCCCCCACAAAGGACCAAGGGCAGGCTCGTTCCCAAACCAGAGACAGCCAGCGCAACGGGCCGCCCACCAATCGCAAGAGGACGCACGCGCACAGGCCCGCTGCGGTTCAACGCAGCTCAGGGGCCGATCAAGACAGGCGGGGCGCCGCCGCCGCCGCCCGCTGCTGCTGCAGCGCGGCGGACGCCGGCATGAGGTCCTGCGGCAGCCACCAGCCGCCGCCCACCTCCTCCACGCCGGCGCCGGCCGAAGCGGCGCTCTCCGCCCGCTCCAAAATGGTCACCAGGCCCGCCGCGTCCGCGCCGCCGCCGCCGCCGCCCAGCATCACGGCGGCCATGGCCGCCGACAGCCCGCCAATGCGCGCCTGCTGCTGCTGCTGCGACAGCTGCGGCGCGCATCCGTGCAGCGCCGCGTCGTCGCCGCCGTACAGGCACGCCGGCGCCGCCGCGTCCCCCTGCGAGGACGACGCCGCCGATAGCAGCTGCGAGGACGGCGAGCGGCGGCCCGCCGCCGCCGCACCGGCCGCCGCACCGGCCGCCAAGGGCGAAGGCAGCCCGCCCGACCCCGAGTTGAGCCCGGACTGCGGCAGCGAGAGCGCCGCGTCGGCGGCGCAGGCGGCGGCAAACTGCTGCTGCACCTGCCGGCCAAAGGCGAACGCCGCCGCCGACGCGGCGGCGGTGGCGGGCGACGAGGCCGACGCCGAGCGCGCCGGCGGGCCGCGCGGCTGCTGCTGCTGCTGCATGGCCGCCGAGGGAGCGCTGCCGGCGGCGGCAAAGCCGCCGCCACCGAGCTGCTTGTCGCTGGCGCTGCGCGCCGGCGGCGCCGGCGGCCGGCGCGCCGCCATGGGGATGCTGCCGACCAGCGGCGCTGCGCCCTCCAGCTGCTGCTGCTGCTGCGGCGCGGTCGCCGTCACCGCCGACGAGGAGGAGGCGGCGTTGTCGCCGTGGCTGGCAAACGCCGCCGCCGCCGCCGGTGGCGGCGGCGACGCGCTGCCCGAGCCGCGCGAGAGGCTGGCGCTGCCGCTTCCCGGCGCCGCCGCCAGCGCCGCCGCCTCCTTCTGCTGCGACAGCTCCTGCACCAGCTGCTGCAGCGCCGGCGGCGGCAGCAGCGGCGCTTGGCCGTCCGCGCCGCCGCCACCGCTGCTCGCCTTGGTACCGCCGCCGCGCTTGGCCGCCACCATGACGTGCGCGTCGAGCATCTGCTGCATCATGTCGGGGGACAGCATCTGCCCGCCGCCGCCGCCGGCTCCGGGGCGCAGCGCGCCCAGCGCGGCGTGCGCCTCGAGCGCGGCGTGGAAGCCGCCGAGAAGCTGCGTATCGAGCGCGCCGACGGCGGCGAGCGCCCAGGCGCTGCTGCACAGCTGCTGCGGGTCCATGCGGCCCATGCAGAGCTGCGTGGCCACGCGGAGCGCCTCGGCGGTGGGCGCGTCGGGCGCGTAGCCGCACGAGGCGGCGGCCAGCAGCGTGACGGCCAGCAGCGCGGCGCACGACGGCGCGCCCCGCTGCTGCTGCTGCTGCTGCTGCGCGGTGTTGGCGTTGGCGGGGGCGTCCGAGGCGGGCGGCGCGTCGGAGAGCGGCGCGCGGGCGGCGCACGTCATGGCGTGCGTGAGCAGGCAGGGCATGAGGTCGGCCGAGAGCGCGCCAGACTGCTGCAGCGCCAGCACCACGCCCTGCGGGCGGCGCGCGACGTCAAGCACGGGGCGCGGCGCACGCAAAGTGCGTCAGTCGAGAGCCGTGAGCAAAGGTCTCTGCAGGCGGTGCGGGGAGGAGAGGCAAGGCGAGGAGGAGGCGCTCACCGTGGCCTGCTGCGCCGTGAGGCCGTGCACCGTGGCGGGCAGCCTGGCCGCCAGCGCCGGCAGCGTGGCAGCGGCGAACGCGCCGCCCAGCTGCGCGCAGCTGCCGGCGACGGCGGCCAGCGCCTGGCCCTGCAGCTTCTCGGCGGCTCCCGCCACGGCGGCGGCCAGCGGCTCGAGCAGCAGCGCGGCGGCGGCGCCAGCGGGCGCGCGCGCGGCGTCCAGCGCGGCGGCGGCCGAGGTGAGCGAGACGAGCGAGGCCGGCTCGACGGCCGAACCGCGCGCGTGCAGCATCTCCACCGCCGCCATGACCAGCCTGCGCGCCAGGAAACATCGCCGCAGCGAGGCGGCAAGGTCAGACGAAAGACGCGAAGGGGGGGGGGGGCAGAAGGGAGCAGGGAGGGAGGGAGGGAGGGAGGGAGGGAGGGAGGAAGGAGGCAGGTGGCGCACCGTTCGTTGAGCGTGCCGTGCGTGGCGGCGGCGGCCAGCACCGACGCGAGGTGCTGCGGCGCCATGCGGTTGCCGCGCGACGCCGCCTCATGCGCCACGGCCGCCATGAGCTGCACCGAGTTGGGGCCGCCTAGCGCCGCCAGGCCCATGGCCAGGTTGCTCAGCGCCTGCGCCAACACACACGCGCCATACAACCAGGCCTGAAGAAAGGCGGCCACAGTGGTGAGCGAACGCAGCACGTGGCGGCGACACGGCGCATGCAGCAGGACGGCGGGACGAGCGCGGGGGCAGGCACGACTAAAGACTCGCCTGGGCGTCGTAGGCGTGGAGGTTGCGCACGCACTCGCGCGAGAGCGCGGCCATGAGCTGCTCGTCGTGGTAGCGCAACTGCCCCAGCGCCCACAGCATGTTGCTGATGCCCTGCGGCATGAAGGCGGGCAGCCGCGCGCGCACGACGGCCAGCAGCGGCTCCAGCAGCGACAGGTCGAGGTGCTGCGCGCGGCCCAGCGCCCACACCACGTTGCTCAGCTCCTGCTCCTTGAAGTGGCCGGCCAGCGCGGCGGCGCGGCGGCCTGCGCGCGACAAGCACGGCACAAAGGAACGTGAGCGTCGGGCGGCCGCCGCGCCGGTGCCGGCGCGAAGCAGGGCCCTGCGGTGCAACACAGGGTCGTCCTGCTGCGCGCGCTCTGGTGCGAAAGCACGCACCGAGCAGGCGCGCCGTGTGCTCGTCCAGCTGCTCGTGGCTGGCCAGCGCCCACATCATGTTGGCCAGCTCCTGCGGCTTCATCTCGCACACCTGCTGCAGCGCCTGCGCACCGGCAGCAGTGGGGGCGGCGACCAGCACGAGGGGGACGTTAGTGTGAGCCGCGGCACGCTTGGCGGCCGCCGCAACACCACCCAGCGAGCGCGCCGCGAGAGCGCGAGCCAAGCGAGCTCGAGAGAAGCGCGGCGCGCGCTCACCTTGCGCTTGAGCAGCTGCATGAGCTCCTCGTCCTGGTAGTGCATGTAGACGAGCGCCCAGGCCAGGTTGGCCGTGTTTTGCGCGGCAAACTCGTCCACGCGGCGCACGGCGGCGCGGCACAGCGCCGGCGGCAGCGAGGGGTCGGGCACGTAGCGCAGCTTGGCAAACGCCCACGCCGTGTTGGCCAGCCCGCGGCCGTCAAACTCGTGCATGTGCTGCAGCACCAGCTCGCACAGACGGTCGGCCAGCTCCCGCACCGGCGCCGACAGGTGCGACGCAGCCGCCGCCGCGCAGCCGCCGCCGCCCAGCAGCGGCCCGTTGCCGCACGACGACGTGTGCGCGCTGCCGCCGCCCAGTGCCGGCGCGCCGCCAAAGAGCGAGCCGGGCACGCCGCTGCCGCTGCCGTGGTGGCCGCCGTGGTGGTGGTGGCCGTGGTGGCCGTGGTGCCCGCCGTGGTGGTGGTGGTGGTGGTGGTGCGCGCCCAGGCCCTCGGCGCCGGCGAGCTTGGGCACGCGCGAGACGGCGGTGCTGATGTTGAAAAAGTCAAACTCGTGGCCGTGCGCCTTGACGATGGCGAGCAGCTGGTCGATGCTGGTGGTGGCCGTGATGTCCTTGTTGAGCGCGATGGAGCGCGAGGTGCCGCGCGAGGGCAGGCCGCCACCGCCGCCGTGGTGCTGGCCGTACGACGAGGGCAGGCCGACACGGGGCGCCGGCGGGAGGCCCGCCAGGCCCACGTGCTGCTGCTGCTGCAGCGTGTTGAGCAGGTGCGCCGTGGTGGCCACCTGCTGAAGCGCGGCAAAGCTGGCGGTGGGCGGCGCAGCGGCGTACAAGGGCTGCTGCTGCTGCTGCTGCTGCTGCAGGCGGGAGAGCAGCGCCATGTGTTGCTGTTGTTGCTGCTGCTGCTGCTGTTGCTGCTGGCTGAAGAGCAGCACGGCGGCGTTGCTGAGCGCGGCGGGCGGCAGCGGCGGCGGCGCGGCGGCCGCCTGCAGCATGGCGGGCGCCGCCGCCGGCATGAAGTGCTGCAGCACGCTCGAGAGGTCAGCCAGGTTGGCGGCGCCGCCGACGGCCGGCACGTAGCGCAGCGCGCCGCCGCCGTCATGCAGCTGCATGGCCGGCACCTGCTGCTGCTGCAGCGGCACGCCCATCATGGGTGTGGGAGCGGCGGCAATCGGCGGCACGCCCCCCGCGCCGTTGAGCTGCTGCTGCAGCGCCGCCAGCATCTGCAGCTCCTGCAGCGTGGGCATGGTGGGCGGCGCCGGCGCCACGTGGCCGAACGATGCGGAGCTGAGCGTTTCGGAGGGCGGTGCGCCGCCGCCAGCGAGGCAGTTGGACGAGGTGGTGGAGAAGCCGCCGTCAAAGAGGCCGCAGCCCAGGGGCGGCCCGGCAGGGAGGGGGCCGCCGCTGCCCGTGGTGGAGGAGCTGGTGAGGGCGAGCAGGTGGGCGGGCAGCCCTGGCTTGGTGGGCGGCGAGCTGGAGGAGGGCGACTCGAGACCGCTCGAGGGCGACGCCGCGCCGTCGTGGGGGCTGCCGCTGCTCTTGCCGTCGCGGTACTGCTGGTTCGCGCCCGCGCCGAGCGCCTGCGCCATCATAAAGGTGTCAACGGGCGCGCCGTGCATGCCCCAGCCGCCGGCGCCGGCGCCGGCGTCGCCCCCGGCGTTCTGGAACTGCTGCTGAGCGTAGAGCTGGTGCTGCTGGATGAGGCGCGCGAGGCCGGAGCCCATGGGCGCCGTGTGGCAGGCGCGCTGCTGCACCATGTTGAACCTTGTGGCCGAGGGAGAGCGCACGAGAGCCGAGCTGGCGGGCGAGTCGCCGTGAGCCCCGGCAAGCCAGCCACCAGAGGGCGCTCCGAGTCCCGTGAGGATGCCCTCGCCTGCGATGGCAGTTGCGCGCGGCGGGAGGCGGTGCGTTGCGCGGGCTCTGTTGGGCGGTGGCAGCTGCCGCTCCGACACCTTCCGAGATGGCGCTGTCCCCCGAGTCGCGGCCTTCGAGGCTTCCAGAGCACGCACCTGTGCGTGCCGCGTGCTGGAGCGCTTTCAGAGAGG